>Ga0210408_10001075_pt1 | contig 30043 bp, 27 predicted proteins | sample IncBWH4MmetaG_FD_155471 | JGI IMG/M metagenome (GOLD analysis project Ga0210408, IMG submission 155471) | Forest soil microbial communities from Barre Woods Harvard Forest LTER site, Petersham, Massachusetts, United States - Inc-BW-H-4-M | ecosystem: Environmental > Terrestrial > Soil >... | reverse complement strand
GGCGGCGGGGGCGGCTCATAAACGCGCGGCGGCGGCCGCTCTATGATGCGCGTCTCAGTCACGCAGCCCCCGAGCAGCGTGGCGGCCGATAGTGCCAGCGCGAGGCCGCAAATCGGCAGCGCGGTATGAATAAAACCTGCCCGTAATGTGCTCATAGTTCCCCGCCCATTTAAGGTTATCCCGCAGCCTACGCGCTCGCGCGCTGTCCTTAGAGCAAAGAACGTCACACTTTCGATATCGGCTAGTTCCGTGAAGCGAATGTAACGCATTCACCCCCGCGGGTGCGGTCCGCGCGGATCAGACGGGGGAAGCGCTGCACACCGAAGCGGGCCGGGGGCACCGCCCGACATCGATTGACGCCGGGCGGTGCAGAGGCGGGGACTTAAGAAAAGGCTCCTACCCGTCAATCGGGCGCTTGAACGTCTCCGGCAGAAAGAATAGACCGATGATCAAGGTCGCGCCCGCCACGACGATGGGATACCACAGCCCGTAGTAGATATCGCCGGTCGCGGCCACCATCGCGAACGCGGTGGTCGGGAGGAACCCACCGAACCAGCCGTTGCCGATGTGATACGGCAGCGACATGGCGGTGTAACGAATGCGCGTCGGAAACAATTCAACCAGAAGCGCGGCAATTGGGCCGTACACCATGGTCACGTACAGCACCAAAACGAACAAAATCAACACCACCATGGGTTTGTTGATGGCCTCCGGATTGGCCTTGTCCGGGTAGCCGGCCGCCGACAGCACGGCCTTCGTTTCCTTCTGGAACGCCGCGATCGCCGCCTTGCGCTCCTTGCCCGTCACCACCTTCGGATCCGGGGCGGTCAGAGTGCTGGTCCCGCTGCTGATCTGCGCTATCGTCCCCGGCGCCGCATCGATTCTCTTGTAGGAAACGCCCGCCTTCGCCAGAAAACTCTTGGCGATGTCGCAGGACGTCGAATCGAAAGTGTTCTTGCCGATGGGATCGAATTGAAACGAGCACTGCCCCGGATCCGCGATCACCGTGACCGGCGCCGCGGCCTGCGCGGCATACAGGGCCGGATTCGCGTAGCGCGTGAGCGCTTCGAAGAGCGGGAAATAAGTCAGCACCGCCAGCAGGCAGCCGGTCATTATAATGGGCTTTCGGCCGATTTTGTCGGAGAGCCAGCCGAAGAATATGAACCCGGGAGTCGCCAGCGCGAGCGCGATCGCCGTCATAATATTGGTGGTCGCGCCGTCGACCCTCAGCATCCTCTCCAGAAAGAACAAGGCGTAGAACTGGCCCGTGTACCACACCACGGCCTGTCCCATGACCGCGCCGAGCAGACAGATGAGCACGATCTTGAGGTTGCCCCATCGGGCGAAGGCTTCCGTCAGCGGCGCCTTCGAGATACCGCCGGAGCCCTTCATCTTGAGAAACACCGGGCTCTCGGACAACTGCATGCGAATCCACAGGGAGACGACGAGCAGTACGATGGATAGCAGGAACGGTATGCGCCAGCCCCATACTTTGAACGCGTCCTCACCGATCAGCGTGCGGGTGCCGATGACCACCAGCAGCGCCAGGAACAGCCCGAGCGTGGCCGTGGTCTGGATCCAGCTGGTGTATAGGCCGCGCTTGCCCTGCGGCGAATGTTCGGCGATATAGGTCGCCGCGCCGCCGTATTCGCCGCCGAGCGCCAGCCCTTGCAGCAAGCGCAAAGCGACCAGCATGACCGGCGCGGCGACTCCGGCAGCCGCGTAATTCGGCAGCACGCCGACCGCAAAGGTGGCGCCGCCCATGATGGTCATTGTGATGAGGAAGGTGTATTTGCGGCCCACCAGATCGCCCAGCCGCCCGAACACCAGCGCGCCGAACGGCCGTACCGCGAATCCGGCCGCGAACGCGGCCAAGGCGAAGATGAAGCCGGTGGTGTCATTGACGCCGGAAAAGAACTGGGCGCTGATGAAGGCGGCCAGCAGGCCGTAGAGATAAAAGTCATACCATTCGAACACGGTGCCGAGCGATGACGCCCCGATCACCAGCCAAACATCGCGCCCTGCCCGCAGGTCCTTGGGCAAAACGGCGTGCGCAGACGTGGTAGCCATACTATCTCCCTTTGAATTTGTAGTTATTTCATGCCAAACGATTCTATCGCTTCGGCGGCGCCGCGGTAATGGCCGCGCGCAGCTCGATGAGCTTTGCCTTGATCGCGGCCGCATTGTCCGGACCCATGCGGATCAGCAATTTCTGTCCGGCGGGGCGAGACTCGAGCGCCGGATCGGCAAAGGTGTACATGACATTCGGCCGAACCAGCGCGATGGGGCCCGAGGGTTCCGGCGCCGCCGTCATTGTGTCGATCACCTGCACCAACCTATCGTTGAAATAACCGTTCGGATACCCCAGGTCCTGATAGGCCTGCTGAAACAGCGGATAGAATTGGACATAGACGGCCGCCACCTGCTGCATGTCGAGTCTGCTGATCACGGCCACCAAAGGCTGATAGCGGGCGAAGTTTTTCGGGTCGATGGTGGCGTGCACTTCGTCGCCGTCGGCAACGAAGCTTCCCGCAACGGGGCTGGTCGGCCGTTTCTCCAGGGCCACCTTTTGCCGCGGCAGATTGTCGATGGTGACGACCAAGTGACGGATGATGTTTTCCGGGCGCAGATAATCCTTCACGGTCGCTGCACCGGCGACTTGGCCGAGAGCGTCGCGCAGCGCGGCGTCGCTGTCGGCGAGCGGCGGCAACGGAGCCCTCGCGGCCGAATCCTGGCCTCCGGGCAGCGGGTGCTGGATGGCCGATTCCGCGGGCGGCTCCGCGGGTGGCGGCGGCTGCTCCGCCGCGGCGCGCGGCAATTCCGCTCGGCGGCTTTGCAGATAGTACCAGCTGCCGGCGGCGACCACGATCACCGCGGCCGCCACTCCGATTATCGGCTTGTTGATCATCAGTGCTCCACGAAACTAGCCCGATCCGCCCCTTGGCATACGCATTTGAAGCTCGTGCCGGCGATAGTCGATCACAAGTGCATCGAGCAGTCCAAGTGCATCCATGCCGATCAATATCGCGGGTTCGTTCAACAGCTTCCACTGCTTGAATATGTACATGTCGGCGAAGGTGACGCCGGGATCGAGGATCTGGATGGAGCCGAATGCGATCGCCGGCATGGGGAGGATTTCACCCTCCTGCACATCCTTGGTGGCTCCGATGATTTGGTCGGGCTTGCCCCTGAACTGGAAGCTGTGCCGCGCAAGCGCATGCTGTAGCGCGAGATTTGCGATGGTCGTCTGGCCGCCCGTATCGATGATCGCCTTGACCCGCACGTCGCCGATCATCGCGTTGACGACGACCAGGGTTTCGCGAATCGAGTAAAACGGCACGTCCACGAAGTCACGCGAGGATCGCTCGTTGCGCGAAAAGGTAATGATGATTTTGTCGTGACGAAAGTCGATGAACACGCGTTTGCCCATCAGGCCCTCGCCTCCGAGTATTCCCTGAGCGCCTCCGAGGGCATCCGGCACGATGGGCAAGACGGGCGAATCGACCGCGAGATCGCCCACGGTCAAAGTCTCGACATGAATCGTCGGCACCGTGGCGAAACCCGTGACCCCGCGCAGTATCACCGGCGGCGACTGATCCGTCGGAATTCCGAGCGCCAGGGCGACCAGCGAAGTGACCGCGCTGTGGCTCGCGCCGGTGTCGAGCACCAAGCGGAACGGTCCATGGCCGTTGATCATGACCGGCGCCCAGATGCGTCCGATCTGATCGCGCCGGGTGGGCGAGACGTAGCGCGGCTCCGGCGCCTCGACCATGATTTCCGTGAGCTCATCGATGCTCGCGGCCTTGGAAGCCGGCGACGGTGTTCCGGGCGCCGTGCCGTTCACCCCCCGCGGGTATAGCGCGAAGGCGCACATCAGCACGACGCAAACGACACAGGGTTTTCGCTGAACCCATTTGCCGCGAAATCCGCCAACCGCTTCGTTCAATGCAGCATCCGCCTTACGGCTTTGGGATCGTCACCGAGCCCTTCGCTCTTTGGCACGTTCCTCCCCGTGATAAAAGCATAACACCCGGCTCGCGCAGGCACCAACGCCTGAATGAACGATCGGCCGAATTGCGGCCGCACGGTATTGCGAACGGAGCACCGTATTGCGAATATGGCTCGATGCCCACGGGAATCACTCGCCGCGATTTCATGAACGGCATCGCCATTGCCGTTGCCGGGGCCGCGGGTGTCGACTTCTCCCGCGCGCAGGCTGCGGACGCCCTTGCGGCGCGGAACTATCCGCCGGGCCGCGACGGCTTGCGCGGCAGCCATGTCGGCTCCTTTGAGGCGGCTCACCGGGTGCGCGACGGCTCCCCCTTCGACATGTCTCAAGCACCGCTCGCGGAACGCCACGATCTGGTGGTGGTGGGTGCCGGAATCAGCGGCCTGGCCGCCGCGTACTTCTACCGACAGCGCCGCCCAAACGCCCGTGTCCTGATCCTGGATACCAACGATGATTTCGGCGGCCACGCCAAGCGCAACGAATTCGTGGTCGATGGGCAGACCTTGCTGGGCTACGGCGGCACTCAATCCATCGACGGACCCGCGCACAAATGGAATGGCGTCGCCAAAGGTCTGTTGAAGGATCTCGGTATCGACGTGAGGCGCTTCCACAAAGCCTTCGACCGGGATTTTTACACGCGCTGGAATTTGCGTCAGAGCGTGTTTTTCAAAAGAGAGGTGTTCGGCGTCGACCGCCTGGTCCGCCGGCCGTTCGGCACCTGGCAGGAAGGGGATGAAAACCCGCATGACAGCCAGGCACTGCGCGCGTATCTCGATCAGTTTCCGCTGGGCGCGAAGGCGCGCGGGCAGTTATTCGAGATGTTTTGGTCGGATCGCGACGTGCTCTCCGGCAAGACGGCGCAGCAGCGGCTTGCCGTTCTCGAGCACTCGAGCTATCGCGATTTCATCAAACAGTACTGGGACGCCGATGACGAGGTCGTGAAATTCCTGCAGACCAGGACTCATGATCTATGGGCGGTGGGCATCGACGCCGTGCCGGCCAGCGAAACGCTCACCCTGCCGGGTCTCAAAGCGCAGCGCGCGGCCCTGCAACAGGAGCGCGAGGAACCTTACATTTACCACTTTCCCGACGGCAACGCATCGATCGCCCGCATGTTGGTGCGTCGGCTGATTCCGGGAATTGCGCCCGGCGACACCATGGAGGACATCGTTCTGGCGCCGTTCGACTATGGGCACATCGATCGGCCCGAGCACCCGGTGCGGATTCGCCTCAATTCCACCGCGGTCGATGTGCGCAATGCCGCCCGAGGCGTCGAAGTCGCCTATGTCAACAACGGCACGGTCACCCGCGTCGCCGCCGCCGATTGCGTGCTCGCCTGCTACCACGCCATGATTCCCTATATCGCGCCGCAGGCGAGCGCGGCACAGCGCGCGGCGCTGCACGACAACGTGCGGGCTCCGCTGGTCTACGTGAATGTGGTCGTGCGCGATTGGCAACCCTGGCACAAGCTCGGGGTCGCGTACATCGACAATCCCGGCGGTACCTTTTCCGCAGCCCTGGACTTCCCTGTCAGCCTCGACGGCTATCGGTTCTCCGCCGATCCTTCGAAGCCGGCCTGCCTTCACTTGATGCATTCGCCGACCGCGCCCAATCAGGGACTGAACATGCGCGAGCAATACCGCGCAGGCCGTGCGCGCCTGTATGCCATGAGCTTTGCCGACTTCGAGCGGGAAATCCGCGACGAGCTCGGCCGAATGTTGGGTTCCGCCGGGTTCGATTTCGATCGCGACGTCGCCGCGATCACCGTCAACCGATGGCCGCATGGCTATGCCTACACTCCAACGCCGCTGTATGACGATCCGGCCACCCAAGCCGGCATTGCCCGGGAGGCGCGGCAGCGGATCGGCCGCATCGTCATTGCCGGCTCGGACTCCGGCTGGGATGCCTATACCCACGTCGCCATCGATCAGGCGCACCGCGCGGTGATGGAACTGACAGCGTAGGCTGCGCGCAGCGCTCACTCGCCCGCCGCGGGTGCGCCGCGCGCGCCAGCTTCGCGTACCCCAGAACCGAATGCATGGGTCCACCGCCTGCCGTGCGTCGATGGGGCTATTCGTCGTACACGGTATAGTGACGCACCAAGGGTTCGAGCTCGATCAAGAACGAGCGGTCGAAGTCGTAGTATTTGGCGATCTGGTAGTCCTCTCCCGCGAATCGCTTGATCGAATCGACGTCCTTCCAAAACGTGAGCATGTCGAAATGCGCAACGCCGCCCTCCATGCGATGCAAACAAAATGCACCGCAATTTCCCGGTATTGATTTGTAATCCGGCAGCGCCACTGTGCGCATTCGGTCCAGATATTCCGCGCCTTTCGCGGCGGGCACGGCTCCGTGCCAAATTCGCGCAATCATCCACACCTCCGGGCGCCGCCGGCCATGAATCGCGACTCCAGGGCGACATATACAGCGGACGCTCGCGCAGCACAACCGCGTCGCGGAGGCAATCAGACCTTCGATCCCAGACGCTTGCCGATGTAGGTGACTTCGGTCGCCTGATCGCGCAGCAGCTGCGTAAACTCAGCGACCGGAAGCGGCCTTTTGAAATAAAAGCCCTGCAGTTCATCGCAAGCGTGCAAACGCAGGTGTTCGGCCTGTTCCTTGGTTTCCACGCCCTGCGCAACCACCGTCAGGCTCAAGGATTTGCCCATCGCAATGATGGCATCCGCCAGCCCCGTGTCTTTCTTGGTGCCGACGAGATCACGCATGAGCGAACGGTCGATTTTGATCGTATCCAAGGGGAATCGCTGCAGCATGGCGAGGGAGGAATAGCCGGTTCCAAAGTCATCGACCGCGATCCGGACGCCTACGGCCTTGAGGCCCGTCAGAATTCGCAGTGTGTTCTCGACGTCGTGGATCAACAGGCTTTCGTTGAGCTCGACCTCCAGGAGGCGCGGATCCATGCCCGTTTCGCTCAGGATCGACGACACATCGGCGAGCAAATGCTCGTCCAAGAACTGGCGCGCCGTCATGTTGACGGCGATGCTCAAGGGCGGCAGCCCCTGTTTCTGCCAGTGGATGCTTTGCAAGCAGACCGTTTTGAGCACCCATTTGCCGATCGGGATGATGAGCCCCGTCTCCTCCGCGACCGGGATGAACTGCATCGGCGCGACGGTCCCAAGGTCCGGATGCTCCCAGCGCAGCAGCGCCTCCATGCCGGTAATCTTGCCGCTGGCGATATCCCTCTTCGCCTGGTAGTGAAGCCGGAACTCATTGCGCTCGAGCGCGTGCCGCAGGCTCGATTCAAGGGTGAGCCGCTCGAGGGAGTTGGCATTGAGCTTCTCCGAATAGAACTGAAAGTTGTTCTTCCCCTCCGATTTCGCCTGATACATGGCGATATCGGCGTTCTTGGTCAGCGTCTGCTCATCGAGGCCATCCTGCGGGTAGGTGCTGATGCCGATGCTGGCAGTCACCCGGAATTCCTGACCCATCAGGGTATAGGGCCTCGCGACGGCCGCGAGTATCTTCTGGGCGACGATTGCGGCGCACTTTTCATCCGCCAATTCCGGCAGCAGCACGACGAATTCGTCCCCTCCGAGACGGGCGACCGCATCGCTGTCGCGGACGCACCCTTTGAGGCGGGTGGCGACTTCCTGCAGCAGTTGATCTCCCGCTTCATGCCCGAGCGTGTCGTTGATCTGTTTGAAGCGATCGAGGTCGAGAAACGCAACCGCCAGCCGTCTTTCATAGCGGTGCGCTTCGCTGATGCTTTGACCGAGCAGCTTGCTGAACATGCCGCGATTGGGAAGTCCCGTGAGTCCATCGTGATACGCCAGGTATTCCACGCGCTCGGCATGTTCGAGTTTGGTTTCGCTCTCGCGCAGCCGGCCTTGCACGAGCTGCCAGCTCATGCGGCCCAAAAGACCCGTCAGCAACGCGACCAGCACGCTCCCAAGAGCCACCCATCCCACGTACGCACGCGTCTGACGCTGCGCGCCGGCCAATTGCTCATCCACCGAAAGGCCCACGAGCACGGCGAGCGGAAAGCCGTAGAGTTGGCGCGCGCTGGTCCAGCGCCGCACCCCGTCCCAACCATTGGTCGTCACCGCGGCGTCCGCGTTCTCCTCACCCGGCTCCGCCACCACGGACGCATAGTCGATCACGTCGCCGGAGAACAGAGAATCCCCCGTGCGCCTGACGCGAAAGACGCCGTCGGCGCCCAGGAAGCCGAGCACGCCGTGCTCGCCCAACTTCGCCGCTTCATAGCCGCTGACGAAATAATCCGCGCCGATCGATACGATCACCACGCCGCCAAACCTTCCATTCGAATCATCCAGCCTGCGGCTGAACTGCAATTTTGCATCCCCGGTGGGACCTCGCGGCAACCGGCCGATGAAGAAAACGTCGCCGTCCCGTTGCTGGCGAAAGACGTCCTGATCGATGATGGACCGCTCCCGTATCGCGCGAGTGCTCTCTTGGATGACGCCCTTGGCGTCGGCAATGCTGACGGTGAACAGCAAATCCGCCGGCAACAGTCCCCGGTGCTTGAGATCCGCGAGCGTGTGCCCGCCCGCCCGACGTTCGGGCCAGAACTTCACGAGGCTCAAGGTTTGATCGATTTCGCGCAGCGCGCGCACAACCTGGGCTTCGTACGTGCCCAGCAGTTCCCGGCTGGAAACGGCCGCGGCGTGTTCGGCATCGGCCTGTCGAACCTTGAGGACGCTCCAGGTTGTCCCCCACATGACCGTCAACAAGAGCGCGGCAATGAGCGGGAACAGAATCTGCGGTTCGGTCACGCGACCCAACCTGCGATGAATTGCATCCTTGAACGGCACTCGGATTCCTTACGCTTCGGGTGAGCCAGCCAATGAATCCCAAGGTCAGCGCCTCGATCTCATCGCATGAGCGAACTTAACAAGTGCGGGACTCATGTACTGTGCGCCAGCCGCCACTTACCCGCGCGCCGCGAATCGAAGTCCAGCTTTCCCTACACGGGTAACGGTGGGTGGCGCACATCACGAATCCATTCGAGTCGATAGGATCGCAGCCTGTTCCAACAGGTGTCATGCGGACGTGAGCAATGCAGAGTCAGATCATTCCCTCGAAGCCATTGCGCACGCGCTGCGAACGGCATGCGGTCATTCTCGCCGCATTGCTGTGGTATCCCGCCGGCGTTCACGCCGCGGCGGACGATCGCCAAGCGTCGATGTTTTCGTTCAGCGCCTTCGGCACCTTGGGGCTGGTCCATTCGAGCGAGGATCGCGCGGACTACACGGCCAGCCCCCTGCAGCCGAACGGTGCCGGATATACGCACTCTTGGAGCCCGGACATCGACAGCAGACTGGGCGCCCAGGTCATCGCCCATTTCACCCCGCAACTCTCGGCGATGCTGCAAGTGATCTCGGAGCAGCGCTTCGACAAGACGTATAAGCCGCATGTCGAGTGGGCCAATATCACTTATCAGCCGGTACCGGAGTTCAGCGTGCGCTTGGGAAGGATTGTGCTGCCGGCGTTCCTGTTGTCCGATTCGCGCAAAGTGGGTTATGCCAACCCTTGGGTACGGCCACCGGTCGAGTTCTACGGTCTGTTGCCCATCTTCGACAGCGACGGCGCCGATGCGAGCTATAAATTGCATGTGGGAGACGTCGTCGATACGCTGGTGGGCACCTACGGTAATGCCCGATTCCGGGCGCCGGGAGGCGGCGAGTTCGGGGCGAAGCGCTTGTGGGTGATCGCCGACACCATCGAGTACCGCTCGCTCACCGTGCACTTCGCGTATCAGTCGTCTTCCTACACCTACAGGGCCGACAGTCCCCTGGACGCATTGTTCGATGGATTCCGGCAATTTGGGCCGCAAGGCATGGCACTCGCCGACAAATATGATCTCGACAATAAGCTCGCCCAGGTGATCACGGCCGGCGCCATGTATGACCCGGGCAAGTGGTTCATGACAGGGGAATGGGGGAGAAGGAACCTGCATTCCGCGGTCGGTGTGAGCACGGCCTGGTATTTGAGCGGCGGTTATAGGCTGGCGAAGTTCACGCCGTATCTGACCTTCGCCGAATTGAAGGCCAACAGCAATACCTTTGATCCTGGTTTGAACGTGTCCGCGTTACCGCCCTATCTCGCCGGACCCGCGGCCGGCCTGAACGCCGGGCTCAACACAATACTGGCCTCGATCGCCGATCAGAATACGATATCCGCCGGCGCCCGCTGGGACGTGATGAAGAATATCGACCTCAAGTTGCAATACGACCGCATCGATCTGGGCGCCACCTCAGCGGGTACGTTGGTCAACGTTCAACCGGGATTTCAGCGCGGTGGCTCGGTAAATCTCGTGAGTATCGCGATCGATTTCGTGTGGTGAGAGAATTGAACATGAGCCTGTTGAACCGCGTGCGATGGAGTATTTTCGGCCTGGCGCTGAGTTTTGTGATCGGCCGCGCGGTAATGGCCGATGTGGTTGCCGTGGTGTCGTCGAAAAATCCCGTCATCTCATTGAGCAAGAGTCAAGTGGCGGATATCTTTCTGGGCAAGGCCGTCCGATTTCCCGGTGGTGCGCCGGCCGTGCCGATCGACCAGGAAGAAGGCTCGCCCGCACGCGAGGAGTTTTATGCCGCATTTACCGGCAAATCGCCGGCGCAGATCAAGTCGCATTGGACAAAGATCATATTCACGGGGCGCGGGCAACCGCCCAGGGCCGTATCGAACAGCGCCGAAGTCAGAAAATTGATTGCGGCGAACCCTCAGGCGATCGGCTACATCGAGCGAAGCGCGGTCGATGGCAGCGTCAAGGTATTGGCCCAGCCTTGACCTCAGCGCGCTCTATCGGGATGTCCTAAATCTCCAATACAAGGACGCGAGGCAACCGGGATACTTGCCAAACGGTGTGTTGACGCCGGCTGCGACGCTGCCGGAGCGCGCATTGTGCATGTGCGGCGACCAAATATTGCAGACCAAGATCAAGGCCCATGGACGCATCGGGAAGCAAGCCATTATCTCGCTCGGTCGCGGCGCCCATCAAAGCGCCCTTGCTCGCCTGCCGCGAATGCGATGCCCTGCTCAGAATTCGCAGTGATGAACCGGCGGTGTTTCGCTGTCCGCGTTGCGGCTGCGTGGTCCATCGGGCGGTGAAGGGACTGATCGACAACGCACTCGCGTTTTACTTGGCGGCCTGCGTGCTTTTTGTCATCGCCAATAACTTTCCGATCGCATCCATCGAAGCCGCAGGCAACAGGGTTGATACCACGTTGATAGGCGCCGTGAGCGCGTTGCATGCACAAAACATGAATCTCGTCGCATTGATCGTGCTTACCACCACCGTGGCTATTCCGGCGATCGAGTTATTCTGCGCCAGCTCGTTGCTGTTGTTTGCGCAATCCCGGCATTCGCCGCGGACGCTGGCGCTTTTCTTTCGGCTGCGCGAAGGATTGCGCCCCTGGAGCATGGTCGAGATCTTCGTGCTGGGGGCGTTGGTCGCGATCGTCAAACTCGGTAATTTGGCCAGCGTGATCGTCGGCATCGGAACCTGGTCATTCGGCGCTTTCATCATTACGAGCGCGGCCGCCGCCCACGCGTTCGATCCTCTGGGCGTTTGGAACGAGGTCGGGACGCCGACATGAGCCAAAGGATCGTGACCGCCGGATCTTTGGGCCTCATTACCTGCCGTGTATGCGGGTTGCTATCGCGCGCCGAAGACACCATCCACGAGCTGCGTTGCCCGCGGTGCGCGGGCGCTTTGCAGGTGCGCAAGCCGCACAGTTTGCAGCGCACACTCGCGTTGCTGCTCGCCGCTGCGATCCTCTACGTCCCCGCCAATGTGCTGCCCATCATGCATACCTCGACGGTGGTTTACGACGGGGACGATACGATCATGAGCGGCGTGGCGACGCTTTGGTCGGGAGGGTCGTGGCCGTTGGCCGTGCTGGTGTTCATGGCGAGCATTGTCGTGCCCACGCTCAAGATCATCTCGTTGAGCTTGCTCGTCGTCAGCACCCATCGCGGCTGGGAATGGCGAGTGCATGAGCGGGCGATCCTCTATCGAATGATCGAACTCATCGGTCGCTGGTCCATGCTCGATGTGTTCGTGGTCGCGCTGCTCGTTGCCCTGGTGCAGCTGCGCGGGGTTGCGACCATCCATGCCGGCGCGGGCGCGATGGCCTTCGCGGCGGTGGTGGTGCTCACCATGTACGCCGCACAGGCATTCGATCCGCGTTTGATCTGGGATCGAGTACGCACATGAGCGAGCCGGTGGATCCCACGGATTTGGATTCATTGCCGTCGGCGGTGGTGCATCGGTCGCAGCGTTCGCGTCTCACGCTGGTCTGGTTGGTGCCTGCCATGGCTGTGCTCATCGGCGGATGGATCGCCGTGCGGGCCATCATCGATCGTGGGCCGACGATCACGGTCACGTTCATCGATGCCGACGGCATTGAGGCCGGTAAGACCAAGGTGCGCTACAAAAGCGTCGATGTGGGCAGCGTCAAGATGGTGAGCCTGGCCCCGGATCTGCGTACCGTGGCCGTGACCATCGAAATGGCCAAATTTGCCAAGGCGCTCCTCGTCTCGGGAACCCGGTTCTGGGTGGTACGCCCACGTCTCGGGGCCAGCGGTGTCTCCGGCCTTGGCACGCTGCTGTCGGGCGCCTACATCGGCATGGATATGGGATCTTCGCACGAGGCGGCGCGAGCGTTCAGCGGCCTGGAGACTCCCCCGGTGGTCGCCGGCGGCACGCCGGGCAAGCAATTCGTGCTCGAGTCGCAGGATTTGGGGTCGCTCGGAGTCGGGGCACCCGCCTATTTCCATCACATTCAGGTGGGACAGATCAGCTCGCTGTCGCTCAATCCCGATGGCCACGGCGTCACCTTGAAGCTTTTCGTCGAAGCGCCCTACGACCGCTTTGTCACGGACGACACGCGCTTCTGGCACGCCAGCGGCGTCGACATCGCGGTCGATTCCGCCGGCGTGCGCATGCAAACCGAATCTTTGACCGCCATTCTGGCCGGCGGCGTGGCCCTCGAGACGCCGCCCGGGTCGATGGCGACCGCACCGGCATCGGCGGATTCGCATTTCCACCTGGCGACGAACCGCGATGCGGCGATGAAGGCCCCCGATCGAGTGGTCGACCCGTATATTTTGTACTTCGATGAGTCGCTGCGCGGCTTGGCGCCCGGATCGATTGTCAATTTTCGGGGGGTGGATATCGGGGAAGTAACCTCCATGAAAGTCGAATACGATCGCAGTCAGGAGAGATTTCGTTTCCCCGTGCTGATCAATGTATATCCGGAACGCATCCGATCCCGCTATCGCCAAGGGAGCGACCGGCCGCAGGTGGCGGCTCATGCGTTGGTGGCAAGCATGATAGAACACGGCTTTCGCGCGCAGCTTCGAACCGCAAGTTTACTGACGGGACAGCTTTATATTGCGCTGGATTTCTTTCCTCGGTCGGCAAAGGTGGCGCCCCAGCCGGAACTCACACCGATGCCTTTACCCACGATTCCGGGAAACCTGGAGGAATTGCAAAACACGATCGTCAGCGTGGCCTACAAGCTCGATCAGTTGCCGCTCGCAAAAATCGGCCAAGACGCCGACGATGCGCTCCGCTCGCTCAGCCGCGCACTCGGCAGCGCGAATGGTCTGCTCGGTAAGGTCGAAGGCGATATTCTGCCTGAGGCGAAATCGACCCTGACGCAAGCGCAGCTGACGCTGGCGCAGGCGCAGCAAGCCGTCGCGCCCGAGACTTCGTTGCAGAGTGACTTGCATTCGACGCTGACGAGTGTCACCCGCGCCGCGGATTCGATCCGAGTCCTCGTCGACTATCTCGACAAACACCCCGAGGCGTTGCTGAGAGGAAAAACCGAGGAGCGCAAGTGATGCCGAGACCCTCGCGCGGTACACTGGGCATGGCATCGCTGGTAGTTCTCACCGCGTGCGCATCACCCCGCGAGCGCCTTTACAGCTTGGAGGACGTATCTCCCGAAGCGCCGGCCGGCGTGGGTGCCCGAGCCACTGTCGTGATCGAACGTGTCAGCTTGCCTGACCTGGTTGACCGTCCGCAGCTCGTTGTGCGCGAAGGAACCAACGATATACGCATCAGTGAGCAAGAGCGCTGGGCAACGCCGCTCAAGGAGTCGCTGCCCCGCCTGCTGGCCGCGGAGCTCACGCGGCGAATTGCCGACCGGCGATTCGTTCCCGCCGCCAGCGCCGCGATCAATACGCCGAGTGCGCGCCTGTTCATCGATGTCTCATATTTGGATATGGCGCGCGCGACGGGTGTTCACGTGCTGGCGCATTGGGTATATCGGCCCGTCGTGCGCGACGCGCTACCCCTCGAAGGAGACGCGGCGGCGCACACGAAGATCGCGATGGACGGATATTCTGGCTATGTCGATGCGTTGCGGGCTGCCGGCATCGCGATCGCCGACAATATTGCCGCCCGGCTCGAGTCGCAGTAGCGCACCGGGGCGCCGATATGCGGTCCGGCAGCGCAATGCGGACGCCACAAAAAATACAACCGCAAGAACCGGGCTGCCGACACGACGACGCAGGCGGTAGTCTATGTCGAAGGTAAGGACTGGAGCACGATCATGATTCAGAGCGCCGCAAAAATTACGACGGAGATGCCGCCCGAAGCCGCAATGCGTCAGGCGATCGCGCATCGCAATGCCGCCTTCGACGGGGCATTTGTCTACGGGGTCATAACCACAGGGGTCTATTGCCGACCGTCGTGCGCCGCACGGCCCGCAAAATCCGAAAACATCCGCTTATTCGCGAATCCTGCGGCGGCTGAAGCGGCGGGCTTGCGGGCCTGCAAAAGGTGCAAGCCGCAATTGACTCGAGGCGGCAGCACGCAATTGATGCTGGGCATCGCACAGTACATCGAAAAGAACGCCGATGAACCACTACCGCTCGAGCATCTGGCGGAGCAAGCGCAACTCTCGCCCACCTATTTCCAGCGGACGTTCAAGGCCGTGTTCGGCGTGTCTCCCAAAGCTTACCAAGATGCCGTGAGGCTTCGACTGTTGAAGGGCAACCTCAAGGCGGGGAAGAGCGTCCTGGATTCGATCATTGAAGCGGGATTTCGCTCCACCAGTCGCATCTATGGACATGCGTCCCGCAATCTCGGCATGACTCCGTCTGCATATCGCGCCGGCGGCGCGGGGGAGACGATTGCCTACGCTGTCCGCGACACCGCGATGGGCGCGCTGTTGATGGCCGCCACCGATCGAGGGGTATGCTTCGCACAATTCGGCAGCAACGAGGCGGCGCTCCTTGGAAAACTGCGCGCCGAGTTTCCGGGCGCGAATATCGTTGCCTCGAATATGAGCCACTCCCCGGAGCTGGATGCATGGATTCAGAGTTTCGAAGCCCGCATCGGCGGCACGGCGCCGCGGCCCGACCTGCCGCTTGATTTGCGGGGTACTGCGTTTCAAATCCGTGTATGGAATTTCTTGCTCGGAGTGCGCGAGGGGGATGTGACGAGTTACGCGGAAGTCGCGGCCGGAGCGGGTTCGCCGAAAGCCGTTCGAGCGGCAGCTTCCGCCTGTGCCGCCAACCGCGTCGCGGTACTGATTCCCTGTCATCGCGTACTTCGTTCGGACGGAGGGCTTGGCGGCTATCGGTGGGGACTTGACCGCAAACGTGCGCTGCTTGATCAGGAGCGAGCGCGTCGAGCCGGATGACTTTTGTATCCTAACCCGCGCTTCTAAACCGACCGCGCGCGGGTAGTTGGGGTCATTGCACGGGATCGCGCACCCGACCCTCGACCTGCGGTGCAGGCGCCGGCATCCGCCCGAATTTTCCCCTCTGGAAATCAATCATCGCCGTTTCGATCTCAGCGCGCGAGTTCATCACGAAGGGTCCATAGCCCACAATGGGCTCGGCAATCGGCTCTCCGCTCAACAGCAACAGCGTACTGTCGGCGGCGGCCTCGATGTGCACCTCGTCGCCGGCACGATCCAGCACCAGCAACTCGGCGTCGCCGGCCGGTCGCGAGCCGTTGACGCTGATCGGGCCGCGCAATACCGCGATGGCCGTGGTGTGACCTTCGGGTACGGGCAGCGAGGCGCTAAGGCCTGCCTTCAAACGCACGTCCCAGACATTGAGCGGACTGAATGTGGCGGCCGGGCCGTCCCGGCCGTCAAGCCGGCCGGCGATGACGCGCACGCCGCCGGCGCCTGCGCCGAGTTGCAGCTGCGGAATAGCTGCATTGAGGATGGTTTGATATCGAGGTGCGGACATTTTGTGTTCGGCCGGCAGGTTCACCCACAGCTGCGCCATCTCCAGGGCTCCGCCGTTGCGAGTGAACGCGGGGGAATGAAACTCCTCGTGCAAGATCCCGGACGCCGCAGTCATCCACTGTACATCCCCCGGACCGATCAGCCCCGAGTTGCCGACGGAATCGCGATGCGCGACTTCGCCCTGGTACACAATGGTCACCGTCTCGAAACCGCGGTGCGGGTGTTCGCCGACGCCGCGAGCCCGCGCGGCAGGTGCGAATTGCGCCGGGCCCGCGTAGTCCAGCAGCAAAAATGGGCTCAAGTGTTGCCCCAAATTGTCATAGGTAAACAGGCTTCGCACCGGAAACCCGTCGCCCACCCAGTGCCCTTTCGGGCTGGAATAAACCCCCTGCAGTGCCTTTTTCACCGACAACCCCTTATCCGACCGACCGTTTGGCCATGGCAACCAATATGGGTCCGGGCTCGTGCTTTTCCAGGCCGGGTGCAGCTCGCTCGGCTGCCGCCGGGCTTGTGCGATCATATCGAAGCTTGACCGGCAGATTTCCATCCACGCGGAGTCGGCGATGAACACATATCCAAAACTATCCGAATTGCAGGCGCTCATCGGCTCGACTCTCGGCACCAGCGAGTGGCAACACATCGATCAGGCGCGCATCGATCAATTTGCGGCGGTTACCGGCGATGACCAGTGGATTCATGTCGATCCGGTGCGTGCCGCCGCCGGACCCTTCGGCACGACCGTGGCCCATGGACATCTGACCTTGAGCTTGGTGCCCGTCATGGTCAGAACCGCGTTCAGAAGCGCCGATGTGCGCATGTCCGTCAACTATGGCCTCAATCGCGTGCGGTTTCCGGCGCCGGTGCCGGTGGGCAGCCGACTACGCGGTCATTTCAGGCTCATGAGTTTCGAACCCATACCCGGCGGCGCACAGCTCATCGTTGAGGTAACCATCGAACGCGAAGGCCATTCAAAACCGGTGTGCGTCGCCGAATCGGTGGCGCGACATTTCACCTAGGCACCGCGATCCGGCGAGTCGGCGAGTCAGCGCCGGGACGAGTCAGCGCTCGGACAGGGTTTTCACGTGCGCCACCGCGCTGCGGCCGAGGGCCGATAAGTTGTAGCCGCCCTCGAGCATCGAGACAATGCGCTGCTTCGAATGCTGCGCCGCCAGCGCCATCAGCGCGCGTGTGATCCACGCATAATCGGCCTCGACCAGCGCCATGCCGCCCAACAAATCCTCGCGGTGCGCATCGAAACCCGCGGAGATGAAAATCATCTCTGGCTTGAATTTCTCGAGTGCGGGCAGCCATTGCGTTTCGATGGCATTCTTTGCCTCGGCGCCGCCGCTGCCGGCGGCCAGAGGAACGTTGATCATGTTGGGCGCGGGATTGGAGGTGCCGCTGTACGGATAAAAAGGATGCTGGAAGAAACTCGCCATCAGCACCCGATCCTGCCATTGCGGCGCGCTGAACATGTCCTCCGTGCCATTGCCGTGATGGACGTCGAAGTCGATGATGGCGACGCGTTCCAAGCCTTTTTTCTCGAGCGCATAGGCCGCCGCGACGCCGATATTATTGAAAATGCAAAAGCCCATCGAGCGGACCTGGGTCGCATGATGGCCGCAGGGCCGCACGGCGCAGAACGCGTTCACGGACCGCCCGGCCATCAGCTCGTCGACCGCCAAGACTCCCGCGCCGGCCGCGCGCCGCGCCGCGCTCAAGGAATGCGGATTCATCGCCGTATCGGGATCGAGCTGCACGTAACCCTCGGTCGGCGCATTTTCGAAAATCAAATCCACATAGGCCGGACGATGCACTCGCTTGAGTTCGCCGGCATCCGCAAATGGCGCCTCCAAACAGCGCAGTTCGTCCAGCATTCCCGACGAGCGCATGTGTTCGTTGATCGCATTCAAGCGGGCCGGACACTCGGGATGTCCTGGACCCATCTCGTGGCGCAGGCAATCCGGGTGGGTGATGAAGGCGGTGGTCATGGCGCGATCTTATCCTACCGAGAACTTCCAACGGGCGCATTACCGGCCCGCGGCCCTGCCGCGAGGATGCGCTACGACCACTCGAGAAGCTCCCATCGAAAGCCGTTTTCGTTGACCGGCTGATCATCAGCCGAGTCGTCGATATAGTAGCTGCCCCGGCTCTCACGGGCGACCCAGCGGCCCACTTCGGGTGCGAACCAGAGCGTTTCCTGCCGCACAGAATCCGTCCGCGAAATATCGCCATTCCTGAAGTTGATCAAGTTGGTAAAACGAAGCGCCTTGAATTGGCCGGCTGGAACGGCAATCGACTCCCACGAGTGCGCCTTCATCGTCTGCTCCCAGGGCAACGGGTCCTGGTGGCCGGGCGTCTTGTACTTGGTGCTGACGCGCCTCTGCCAGCCGGGCCGCAATTGTTCCGGCCAGAGGGGAATCGGCGTCTGGTAGACCTGGACCTGGCCCCAGTGCGGATCCACCAGCACCATACCCCAAGGACCCTGTATCTCGCTCGCCGGAGCGCCTGCGGGCTTTTCGCGGTGGCCGATGTACTTGCGCAAAAAGTCCGTGCCCCATCGCGAGCTCGCTCCGCTCTCGTCTTTAACCCCCTCGCCGCTCGAAGCGATCTCGACGTTGGAATTGATCGCGGCAACGCGGTCGACTTGATTGTCCACGAGCGCATGGGTGTACAGGTCACGCTGCGAGTAGCGCCACGTCTGCCCCACAGCGGGTTGACGAACGCTGGGAGTCGACGGCACCGCCGCGTCGCCACCCGATCGGCGCATCGCGCACCCGACTGACAGCGCGGCGGATGATGCCAGGAAAAATCGTCGAGTCACCTGAGCCATGAGACACCCCTCGATTGAGACTATTTGCTGCTGTAGGATAAGACTGGGAATCGCCGCGATTGATTCCTCACTTAAGCGGCAAATTTACCATTAATTTGGACTCGCCTTTGCGCCGGAAGCGTAACGGTGGAACGTATCGACGACCAGGAGCAACCCATGTCCGTGCCTCTTGAAATGACCGTGGTCGAAATCGCGGCGCCGGGCGGACCGGAACAGCTGAAGCTCAAGCAAAGGCCGGTACCGCAACCCGGCGAAGGCGAGGTGCTGGTCCGCGTGGCGGCCGCCGGGGTCAATCGCCCCGACGTGATGCAGCGCCAAGGCCGCTATCCGCCGCCCGCCGGCGCGTCCGATATACCCGGACTCGAAATCGCCGGGGAAATTGCCGCGCTGGGACCGAAGGTCGCGGGGCTGTCGATCGGCGATAAGATCACTGCGCTGTTGCCGGGCGGGGGCTACGCCGACTACGCGATCGCGGCGGCGCCGCTGTGCTTGCCCGTGCCAAGCGGCATGCGCCTGGTGGAGGCGGCGGCGATACCGGAAACATTCTTCACCGTGTGGACCAATCTATTCGATCGCGGACGGTGCAAGGCAGGAGACACCGTGCTGATACATGGCGGCACCAGCGGCATCGGCACCACCGCGATCCAGCTTGCCACGGCCTGGGGAGCGCGAGTCTTTGCGACCGCGGGGTCGGACGACAAGGCACGCGCCTGCGAACGGCTCGGCGCCGTCCGGGGAATCAACTACCGCACGGAGGACTTCGTCGAAGTGATGCGTGCACAGACCGGAGACAAAGGAGTCGATGTTACTTTGGACATCGTCGCCGGCAGCTACGTCGCGCGCAATCTCGAGGTCGCGGCGCTCGAAGGCCGAATCGTCGTGATTTCCCTGCAGGGCGGCGCGCGGGCAGAAATTAATTTAGGAATGATCCTCACCAAACGGCTGACGCTCACCGGCTCCACGCTGCGGTCTCGAACCGTCGCGCAGAAGGCCGAGGTCGCCGCGGCGGTGCGCAAAAACGTCTGGCCGCTGCTGGCCGCGGGTCGCGTGCGGCCCGTCATCCACGCCACGTTTCCACTGGCCGAAGCCGGCGAAGCGCACCGGCTCATGGAAACGTCGCATCACATCGGAAAAATCGTGCTGACCACGTAGAAAAATCGTGCCGCATCGGCGGACCTCGCACATCGCGCCGCCAAGTTTTAAGGCGATCAAGTTAGGTGCTATAGTCTTCCCCCCAAAAATTGCATCGTCGGCGCACGCACGGCCCGATATCAATGAACGCGGCGAATGGCCGCCCCAACACCAGGAGTCATCGTGAGTTCCGACATCGGGATCGCTCAGAATGCAACCCTCAAGCCCATCGGCGAAATCGCCGCCCGCTTGGGGATTCCGGCTGCCAGCATTGAAAACTACGGCCACTACAAGGCGAAAATCGCGCTCGATTACATCGACAGCCTGAAGGACAAGCCGGACGGTAAACTCATACTGGTCACCGCCTTGAGTCCCACGCCCGCCGGCGAGGGCAAGACGACGACCACCGTGGGACTCGGAGATGCGCTCAACAAAATCGGCAAGAAGGCGGTGATTTGCCTGCGCGAGCCGAGCCTGGGGCCCGTGTTCGGAATGAAGGGCGGTGCGGCCGGCGGCGGCTACGCGCAGGTGGTGCCGATGGAAGACATCAACCTGCACTTCACCGGGGACTTCAGCGCCATTGGCCTCGCGCACAACCTGTTGTCGGCGCTGATCGACAATCACATCCATCACGGCAACGAGCTTGGCTTCGATGTGAGGCGCATCGCCTGGAAGCGCGTGGTGGACATGAATGATCGGGCATTGCGCGAAATTACCGTGGCGTTGGGCGGTCCCGGCAACGGTTTCCCGCGCCAGGATGGTTTCGACATCGTGGTGGCCTCCGAGGTCATGGCGATTTTCTGCCTCTCGAAGAGCCTGGTCGACCTCAAACAGCGGCTCGGCAACATCGTGGTCGGCTACAAGCGTGACCTGACGCCCATCCTCGCCAGCGAGCTCAAGGCGCAGGGGGCGATGACGGTGCTGCTCAAGGAGGCCCTGAAACCGAATCTGGTGCAGACGCTGGAGAATAATCCCGCCTTCATCCATGGCGGTCCTTTCGCCAACATCGCACACGGCTGCAATTCGGTGCTCGCGACGGCAACGGCGCTGAAACTGGCCGATTATGTGGTGACGGAGGCGGGCTTCGGCGCCGACCTCGGCGCCGAGAAGTTCATCGACATCAAGTGCCGCAAGTCCGGGCTGCGGCCCGCTGCGGTGGTGATCGTCGCGACGGTGCGCGCGCTCAAATACCACGGCGGCACGGATCTCAAGGAAATCAACCAAGAGAATCTCGCGGCCCTCGAAAAGGGAATCGCGAATCTCGAGCGGCACGTCAACAATGTGCGTCATCAGTTTGGGTTGCCCTGCGTGGTCTCGGTCAATCACTTCACCGCCGATACCGATGCGGAGCACGCGCTGCTCGCCAAAAAAATGGCGGCGCTCGACGTCCCGCTGGTGCTGGCGCGGCATTGGGCCGAGGGCGGCGCCGGCGCGCTCGGCGTCGCCCGCAAGGTCGTGGAAATCGTCGCCAAGGGAGATTCGGGCTTTCGCTTCGTCTACGACGAGAAGCAGTCTCTGTGGGAAAAAATCAAGACCATCGCCACCAAGATTTACGGCGCGGCCGACATCTCGGCCGACTCGAAGATCCGAGCCCAGCTTGCGCAGCTGCAGACGCGCTACGGGCACTACCCGGTTTGCATCGCCAAAACACAGTACTCCTTCTCCACCGACGCGGCGCTGCGCGGGGCGCCCAGCGGGCATACCGTCAACATCCGCGAGGTGCGGCTCGCCGCCGGCGCGGAGTTCATCGTGGTGGTGTGCGGCGACGTCATGACCATGCCGGGACTGCCGAAGGTGCCCTCGGCCGATAAGATCGACATCGACGCGCAGGGGCGCGTGGTCGGCCTGTTCTAGTACAAGGCCGGGGCAGTCGGGGCGCACGCGCCCCGCCACGCCCGCATCACTCGCCCAAAATAGCGCCCACGGACAGTCCCACCTCGGCGCACAGCTGCGGCGCCGGCAGCTTCTTGCCGCCGTCGTAGCGCAGCTTGGACACCTCGATCTGTCCTCCCTGCGCCGTCACGAAGAGACTCGAATCGCCGATGGCCGTGACGGCGCCGATGGCGCCCTTGACCCCGGCGAAGGTACGCGCCGGGTGTTTTCGGGCGGCGTGCAATTGCAATTTCTTGCCCTTGAACGTGGTCCACGCGGCCGGAGCCGGATCGCAGCCGCGGATGAGGTTGTAGATCAGATCGAGATGGTTATGCCAGTTGATCCGCGCTTCGTCGTCGCGGCACCAGCCTTCGTAGCTCGCCAAGGATTCGTCTTGAATTCTCTCCACGGCGCCGCCGTTCATCACCAGGTCTGCCGCTTCCTGCAGCGCCGCGATCCCCATGGGAAATAGCCGGTCGAAATACACGCTCCCCAGCGTGTCGTCGGGACCGATCGGGGTCTCTTTTTGCAGGATCACCGGCCCTTCGTCGAGACCATCGGTGGGCCGAAAAATGGTCAGCCCGGTGCGCGTGTCGCCGCGGATGATGGGCCAGTTGATGGAGCTCGGCCCCCGGTATCGGGGCAGCAGGGACGGGTGGAACTGAATCATGCCGCGGCGCGGAATCGCGACAAAGTCCTGCGGCACGAACTGCAGGACGTAGGCCATGACGCCGAGGTCAGTGTCCAGGGCGCGCAGGGCCTGGCGTGCCTCCTCGGTTTTCAGGGACGCCATCTGATACACCGGGATGCGCTGCTGCTCTGCCGCAAGCCGCAAGGGATCGGGGCTCGTCCCCGGCTTCTCCATGGCGCAGAACACCCCGGCCACCGCATCGCGCCTCGCGAGGAAGGCCTCGAGAACCGCCTTGCCGAAGTCCCGCTGTCCTACAATGGCAACTCGCATCACCGAACCTCCCGCGTCAATCCCAGCTGCCGCCTAACGAACTAACGGTGATGATATCTCATATATCATTGATCTCCATCTCGGCGTACAATCGGGCTAAAAGGGGTCCAAACAGGCCCGTTCGATGGCACCGGCCGACCCGGTATCACACCGCCTTTGGCCGCAGAGTAGCAACACATTCGCTGATTCGCACGAATGCGCGCAATCAAGGAGAGCATATGGCCGGTCGCAATTTTCTGTTCGTTCCCGGGCCCTCCAATGTGCCCGACCGCGTGTTACGCGCCATGGCCGTACCCATGGAGGACCATCGATCGCCCACCTTCCCCGAACTGACGCGAACCTGCTTGAACGCCCTGAAGCCGGTGTTCAAGACAGCGTCTGCCAGTCCCATCCTCTTCCCCTCCTCGGGCACGGGTTGTTGGGAAGCCGCCCTCACCAACTGTCTGAATCCCGGCGACAAGGTTCTGACCGCCCGTTTCGGCCAGTTCAGCCATCTGTGGGCGGACATGTGCCAGCGGCTTGGCTTCGAAGTGGAGCTTCTGGAGACCCCCTGGGGCGAAGGCGCGCCGGTCGAGCGCTACCTGGCGTCGCTCAAGTTGGACCAACAGCACAAGATCAGGGCCGTGTTGGTGTGCCAGAACGAGACCGCGACCGGCGTGACCAGCGACGTCGCCGCCGTTCGCCAGGCGATGGACAGCGCCAAGCACCCGGCTCTGCTGTTCGTGGACTCGGTGAGCGCGCTGGCCAGCATCGACTTCCGGATGGACGATTGGGGCGTCGATGTGTGCGTGAGCGGCTCTCAGAAGGGCCTGATGCTGCCCGCGGGCCTCGGCGTCACCTGCGTCAGCCAGAAGGCGCTCGAAGCCGCCAAGCGCGCGACTTCGCGGCGCTGTTATTTCGATTACGCCGACATGGTCGCGTCGAACGCCTCGGGCTATTTCCCCTACACTCCGTCGATCCCGATGCTGTACGGTCTGCGCGAATCGCTGGCCATGCTGGCGGAAGAAGGACTGGAAAACGTGTTCCACCGCCACAGCTACTTGGCGGGCGGCGTGCGCGCCGCGGTCTTGGAGGGATGGAATCTGAAACTGTGTGCGGCCGCTCCGAAATGGTTTTCGGATACCGTGTCCGCCATCATGGTGCCTGATGGCATCAACGGCGCGGACGTCATTGCGCGCGCCTTCAAGCGCTACAACCTCGCGCTCGGTGCCGGACTTTCCAAGGTCGCCGGCAAGTTGTTTCGTATCGGCCACTTGGGCGATCTGAATGAACTCATGCTGCTCGGCGCCATTGCGGGAGCCGAGATGGCCATGCTCGATGTGGGTGCCAAGCTCGAGCCCGGCAGCGGCGTGGCTGCCGCGCAGAACTACTGGCGCAACAATTCGCCCGTGCGCCTGCAGAAGAACGCCGGCGGGGCGAAGGCCGGCATCGCCGCATGACCATGCGGGTGGTGTTTCTGGACCGCGCCTCGCTCAAAGCCAACGTTCGCAAGCCCGCGGTTGCCGCCGAATACATCGAGCATGCAAAAACCGCGGTCGGCGATATCGTGCCGCGGCTGGCCGGCGCCGCCGTCGCCATCATCAACAAGGTGCCGATGCGCGCACAGACGCTGCGCCAGCTGCCGGACCTCAAGATGATCGCCGTTGCGGCAACCGGCTACGACGTGGTCGACATCCCGTATTGCAAGGAACACGGCATCGCCGTCGCCAACATCCGCAACTACGCGGTGCATACGGTGCCCGAGCACGCCTTCGCGATGATCCTCGCCTTACGGCGCAATCTGCTCGCGTACCGGCAGGACGTCGAGAACGGCGTGTGGAACAAATCCGATCAGTTCTGTTTTTTCACCCACGACATCGGCGATCTCTACGGCGCCACGCTCGGCATCATCGGCGAGGGCGCCATCGGTCAAAGCACGGCGACTATTGGGCGCGCGTTCGGCATGCGCGTGCTGTTTGCCGATCATCCGCCGCCGAAGATGGAGGGTGTGACCTTCACGCCGCACGATGAGGTGCTCGCGCAGTCGGACGTGATCTCCCTGCACTGTCCGCTGCTGCCGTCCACACGCAACCTGATCGACCTCGGCGCCTTTCGCAAAATGAAGCGCAGCGCCCTGCTCATCAACACCGCCCGCGGCGGACTCGTCGACGAGGCGGCGCTGATCCAGGCGCTCGACGAGGGGCTGATCGCAGGCGCCGGGTTCGACGTGCTGACCGTCGAACCGCCCACGAACGGGCACCCGCTGCTCGATGTGCGCCGCCCGAACTTCATCCTCACGCCGCATGTCGCCTGGGCTTCGGACGGGGCCATGCAGTTCCTGGCCGACCAATTGATCGATAATATCGAGCAATGGGCGGCGGGCAAGCCGCAAAATCTCGTATCATCATAAGAGCCTTCAGGCCACGCGCAACCGAGACCAGTGAAAAAACTGCTTTATCAATTCGATACCGACGCCCTGCCCTCGGTGTTCGACAATGTCGTGGGCTACGACGGTGGCGCCGATCACGTGTCGGCCTATGGCGGAGTCAGCGCCAAGAACGTCGGCGGCCTCGTCGAAGGCGCGATCTTCACGCGGGGACCGCAGGACAAAAAGCACACGGCGATCTTCATCGGCGGCGGCAACGTGGCCGAGGGCGAGGCGGTGCTCGCCGCGGTACGCAAGAAGTTCTTCGCCAAGTTCCGCGTGTCGGTGATGTTTGACTGCAATGGCTGCAACACGACAGCCTCGGCGGCCGTCGCGTGGCTTGCGCATGGCCGCTCCCTCGCCGGCAAGCGCGCCGTCGTGCTCGGCGGCTCAGGTCCGGTCGGTCAACGCGCCGCCGTGCTGCTGGCCCGGGAAGGCGTCCAGGTGGCGATCGCCGGCCGCAGACGCGAGGTCGTGCAGGCGGCCTGCGATTCCATCCATGCGCGCTTTGGCATCGTGGTCGAAGCCATCGAAGCGCCTTCCGGCGCCGAGCGCGGCGCGGCCATCGAGGGCGCCCAGATCGTCCTTGCCACGGGCGCCGCGGGCATCCCATTGCTCGACGAGAAACAGTGGCAGAGCAGCGCAGCTCTCGAACTGCTGGCCGATGCCAATGCGTCGCCGCCGGCAGGCATCGAGGGCGTCGGTCAGAGCGACCGCGGGGTATCCAAGCACGGCAAGATCTTGTTTGGTGCACTGGGCTTCGGCGCGCTCAAGCTCGCCCTGCATCGCGCCTGCGTGGCGCGCCTGTTCGAGCAGAACGATCTGCTGCTCGACGCCGAAGAAATTTACGCCGTCGCCAAGACGATGCTGGTTGAACCATTTTGAACGACGAAACGACAACGGTTGCGCAAAGCACCGTGGAAGAATTTCTGGATGACCTGGCGAGCGGCAAGGCCACCCCGGGGGGCGGCAGCGCGGCGGCCATCATGGGCGCCATGGGCGCCGCCCTCGTGTCCATGGTGTGCAATGTGACCATCGGCAAGAAGGGCTACGAAGGGGTGGAGGCCGAGATGCGGGCGGTGCGCGACGAGTCCGAGCGGGTGCGCCGGCGCCTGACGGCGATGGTGAGCGAAGACATCGCCGCCTTCGACAGTCTCATGGCCGCCTACAAGCTGCCGAAAGCGACGGACGACGACAAGGCACGGCGCGCCGCCGCGATCCAGGCGGCCCTGCACAGGGCCACCGAAACACCTCTGGACTGCGCGCGCGTCTGCGCGGAAGTCATCGCGCTGTCGCGGCGCGCCAGCGAACAGGGCTATCTGAACGTCATCAGCGACGGCGGGGTCGGCGTGCTGGCCGGTTTCACGGGACTGCGCAGCGCGGCATTGAACGTCTACATCAATGCGCCGGCCCTCAAGGATCGCGCCTTCGCCGACCAGGCGATCTCCGAGCTGGAAAAGCTGGTGGATTTTTGCGCCGCCGAGTGCGAAGCGGTGTACGGTATCGTGCGCAAGAAATTGAGCAAGTCCTAAGGGAGATAAAGACATGCCCGGCGGCAGGATCGATACCGATCGCGCATTCACGGCGTTGGGAGTGGCCGTGCTCACCATCTCGGATTCGCGGGATGCCAGCAACGACACGTCGGGCGATTTGCTGGCGGAGCGCATCGGCGCCGCCGGCCATCATCTGCGCGCTCGCGCTCTGGTGCGTGACGACAAGGCCGGCATACAACGGCAGGCGCGGATCTGGATCGAGGATCCGGCCGTCGATGTGATCATCACCACCGGCGGCACCGGGCTCACGGGCCGCGACGTGACGCCGGAAGCCCTGCGTGAATTGTTCGACAAAGAGCTCGAGGGATTCACGGTGCTATGGCACCTCATTTCCTATGACACCGTGGGGGTGTCGACCATGCAGTCTCGCGCCTGCGCGGGGATTGCCGGCAACACGGTCATCTACGTTCTTCCCGGTTCCAATGGCGCCTGCCGGGATGGGTGGGACAAATTGATCAGTTTGCAGCTCGACAGCCGCCACCGGCCCTGTTCGATCGTGGAGGTCATGCCTCGCTTTCAAGAGAGCTGAGGCGGTCACCGGAGAGTACCGTGGATACGGTTGAATCCGCTCGCGCGCGCATGCTCTCTACGGTGCAGCCTCTCGGGGGCGAGCCGGCGCGCCTGCACGAGGCCGCGTCGCGCACCCTCACCGAATCGCTGTTCGCGACGCGTGATCAGCCGCCCTTCCGATCTTCCGCGATGGACGGCTATGCCGTGCGCTCCGTGGATCTGGCCCGCGGCCGCTTCAACGTGGTCGGCGAAGCGGCGGCAGGCCGGGCGTACGAAGGGCCGCTGAACGAAGATGAGGCCGTGCGAATTTTTACCGGCGCCCCGGTTCCGCCCGGCGCGGATGCCGTGATTCCGCAAGAGCGTGCGCGGCGCGACGGCGCCCGTGTTCACATCGACGAGCCGGCGCGGCCCGGTAGAAATATCCGGGAACCCGCCATCGATTTCGCCGCCGGCAGTGTGCTGATCGAAGCGGGCACCCGGCTGCACGCGCGGCACGTCGCGCTCCTGGCGGCGGCGGGCATCGCTTCCGTGAATGTCCGCCGCAAGCCGCGGATCGCGTTGCTTGCGACGGGGAGCGAGATCGCGACACCGGGCGAGGCTGCGGGTCCCTACCAGATTTACGACTCGGTCACCTTTGGCTTGAGCGCGGTGATCGACCGCTGGGGCGGATGCCCGGTACGCCGCGCGGCGAGCCGCGACGATGAAGCAGCCGTGTCCACTGCGATCGGTGAGGCCATCGGCAACGCCGATCTCGCGGTCATCGTCGGCGGCGCGTCGGTCGGCGATTACGACATCGTGAAGCAAGCGCTCGCGAGCCGGGGGCTTGGAATTTTGGTGCCGAACGTCGCCGTGCGTCCCGGCAAGCCGACGTGGTTTGGGACCCTGGAGCGCAAGCCCATACTCGGCCTGCCCGGCAACCCCGCGGCGGCGTTTGTCTGCGCCACTCTTTTTTTGCGCCCGCTGCTGCACGCCCTGCTCGGCCGCAGCACCGTCGCACATTGCGTCCCGGCCGTGCTCGATGGACACGTCGATGCAAGCGGTGACAAGGAAAACTACTTGCGCGCCTCGGCGCATATCGACGACGACGCTCGGCTCGTGGTGCGTCCCAGCGGCAATCAGGACACCTCGCTCGTGTCCGTATTCGCGGCTGCGAACGCGCTGATACGCCGATTCCCCGGCTCAGCGTCGGCGGAAAGCGGCGCGCTCGTCGAGGTGTTGCTGCTCGATTGTGATTGATTCGCCGCCAGAGCAAGGCCTGGCTGCTATCAGGCAGGTCACGACCAAAGAGACTATCGCGACAAGCTGCTTTGGGGACGCGGAAAACTGGGCGTTCAAGTATCCGCGATTGAGTGAAGGAAGGCCAAATCCACTCAGTGATTGCGATATCTAAGGGCGTTAACGAGGGTGTTGGTCACTTCAACGTCACTGAGTGCCTCGTCTGAGAGTCGATAAAGCGAGCGCGAACGCACCTTTAGTAATGATGCAATGAGAGAATCTGGGCCCAGCGCGGAATCGAGAATCGCCAACGGGCTGGTCCGGTCATCTTGGCCGTAGTTTGCAATCATGGCCTGGATTCGCAACTTCACTTCGGGGTCAGCAAGCTTTTTGTCGCCAGGAAAACCTGCCAATGAGCCCCGGATCGTCTCGAAGGACATTGTCTGAATGGCCGAGTGGATCTTGGACAAGTATTCGCGTGATTGCGGATCAAGCTTACTTGCGTCGAGTTTCAGCATGAAATCTCGGCCGGCCGGCCCGCCCGCCTGCATCATAAATGCCGTCACGCGGGAGAATGTTTCGTAGTTCGGCGAACCGGACAGGACTTCGCCAACTTGGTTTACGGAATCGGGGGATCCGAGCCAAACCAGTAATTCCAGAACTCGCCGGGTGACGGAGTGATCTTGAAGCTTCTCTCTCAGATGCGTCTCCGCGTCGGTTCCGTACGTGCCGTACAGAAAAACGCAGATGAGAGTGCCATCAAGCTGGAGCGCGTGCTGCGGTATGAAAATCTTCTGATCGGAGGTTAGGAAATTCCGATCGATAAGGTCGATTACGCGCGCGTCATGGTCTTCTGCGGCGCCGTGAACCAACTCGAAAAGTTCCTTCCAATTTTCGTTGACTATGGCGGCGCGTGGATTCAGGCGAAACAAGGCCTGTCGAGCAAGCGTTTTGCCCTCTGAACTATCGTTTTCATGTATGAAGAGGCCGACGTCAAGAAGCACCAAATCGCTGGGCTGTTCTCGGGCGATCTCTGCTTTCAACTGAGCGCGCAAAATCGGAAGTACATCTGGCCTGTGCGATGAGTAATACTGCCAAGCGGCATCCATTTCTTGGTTGTATGTCGCCATAGTTGCGCTGTTTTGCCACGCCTTTATGGCCCTTATCTGTTCAATTTTGGTGGCGGTCTCCTGTTCGAGCGTTGCCGCTCCGGTGGTCGTCGCAACAACGATGGCAAGAATACCGAGAAGGGACATAACAAGGGGACATTGGCGTGCCGGCTTGCTCGACATAGGTGCACCCCATTGCATGACTAAAGGTCATGGTGCCACGATTGCTCGATAGGTGATAGACAGTTC
>Ga0210408_10001073_pt1 | contig 30076 bp, 28 predicted proteins | sample IncBWH4MmetaG_FD_155471 | JGI IMG/M metagenome (GOLD analysis project Ga0210408, IMG submission 155471) | Forest soil microbial communities from Barre Woods Harvard Forest LTER site, Petersham, Massachusetts, United States - Inc-BW-H-4-M | ecosystem: Environmental > Terrestrial > Soil >... | reverse complement strand
CGCGGCACCATGCTGGAGGCGGCCAAAAAACCGCGAAGGCCGGCGCGACGCGCGTCCGGCCGTGCCGAGGTAAAAAAGGGCACGGCCCGCAAGAGGGCGCCGCGGCGCGGCGGCATGACGGAACGATCGCAGCGGCGCGGCCGCTGATGGCGACGTGGACGATGATGGCGACGTGAGCGATAGTCTCGGCGTGAGCAACGATCCCGACTTATGGGTCAGCGGCGTCTCGATTCGGGATCAATTCTTGGCGCCGGCGCAGATCCACGCGCTGGTGGAATGTGCGCACCGGCGCCGCGCTCACCGTGGTTTTGATTCAGCCCGAATCGGCGGCGAGCGAGGATTGCAGCGCCGCGAGGAAATTCGCGGCGATTCCATTTGCTGGATAACCGCGCCGCTGTTGCCCGCGGAAAAGGTCTTGTTGGAGGAGCTCGAGCATTTGCGCCTGGAGCTGAATCGCGAAGCCTTGCTCGGATTATTCGAGCTCGAACTGCACTACTCGTGGTATCCCCCCGGCGCAGGGTACGCCCGCCACGTTGACCAGCCGCATGGGCGCACGCAGCGCCAGGTGTCGCTGGTCCTGTACTTGAACGAAGGCTGGACGCCTGCGGCGGGCGGCGAGCTGCGGATATTCGACGCGGCCGGCCGCCATCGCGATATCGAGCCGATTGCCGGCCGCCTGGTGCATTTTCTCACGCCGGAGCGCGAGCATGCGGTGCTGCCGACGCACAGTGATCGCATGAGCATCAGCGGATGGTTTCGCACTCGCGATTGAAGCTCTGAAGGCTGCGCACTGTGCGGTACCGCACAAAACATGGCGTGATTGCGGTATAATGTCCCTGCCGCACAAGGCAACGGACCAGGATTGCATGCATGATGGACCAGTCGGGCGATCCGCAGCAAAACAAGGTGCTTGCGGCGCTGCACCCGGCGGAGCGCGAGCGCATTTTCCCGCATTTGCAGCTCGTTCCAATGCCGCTCGGCAAGATCGTGTACGAGTCCGGGGATGCGCTGCGCCACGTTTATTTTCCGGCTGACTGCATCATTTCGCTTCTGTATGTAATGAAGGACGGCGCTTCGGCGGAAATCTCCGTCGTGGGTAACGAAGGACTCGTGGGTGTGGCTCTGTTCATGGGCGGAGAGACCACGCCCAACCGGGCAATCGTTCAAAGCGGCGGCAGCGCCTACCGGCTGATCGCCAAGCGGCTCAAGCTGGAGTTCAATAAACATGGTCAACTGCAGCTGCTGCTGCTGCGCTACACGCAGGCCTTGATCACGCAAATGGCGCAGACCGCGGTCTGCAACCGGCATCACTCGGTGGACCAGCAGCTGTGCCGCTGGCTGTTGCTGTCGCTGGACCGATTACCCTCCAACCAATTGACCATGACCCAGGAGCTCATCTCCAATATGCTGGGCGTGCGGCGCGAAGGCGTCACCGCGGCGGCCGCCAAATTGCAGAAGGTTGGAGTGATCCGCTACAGCCGCGGAAAAATCACCGTATTGGATCGGCCAAAGCTGGAAGAGCTGTGCTGCGAGTGTTATGCGGTGGTCAAGAAAGAGACCGATCGACTGGCGCCCTAGCCGTCAACCGGACGCCTAACCGGCACCTCGACGTCGTTGCCGCGCTGCGACACCCGCAATGACGCGGGTCCGTAACACTCCTTGCGCTACTATCGTGCGATGCGGTTCAACTGGCGCTCGCGAACATGGCAGCGAGGCAGATCATGTCGGGCCGTAGCCCGTAGTTACGGGGTTATGCCGCTCTGGCACGAATATTGCTAGAATTGCTGTATGAGTATACATGAGGGCCGGAAGATGCCCCTCGCCGAGAATTGGTTGCCCCTATGCGCTTGCCGTCGCTGAAGTTTCTGAAGACCTTTCAGGTCGCGGCCAGGCTGCAAAGCTTCAAGGCCGCCGCCGAGGAACTATTCGTCACCCCTTCGGCCGTGAGCCACCAGATCAAGGCGCTCGAGGCGCACCTCGGCGTGGCGCTGTTCGAGCGCGGCGTGCGCACCTTGACGCTGACGGACGCCGGCGCCCACTACCTCGAACACATCAACGATATTTTCTCGAAGCTCGAATCGGTCACCGAGCAGCTTCAGGAGCGCTACGGGCGCTCCATCATCCGCCTCAATGTGCCGCCGTTTTTCGCCAATGAGTTATTGCTGCCGCGTCTAGCGTCGTTTTCGCAGGCCCGCGAAGAGACCGATATTCGCATCGAGACGACTTTCTGGGCGCCCAAGACGCATCCCCCGGAGGCGGATCTCTCGATCGTCGTGGGCTCCGGTCCCTGGGAAGGATTGACGGTCCACGAGTTGTTCGCGCAGAGCTTCATCGCCGCCTGTTCGCCGGCATTCCTGCTGGAAAATCCCATCGATTCCTATGCCGATCTCAACGGCAAGACTCTGCTCGTGCACGAAGAGCGGCGCGATGCGTGGGAACGATGGGCGGCGGGTTTGGGGATCGAGCCGATCAAGCCCAATCGGCTGGTCCGACTCGACAACATGTCGGCCGTGGTACTCGCCGCCGAGCAGGGCGTGGGTGTGGCTCTGGTGGCATCGAGATTGAGCGCCGACCGTTTCGTCGCCGGAGGCTTGGTGAAATTATTCGATGCGGAATTGACCACCAATGAGAGCTACGTTCTGCTGCACAGACCCGCGGACCACGCTCGCGAGGATCTGCAGGAACTGATGCAGTGGATCTTGAGCGAGTGCCGCGTCGCCTGATGCCGTCCGCCGCATACATGAGATAAATACCGCGGGCGGAAAAAATTCCTCGCTTGTCCCGTCCGTGAGACGTGCCTATCGTGTTGCTATCGTCACTCCACGCGGAGCGGCATATAGCCGCGCGAGAGTTACCCATCCTTCAAATCAAAATCCAGGTGCCCAGACCGGGCGCTTACTTCCGCCAAGTTGTCGACGAACATCTCAGAGACGGTTGGGGCGTGAGGGAATGCGGCGGCGAGGTCGAAGCAAAGGCAGCTGGGCGCTCGTCGTGCCAGCGCCGTGATTCAGGACCAGCGTGGGCTCTGCAGCGCGGTGGGACGAATCGAGTTCAACGTTGTGCATTTGTTGACGATAATTTGGATCGCATCACCAGCGGTTCTAGCTCCGCAATTAGTCGAGGGTATACCTACGATGCCAACGGGAACCGGCTGACCGAGACCGGTGCGCAAGCGTACACTGCGACAATCTCGCCAAGCAACAACCAGATTGTGTCAACAGCCGGCGGCCTCGCGCGTACATATAGTTATGACGGTGCCGGAAACACGACCGGCTGGAATTCTAACTCGTTCACGTTTAACCAACGAGGGCGCATGAGCAGTGCAACGGGGAGTGGCGGTACGACTAACGACATCTACAATGCGCTGGGTCAGCTCATCGAAAGGTCCGGCACTAGCGGTACAGCGCTTCTCATGTATGACGAAGCGGGGCATATCTTGGGCGAGTATTCCAGCACGGGCGCATTGATCGAGGAGACGATCTGGTTGGGCGATCTGCCGGTCGCAACGCTGCAGCCCAACGGAAGCTCCGTTGCGATATATTACATCCACTCGGATCATCTCGGGACACCGAGAAAGATCACGCGAACGTCCGACAATGGCCTAATGTGGCGCTGGGATCCGGATACGTTTGGACAGCTCGACCCAAATACGAATCCAGCTGGCCTTGGAACTTTCACGTATAACTTGCGCTACCCGGGAATGTATAATCAAGGCATCACAGGTCCCTACAGCAACTACTTCAGAAACTATGCGTCGGCCACTGGTAGTTACTTGCAGTCAGATCCGATCGGCCTGCGCGGCGGAAGCGCGTCGACTTACGCATATGCAAACGGCAACCCCGTCACCTGGTCTGATCGGCTTGGCCTAAAACCCGGCGACAAATTCCCAACGGTTGGTCAAGCTGCGATAGATGCACTGGATTGGATCTACTCCCGTTCTCCATTCCCGCTTCCTTGGGAATATGCGGGATCCATTTATGAACAGAATGGGAGTTACATCGCGACCGACCCCGCTACGGACTATCTAGCTGACCAGTCAACGCCAAGTCTTCCGGAAGGGGGCCGCGACGCAGTGCTGGCTCTCTACCACACCCACGGGGAATGCTCTAACGGTGCCGATCATTTCTCGGGTCCCACGCGAGGGGACCCGCGAAGTGATAAGTTGCAAGCAGATTGGTTCGGAGTCTGGAGCTACCTCGAAACACCGGGTCATATGATCCTTCGTTATATTCCTGACCCGAATATTCACCAACAAGGACAGGTCAGACAACTACGCGGCGGCTGTAGTTGTCCGGGCGGTTGAGCATGCGAGGAAGTATGTGGATATCTACACAGAGTGGACGCCGGCGACCGCCTTTCGCCCGTCTTCTGCTCGCACTGATAACTCTGATCTTTCATCCTCTGTTTGTGCAAGCGGTGCACGGTGCCGAGTTGTCTGCAGCACAAACGGAGTATTTAAAGAAACTCGATGAGCCGGTGCTTCTCCGCGGTGATTACTTCAAGGCCATTACGATCGCTTACGAGGACTTCTCCAAGCGCCTGGCGAGAAACGAGTCAAAGTCGAAGATCGTAAACGGGGCGGAGACAACTCGATTTCAATGGCTGTCGCACATTCAAAATTACGATATTCATATCGAGCAGACAGATACCATGTTCCTCGTATATTTCTCACCGACGGTGCGCGGCGACCCACCAATCATTCTTGGTGGAGTCGCAAAATACGAAATTGACCGCAAAACATTTCAAGTAGCAGCCAAAACAACAATTAAATAAACTGCTGAGCGATAGGGCTCAGATATTGTGAGTCAGCATGTACGCAAACGCTTCCGGAAATCCGATCAGTCGGAAAGATCCGTTGGGACTGTACGTTCAATTTATCGGGGGTAATCCAGTCTCAACTGCGCAGCTCATAGCCGCGTACAATCAGGTTGCGAGCACATCTGCGGGCGCCGCGTGGATAAACACGTTGGAGAACTCGCCGATCCTCTACACAATTTTGGACAACCCTCTTTTTCCTAATGATGCCTACTTTGACCCTATCAACAATATCATTGACGTCGACCCTAACTTTCATCATCATGTTGCAACCTCATGCGGTGTCCAACAGGCCTCGACGGCTGTCATTCTCGCGCATGAACTCGCGCACGCCGCCACCGGCGCGTTAGATAACGGCCCGGATTTTATGGCCAATGTAATTCAGGACGAGAATCTGATTCGTCCACAGCTGGGATTGCCCCCGCGCACGGCTTATCCGACACCCGCACCGTTTCTACCCGGGAATTGAAGGCTAATGCTACCGTTGGAGCGAAGGAGTACGTCATGTGTCAATGGCTGAAACTGAAATTTATCTTCGCCGGCTTCGGCCTCGCTTTATCGATCTACGCTGCCGCCAAGGCACCTACTGATGCGGATTTATTCAAGTTGTACAACCCATCTTCTTTAATCGAAGTGCAAAATTTTTCTGATCTACCTGATGGTGTAAAAGCTCTTGCAAATCGCAGCGGTATGGACGCAAGAGGCGAAGGCCCAGGCGGACGCCTTCGACAATTTTTAGTAGGGGGCGTTAGTAAAACAAGCGCATTGGTTGCGTATGAGCAATTTGGATATGTTCCGACTTATAAGGCCGACGCCTACGTCAAAAACGGCTCAGATTGGGTTGCGATCCGAAGCTGGGAAATTGGTCAAGTAACTACTCTGGATGAAGCACGAAACATGATCCGGGCGCTGCCAGGGGTGGCCCCGGCAGTGCGGGATCGGTGACCGACTGACGCGTGAAGCGGTGCGAGGCTGGTGCGCTGGTGCTACCTCGCGTTGACGATCGGCCGCTTGCGCGCGTAGGCCAGGATGGCGCCGTACGCCTTCTGGGCGTCCGGTGGTGCGGCCTTGAACGTCTCCCGAAACACGAAAGCCGCATATTCAGCACCCCAGGGCTGGCGCTCGCCGCGCATGGCGAAGGACACCACGGCGTTACCGAGCTGGGACAAGGGGTCCCCTTGATTTTGGTGCAATAACATACGGTAGGATTTCGCGGTAATTGTGGGCTGGCTCCCAATTTCCTTTGCAGAACAGCTACTTGCTGTTCGTGATTTGAGCGATGCTATCGCACCCTGGTTTTCGGAGGGTGCAATGGACGGGGGAGGCCCTTTCATTGACTGCCCGAGTCAGCACTCGTTCTCGTAAGTCCGCCGAGTAAGTAACGGAACCGGCGCAATGAACTCGTGGGTGCAACTGCAGTGCCTTCGTTGTTGCTTACAGCGAGGAGTGTTATCGGGCGAGTGCCGCGTCGCCTGACGCCGTCCGCGCATACATGAGAGAAATACTGCGGGCGGAAAAAATTCCTCGCTTGTCCCGTCCGTGAGACGTGCCTATCGTGGTGCTTGGGGGTGTTGGTATTTTCGACCATCAAGGAATACCACCATGAACCTTCGAGGATTCAAGTACGCGGCCGCGGCGATATTCGCGCTCGCTCCCGCAATTTCCGATGCATCGCCGGAGAGGGAAGCATTGGATGCCTGCGCACGCGCCTTCGCATCGAGCCTCGCGCCGCCCGGTGCCGCCGCTCCCGCATTCAAAGTGGCTTATCGCGGCAATCCATTTCAAGGATCAATACTCGCGTTCTATACCCGAGAATTCACCTTTGAGATGTACGCCAACGATCAGAAGACCGGGTTGCCGATTGCGCGCGCGAGTTGCTCCACGGATTCGCACGGCGGCGGCGTCGCCTTGCGGCCAAGTACCGCTTCTCGGTTTTAAGGAGCGGATTGCCGGCCGCCCCGGCGCCGGCACAGGCCGACACCGGCGCGCCGGTGCTTGGAGCACCGGCTGGCCAGTTTTCCGCGGCCGGCGTATAAATTCGGCATGGATATCGCATCGAGTGGAGAGGCGGCTGGCGGCGCAGCCGCGCTCGAATTGGTTCTTGCCGTGGCGGAAAACGATGTCATCGGCCGCGGCAATCGGCTGCCGTGGCATCTGCCGGCGGACTTGCGGCATTTCAAATCGCTCACTCTCGGCAAGCCCGTGCTGATGGGCCGCAAGACCTATGAGTCCATCGGCAAGGCGTTGCCAGGGCGAACGAATATCGTATTGAGCCGTTCGGCGGAATTTTCACCGAGCGACTGCATCGTCGTGAAAACTCTCGACGACGCGCGGATCGCGGCGGGCGCCGCGGGCGCGTTGATGGTGATCGGCGGGGCGGACATCTATCGACAGTGTCTGCCGCTCGCGAGGCGCATCCATCTCACCCTGGTACATGCCCACATAGCGGACGGGGACACGGTTTTCGCGGGCTGGCGCGGCGCGGAGTGGGATGCCTCGTCGCTCGAACGGCACGAAGCGGATGACAAGAACGCCTTTGCCTACAGTTTCGTCACGCTCGATCGTGCGAACTCGGGCGGCCTCTAGGCTCTTGGGCCGGCTCCGGGAGAGGCGCGAGCCGTGCGCGGATCTCGTGCTCCGCGCGCGCGAAGTCGACGTCCGCGACGCTCGACACCGCACCCGCCGTCAATTCGGCCAGCAGCTGCGCCTGTATCGCGCCGCGCTCGAGCGCGATCCGGTAGGGAATCTCATGGTGGAACATCACCATCGAGTAGCGCGGAATGAAGCGTTGCGGGAAACGCCGTTCGAGTTCCAGCGACAGCGCCTGCTGCAGCTGAAACTTGAGGTCAGCGACGCGTTCGCGCATTTCCAGATAATTGTCGAGCGCCATGGCGGCGATCGCATCGGTGTTGGGCTTGCGCAGGGCGCCAAATTCCTCGAACACCCTGTCCCATGAAGCATGCCGGTCCAGGCAGGCGTCGAATTCCACGCAATCTTCGAAGCAGCAATTCATCCCCTGACCGTGAAAGGGCACGATGGCGTGCGCCGAATCTCCGATCAAGGCGGTCATGCCCTCGCGGGCCCATGGCTTCGCCGATACCGTGCCGAGAAACCCGACGGGGTGATCCAAGAATTCCGCAATGCAATTGGGCATCAATGCACGAACGTCCGGAAAACTCCGCGACAGGAATCGTTCGATATCGGCCTGCTCGGTCAGGCCTTCGAAGCTGACCTCGCCGTGCTTGGGCATGAACAGGGTTGCGGTGAAGCTGCCGTCCTCGTTCGGCAGCGCGATCAACATGAAGTCGCCGCGCGGCCAAATATGCAGTGCATCCGAAGCCATGGCGTGGTGCCCGGCCGAATCGGCCGGAATGGACAGTTCCTTGTAGCCGTGCTCGAGATCGACTTCGTGCGCGTCGATCAAATTCAGCGCACTCATGCGCCGGCGCATCAGGGAGCCCGCGCCATCGGCCGCCAGCAGCGGCTGCATGGGTACGCCGATCAGACGGTCATGACGCAGATCGCGTACCTGGGCCATTCCCCGATCGAAGTCGGCCGCCTCCAATCGATGCTCGAAATGAACGGTGATTCCCGGCTGCCGCGCCGCGACGTCGAGCAAGTTCTGGTTGAGCCGAAGCCGAGAGATCGAGTAGATCAATTCGTTGGGCCGCTGCCCGTAGGGTTGAAGCGTGACGCCTCCCTGCGCATGATGAATGAGCCGGCCGCGCATCGGCAGCAGCCTGGGCTCGAGCTGCCCGAACACTCCCGCCGATTGAAGGGCGTGAATACCGCGATCCGCCAATGCCAGATTGATGGATCGGCCCGCCTCACCGGGGCCCTCCCTCGGGTCGGCGCGGCTCTCGTACAATTCCACCGCATGGCCGCGGCGCCGCAGCAGGATCGCGAGCAGCGCGCCGGTGGGGCCGGCGCCGATGATGCCGACCGCGGGCCGGTCCACGCTCACCCGCGCACGGCTCGAGATAAAGCGTCCACCGCGGCGAGCACATCACTGAACGAGTTGTAGAGCGGAATCGGCGCCACGCGCAGCACATCGGGCTCGCGCCAATCAGTCACCACCCCGGCCGCCGTCAGCAGATCATGGCAGCGCCTGGCGGCGGCGGGCGAGTGCTTGAATCTCAAGCTCAATTGACAGCCGCGCTCCGGTGCCGCGCTCGGGGTAATGCAGTCCACCAGCCCCGGCACTTTCGCTTCGATCAGCTGCTGCAAATAACCGGTCAACGCAACCGATTTCTCGCGCAGCCGCCGCATGCCGGCACTCTGAAAAATCGCCAGGGATGCCAGAAGGGGTGCCGCGGACAGCACGGGTGGATTGCTGATTTGCCAGCCCTGGGCGCCCGATATCGGCACGAACTCGGGGCCCATCTGGAACCGGGTCGCCGAATCATGTCCCCACCAGCCGGCAAACCGCGGCAGATCGACGCTGCGCGCATGGCGCTCGTGCACGAAGCAGCCGCCGATGGCGCCGGGACCGGCATTGAGATACTTGTAGCTGCACCACACCGCGAAATCGACATTCCACTCGTGCAAGCTCAACAGCGTGTTGCCGATGGCGTGGGCAAGATCGACGCCCGCCGCGGCACCGACACGGTGTGCCGCGCGCACCATGGGTTCAAGGTCCAAGGATTGGCCGGTGAGATATTGAACTCCGGGGAGCAGCACCAGCGCCAGCCGGGGACCTTCGCGTTCGATGCGCTGAATGACATCCTCCGTTCTCAAAGTTCCCTCGCCGGGCCGCGGTTCGATCTCGATCAGATGCTCCGCCGCGGTCAACCCGTGGAAGGCCAGCTGCGAGACGACGGCATAGCGGTCCGACGGGAACGCCGATTTTTCGATCAGCACCCGATTGCGCGGAAGCTTAGGGCGAAAGAAACTCACCATCATCAAGTGCAGATTCACCGTCAGCGAATTCATGGCGACGACTTCGGTCTCGAGTGCGCCGGCGAGTGCGGCGAGCGGCGCGGCCGCCTGTTCGTGATAGCCGATCCAGGGGCGCTCCGCGACGTGGTGCCCGAGCACACCGAGGCGCTGCCAGTCCGTCAGCTCCTGCTCGACATATTGCGCCGCCGATTTCGGCTGCAGCCCCAGCGAATGGCCGCACAGATACACCAATCTGCGCCCCGCGCCGTCGACAGGATGATGGAATTGCGCGGCGAAGCACGCCAGCGGATCGCTCGCGTCGCGCTCCCGCGCTTGGTGAACGTCGGGCGCCTGTAGTTCGGTCACTGGCTCGGAGCCTGCATGACGGTGCCGCAGACACTGCAGGTGCGAAGCAGGGTGTTCGAATAAAATCGGGAGAAGATCTGCGGCAACTGCGTCTCGATGTCGCTCACCGCAACGCGCTGCAAGTGCAGACAGTGCCCGCAACGCTCGCAATACCACGAGAAGCCGTCCAGTTCATCGGCATCGCGGCGCCGTTCGACGACGATTCCGACGCTGCCCGCAGGCCGCTGCGGTGAATGGGGCACCTGCGGCGGCAGCAGAAATACTTCGCCCTGGCGGATGGGCACGTCGGTCACGCGGCCGTCCTGCACGGTTTTGAGCAGCATGTCCCCCTCCACTTGGAAGAAAAACTCCTCGCTCGGGTCATGATGAAAATCCTTGCGCGAATTGGGCCCACCGACCGCCATCACGATGAATGCGCTATCCTGAAACAACAGCTTGTTGCCCACCGGCGGCTTGAGCAGATCCCGATTCTCTTCGATCCATCGGAGCAGGTTGAAAGGCGGCGCAATGGGCATCGCTGCATTATAGCGGTGCCGTAAAAATTCGCCCCGCGACTATGCCTGGCGCCCCGCGACTATCCCTGGCCTGGCGCCCCCGCTAGTATCCCTTGCGCGCCGCACAGGGCACTTGGACGGGTTTCGCATCGGGGTCGTCCAATCGCAATCCTGTCAAGGCGCCTCCCCAGACGCACGCCGTGTCGAGGCCGGTGACGTCGGCATTGCTGAAAAAACCCAGGGTCGACCAATGACCGAACACGATGCGCGGTCCGCGCCAGCGGGCGTCCTGCGCCTCGAACCAGGGGATCAGCGACTCGGTCTGCGATTTCTTCGGCGATCCTTTGACTCGCAACACCAGCCGGCCTTGCGCGTCGACGTAGCGCAAACGCGTAAAGCAATTGGCGATGAATCGCAGCCGTTCCGCCCCATTGCGCACATCGTCCCAGCGGTCCGGCTGATCGCCGTACAGCCGCTCGAATAATTGTTCAGGGTCGCGCCGCAGGGCGCTCTCGAACTCGCCGGCGCATTGCCGCGCCAATCTCAAATCCCATTGCGGCGCCAATCCGGCGTGCAACACGCAGAGGTTCAGTGCAGGATCTTCGTGAAAGAGCGGCCGGCCCGTGAGCCACTCGAGCAGGGCATCGCGATCGGGAGCCGCCAGTATCGGCTCGAGGGTGTCGCCGCTGCGCGCGGCAGCGGACCCAAAGGCAACGGCCAATAGGTGCAAATCGTGATTTCCGAGGGTCACCGTCGCCGCATCGCCCAAGGCGCGAATCCTGCGCAGCACTCCGAGGGAGTCGGGCCCGCGATTGACCAGATCGCCGACGAACCAGAGGCGATCTCGATCCGCCGAAAATCGCAACGCGCCGAGCAGGGCGCCGAGCTCGTCGTCGCAGCCCTGCACATCGCCGATTGCGTACAGCGCCATCAGCCACCTGGGGGAGTAGGAGCCTTCACGACAAGGCTAGTGCAGCACTCCAGGCATCGCCAGCCTGAACGGCGCTATCGGCGCATCGAATTGCTGTCCGTCATCGGCCACCATCTGATAGCTGCCCTGCATGGTGCCGACCGGGGTCTCGATCACGGCGCCGCTCGAGTAGCGAAATCCCTGGCCCGGCTTCAAGTAGGGTTGTTCACCGACCACGCCGTCGCCGCGGGTCTCCTTCACGTTGCCGTTCGCATCCGTGATGATCCAGTGGCGTGTGAGCAGACGTGCCGGCACCCGGCCTTCGTTGCGTATGGTGATGGTGTACGAGAAGACAAAGCGCTTGTCGCGCGGATCGGACTGTTCCTCGACATAGGCAGTCTCGACCTCAACACGAATTCTGGGGTTCGACGGGTCGGATGTCATGGGCTGCATCGCATTACTTCAGGCGCACCGCCAACACGTCGCAGTGCGCGGCGTGCAGGACCGTGTCCTCCGTAAAGTTCATCAGGATGGCGAGACCGTGGCGCTCACGGCTGCCGAGAACGATCAAGTCGGCCTTTTCTTCATCCGCGACGCGAAGGATCTCCGCCTTGGTATTGCCTGCCTCGACCCGCCCGGTGGCTCTGGCGAGCCCGAGGCGTTCCATGAGGTCGCTCAAGTTCGCGCGCGCTCGCTTGATCAACTCGTTCTCGATTTGCGCCGTCGGCATCAACGATTCGCCCAAGGGTTCGACCGGCACAAATTCCACGACGTGCAAAATCACCAGCGCTGCGAGCGAGTGCGCCGCCAGATCGCGTCCGGCAATCGCCACCTGTTCGCTGCCTTGCGAAAGATCCAACAACACCAAGATCTTCTTGTACGCGGCCATGCGATCAAGTATAGCCGACCGATCGGGAGTAATGGGCGGCGAGCAGACCGAATTGCGCCGGCGCAAGCGTTTCCGGGCGCAATTGCGGATCGATGCCGCAGGATTCGATTTCCTGCGCCGTCAGCAGGCCCTTCAGGGAGTTGCGCAAGGTCTTGCGCCGGTGTGAGAACGCCGCCGACACCAGGGTTCGCAGCACGCCATCTTTACCGATGTCGAAGCGGGGGTTTTTGGTCGGCCGCAGATGCACGATGGCTGACCACACCTTGGGACGCGGCTGAAACGCGCCGGGACCGACATCGAAGAGCCCTTCGACCTCGGATACCGCCGCAAGCATGACCGTCAAACGTCCGTAATCCTTGGTTCCCGGCTGCGCGGCCATTCGATCCACGACCTCCTTTTGCAGCATGAAATACATATCGGAGATGGCGGCGCGCTGTGTCAGCAGGCGAAACAGCAGGGGCGTCGAAATGTTGTATGGAAGGTTGCCGACGACGCGCAAAGGTTCGCCCGAGCCCCGCAAGCGCATGAAGTCCGTGTCGAGCACGTTCTCGATGTGCACCTGAAGGCCGCCCTTGGCGCGCGGGTCCGCCATGAGCGATCGGGCCAGGTCGCGATCGATCTCGATCACGTCCAGGTGCTTGGCGCGCTCGAGGAGTCCCCATGTCAATGCGCCGCGGCCGGGGCCGACTTCGACGATGCGCTCGCCGGCTTGGGGCGCCACGGCGTCGATGATTCGGCGGATCACCCCGGGATCATGCAAAAAGTGCTGGCCGAAACGCTTACGAACCGGCATGAACGGAAGGCGCCGCAATATCGATCGCGAGCGCCAGCGCTGCGCGCAAGCTGCCGGCATCCGCCTGGCCGGTTCGCGCCAAGCTCAGCGCGGTTCCGTGGTCAACGCTGGTGCGCAGAATCGGCAGTCCCAAGGTCATGTTCACGGCGTGGCCAAACCCGACATGCTTGATCACCGGCAGACCTTGATCGTGATACATCGCAACGATCACGTCCGCGGACTGAAGGAATCGCGGTGTGAACGCCGTGTCCGCGGGCACCGGTCCTTGGATGTTCAAGCCTTCGTCCTGCAGCTCTTGGATCACGGGCTGGATCACCTCGATTTCCTCGCGTCCCAAGTGTCCGGCCTCGCCCGCGTGCGGATTGAGTCCGAGCACGGCAATTCTCGGCTTGCCCAGCGAGAAATGCCTTCCCAGATCCGTGTCGACGATACGAAGGGTGGTGCGCAGCCGCTCCCGCGTGATGGCGTGCGGCACGTCGGCGAGCGCCAAATGGGTCGTCACCAGGGCCACCCGCAGCCGACCGCTGAGCAGCAACATGACCGGCATTGCCGCCCGCGTCCGGAGCGCGAGATATTCGGTGTGGCCGGTAAATGCATACCCGGCATCCATCAAGGCGCTCTTCTGTACGGGCGCGGTCACCATGGCCGCGAATTCGCCGTTCATGCAGCCGTCGCAAGCCCGGTCCAGCATGGCGATCACGTACGCGGCGTTGCGCGTGTCCGGTTGTCCCGCGATCACCGGCCGCGCGGTCGAAATATTCAGGACCTTGAGGGTGCCGGCGCGATGCGCGGCGGCCGCTCTCGAGGGGTCGTAGAGTTCAATCGTCAGCGGCAGACCCAAGGCCCGGGCCGTGGCCGCGAGCAGACCGGCATCGGCAGCCACCACGATATCGGCGTCCCAAGCGGTTTGCGCCATGGCGACGCAGGCATCCGGCCCGACACCTGCGGGTTCACCCGACGTGATGACGATCCGCGGTACGTACACCGCTGCGCGCCTAGGTCTTTATTTCGACGGGGCTGAGGAAGAAGCGCGCCGAGATCACATCTTGACCTCGACGAAAGCCTCGTCGCGCAACCGGCGCAGCCACAACTCGGTCTCCTCGTCCGCCTTGCTCTCGCGGATGGCGCCGAAGGCGCGCTGGCGGCGCACATCGTCGGTGCTGTCATACGTGCGGGTCCCCAGCATCTGCACGATGTGCCAGCCGTATCGAGTCTTGAACGGTTCGCTGATCTCCTTCACCTGCAGATCGGCGATGGCCTTGTCGAATTCCGGCACAAAAGTGCCGGGCCCGCTCCAACCCAGATCGCCGCCGTCCGGGGCCGAGCCCGGATCCGCGGATGTGGTCGACGCAATGCCGGCGAAATCCTCGCCCTTTAAAATGCGGTCGCGCAGCTTGCTCAATTTCTGGCGCACCGTTTCGTCGTCATCAAGCTCGTTCGGTTTCATCAAAATGTGCCGGACGTGTATTTGGTTGATGATGACCTGCGCCTCGCCGCTGCGCCGCTCGTTCAGCTTGACGATATGAAAACCGCTCGGTGTGCGTACCGGCTGGCTCACGTCGCCGGCCTTCATCTTGGTGACCAGCTGCAAAATGAATTCGGGCAGTTGAGTGCCCTTGCGCCAGCCGAGCTGGCCGCCGTCCAACGCCGTCTGGCTGTTGGAATTGGCGATCGCCAGCTGGCCGAAATCCTCGCCCTTCGAGGCGCGTGCGGCCAGATCCTGGGCCTTTTTGGTGATTTCCTCCAGCTGTTGCGGCGTGGCGGCCTCCGGCAGCGACAGCAATATGTGCGAGACACTGAATTCATCGTTGGCGGCCGCGGTCTGCTGACGCGTCAGAAACTGCTCGAGCTCATGCGGAGTGACGTTGATGTGCGAAATCACGTCGCGCTGGCGCAAGGTGTTCAAGGTCAATTCCCGGCGCATGGACTCGCGATATTGCTTGTAGTCGACGCCCTGGGCGGCGAGCGCGGTCGGCAGCTGATCGAAGGGAATTTTGTTGCGGCCCGCGATTTCCTGCAGCGCGCTGTTCAATTGCTCGTCGGATACCGTCAAGCCGACCCGCTTGGCATGCTGCGCCTGAATTTCCTGCAATATCAAACGATCGAGGACTTGCTGTTTGAGCACGCTCTGCGACGGCAGTTCGACCTTCTGTTCCTGCAGGCGCTTGGTGACGGCGTCCATCTGCGCGTCCAGCTCGCTTTTCAGCACCAGGCCGTCGTTGACGATGGCCGCGATGCGGTCGAGCATTTCGCCATGGACGCCGATATCCCGGGTCTGCGCAAGGGATGCCGCCGACAACAGGAGGGCCGCGACCGCAATTGGCCATTGAGAGCTGAATTTACGCATGAATCGACTTCGTCCTTAAGCTTACGGGGCTTCGGTTTGGGCATTCTGGTCGCGGGTCGAGTATCCCCGAATCTCCCTTTCCAGGAAGGTATTCGCAGGCTTTCCGACCGAACTTAGGCCGGTGAGTTCCAATTGTAATGCAATCGAGGTGTCTAGTCCCGGGGTGCCGTTGGTGACGCGGACATAGCGGCGCTGCACCACCTGGATCTTCCAGCAGCAGCTCTTGTATTCAAATCCGGCCATTTGCTCGATGGTTTGCCTGTCTTGCAGGGAATACACCCAGCGCCCGACAGTGTTCCAGTGGGCGGCAATCGGCCAGGCAAACGACCCGTCCCACTGCTTCAGAATGGACTGTTGATTCAGGATGTTCTGCTGGAAGCGGTAACCGATGTTCACGACCCGGCTGGGATCCGGGCGATATTGCAGCGATACCTCCGATTTGTCGGTTTGCGAGGTGTAGGGATTCCATAGATAGTCGAAATTGAAGCTGAAATGCTTGTATGCCGTCACGGCCACGTCGACGACCAGATCCGAGGCGGGGAAGGCCGGCGCCGACTGCCCGGAAACCGCGGCCGCGAAAGCCCGCACCGGCAGCCCCGCGACATATTGTCCGGGTTCGGCCACGAGAATTTGACCGCGCGAGTTCACCAACGCCTGTCCCGGCATGGCGAGCGGATTGACGCCGGGTATGGTCACGAGGTTGAGCCCCGCGGTGGTCATGCCGGCTGCCACCGGCAGACCCACCTGCGGAATCGAAAAATAGCGGATCTGGCCGATCGTTGCCGACAGATACTGGGCACCCGACACGTGGTCGAATAGTCTCGTGGTCAGGGCAAGCGCGACCTGGTTCGCATCGCCGATGCGGTCCTCGCCCACGTACCGGTTGGTGCGAAACAGCTCGGTGAGGTTCAAGTCGGGCAGGCCGCTGTCGAAAATCGGCAGTTCGTTCTGATTGCGGTTGGGCACATAGCTGTAGAGCACGCGCGGCTCGAGGGTTTGGGTGCGTTGTCCGTGCGAACCCGCATCGCGTTCGAACACCAATCCCGCATCCACGCGCGCATAGGGCAGCGTCCGCGTCGGCGTGCTCGGCGTGCCGACGGGGGCATTCTTCAAGTCGTATTGAGTGAAGTCGTAGCCCACGGCGGGTTCGAAAAAATATCCCGAACTGCGGTTCGACCAGCGAAGCTCCGGCGCCACGTTGAAGCGTACGCCGGTGGGGCCGAATTCGCGGACGAAATTGACGGCTTCGCTGTCGAGCGCGAATTCGAACCGGCTCTGCGGCATCGGCCAGAGAGCGTTCGCTTGTATCCGCGGCACGCGCGAATACGGCCGCACGCCGGGACCCGCCAGGATGTCGATGGTTTGAAAGTTCTGCAGCTGCCCGCTTACGCGCCAGGCATCGTCGTAATACAGCACTTCCGCCCGGCGCTCCAGGAAGGTGACGCTCGTCTGGTCGGAGCCCACGGCGAAGTCCTCGAAGTACCGGCTGTCGCTGACGCTGGCGATGTCGGCGTCGAAACGCATCCCCCGTTTCAGGTCCGTGATGTCGGTGATGTGCAGGTAGCTGCGATCGCCGTGTTCCTGCCGATCGCCCGGCAGAAAGGTGGTATCGATCTGGCCGTGGGAATTTGCGGTAAGGTAGCGAAACTGCCCTGCCAGCTGCACGCCGCGCGACGTCAATAGACCCGGCGTGAGCGTGAGGTCGTAGTTCGGGGCCAGATTGAAATAGTAGGGCACTTCGAGCTCGAAGCCGTTGCTTCCGGAATGACCGAAATTCGGAAACAGCAGGCCGCTCTTGCGTTCGTCGCCCACGGGAAACGAAATATAGGGCGTATAGAAAATCGGCACATCCTTGAAGCGCATGGTCACATTGTGCGCGACGCCCTCCTGGAGCCGCGAGTCGATGCTGAGGGAGGATGCCCGCAGCATCCAATCTTCATTGCCCACCGGGCAGCTGGTATAGCGCACGCGTGCCAGAGACACCTTGCCTTCCGCTGAAACATCGATGTCCTGCGCAAAGCCGCGCCCATTGCGGCCCATAAGCTGAAAGTTCGCGCGGTCGAAATTCGCGGCGCCGTCGATGTCGTAGCGGCCCGTGTCGCTGCGCACGCGCAATTTCGGGTCTTCGAAATCCACGCCCCCCTTGACCGACACCCGGCCGCTCTTGTCGTAGGTGACCGAATCCGAGGTCACGCTGCGGGTGTCCTGGCGGACCCTGACGCGGCCGTTCAACACGGCATTGCCGTCCGCGTCCACCCTGGCATCATCGGCGTCGATATGTATTCGATGATCGTCCGCCGCGATATCCGACGCGATCGGAACCTGGTACTTCGGCGGAGCGGGACACATATCTTCGGCGCGGGCCCGGGAATTGGCCGCGAGGCACAGAACAATGAAGGCGGCTCGAACGTGAAAAGCCATGGACAAAGAACAGCGCCTTAGTCGGTATACTAGTGACCGCCGCAATTGCGGTTAGCGAATGGTCAAGCATGGGTCTACCGGATGCAAGCGATTCCCGTCTGGCGGATTTGACTCGATGGGTATTCGACGATTTGGGATTTGCCGGCAGCCGGATCGCGCCGGCGTCCGTCGATGCGAGTTTTCGCCGCTATTTCCGCGTGACGCGCGGCGAGGAAACCTACATTGCGATGGACGCGCCGCCTGAGAAGGAAAATCTCGCGCCCTTCGTGAACGTGGCGAGAATGCTGCTCGGGATCGGTCTGAATGTGCCGATGGTTTTGGCAACGGAATCGGCGCGCGGCTTTCTGTTGCTGTCGGATTTGGGTCAGCGCCAGTACCTCGATGAACTCGACAGCATCGAAGCGGCGGAGCGGCTGTACGCCGCTGCGCTCGGCGCCTTGAGCACCATGCAGCTGGCCGGCAACGGGATGGAGCGACATTTGCCGCGCTATGGTCACGACTTGTTGATGCGTGAAATGGAACTCATGCCGGAGTGGTTCTTGCGCGCTCATCTGCGGCTCGAGATCTCGGCCGCCGAACGCAGCATGTTGGATCGGCTGTTCGAGACGCTGGCGCAAGTCGCGCTGGCGCAACCTGCCGCGTTCGTGCATCGTGATTATCATTCGCGAAACCTGTTGGTGACCGTGGAGAACAATCCCGGCATCCTGGATTTTCAGGATGCGGTATGGGGTCCCGTGACCTACGATCTGGTATCCCTGCTCAAGGACTGCTATGTCGCCTGGCCGGCGCCGCGGGTGCGCGCCTGGGCCTTGCAGCACCGCGAACACTTGCTGGCCCGGGGATTTCCCGCAGGCAAGAGCGAAACCGAATTCATTCGCTGGTTCGATCTCGTCGGTTTACAGCGGCACATCAAGGTGCTGGGGATTTTCGCGCGGCTGTACTATCGCGACGGAAAAGTCCAGTACCTCAAGGATCTGCCGCGCGTGCTGCGCTACACGCGGGACGCGGCGGCGGACTACCTGGAGACGGCGGAGTTCGCCGACTTCATCGCCAAGCGAGTCGAACCCAGTTTCCCCGGCGCGCAGGAGCGCGTCCTCGCGTGAGCGCACTGCCCGAACGCCCCCTCGCCGCCATGATCCTGGCGGCCGGGCGCGGCGAACGGCTGCGGCCATTGACCGACACCACACCGAAGCCCTTGCTGCGGATCCACGGGCAGCCGCTGATCGAGCGTCACGTCATCGGCCTGGTGCGCGCGGGAATATCGCGGTTGGTGATCAATCTAGCGTGGTTGGGTTCGCAGATTCGCGAGTACCTGGGGGATGGCGCGCGCTACGGCGCGACGATCGTGTACAGCGAGGAGCAGCCGCGCGCGCTCGAAACCGCCGGCGGAATCATTCGCGCAATGCCGCACCTGGAACCCGGGCCCTTTGCGGTGGTCAATGGGGATATCTACACGAATTTTCCGTTCGAGACCTTGATGGTAGCCGCGGATCGGGAGGCGCACCTGGTGCTCGTACCCAACCCGCCTCAGCATCCACGCGGGGATTTTGGATTGGAGCAGGGGGTGGCGCTGCCCGCAGCCGCGATGCAATACACTTTTTCCGGCATCGCGATGTATCGACGCGCGTTTTTTGCCGGCTATGCCGACGGCGTGCGTCCATTGAAGCCCTTGCTGTTGCGGTCCATGGCCGCGACTCGCTGTTCCGCGGAGCTGTATACGGGCATGTGGGAGGATGTCGGAACGCCCGAGCGGCTGCAGGCTTTGAACGCTTAGGAGCCCGGCTGCGGTACACTCTCGATATGTCCGAATTCAAAGGCATACCCATACTGAAAGAGCAGGCGCCGCCGCGCAGCGGCGATAAGTACACGACTGTTCACGGCTTTACCGCAATCAAGGACGGCGTCAAAGCGAGGCCCGCGGGGCACGGCCCGGCGCAGCGCCTTCCCACCTGGCTGCGTGCGCGTCTGGCCTCCGGAAGGGAATTCTCGGCGGTCAAGCAGATCGTCCGCGACCACCGCCTGAGTACGGTATGCGAGGAGGCAAAATGCCCGAATATCGGCGAATGCTGGAACGCGGGGACGGCGACCATCATGTTAATGGGCGCCGTCTGCACGCGCGCCTGTCGATTCTGCGCGGTGGACACCGGCAATCCACGCGGCTGGTTGGACCCGGAGGAACCGGAAAACGTTGCGCGATCGGTCGAGTTGATGGGCCTCAAATATGTGGTGCTGACGTCCGTCGACCGTGATGACCTGGCGGACGGCGGAGCGGCCCACTATACGGCAGCGATTCGCGCGATCAAACGGCGCAATCCCGGCACCGCCGTCGAGGCGCTGACGCCGGATTTCCAGGGCGTGATGCGCGATGTGCACACCGTACTCGCTTCGGGGCTGGATGTGTTCGCGCAAAACGTCGAGACGGTCCGCCGCTTGACTCACCCGGTGCGCGATCCGCGCGCCGGCTACGAGCAAACCATCGGCGTGCTGCATGCGGCGAAGACTCATCGGCCATCGGTGCTGACGAAGACGAGTTTGATGCTGGGCCTGGGCGAGACCGACGCTGAAATTCTCGAGACCATGACCGATCTGCGCGCCGCGGCGGTCGATATTCTGACGCTCGGCCAGTATTTGCGGCCGACGCCGAATCATTTGAGCGTCGAGAGATTCGTGACCCCGGGCGAGTTCGATCAGTACCGTGAATGGGCGCTAGGGCTGGGGTTTCTGGAATGCGTGTCCGGCCCGCTGGTGCGGTCGAGCTACCGCGCGGAACAGGCGCTCGCCGCCGCGCGCAAAGAATCATGAGCGATGCACCCCTGATCCGCCATTTGGGATTGGCGGCATACGAGCCAACCTGGCGGGCGATGCAGCGCTTCACCGACGAACGCGAGAGTTCGACACCCGATGAAATATGGTTCGTCGAGCATCCTCCGGTCTTCACCTTGGGGCTCAATGCGAGCCGCGAACATCTGCTCTCGCCCGGCGACATTCCCGTGGTGCAAATCGACCGCGGCGGTCAGGTGACCTATCACGGTCCCGGCCAGCTGGTGGTCTATCCGCTCGTTGATTTGCGGCGCCGGCGCTTGGGCGTGCGCGACCTGGTGGTGGCGCTCGAGGACGCCGTCATTGCCTACGCGGCCGAGCTCGGCGTGGCGGCGCAGGGCTCGCGCGCCAACCCCGGGGTCTATGTCGCGGGCGCCAAACTCGCCAGCTTGGGTTTGCGGATTCGCCGGGGAGCGAGCTATCACGGAATGGCGCTCAACGTCTGTGGCGATCTGACGCCCTTCGAGCGCATCAACGTGTGCGGGCATCGCGGGCTCAAGGTGACGCAGCTCGCGGATCATGTCGCGCGATTCGCCGCCAATGGCGCCGCCGGCATCGACATGGCGGCGAGGGGATTGACGCCGCATTTGCTGCGGCAGCTCAAATTCGGTTCCGAGTGCAGCGCCATCAACACCGACTTGCAGGCCGTCAACTCGCGATAGATCGTGTGCCTGATTCTCCTCCAAGACTCGAAGTAGGGCCGGGTCCGCCCAGGGAATTGCGTTTCAAATTTAACACCAGCACTTATAGGGTGAATTCCCGATTTCAAGGTAGAGGCGACTTCTCTACGATCTCGCACGCCAGCTCGAGACCGCCGGCCGGCAGTCGTGACGACAGGGGAGTTCACCGATGCGCGCCGATTCCGATAGATGGATTTCCGGTTTGGTTGTTACTTTGCTGTTCGCATTGACGGCCGCCGCCGCCGGTGCGCAGTTACCGAGCAACCCGAAGCACTTCTTCTGGGCGCCCGGGCAGCCCAACTCGCCGAGCGCATCGTCGCTGGCAAGCGACCTCATCTATCACGGCGGCAGCGCCGGGCAGGGCGCGATCGGCGTGGAGACCGTGCCCGCGACATTCCTGATCTTCTGGGGACCAGACTGGGCCAACGGCTTCACAACCACCGATGCCAACGGAGCCGTGTATACGAGTCAGCAGCTGCAGAGCTACGTCACGTCGTTCCTGAGCAACGTCGCGGGGACCTCCTGGGCCGCCATTCAGGACGAGTACTGCAACAACGTCGCGGCGGGGACGACCAACTGTGCGGCGGTGAGTGGCGGCGGCGACGTCACGAATCCACGCAGGCAACTCAAGGGCGTGTGGACCGACGCGACACCCGTGCCGAGCGACATCGTGACATCGGGCCTGGCGCAGAACCTGGTGAACGATCCGATCGCCGCGGAGGCGATACGCGCCTCCGCGCATTTCGGCTATGACCCGCAGGCAACGTACATCATCCTGACGCCGCCCACGACGATCGGCACCGGGCAGCCCGTCTACTGCGGCTATCACACGCAGACGACCAGCGTTGACGGCCTTGGCAATCCGTATCGCGTGCAGTACGCGTTCATACCGTTCCTCAACGCGAGCTGGCCGGGGCTGGGCGCCGGCGGCTGCGGAATGAACTCGGTCAATGTTATCAGCGACAACTTCGGTCACGGCGTGTTCGACGGTTACAGCATCGTGGTTGGTCACGAGTATGCAGAGGCAGTCACCGATCCCGATAACTTCGCGAGCGTCCAAGACGGCTGGAACGACCTCCAAGGGAGCGAGACCGGCGACAAGTGTGCGTGGACCGATCTGGCCAACGTTTCCATGAACAATCACACGCGGTTTGCCGTGCAGCCGTTGTGGAGCAACCGCGCGTTCGATGTCACAGGCCAGGGGTGCGTGCGTTCTGCGCCGACCAACCCTCATGCCATGCCCGCGGTGGGGATCATGCCGCCGACCGTGGATATCTGCCTGACGACCGGAATCTGCCCGCCGGGTGTGGCCGCCGGACAGCCCATGCCGGTCAACATGGCCTACTTCGGGGGTAAGGTTGAGGTAAGTCCGAAGATCTATCTGGTCCTCTGGGGCTGGGGTCAGCCCGAGGCGTTCGATCACACCTCAGCCAACCACCCGGCGAGTGACCCCGACGGAGTGGGCGGATTGATGACACGCTTCATCGCCGCGATCGGGGGCACTTCCTGGGGCAAAGTCTCCGCGCAGTACTACCAGAGCAACTACAACGGGACCTATTCCAATGTCGGCAACCTCCGGCAGGAGTTCGCGGGCGCCTGGGCCGACAACTCTACGCCCATACACGACAATCTGAGCCCGCTCGAGCTCGCGCAGGAAGCGGCCCGAGGAGCGCAGCACTTCGGCATCACAGACCTGTCCAACTCACAGGTCGTGGTCGCGACGCCGCAGAAGTTCAACGACGCGGGGTTCAACAAGAACTCGTACTGCGCCTGGCACGATTTCACGACGCCATTGTCTTACCCCGGTGTCACGCCCGGCATGGCGTTTGTCAACATGCCGTACGTGCTCAACGCAGGCGGCGGATGCGGCAAGGACTTCGTCAATCCCGCGCCGACCGGTGATCTCGACGGTGTGACCATCGTGCTCGGTCACGAGATCGCGGAGACGCTCACTGATCCCGGTGCCGAGTCGCAGGCAGGCCAGGTTCAGTACGGTGCGTGGTTCGATTACCAGAGCTGGGAGATCGGCGACAAGTGCGCGTGGGTGGGAGACGGCCTGCAGATCCCGGGTGCTCCCTTCAACATGATCGGTAACGACGGCGCGGCCTACCCGGTGCAGACGCTATGGAGCGACTCGAGCCTCAATGGAGCCGGCTACTGCTCAGGAGGCTTGTGAGGCCGTTTAGTGAAGGGCGTAAAGGTAGCCATCCGTGCTGCCGAAATACACCACACCTTTGTCCACGGCGGGAGAAGACCAGACGCCGCCGACGGAGAACATGCGGTACATGGCCAGGGCCATGTCCTGGGAGTCGTGGAAGTAGTGCGCGAAGATGGCTTCATCATCCAGGCTTCCATCGGGCTTCAGGACCTTCATCGGATCGGCTTTCGATGCTTCGGTCTGGAATTGCCAGGCAAGTTTCCCGGTCTTCGCGTCAATGGCGTAGAGCCTGCCGTTTGCGGCGCCGAAGTAGGCCAGATCTCCGGCTAGAGCGGCGGAGGAGAAAATCTCTCCGCCGGCGTGAAAGGTGAACCGCTCGCGGCCGGTCCTGGCATCCAGTGCATGAAGATTCCAACCGAAGGAGGTTCCCGCGTACACCACGCCGTCGCGAACCGCGGGAGTGGCATTCACCCAATTTTTGGCCGTGGAATAGTCCCATTTCTTGCGTCCGGTATTCGCATCCAGGGCGTAAACGTGACCGTCGCGACATCCCGTGTAAACGACGCCGTCCACAACGGCGGGCGACGACTGAAATCCGACCTGGTTGTGGACGACAGGATCTTCACCACCTTTGAAGCGCCATTTTTCCTGGCCGCTTTCGGCATCGAGCGCGTAAAGATTGCTGTCCCAACTGCCGATGTAAACGGTACCATTTGCAATCGCGGGTGAAGCGTGGACGATGTCTCCGGTTGAAAACTTCCAGTGCAGAACCCCGGTGGATGTGTCCACCGCGTAGACATTCCCATCGCCACTGCCGAAGTAAACGTGATTGTTGAAGACGGCGGGAGAGGACAGATAAAGGTCCCAACTGTCCGGAATCGTCTGTGATTCGGGCGAATAACCGTGCAAGTGTTTAGCCTCGAACCGCCTCTCGTATTCAGCAACGAAATACCACTTTACCGTGCCGGTATCCGTGGCGAGCGCATATAGAACACCATCGTAGCCTTCGAAGAAGACGAGGCCGCCGGACACGGCGGGTGAGGACACAACGGGCTGGTGCGTTGCATGCTTCCATTTTTCCTTGCCGGTTTCCTGATCAACGGCGTAAACGAAGCCGTCGAGGCTGCCGATGTACACAACACCGGCGGCAATCGCCGGGGAGCCGAGGATGGGCCCGCCGCTTTTGAAAGCCCATTTCACGCCATTCAGTTGCTTCGGCCCGGCGGAAGGATACACGCCGGTGCGAGCGATATTGGAGTGGAAGGTGCCCTGCGGGTTCGCGGTTTGCGCAGTGGCCAACCAAACGGGCGCGAGTAGAAACAGGATCCTCTTCACTGCGTCCCCCTATTGGTGATTGGTTTGGGGATGAGGCGGCCCCACCCGGAAATTACGGCCCGAGGGTATGGTCGGCAAGCGACATTAAGCGACATGGGCGTAAAATCCGTCTGATTTCTCGAACGGGGGAAGAGTCCGTTGGGTTTCTCACACAAAAATCCAGAAGCAAGCGTTGAAGCGAATCCGGCGGCGGATTCGTCTGCGGCGCCCGGCGAGTTCGGTTCGTGGAAAGAAATTGCAGTGTATTTCGGACGGGACGTGCGGACCGTGCAGCGGTGGGAGAGGACCGACGGGCTTCCGGTGCGGCGGCTCAAGCATGCAAAGCGGGGATCGGTGTTCGCGTATAAGGAGGAGTTGGATCGCTGGGTGGAGTTGCGAACGCAGGCGCCAAGCGGCGAGAAAGCGCAAGCGGAAAAGAGGCAGCCACTTGGCCTGCGGATTTTGGCGGTAATCGCAGCCGGTTGCGGGGTGGCAGCGTTGATTTTTCTTTCGCTCCACTTTGCGCACCTGCACGACAATTCGTCTGCGGCGCGGCGAGCTTCCGAGACTCCGGCACGAGCTGCGTATCAGCGCGGGATTTATTACTTGAATCGCGGCAAATTGGAGGATTTGCGGGAGAGCGAGAGATATTTCAAGCAAGCGATCGCCGCGGACGGGAAATATGCGGGGGCGCACGCCCGGCTTGCGGAAATTCGGCTGTATTTACGGCGCCGGTCGCGTTACTCCCAGCACGAGGTCGCGGCGGCACTGGAGGAAGCAGAGCGCGCCGTGCAACTCGATCCTGCGTCGGCTGAAGCGCATGAAGCGGTGGCGACGGTCCGCGCGTTTGGTCTATGGGACTGGAGTGGCGGCGAGGAGGAATTTCGGCAAGCGCTGCGCCTGAACCCGGAGTCGGCAAGCGCGCATAACGGATACGCTGAACTTCTGGCGCTGGCTGGCCGGGAGGAAGCGGCTATTGCCGAGGCGGAGCGAGCACGGCAATTGGAACCGCTTTCCGCGCTCGCCGGGGCGGACATTCCCTGGTTTTACTATTGGGCGCGGCGCTATGACCAAGCGATCGCATTTTCCCGCAGGATTCTCCCCTCCGAGCCGCGATTCGACACGGCGCAAATGTGCATTGTGCGATCCTTGGTCGCGCAAGAGCGGTGGGAAGAAGCCCGCGCCGAGCTGATCGTGCAGATGAAAAAGGACGGCGAAGATCCGCTGAAAATCGGTTTGACTGCGGCGGCGCCGGAGGAGGCAGTACGCCACTATTACGAGTGGGATCTCGCAGAACGAGAGAAGCGAGAGGCGGCGGGAGAAAGCTCCAATTTCCTGATCGGTATTGATCTTGCAGCGCTGCACCGTAAAGAAGAGTTGTTCGATAACATAAGGAAATCTTTTGAGGACCGGGAAAGTTTGCCGCTGGTGATGAATCTGGAGCCGCTTTTCGACCCGTTTCGAAATGATCCACGGTTCGCGCTCTTGGCTCGGGAAACCGGACTGCCGGCGCCAGGATCCCCGAGCCGGAATTGAGAAGATCGCTCACTCCGTGGGACACGCCGCTCCTTTTTTGGCTTCTGTCAGGCGGATGTCGGACAGCAAAAGATCGAGATGGCCGGAAGTCTCCAGATGAACGATGGTTGGAGTTTTGGTGAGGTCCTGCGCGGAGAAGCAGGACAGCGGCACGGCCAGGGTCGCATAGCTGCCAATGGGGAGCGTCTTTAATCGGGCAGTCACCGGCACCGAAGCGGAACCGACGCCCAGCCGCACCTCGGCGGCGGGAGCCGTATCGATGCGCACCGTAAGGGCGAGCATCATCGCGCCGTTGGCCTCGCGGCTGACGTCGCTGGGTTTGTCTGCGCCCATTTCCAACCACGCCTTCGATGCGCCGTTCCACGTCGCATGCAACGCGCCGTCTCCCGGCGATTCCAGTATGAGACTTGCCGAACGATTGAGGATGGTGCGGGTGCCGACATGGTCCATGTGCGGCGTGTTGCTGTCTCCGATGGAGAGCTTGTAGCCGTTCCAGGCAGTGCCCTTGGCGTAGTAGACATTTCTTTCGCCGTATCGGGTCGTTTCGGCCACTTCGGGATAATTGACTGTTTGCCCCGGAGAGGCGTAACTCAGCCCGAACCCGTAGGCGAACTGCGCATCATATCCCGTGTCGCCGACATTCAACGGCGTGTGATCGGGCCGCTTGGGCCACGAGAATCCGAGCTTGCCCACAAAGTCGTTCTTGCCGGTCAGCACATCCGCCACACCTTCACCTTCCGAACCCGGTAGCCACGCTTCAACAAAGGCATCGGCGGCATTGATCTGCGGATTGACGTACAGCGGGCGGCCAGACAGCATAACGGCCACCACCGCAATGCCCTGTGCCTTGAGCTTTCTTATCAGGTCCAAAGACTCATCATTGTCGTGATGCAGCGCCACGTCGGTCTGGTCGCCCATGAATTCGGCATAGGGAGTTTCGCCAAAGACCACGATGGCGACGTCCGCCTTCCGAGCCGATTCGCCGTCAGGGCTGAACTGCACATGTCCACCCGCCACCTCGATTTGAGACTTGAGTCCCAGATAGATGGAAGTGGCGCCGGGGAAGTCTTTCGGACCATTGTCGGCGCCCTGCCAGGAAAGTGTCCAGCCGCCGGACTGCATGGCGATATTGTCGGCGCCGTCGCCCGCGATCAGCACGGTGGAATTGGGCTTGATCGGCAGCACGCCGTCGTTCTTGAGCAGTACCAACGACTCGCGCACCGCTTGCCGTGCAAGTGCGCGGTGGGCGGGGGTGCCGATGGGCTGGTAGGTATCGGGACGCTGGTCGGGCGCCGGTTCGTCGAACACGCCCATACGCATCTTGACGCGCAGGATGCGCCGAACGGCGTCATTGAGGCGAGCTTTCGAAATGGTGCCGTCCTTCACCTCGCGCACCAGATTGGCGTGGAGCGCTTTCCAGTCCTTGGGCGCGTTATAGATATCGAGCCCCGCATTGAACGCCGCGGCGCAATCGGCATTGCTGCAGCCCGGAATCTGGCCGTGCGCGTTCCAGTCGCCCATGATGAAGCCGTCGAAGCCCATCCGGCCCTTCAGCACTTCGGTCATCAGCGCGTGATTGGCATGCATCTTGACGCCGTGCCACGAGTTGAAGGATGCCATGATGGATTGCGTACCGGCGTCGATGGCTTGCGCGTAGCCCGGCGCGTGCAACCTGATCAGATCCGCTTCGGAGGCGAGGGAATTGCCCTGGTCGCGTCCGCCGTCGGTCGAACCGTCGCCGAGGAAGTGCTTGGCAGTCGAGATAACATGATCCTTGTCGAGGAAGGTCGAGCCCGAACCTTCCAGCCCCGTCACCATGGAGGCGGCATATTGCGCCACGATCTTGGGATCTTCCGAATAGCTTTCATAGGTGCGGCCCCAGCGGTCGTCGCGCGCCACCGCAATCGTCGGCGCGAACGACCAGTCCATGCCGGTCGAGCGGACTTCGGCGGCGGTGGCCTCGCCGATGCGGCGGATCAGATCCGGGTCGCGCGTCGCGCCCAGGCCAATATTGTGCGGGAAAAGCGTAGCGCCAAAGACATTGTTGTGGCCATGGACGGCGTCGGCGGCCCAGATCAGCGGAATAATGACGCGGTTTCTCGCCGAATCAACCGAGGCATCATAGTAGGGTTCGATAGAGCTGACCCACTCACGAACGCTCGCATACTTGTTCCCGCCAGGCGCCGAACCGCCGCCGGCTTCAATCGAGCCGATATGATACTGCGCCACCTCGGCCGGGCTGATCGACTTCCACTCGGGCTGAATGACCTGACCTATCTTTTCCTCGACTGTCATCCGATTGAGAAGGAGGTCGATGCGCCTTTCGATTTTCGGGTTGAGGCCAATCGGCGACTTGCTTGCCGGCCACAGTTTGGGATGAACAACCGGGGCCTGATCATCGGGCTCTGTCCCGCCGGGGCGACCTTGGCCGGCGGCGGATTGAGCGTAAAGGACGCCGGCTGACGAACCGATTCCAACGAGCAACGCCGTCAAAGACGCAAATACACGCCGCCGATCAGGCCTTCGCTTGAAAGCCACTACTCACTGCCCCGCTCGATATATTTGAAATAAACGGAAACGTTTTCATTCTTGGTATTTTCTAACTTGCGCGATGGGTAGGTGTCAACCTACAGCGCCATCAACACCGATTTACAGGCCGTCAGCTCGCGATAGATCGCGTCCAGCTGTTCACGGCTGCTGGCGCGCACCAGATAGGTCAATGCCAGAAAATTGCCGTCCGCGCTGGTTCGCGTGCGCACGCTGGATTCGGCCAGCGGTCCCGCATGGCGCTCGATGATGCCCTGGGTGAGCGCGCGCAGATCGCTGTCGTGACGGCCCATCACCTTGATGGGGAAATCACTCGGAAATAGCTGCACGGGGGTGTCGCTCATAGCGGCGGCGTTGCGGCAAGCTCGCGTGTGTAGCCGGCAAAGGCGGCACTCATGCGTTTGAACAGGGGACCGGGCTTGCCGGTCCCGACCCGCGCGCCGTCGAGCGTCGTGACCGGCAGCACGCCGCGTGTTGCGAATGCCAGCCAGATCTCGTCCGCGCCCCGCAGCATGGCTTCGGTCACGCGCCGGCTCTCGCAGCGCAAGTCCAATCGCACGGCAAGCTCGGTGACGACGTCGCGAGTCGTGCCGGGAAGAATGTGATGACCGTTGGGCGGCGTGTGAATGACGCCGTCCTTCACGACGTGCACGGTGGTCGATGAGCCTTCCGTCAGCTCGCCGTCCTCCAGCATGATGGTCTCGAATGCGCCGGCGTCGGCGGCGAGCTTCTTGAGCAGAATATTGGCCAGGAGGGCCGTGGATTTGATATCGCGCCGCGCCCAACGCGTCTCCGCCGCAGTCACCGCCGATACGCCCTCGTCCAGGATGGAGGCCGGCAGGGGTTCCAAGGCCGTGACGTAGGCAAACCACGTGGGCTTGAGATTTTCCGGCCAGGCATGGTTGCGGCCGAGTTCGGCGCCGCGGGTGACTTGAAGATACAGATAGGCGTCGCCGGCTGAATTGCGCGAGATCAGCTCGCGGCACATCTGCGCCCATTGCGCGTGCGACAGGGGCGGCGGCATGCGGATGCCGGCAAGGCTGCGGTTGAGCCGGTCCAAATGTTCACGCAGGCGAAACGGGCGCGCCGCGTAGATCGGCAGCACCTC
>Ga0210408_10001072_pt1 | contig 30121 bp, 28 predicted proteins | sample IncBWH4MmetaG_FD_155471 | JGI IMG/M metagenome (GOLD analysis project Ga0210408, IMG submission 155471) | Forest soil microbial communities from Barre Woods Harvard Forest LTER site, Petersham, Massachusetts, United States - Inc-BW-H-4-M | ecosystem: Environmental > Terrestrial > Soil >... | reverse complement strand
TTTGCTCCCCGTCGCTACAAATGCCACACACGGGCATGTCGCCCAAGAGAACGCCACCGTGAGAACAGACCGCTTCCGGCACCACAAGAACGGGCGGATTGTGGAGGAGGACCTGATTTGGCGTCGTCAACAGCACAGGCGAGAGGGGCGACGGGTTAGGCTTCACCTCTGCACCGTGCCCGCGTCTCGTGTAAACGAGCGAGCCTCTACGCTTCGCCCTCATGCCGCCGTCACCGCTTCCTTACTGCGTTCAAGGAAGGCGTCCATCTCTTCTTTCAAGATGGTGTAGTGACGACAAAGTTTGAGCGCGGGGAGTTTCTTGGAGCGGATTAAAACTTCAACTGACCACGGGGATAGCCCCATATAGACGGCGGCTTCTCGAATACGAAAGCCACGACGGACTGGCAAAATTTCGGAGAATGATGTTTGCATTTGGGAAACCTTGTAGGCGCAGCGGTGCGCCATTGTTAACTCGGTTTCCCTTTAGAGGGTTTCGCGTCTTAATCGTGCAGGGCTACGACGCTGTTCCTTGCCCTATCCCCGAAACGGTGTCCTGTATACAGCAGGCGTGGGACGCCACACCGTAACGGTTGAGCCAAGTTTCATCCTTGGCGGAAGCGGCTGGTCTTGCTGAGGTTCCCCCTCGTCGTGCGCCCGATGCGGGCAGTACTCACAGCCTTGTGCACTGGAATATCAACCAGTGCACAACAGTCTAACACAACTGCTGTCAGGAGTCAAGAGAAAACCGCATAAACACAGGGGATTTCTGCTGTCAGTTAATAGAAGTTTGTCAGTTAATAGAAGTTTGTCAGTTAATAGAGGGTCGGAGAGGGGCGTGCTACACGTGCTACAGTTTCTGCGGGGAGTTAGGTTTCGAGGAAACGCAGCGTTTATGCGGTGAAACGTAAACTCTTTGTTTTCAGACCCGGATTATGTGCGAACCAACACTTCCCAACATTTCGCAACCTCAAACTGCGGCAATTCGAATCCCGTCTCCCACCCCAATCCTTCGCATGAGTTTCGATCGACAACTTGACATTCTCATGGCTGTGATAGCCACTGTAATCGCATTTGTGGGCTGCATTTTTGGAGGAGTACCCCTCGAGTTCAGCTTGCTTGCCTCCGCATGCGTGTTATTGGCCGGGTTTATCTTTGGACGGCGCGTCGCGGAAATTGTCAGTAGTCCTTTTTAGACTTCGCTATCTCCTCCGCCCTAGACTCGCCTATCAAGTTCGCGTCGTTGGCGCCTAGCGCGAACTCGCGATGAGCGCTGAGCAGCGCTTGCTTCATAGCGCCGTCTTCCACTACAAACGAAATGTTGGTCTCCGACGAGCCCTGGGCGATGGCGATGATGTTCACGTTATCGCGGCCCATCGCTGCGAACGTGCGCCCCGCAACGCCCCGCGTGCCTCGCATATTTTCCCCGACCACCGCCACAATCGCGATTTTAGGATCGACAGTGATGTGCTCCACCACTTCGTGCGACAAATCACCCGCGAACTCCCGTCGCAGCGCTTCCACCGTGCGCTCCGCATCGCCAGCGGAGACGATAAAGCAAATATCGTTCTGCGAGGACGACTGCGAAATCAACAGCACGTTCGCGCGCAATTCCGCCGTAGTCGAAAACGTCCGTCCCACTACGTCCGGCACTCCCACAATCCCCGGCCCTCCCACGCTGATCAGGGCTACGTCGCGAATCGCGGTCAGCGCCTTCACACCGCCGCCAATGCTCCGCCCCTGTTGCGAAATCTTCGTACCCGCACGCTCCGGCGCGAAGCTGTTGCGAATCCATACAGGAATCCCCGCCGGCATCACCGCACGCAGCGTCTTCGGATGCAGTACCTTCGCGCCAAAGTAAGCCAGCTCCGCCGCCTCGCGATAAGAAATTTCAGGGATGACACGCGCGTCCGGCACTAGACGCGGATCCGCAGTCAGTACCCCGTCGACGTCCGTCCAGATAATCACTTCATCCACGCCCAGCGCCGCACCCAAAATTGTCGCCGAATAATCCGACCCGCCACGACCGAGCGTCGTCAGCGTTCCCTCACGCGTCGCGCCAATAAAACCCGTCGCAACCGGCACAGTACCCTCTTCTAGCATCGGCCGCAGGCGTCCTTCGCAACGCTCGCGCGTCTCCGGCATCAGCGGCTCCGCACCACCGTGATACGAATCCGTAAGGATCAGCTCCGTGGCCTCAACAGCCACGCCGCGCACGCCAAGTTCGCTCAACGCCGCGGCAAAGATCGGCGCACAAAGTCGCTCTCCCAAGCTGGAAATGGTGTCCAGAGCACGCGGTGTGAGCTCGCGCAACAGCGCCGTGCCGTCGAAAAGCCGCTTCCCTTCCGCAATCGTTTCATCGATTTGCCGCGCCACTGCGGCTCGTCCGTTTTCGTTTGGCACCAGCGCGTTTAGTGCCGCGTGGTGTTGTTGACGCAGCCCGTCTGTAAGCGCAGTGCCCGCTTGCGCGTCCCCAGCTCCAGCCCGGTTAGCCGCTTCCACTAACCGGTTAGTGACGCCGCTCATAGCCGAGACAACCACCACCACCGCGTTCTCCCGCGCCGCCTCCGCCACAATCTGCGCCGCCCGCGCAATGCACGAAGCATCGCCCACCGACGTCCCGCCAAATTTCATCACCTGCAATTTCGATTTCATTTTTCCGGCCATGAGCGCCTTTTGAACTGCACGTCATCCTGATTCATAAATCCTGACGGCACCCCGTTACTTTCCGCAGAACATCGTCTCGACATCGTACTTCCTGAAGGCAGTATCGGCCGTTAGCAACACCATCGTTTCGCTTCGCGCCTGGGCGATTAGCATGCGGTCGAAGGGGTCGTTGTGATGCCGGGGGAGTTCGCCCGCGTACAGAGCGTGAACGTGAGTGATTTCCAGCGAACGAAGCGCCAGTGCTTGCATACCCGCGGGAACGAATTGTGAAGGAGGCTTCGACAAGGCAAGCGCCCCGAGAGCGAACTTGATCGCAATTTCCCAAGATGTCGCCGGAGATAAATACAGCTCTGTTCCCTTGGAAGATAAAAGAGTGAGGGCTTGTTTGTTGAGCTTTGCTGGCGCGGCAACGCCCCATAGAAACACATGCGAATCCAGCAAATACTTCACGACTTCTTCTTTGACCGTCGGCCCCGCCGGCCTTCAAAGGCCTTCAGGACCTCGTCAGGAAGGGGCGCGTCAAAGTCATCTGGAATCACAACCTGATCGCGGAGCGTTCCAAGCTTGCGCGCGGTCTCTTCCGCCGGGACAGGAACCAGGCGCGCCACCGGCACGCCACGGTTGGCAATGGTGATTTCCTCTCCAGCAGCTACGCGGCGCAGCAGCCGCGAAAATCGTGTCTTCGCCTCATGTACGTTTACTTTGCTCATGCACCCAAGACTAGACTAAGTCTGTAGACTAAGTCAATCACACTCCAGTTCCAACCGTTCGGCAAATTCGCCGACTTTCTATATCATGGGGCCCATGAAAATTCGGTGCCGCGCAGTGCTCTTCGATCTCGACGGCGTCTTAGTCGATTCCACTCCCGCCGTGGCCCGCGTCTGGACCACCTGGGCGAAAAAGCACGGCTTCGTCCCCGAAGAAGTCGTCCGCCAAGCCCATGGCCGCCCCAGCATCGCCACCATCCGCGAGCTTCTCCCCCACGCCGATCACGCCGCCGAAAATCGCGAAGTCGAGCGCGGCGAAATCGAAGACACCGAAGGCGTGATTCCCCTTCCCGGCGCTCTCGAAATCCTGCAAGCCCTCCCGCAAGAGCGCTGGACCATCGCCACCTCCTGCACCCGCCGCCTAGCCGAAGTCCGCATCCGCGCCGCCGGCCTCCCCCTGCCCCAAAAAATGATCACCTCCAACGACGTGCAGCGCGGCAAGCCCGACCCCGAACCGTACATCAAGGCCGCGCAACTCCTCGGCTTCTTCCCCGCCGACTGCGTCGTAGTAGAAGACGCCCCCGCCGGCATTCGCGCCGGCAAAGCCTCCGGCGCCCGCGTCCTAGCCCTGCGCACCACCGCCCCCGACCCCGAGCTAACCCAGTCCGGCGCCACCTGGATCGTCAACGACCTAGCCTCCCTCGCACTGGATCCTTCCGGCGATCAACATCAACTGGATCTGATTCTCCAGGATCAACAACTCAGCAAATCAAGTCGGCGCTGAGTCCCGCGCCACGCCGCATCCGCCAGCACGACCGATGTTTCCGCCTGCCGTTCCGGTATGCTCCAATACTTCTTCAGCAGCCGATTCTTCTCCTCGGAACCGACAAGCTGAAATCCGTGTCTCTCGTAAAACCGAATCGCCCATACCGCGTCAGCCCATGTGCCGATCAATACCGCCCCATTCGCCATCTCGCGTAAATGCGCCAGCAACCGCGCTCCAATCCCGCGCTTCTGCCTGCCTGTGCGAACATACGCGTGCCGAATCAGCGTTACGTCCTGCACCGGCTGAATCCCCATCACACCCACCAGCGTCCCGCCATCCTCATAGCCCCAGAACACCACGCCCTCATCGATCTCATGCCGCAATTTCTCACGGGACATGTACGGCTCCGTCCAACAATCCGCAGGGATAACCCCTTCATAAGCGCGCGCCCCATCGTTGATGATCGCCCAAATCACCTCAATATCGCGCCCGTCACACCGCCGAATCATGGAACCTCCGCCGCCTGAGGAAAAAAATCTGAGCCCCGCTTTTTTCTCCGAAAATGTAAACTAATCGTCACCCATGAACCAAACCGAACGAATCGCCAATTCCTACCGCGCCGTAACCCTAAAAGACGCCTGGTACGCGCCTTCGCTAGCCGAAGTGTTAGCCAAGATCCCACCCGAGCTCGCTGCCAAGCCGCCCCTACCTGGCGCTCATTCGATTTCCGCCCTGTTACAACATCTCCTCCTCTGGAATGAACGAGTTCGCCTCACGTCGGCCACCCACCCGCTGCCCCCTTGGCAGCCCGAGCAGGAATGGGGCGAGCCGCCCATTCCCTGGAATGAACTACTAGCCCGCTGGAACCAAAGCCGCGACCAACTCGAAGCCAGAATCCGCAATTTCCCCGTCGAGGATTTGCCAAAACAAGTTCCCGGTCGCACCTACCCCTACGAAAAACTCCTGGAAGGCATGGTCCAACACACCATCTACCACGCCGGCCAAATCGCCATGCTCCTAAGCCTCCTCCGCCAGCAGTTGTAGGGGCGTCGCTTAAGTTTATCCTGACGTAGGAAGGGCGCGCCCAAGCCGAGGCCGCATCTCGCTTTTGACTTTGCCTTGGTAGCGGCCGCGGCGCTTTATCCGCGGGCCGTGAATCTGCCTCTGTACCGCCCGCTTTCCGAAGCAGACTCGTGGGGTTTCTCTTCTCGATCTCAGGCTGGATTTGTCACACCGCCCGAGCAAACAATTCCATCGGCTCCAGCACACCTTCCTTCATCGCCGCCAAAACATTCCCGATCATCACCGGCGTCTTTTCCCCCATCAACAGGTGCAGCCCAAGCGCCGGCGGCCCGCCTTGCGCCATGCGCGCTATCATTCGCTCCGTAAACGCAATGGAAAACGCCCCACGTCCCCGCTCCTGCTCAACCCGAAATCCAGCCCCCTCCAGCGCATCACGATACTCTTGTACCGTGCCAACAAAGCTCGTCTCTTCGCTCAACGCCCACGGCACCGGATAGCGAATCGCTCCATCTCCAATGCGCACCATATCGAATACGGCGAATAATCCCCCCGGCTTCATCACCCGCCGCACTTCCCGAAAAACCCCAGCCTTGTCCGAAATGTTCATGCCCACGTGCAGCATGTACGCAGCGTCGAAAGCGCCCGCCGCAAACGGCAATTCCAAGGCGCTCCCTACCCGAAATTCCACCAGGTGATCCAACTTTGTGCGCGCGGTCAAGCTCTGGGCAACGCGCACAAACTCCTTCGTCAAATCGATTCCCGTCACCGCGCACCCGTGCTCCGCCGCGAAATATCGCGCCGGACCGCCGAGCCCGCTCCCCACATCCAGCATCCGCAATCCCACCCGCAACGCCATCTGCCTGGCCAACTCCTGCGTAGCCTCCAGCCCGCCAACATGAAATTCGTCAGCCGCAGCCAGATCGACAGCCGAGAGGTTCTCCGGATCCTTCCCCTCCCGCGCCACCGCCGCCAGAATCAACTCCTCCAGCCGCCCACGCCCGTAATGCCCAGCAACCGCCGCCTCAGTGCTCATAATTCTCGCCTTCATTAGCAAGATTCCCAGCCGACGAAGAATACTCCATCAACGACGCGAATAGCGCACGATGCTCGGGCGCGCGCAGTGGGGGGCGTCGCCTTCCAAGGCCGCGTTTCCACACGCCTAGGGATCAGCCGCTGAATAAATTATCCATCCAAGGGAATCGGACAGGCGGGAGCAAGGAAAGAGGCGCTCGGCAACTCACAAGCGCCTCTTCTTACTACGTCAACGTAAACCGTACCTCACCGGATCACCTCCTTCTCGGCGAAAACGCCGATATCGACAAGAGTGTCGAGTAATCCGAGTATATCGCGGGCTCGAAGAAAAGCCAGACGTTCCTTAACCTTTGGTCCGTCGCACGTGACAGCAATTTATCCACTTGAGCCCGCAGCCTTAATCGGAACTTGCGGCTGCCAGTGGTATCGGCTTTCCTCTGTATGCGCTTGTGAAGCGCACTCGGACTAGGGCGGCGCGTCACACTCGACTGTGCTTAATGAGACATACCGCTCGTTGAACTCGGAGCTAGAGCGGAGAGTTTCCTGTTTCGATTTTCGACGTCGTTCTAACGGCTACACGATACGGGGCTCCATCGTTGGCACTCGCTTGGACCTGGAAGAGTCGCTTGCGTTTGCTGGAGACGGCAAAGTGAAGGCCACAATTGAGACTTTGCCGCTGGAATCCATCAATGACGTGTTCAGCCGGCTCAAAAAGGGACAAGTAAGCGCGTTGTACTCGGTCTCAAGGAGGAAACGCTCGCGAAGGCGGCGACGGGAGGGCTCGCGAGTTAACCAGACTGCACCGGCATTCCTCAAGTTCATGTGCCCAGGGCCAGCAATCACGTGTCCGGAAACTACGTTCAACCGGATAAACTGAGGACCGAATCGCTCCTGGAAAATCTGGGAAGCAGCATCCGTGTGTCGTTCTTGATCATTTTGCGGTTGAGGCGACGCGCCTGGCCTGCATAAAAGCGGCCGCCGCTCCATTTGCACCAAAAAAGGTTTTCGATTCCCCTTGACACACGCGCTCATAAGGAACAGTATCAGTGCAAGGTTTCGCTGTTTGAGGCGAGACTCCCGCTTCTCAGTCCATTCGTAGTTTCTTTTAAGGACAAGCTCCGCATCAAGCGCCAAGAGGGCAGAACCTATCAGGTTCTTTTTATTCCCTCGCGCGGGGCCCTACCTCCTGTTCGACGTACAGGTTTGCAAATCCAGGACGCCAGCGGTTACAGGCCAGATTGCTCAAACCTAACTCGCTACATGCGAGAAAGAAGTTCCGTGTCTTTCAAAAAGGAGATTCATTATGTCTGAACAAAACAAAACTAACGTCCGTCGTTTGTTCGAAGAAGTTTGGAATAAGGGCCATGTACCCGTGGCAGACGAGCTGTTCACACCTACTTACACTCACCGCGACAGTTCCTCGCCTGACTTTGGCCGAGGCCCCGATAGTGAGAAGAAGAGAGTCGCTCTTTATCGTAATGCCTTCCCCGACATTCGTTTCACCGTCGAGGACATCATTGCCGAAGGCGAAACTGTTGTGGCTCGTTGGTCTTGCCGCGGCACCCACAAGGGCGATCTCAACGGCATTGCACCAACCGGGAAGCAATTCAACATCACTGGTGTTAGCATCGCCCGCTTTACAAACGGCAAAGTGTCCGAGGGCTTTGTTAACTGGGACGCTTTGGGCCTCATGCAGCAGCTCGGCGCTGTCCCTGAGCTCGGCAAATCCAAGGCGGTCGCCGCTTCCGCAAGGTAGCTGTCCCCGCTTCGTCGAAAAATTGGAAGGCTCGGTCATAACACCGGGCCTTCTGTTTCGACTCCCGGCTTCCAAAGTGAACGGCTGTTAGGAGGAACTTGGCGATGACCGTAGCTGTGAAAATGCAACGCGAGAAGAATGAATACCGCAAATTGCGGGATCAACTGCTCGAGGCAGAAATTGCGCTGAAAGACCAACGGGAGCGTGTTGCGGCTCTTCGAAGACAACTCCCCATGGGGCCCGCTGTTGCAACCGACTACGTTTTTCGCGAGGGCCCCGCTGATATCCATGATGAATCTCCCGGCCAGTTCAAGGATGTTCGCCTGTCTGACCTATTTGCGCCAGGCAAGAATCGACTCATCGTCGACCACATGATGTGGGGTGCGACGGATATGTCAGCTTGTGCCATGTGTACCATGTGGGCCGATGCGTACAATGCGATCGCTCCACATGTCAGCCAGAAAGCAAATTTTGTATTGGTGGCCAAGGTCGAAATCGGAGAGCTCCGTGAGTGGGCCCGGCGACGCGGATGGGACAAAATTCGCTTGTTATCGAGTGGCCAGTGTAGTTTCAACGCCGATTTCAACGTGGAACGTGACGGAGGACAGCATCCGGGCGTCAGTGTGTTCAGCCGCGAACCTGACGGCAAAATCCATCATTTTTATACGACCGAAGCCTCCCTTCACGCGAGCCCGAACGGCGACTCAAACCACAGAGGCATCGACCTCTTTACACCTGTCTGGAATCTGTTCGACCTCTTGCCCGAAGGACGCGAGAACTGGTCGCCAAAACTTTCCTACTGAAGGATGGCCGTCAATGTAACAGAAGACGCGCCGGCTAATCCGCGCTCCAACGCCCGGGCTGGACCCCGAACCCTCCGAAGCAAACCTGTCGCCGTCCGTCTCCCACCATTTGGTCTTGTATGGGTCGCTAGCCTTGCCCCTAGCAATTGCCATTTCGGCCGATGTGGATTACTTCCGAATAGCCCGACACTCGACAAAATATAAGCTTGAAACGGGAAAAAAATAGCAATACACTCCCCTAAGAACATTAGGGGCAGAGACCCTATGCCATGACCCAGAAAAAGACCGATGCGGGCGATCTGTTGCGCGACACGCTCGACATGCTGATCCTGAAAACTCTCAGCCACGGAGAGATGCACGGCTACGACATCGCGGAGTACATCCATGAGAGGAGCGACCAGGTGCTGGGCGTCGAAGAAGGCGCACTCTATCCGGCACTGCATCGCCTGGAAGTTCGCGGACTGCTCGCGGCAGAGTGGGGCACGTCAGACAACAACCGGCGGGCGAAATATTACAGGCTGACGGCGGCAGGCCGGAAACGGCTCGCGGAAGAAACAGCGCACTGGAAGCGCATGTCCTCCGCGATCGCGCGGATTCTGGAGCCTGCCTAAGGAGGACCCATGCTGTACGAATGGTTGACCGAAGCGTGGCTGAAGGCCAAGACGCTCGTGAAGCGGAAGAGCCTGGAACGCGACCTCGAGGAAGAACTGCAGTTTCATCTTGCGATGCGGGCGGAAAAGAATCGCGCCGTGGGGATTGGGCCAAGTGACGCGCAGGCCGCGGCGCGCCGCCGATTTGGGAACGTTACCCTCGTGAAGGAGGATTGCCGCGAAATGTGGACCTTCACGTGGTTTGAAACGCTTTGGCAGGACGTTCGCTACGCGGCCCGCATCCTGGCAAAAAGCCCAGGCTTCGCCGCCGTCGTAGTTCTTTCTCTCGCCCTCGGCATCGGAGCAAACACCGCGGTCTTTAGCGTGATGAACGCGGTCTTGCTGCATGGTTTGCCTTACGAGCATCCAGAGGAGCTGGCGACGATATTCTCCACACATAAATGGGATGCTACGTCAGATAAAGATCCTGTGCCGCTTGCGGACGTAGCGACCTGGAAAAAAGCGAATCACGTTTTTGCCGACATGGGTGCGGTAGGTTTTATCGGCTTGGCTACTCTAGCCGGGCTCGGCGAGCCGGTGCAGGTCCCCGTCCAATCCGTGACTCCCAACTTTTTCACTTTGGTTGGAGTGCAACCCGTCTTAGGGAGAGTATTTCGCGTTGAGGAGGCTCACGAAGACACTCAGACGGTGGTTATCAGTGACGCGCTATGGAAAACGAAGTTCCATGGCGACGTAGGAGTACTTGGGAAGACGTTCCGCCTTGACAACGTTGTCGCAACGGTTGTTGGAGTGATGCCAGCGGGCTTCAGAACATTCGGGCCGTGGTTCACGGGAAAGCGGGCAGACGTATGGCAGTCCGTCAATCCGGAAGACGCGAGATACGCAAACCGTGGGGGCTTCTGGATTGTGCCGCTGGCGCGGCTGAAACGCGGAGTAACCCTGCCGCAAGCGCAGCTGGAGATGGACGTGTTAGCGCAAGCGATGGAGAAGGCTTATCCTCAGCAAAACAAGGGAGTCGGGGCAGAAGTCGTTCCACTTCGTGAAACACTTTACAAAAACTCGCAGAATATCTTGTATCCACTCCTGGGAGCGGTGGGATTTATTCTGCTCATCGGATGCGTCAATGTAGCAAACCTGATGCTTTCACGGACGGAGAGCCGTCGAAAGGAATATTCGGTGCGGGCGTCGCTGGGCGCCGGCCAGCGACGGCTCATGCAGCAGTTGCTGGTGGAGAGCGGGTTGTTGACTCTGCTGGGCGGCTTGCTGGGCGTCCTGCTTTCTTTCTCGGGAATCCATCTGCTGGGCGCAATATCGAAGGTAGGCGCCTTGTGGACTCACAACTCACATGGATTGCAGGATCTGCCAGACGCGGAGAACATTCGCATCAACGGCCGGGTCTTGCTCTTCGCCAGCGGGCTCAGCCTCTTAACCACGCTGCTGTTCGGAATGGCTCCAGCTTTCCGAGCTTCGCGCGCGGATCTGCATGACGCACTCCGCGAGGGAGAAAGCCGAACGGCGACCGGAAAACATAGAGGGACGCGGTATTTGCTGGTGGTTGCCGAAGTGGCCCTGGCGATGGTGCTCCTGGTGGGCGCCGGGCTGATGATCAACAGCCTGCTTCGCATGTTGCTCCCATCTCCAGGCTTCGATCCGGCAAACGTCTTGACGATGACCGTGCTTTTCCCCGACACCGGAGGTAAGTACCTGGAGAAGAGTCCAGGGAAGCCGATGGAGAGAATACCTCCCAAAGTAACCGCCTATCACCAACAATTGATTGAAGGAGTTTCGGCGCTGCCCGGCGTCGAGTCCGTAGGCATGATCACGGTGCTTCCGCCGTTGGGATCGGGGGGCAGGACTCTTTTGATCGTAGGGCATCCCGCACCGGATAAGAGGCCTTTCGTAGGCTTCAACGAAGTGAGCCCCAGCTACTTTCGCACCATGAGGATCCCGCTCAAGAAAGGCCGCTACTTTGATGAACGCGACACGACGAATGCGCCATGGGTTGTAATCATTAGCGAGACAACGGCAAACCGCTATTTCTCGAACGAAGATCCCATTGGGCAACAGATTCTGCTCCGCTATACGGACAACGAAGTGGACGAAGAGCGGCCCCGCCAGATCATAGGTGTTGTGGGCGAGGTCAAGCAAGCCGGGATGGGTGGAATCCACCCACTGGTATACGAATCGTATCTTCAGCAGCCGGAAGTGTATCCGGGCGGCAGTGATGGATTCCATTTGGGCGGGACGCTGGTAATCCGCACGGTGTCGGATGTACATGCTCACGAAGCTGCCATCATCGTGGCAGCGAAGCAGATGGTGAAACAGATGGACCCAGATCAGCCGGTCACTGCCATCAGTACGATGGAGGACATGCTGGGGGAATATATGAGCCGGGATAAAACCTATGTCCTCGTGCTCGGCGTTTTCGCCGGCATAGCCTTGGTTTTGGCAGCGATCGGCGTATATGGCGTCCTTTCGTATTTCGTCAACCAGCGCACGCGCGAATTGGGCATCCGTTTCGCTCTTGGAGCTCAGCGCATTGATGTGCTCGTGTTGGTCGCCAAGCTGGGACTCACACTTGCCGGTACTGGACTAGCTATTGGTGTTGCGTTAGCGCTGGGACTCAAGCGGTTCCTGGCGGCGCACCTCCAGCTTTTTCACGTGAAGCCAACCGATCCCGCGACCTTTGCCGTCGTCGGAATCCTGCTGGTGTGTATCGCCGTGCTCGCGTGCTATATCCCTGCTCGCCGCGCTACAAATGTCGATCCCATGACGGCGCTGCGGCACGAGTAACCCGGCGCGTGCATTACGACGGCGCGCCCATGGGACGATGTTCCAATCCTACTTGGACGGTTTCCGCCACCCTCACCGCTTTGACTTCCGTTTCCGTCGCCGTGTACACTCGGCCCCCTATTGTGCGTAAATTCGCTTCCGGAGCGCCCAGAATGCCGAACCTCTTTTGCCTCACTGCACTAGCCGCCACGACGCTGCTCAGTTTCACACCCTTGTCCACGCGCGCGCAAGAGCGCACTCCGGAACGCGAAACCAAGACCGTCGAAAAGGAAAAGCCTGCCGAGCCGACCCCGCCACCCCCCAAGGAAGAATCTTCCGTCACCGAGCACTCCATCAAAATCGGCGGCCAGACCATTCCGTACAAAGCCATCGCCGGCACCATCCTGCTCAAGAACGAAAAAGAAGAGCCGCAGGCGCTTATCTATTCCACTTCCTACATCCGCACCGACACCAAAGACACGTCCCAGCGCCCCATCTCCTTTATCTACAACGGCGGCCCCGGCTCCGCTTCCGTGTGGCTGCACATGGGCGCCTTCGGACCGCGCCGCGTGGTGACCCCCAACGCCGAGTCCACTCCGCCTCCCCCATACAAGGTCGCGGACAACGCCGGCACCCTGCTCGACAAAACCGACATGGTCTTCATCGACCCTGTCGGCACCGGTTACAGCCGCGCGGTCGGAAAGGCGCAGGACAAGGATTTTTGGGGCGTCGACGAAGACGTAAAATCGCTCGCGCAGTTCATCACTCTGTACGTGAATCGCAACAGCCGCTGGAACTCTCCCAAATTCCTTATCGGCGAGAGCTACGGCACCTTCCGTTCCGCCGCGCTCGGCAACTACCTCCAAGCGCATGACGGAATGGACTTCAACGGCATCGACCTGATCTCTTCCGTGCTCGACCTCGGCACGCTTTCGTTCCAGCCCGGTTCGGACATGCCTTACATCTTCTATCTTCCCAGCTACGCCGCAACCGCCTGGTATCACAAACTCTTAAAGGATCGTCCCGAAAATCTAGCTGCCTTCATCGAAGAAGCGCGAAAATTCGCACAAACCGAATACGCGGCCGCCTTGATAAAGGGCTCCAGATTGAGCGCAGCGGAAAAAGCGGACATGGCCAAAAAGTTGTCCCGCTACACCGGCCTCTCCGAGGATTACCTGGTCAAGGCCGATCTGCGGGTCAAGCTCGGTCAGTTCATGGAGGAATTGCAGCGCACTCGCGGCCTGACCACCGGCCGCCTGGACTCCCGCTATACCGGTTGGACGTACGATCTCTTGAGCGAATACGCCGAATCTGATCCGCAAAGCGCCGCCGTCACCGGCGCATTTACCGCCACCTTCAACACCTACGTCCGCGACGAGCTAAAATTTGTCCAGGACCGCAACTATCACGCCATCAGCGAAGGCGTCGGCGCCGGCTGGGACTGGAAGCACCAGACTGGCAGGGGCCGCGGATTCTTCCCCGGTTCACCCAATGTGGAGGGCGACTTGGCGCAGGCGCTGCTTTCTAATCCGCACCTGCAAGTCGAGGTCGAAAACGGCTACTACGACATGGCTACGCCGTTCTTCGCCACCGAATACACCATGGAGCACCTGGGCCTGCCCGAGCAGCTGCAAAAGAACGTCCGCCTGAACTATTACGACGCCGGCCACATGATGTATCTCCGCGAGGAAGACTTAGCGAAACTCAAGTCCAATATCGCAGCCTTCATCGACTCGGCCGCAAAACACTGACCGCAGCGTTTCGCCGTTCGCACCGGCGCTGTCGCCGGAGAGACCCTTAATCTTCTCGCAACCGATGGCTTCGCCGCCCATCGCCTCGTAGCCAAAATCCCGCATACTTAAACGGTACGCGGTCAATCAATCGACCCATCTTCCGGCGACATTTCGTCGCTTCGACAGACGAGGACTTCACGGCTCATGGAAACCGCTACCCAAACGCCACCAGCACAGCGCGTCATTCACACCGCGCAGCTCATCACCGCGATGCTCAAATCCAACGGGCATGTCAGCGATCTCATCTTCTCGCCCGGCCGCGCCCCGCAAATCGAAGTCAGCGGGCAGCTCGTCGAGCTGAAATACAAAGGTCTGGAGCGCCTATCCGCCGCCGACACTAAATCCATCGCCTACGACATAATGGGCGAAAACGAGCATCCCCTGCGCAAGCTCGATCAGGACGGTTCCGCCGATCTTTCCTATGGTCTTCCCGGCGTCGGGCGTTTTCGCGTCAATATCTTTCGCCAGCGCGGAAGCTGCGCCATCGTGATGCGCGTAATTCCAGACAAGATTCCCGGCTTTGACGACCTGAAGCTCCCAGCGCGCCTGGAAGAAGTCGTGCACCTGAAAAACGGCATCGTCCTCGTTACCGGACCTACCGGCTCCGGCAAATCCTCCACGCTGGCCGCCATCATCGACAAAATGAATACGGAAAAGGCCTTCCACATTCTCACCATCGAGGACCCCATCGAATTTCTGCATCGCCACAAAAAGGCCACCATTCACCAGCGCGAGCTGCACAGCGACACGCCCACATTCGCCCTCGCTCTTCGCGGCGCACTGCGTCAGGCCCCCAAAGTCATTCTCGTCGGCGAAATGCGTGACCGGGAAACGATTGAAATCGCTCTTGAAGCCGCGGAAACCGGGCACCTCGTGCTTTCCACGCTGCACACCGTCGACGCTTCCAAAACCGTCGAGCGCATCGTCGGCGCTTTTCCGGTTGCCGATCAGCATTCCGTGCGCACGCGCTTCGGCAAAGCGTTTCGCTTCATCATTTCGCAGCGGCTGCTTCCGAAAAAAGATGGCAAAGGCCGCATCGCCGCCATCGAAATTCTGAAATCGACCCTGCGCACCCGCGATTACGTAGAGAAAGGCGAGGGCGAAGGCAAGACTCTTCTGGATGCCATGCGCGATGGCGACACCGACGGCATGCAACACTTCGACGGCGAACTGGAAAAGCTTCTTCGCGCCGGCACCATCGATTTCGATACCGCACTAGCCTACTCGACTAACGCCGGCAACTTCCGCCTGGAAGTCGCCGATTTCGTGGAAGGCCAGAACGCGGAAAAACCCCAGGAGCAGGCCACCGAAGTCGAAATCGAACGCTAGCGCCTGCGCGGCCCCGAAAGCGAACGTAATTGCGATGGCAAGTGTGAAACTGAATGGAGCGTAATACTGAGGAACGCGATACTGAGGGGCTAACTCTGCCGCAAGCGCATTGGCGGATTCTCCCTTATGGCTGCGAGTCGCCGCTCTCTAGCGTACAATTCCTCCCGCATGAACTTATTCGCTGACGAGTCCACCCTCCTCACCTTAAAGATCGTCGTCATCTCCTCAATACTCACCGCACTCTTTGGCCTGCTCGCGCTTCTCTTTCCTCACGCCGGGAAAGATTTTTTTCATCGCCTCGAACAAGCACTTTCCCGCTTCGCCGAACGCAAAATCGTCGTTATCCTCGCTCTGTTCTTCGTTGTCATCGCGCTTCGCTTGCTGGTTCTGCCGCTGCTTCCTGTTCCGGTTCCGGGCATTCACGACGAATTCAGTTATCTGCTGATGGCCGACACTTTCGCGCACGGCCGCCTCGCCAATCCGCCGCATCCGATGTGGATCAGCTTCGAGACGTTTCACGTCAATTGGTTTCCCAAGTACGCGTCCATGTATCCGCCTGCGCAAGGTTTCGTCTTGGCGCTCGGTCAAATCCTTGGTCATCCCTGGATTGGAGTGATGCTCAGCGACGCCGCTATGTGCGCCGCCATTCTGTGGATGCTGCAAGGCTGGTTTCCTCCTCGCTGGGCCTTGCTGGGGGGCGTGCTCGTGGCACTAAAGTTCGGAATCGCCAGCAACTGGATGAATAGCTATTGGGGGGGCGCCGCCGCCGCCCTCGGCGGCGCGCTCGTTTTGGGCGCCCTTCCGCGCATCGCGAAACGTGCGCAGGTCCGTGATGCCATTCTTCTGGGTCTCGGAGTCGCTATCCTCGCGAACAGTCGCCCGTATGAAGGATTTCTCTTTTGCGTTCCTGCGGGAGCTTGGTTTTTGTGGTGGCTTATCGGAAAGGCAAAATCGCGACAGCCGCTGCGCGTTCGTTTGCAAAATGTTCTTGCGCCCCTCGCGCTGGTACTCGTTCTCACCGCTGGTTTCATGGGTTATTACAATTGGCGGCTCACCGGAAATCCGCTGCTGCTGCCGCACGTGCTGAATACGCGCACGTATCACACTACCGGCCTGTTCCTCTGGGATCACAAAAAGCCGGAGATGCATTACCGCAATCAACAGTTCGAGGATTTTTATAATGATTGGGAACGCGCAAGCTACGACAACACTTGGGCGGACGTGCGGCGGGTAAGCGCCGAAAAATTGGGGCGCTTTGCGATGACTTATTTCTGGGTTGGAGAACTGCTTCTACTACCGGCGGTTCCGTTTCTTTTTCACGACCGCAAAATGCGTTTGCTTATTCTTACCTTGCTGCTGGTCACCGTCGGAGTATTCGCTGTCATCTGGTCCAACGCACACTATGCCGCGCCGCTGACCTGCGTCATTTTTGCGCTAATGGTGCAAGCTATTCGCCACCTGCGCACCATGCGCATTGGCTTCCGCCCCGTGGGGTTGGCCTTATCGTGCGCAGTGGTACTCCTGCTCGCCCTGGACACCGTCCTCTACGTTTCCTTTCGAATGTGCGGCCCGCTTCCCTGGACCTGCCAGGGAGACCCCAGCCGCGCCGTCATCGCCGAAAAACTTCAGCACACTCCTGGGAAGCATCTGATCCTGGTGCGCTACGAAAAAGACAATCACAACATTCACGACGAATGGGTTTACAACGGAGCGGAGATCGACAATGCGAAGGTCCTGTGGGCTCGCGAACTCGACCCCCAACAAAACGCCAACTTATTCGCCTACTTCAAAGACCGCAAAGTGTGGCTGGTAATTCCCGACTCGGACAACACCTACCTCGAACCCTACACGCCGCCCGGAGCGGAATTGGATTCGAACGATGAGTAGCGTGGCCAGATGCCGTTTCATTCGCCAGATCAGCGCGTAGCAACCATAAGATTGTTCAGGCCGAATTCGAAGGTGTAATGGATGAATTCGTTGAAGCCGATGCGGTGTAGCATCTGTTGCAGGGTGCCGAGGGGAATGCGCTTCTGATGCTCTTGGCTCTCCATCTCGTCGCTTATCAGGCGCAATCCGTGCAGCATCTTCAAAATCGGATCTACCATCGCGGAAGGCCAGGTCAAAATCAGGGAACCACCAGGCTTCAAGATCCGATAGGCTTCGCGTAACACCGGCTCCGGTTCTGGCAAATGCTCCAGCACGGCCAGCATCACCACATTATCGAATTCCCCGGACTCCAACGGTAACGGCGCCCGAATATCGGTGTGCACTTGCTTCCATCGCCCGCCGGCGCCGTCTCGCACTTGATCATCCACGCCAACGCCATAGGCAATGCGCTCCGCGGCAAAATCCAGAAAAGCCGCATCCAACCCGCAACCCAAATCGCAAACGCGCGCGCCTTTGCGAATATGCGGATACGCCGCCTGGAAACGCATACGCGCGATGAAATGATCCAGAGAGGTATAGGACATTTACTTCAGCTCGTAATCGCCGATATAGGTGCCGCGGCTGATGCCCAGCATGCTCAAGAAAAAGGAAGCGAAGATGATTTGTAGGCCCAAAAAAAGCCACATGGCCCAGAACAAGACTTGCCGCACCTGTGCGAGTGGACCAAATCCGCTGTCCACCCATTGCCATGTGACCCACGCGCAACCCGCGAAGCCAATCAGAAATAACGCACCGCCCAGCAACAGCCCCGACTCGAGCGTCACACGTTTCAGCGCGCGTTTCAGCGACACCGTTCCGCTGCGATCAAATCTCTCCGCATAGCTGAACACCTTGGCAAACGCGCCGATGGAAAGAATTTGCGCGCCAAGCAGCGTAAAAATCACGCCGAAAATCATGGTGTGAACATCGAGCGTGATCCGTGACGTAAGGGTTCGCGGACCCGGGAGCAACCAAAATACCAGAAGCAATCCGCCGAGCATAAACGCCGCACCTGGCAACAAGAAAAGCCAGTTCGGCGCGTACAACAACATAAAGCGCAGATGCCGCCAGCCGTCGCGAAAACTCCGGAGGTGTGGCGGCCGTCCGCGCTTGTCCGGCCACAACGTAATGGGAATTTCCGAGATCTTCGCGCCCAATTGCGCGGCCTTGATCACAAACTCGGAGGCAAACTCCATCCCGGTGCTGCGCAATTCCATGCGGTCGTACACCGCGCGTGTGAATCCGCGCATGCCACAATGGCTATCGCCAATCCCGGTGCGAAAAAAAAGATTCAACAACGAAGATAGTGCCGGATTGCCAACATACTTGTGATGCCAAGGCATGGCCCCCGGCTTGATCTCGCCGCGAAAACGATTCCCCATCACTACCTCGCTGCCTTGCCTCCATTGATCTACAAACCGCGGCACATCGCCGAAATCGTAACTGTCGTCGGCATCCCCCATGACGATGAACGCACCGCGCGCGGCGGCAATCCCCGCACGCAACGCCGAGCCATATCCGCGTGCGGGCACACGCACCACACGCGCTCCCAGCTTCTCGGCAATTTCAATCGACCCATCCGTGGACCCGTTGTCCGCGACAACCACTTCTCCCCGCAATCCCGCGGTGTGAAACGCCCTTAATGCCTTTTCGACGCAAATACCAATTGAATTGGCCTCATTCAAGCACGGAATGACCACGGACACTTCCACGCCAGGCTGCGAATCCGCAGCAAATCGCGCAGTGTTCTCCGCCTTCAACTCTTCCCTTCCCTCAGTACGCATTCCGCCGCTCGTAAGTTCGCCACTTCCGCCTTGCATTTTCTCCTGCGCCCATTATCATGGCCAAGTTTCGCCAAGTTTCTGAGACTCACCCATTGCCAAATCCATCGGACCTATCTTCCACGTCGAGGGCTTCCACGTCCAGCGCCCCTGCGTCGAGCACCGCTTCCGATGCCGCTGGGGTCCCAAGCAGCCGCGGCCGCCTTCTCAAAGTTCTCGGCATGTGGTTCGGAATCTCCGCCGCGGTGGGCAACACCATCGCCGCCGGAATCGTGCGCGCGCCCGGCGACATTGCGCAGTGGCTCCCCAACGTTTACCTCTTCTTCGGCGTGTGGGTCATCGGGGGACTCTATGCGCTTACCGGCGCGTCTTCCCTGGCCGAGCTCGGCGCCGCTATTCCTCGCAGCGGCGGCCAATATAATTTCTCGCGCCGCGCGCTGGGCGAATACGCGGGATTCATCGTGGGGTGGAGCGACTGGCTCTCCACCTGCGGAACCGCTGCCGCCGTGGCCATCGTCATCGGCGAATACAGCGGCGAACTGATCCGTCCGCTCGCCGGGCACGTCAAGCTCATTGCGGTCGTTGTCATCATCGGATTTTTCGTCTTACAATGGCGCGGCATAAAGTGGGGCAGCGGAACGCAACTGGTCACCGCGGCGATGAAAACATTTGCATTCGTGATCGTCGTTGTGGCCTGCTTCCTGTTCGGTGGACACGCCCATGCCACCTCCGCGGCATCCGTCGCTGCAAACCCCTCGCTACCTTCTGGAGGGCTCCTCGCTCTAGCTATCTTGCTCGGACTGCAAGCCGTCTTTTACACCATCGACGGCTGGGACGGCATCATCTACTTCGGAGAGGAAGTACGCAATCCCGGCCGCGATATTCCGCGCGCCATCTTTGGCAGTGTGGCCACCATCATGGGAATTTATCTGCTTATCAACGCGGCAGTGCTTTACGTTCTGCCCATGTCGCAAATCGCCGGGAATACGTTCGTGCTGGGCACCGCGGCTGACAAAATCTTCGGCCCTTACGGCGACACCATCATCCGCGCCATCATGGTGGTTTCGCTGCTCAGTTGCCTCAACGCCAACCAACTCTTTTGTTCGCGGACTCTTTACGCCATGAGTTGCGATCGTTTGTTCTTCCAGAGTTTTACGCGCGTCAACGCAGGCGGCACGCCCACTCTTGCACTCCTGCTCAGCACTATCGTTGGCGTACTCTTCGTGCTCGGGTCCTTTGAAATCGTCATCGCCATGCTCTCGTTCTTTTTTGTAGCGAATTACACGCTCTCTTACTGGTCGCTGTTCGCGCTGCGCAAGAAAGAGCCGCAAATGGAGCGGCCGTATCGCGCCTGGGGTTATCCGTGGACCACGGGAATCGCGCTGTTTGCTTCCGTGCTTTTCTTGGTCGCGTCGATTGTGCCGGACTTGAATACGGTTTTTACCACCGGCAGGGTTTGGCCGCCCAGCCCGGCGATGCTGGCTCTGCTCATTCTCCTTCTCAGCTATCCCATGTTTCGGGTGTTGCGGTGGGTGACTCGCCGCGACAAAGGCCGCCTGTAAAAAAGGTCATTTCGTCCGCCTGCGGCGCACTGGGACGCGCCCTTCCTTCGTCAGGATAAACTAAAGCGCGCCCCTACAACGCCTGAGAAACTGTCCTAAATCACCTTTTCCGCAACGGTCTTGGCCTGCAAAAACAAGAGCAGATAATCCTTTCCGCCGGTCTTCGAGTCGGTGCCAGACATATTGAATCCGCCGAAGGGGTGCGCGCCTACCATCGCCCCGGTGCATTTGCGATTGAGGTAGAGATTGCCGACGTGAAAGACTTCCTGGGCCTTTTCCAACTTTTCTTTGTTTCGCGAGTAGACACCGCCGGTCAGGCCGAATTCTGTGTTGTTCGCGATCTCCAGGGCGTGGTCGAAATCCTTGGCCTTGATGACCGCGAGGACCGGGCCGAAGATTTCCTCTTGCGAGATGCGCGCTTTCGGATCGACGTCGGCGATAATCGTCGGCTGCACGAAATAGCCGTCGCCCGGCGCGCGCTCACCGCCGTGGACGAGCTTTCCTTCCTTCTTGCCCACGTCGATGTAGCCCAGAATTGTGGTCATCGCGCTCTTGCTCACCACCGGCCCCATGTAATTGTTGGGATCTTCGCTCGGGCCGACGTTGATTTTTTTCGTGCGGTCAACGAGTTTCTGCACGAAATTGTCGTAAATCTTCTGCGAAACAATCGCGCGCGAGCACGCCGAACACTTCTGCCCCTGATAGCCGAAGGCGGATTGCACGACGCCTTCCACCGCGGCTTCAACATCCGCCTCTTCATCGACGATGATGGAATCTTTGCCGCCCATCTCCAGCACGGTGCGCTTGATCCACATCTGCCCGGGGACGGTTTTCCCGGCGAGTTCGCTGATGCGCAGGCCAACTTCTTTGGAGCCGGTGAACGCGATGTAACGCGTTTTCGGGTGCTGCACGAGCGCGTCCCCTACGGTTGCGCCGGCGCCGGTGACAAAGTTGAGCGCCTCTTTGGGAATTCCGGCCTCGTACGCAATCTCCACAAACTTTGCTGCGACGGTCATGGTGTCGCCGGCGGGCTTCAGGACCACGGTGTTGCCGGTCACCAGCGAGGCCATGGCCATACCGGCCATGATCGCGGCCGGAAAATTCCACGGCGGAATGACCACGCCTACGCCCAGCGGGATGTACACGAGATAGTTCTTCTCACCCTTCATGGGTACAACTTTTTGCGGGCCGGCCAAGCGCAACATTTCGCGGCCGTAAAACTCCAGAAAGTCGATGGTCTCCGCCGTGTCCGCGTCCGCCTCCGGCCAAGTCTTCCCTGCTTCGTAGACGATCAGCGCGTTCATCTCATATTTTCGCTCGCGCAAAATCTGCGCGGCGCGAAACAAGCATTGCACGCGCTGCTCCGCCGGCACGCGCTTCCATGTCTCAAAGGCTTTCGCTGCCGCCTCGACGGCCTGATTGGCCTGTTCCGCGCTCGCGGACTGAAACACTGCGATCACTTGCGAGGGGTGCGAGGGATTCGTCGACGTTTTCTTCTCAGTCGTGATGACCTTCCGCCCGCCGATATACATGGGGTACTCGCGTCCAAATTCCGCCGCGACTTTTTTTAGGGCCTCTTCCATGCGTTTGCGATTTTCCGGCCGCGAGAAATCGATGAACGGCTCGTTCACAAAGTCCGAAACGTGCGGTTTGGTCTCAGCAGTCGCCATAGTCAGTCTCCTAGTGGGGCCTAAGCTCCGATTCTACTGCGGCGCTCGCGAGGGCGACAAGGCGCGCCTGGCCGGAACGGCTTCGCTGCACAGACTCTTCGGCCCAGGTAGTAAGCCTGCTTACCGCAGGAAGGCGGCCCCGTTGGCGGGGACGTCGTGGCAAGCTGGGGCGCAGCAGTGCTGTCCAGTGCCATGACATGGCAGTGCGGCGCCCCTACGAAGCCAGCGCCTCCCGCAAACACGGAGATCAGTTGGGCTTGCGGTTGAGGACTTTGGCGGCGAACTCTTGGGCCGTGGCAGGCAGCGGCTCAGTGCCGGGCCCGACTGGGTTGGCGGCCACCGGTTCGGCGGGCGGCGCGTCGCCCGGCTCTTCACCCGGTTCATCGCCCGGTTCATGGCCGGACTCTGCGGAAATGTCTTCCGACTCTTCCGTGAAACGGTCGAGGTCGTAGTCGACCGCTTTGAGGCTGCGCAGCACGAGGCTGCCGATGTAGGCGAGGACGGCGGCTTGGCGTGGCGAGATGCGTCCTTGGGCGAGGAGCCCGTATAAAGCGATCAGAGAGTGATTGATTTGCTGGGCACGTTGGAAGTCGCCGCAGCCATTGAGGAGCTCCGCGGAGAAGTCGGCGGATTGCTGGGGCGCGGCGGCAGCGTGGCGGGCGCAGAGCGTTGACCCTGGCGCGGCGGCGGGGGAGCAGCACTGGCGTCCGGTGGGAGAGAGATACTGACAGCGTGTTGGAGCAAGGATGGAGTTCGTGGCTTTGGCTTTCATGGTCGTACCTTTCTAGGACAGGCGGAGTACCCCCCACCCGGGTGTTTTTGGAAAAGAGGCTGCAAAGTATTGAAAACAAAGGAGAGGAGCGCGCGAGAGCGGGGAAAGAGGCGCTAAGCGATTGGAAAGACAGGAGTAACGGGATATAGAGGTGTCCGGTGGATGGAAGTTTCGGTGTTGAAGTCGAGAATTCACGAGCTAGGATAGCACAGTGAATTTACTCTGTCAATATATATTTATATAGTACTAGTATTTTGAGATTAGACACAATTCTTTCGAATGAATCTGCAAACGTAAGAAAAGAAAGGGGTAGAGCTCACTGGTGCGGGCGGACGGGGAGTAGGGGATCATCTTCGAGAGCTCAGGCGGCGAGTGTGTGCCTACAATGTTTTTGACAGCGTCGTGCCGGGCCTCTACACTCGCTGCTATGGTTGTTCATCTCAAACCTGAAACCGAGTCCCGTCTGCAGGAGCTTGCGGCAACGACCGGCCGGGCGCCTGAGGAGTTGGTGGAGGACGCGATGGCCGGTTACCTCGCGGAGTTGGCGCAGGTGCGCGGGACACTAGACGATCGGTATGACGACATCCGCAGCGGGCGGGTCAAGGCAATCGACGGCGAAGAGGCATTTAAGAGGCTGCGCCAAAAGAGCGACGACAGCCGCCGCTAATGAGCGGATTCGTTTTCCATCCATCTGCTATTTCTGATCTCGAAGAGATTTGGGAATTCATCGCCGAGGAGAGCGCGGATGCGGCGGATCGCGTAATCGAAGAAATTCACCAGGCGATTCGCGGTCTCGTGCCGTTCCCAGAATCGGGTCACGTGCGCTCCGATCTAACTTCGCGCCCGCTGCGATTTCGCGCGGTGAGAGATTTTCTGATCGCTTATGCCGGAGATGAAAGGCCGCTCGTCGTCATAGGCGTGTTGCATGGCCGACGCAATCCTCGCGTCATTGCAGCGATGCTGCGGGACAGAGGCTAGGCTTCAACGAGACACCGTCGACTAGTCAGTTGAATGTAGGTGAAAGGCCGGGCATGGGACGCTGGAGGATATAATTTTGGCATGATGCTTGAGTTTCGGAGGGCGGTGTTGCCGGAGGATGGGGCGGAGCTTTGGAGGCTGGATGTGGAGATATTCGGGAAGGATGCGTTCCCGCCAGCGGATTGGCTGAGCCTGGAATCGTACTGGATTGTGGTTGACGGGCAGGTGGCTGGATGCGCGGCGTTTATTCATGACGTGGAGTTTCAGGAGGACTTGCGGGGGGACGGGGAAAACACGGGTCAACCGGGTACGGTCTATATTCAGAGTACGGGGCTGCTGCAGGCGTATCGGGGGCGGGGGTTGGGAAAGCGGATTAAGGGGTGGGAAATCGAGTACGCGAGGCGAAATGGATTTCGCCGAATTGTGACGAATTGCCGGGAGAGCAATGTGGCGATGATTTCGATCAATGAGAAGTATGGGTTCAGGGCGATTCGGAGCACGCCCGAGTATTATGAGGACGGCGAAGCGACGGTGGTGATGGAGCTTGTGTTAACGCGCTTCGCGGACAAATGATCATCCGCACCTCAGTCCTCGGACGTTGCCAAGTCTTCATCCAACCTTTCCAAGCCGATTGGAACGGTGACTATGCCCTCGCCCTTTTCCGTTTCGAGTTGAAATAGTTGTTCGATTTCAACTGGCCTAACGCCGTACTTCGTAAGGCGCTTCTCGACCTCCCGTCGATCCGAAGTTGTAAAATTCACCGGCGTGTCGCTATAAACGACCCAGACTCGATCCTTTGTTCGATACAGATGCCAGGTAATTGCCATTTGTTCGATTTTGACTTATTTCGCGGATCTTCGGAACAACGTGCTAAGTGTTAGGCCGCCTTCTTGAAGGTTATCCTGGCTGTATAGCCGAGGGCGTAGAGAACACGTAGCAAGAGGTCGGTGGATATATTTTTCGTGTTGCGGTTCATGATGGCGGTGACGCACGTGCGCGAGGTACGGGCTAGACGGGCAACCTGAGCATGGGTCACGCCTTTGCGACGGACGGCTTCGACGATTTTCGAGTTTAGCGTGCTGCGAAGCTCGATCTCAGCGCCATGCGCGGGAGTTAATCCTAGCGCCTTTGCCAGTTGCTCGGCCGTGCGGGTGACGATCACTTTAGATTTCATCGGGCACCGTCGCCAAGAATGTCTCATATTTGAGACATGGCGTCTAGAGTTAGCATGAAAAGAGAGCGGGGAGATTCCTCACTGCGCGACCCGGCGCACAAAAAACGTGCGCAGGAAAAAACCGGGTCGCTCCGTTCGGAATGACGTGATGGGAGGGGACAGCTTGCGTCGGTGCTAAAGCCCCGACTATCTAAGGAGTCTGGCAGGGCGAGATGTCAGCGGGGGAAGGCGATTACTTGGTAGGCCTTGGTTACGTTGGCGGTTACGGATTTGGGGAAATTGGGGTCGAATTGGGCGGCGTATTTTCTGGTGAGGAAGGCGGAGACGGATTTTTGGGCTTGGTCGAGGGAGGCGCCTTCGGCGTAGGCGGCGGCGGTGCGGTCCATCAGGTCCTGAAAATATTCCTTCCATAGCTCGAATCTCAGTTTGCCGTGCATTACGTCGCCGTGGCCGCCGAGGACGGTGTGGAAATCGAGTTTTTCGGCGGCGTCGAGGGTTTGGATCCACTCATAGGGATAGGAGTCGCCCATGAAGGGGGTCCAGCCGTGGAGGGCGTCGCCGGTTGCGATGAACTTTTCGTTGGGGAGGAACACCCAGACGTCGCCATCGGTGTGGGCGCGGCCGAGCCAGAGAATTTCGACGGTGCGGGAGCCGCGGCGGAGGATGAGGCTGCGGTCGAACGTCATGGTGGGCAGAGTGACTTGCATGAGTTTAAGCTCGCCGAAATAGGCTTCGGCCTGGCGAAGATTTTCCCGGATGGCGGCTTTCTGCTCGGCGGAAGCTTTTTCCAAATCATTTTTCAGGTTGGCGATTTCCTGGGGCATGGTGATGATTTCGTTTTTGATGCGGGGGATGCCGATGCGCTGAATGTTCTGGCGGGTGGCTTCGGAGGAGATGATCTCTACGCCGGCTGGCCAGGAGCTGGGATAGGCTTCGTTGCCTTGATAGTGGTCCCAGTGAAAATGGGTGTTGACAACGAATTTCACGGGCTTGGGGGTGAGTTTCTTGATTTGCTCGATGAGGGCGCGGGCGGCGGATGGCTTGGAGTGAGTGTCGACGACGAGAACGCCGTCGCCGAGAACGATGATGGCGGCGTTGCAATTCACTTTGTAGGCGGGCTTGGCGATGGCGGCGTAGACGCCGTCGGCGATGGGCTTGATGTCGAAGAGGTCTTCACTGGGGGCGGGGGCGGCGAGGCAGGTGACGGGGAGCAAGAGGAAAAGAAGAAGCGAGAGGCGAGATTTCACGGGCGCGACCTCCGGTTGCTGAACTGAGACGGCGGAGAGAGTACTACAGGGGAAGCGCGGACTGAAAGAGTCGGTTGGGGCCGCGGGGGTCGGAGCGGCCACCGGTTGCGTCAATTGAACGCGCCGACTGCGTTTGATACCATCCGCGCAAAGGCCTAAGTGCCAGGAAACTTCCCGGGTGCGCTTGGCGTATCTTGAGTCGCAGGGAGGGAGCATCGATGTATTGCGATAAATGCGGGTCGGCCATCAGCGCGGGTGCGCAATTCTGCAGCTCTTGTGGGAAGGCTATTGGCGCGGCGCCTATCGCGGCACAAGCTCCCGCAGTTCGAGCCGGCTGCGACGGACGAGTGCAGCGGCATGTTCAGCTTCTAGCGACGCTGTGGCTGGTGAACGGAATACTGCGCTTTGCGGAAGTGGGATCGATTTTCATCGCCGGACAAATACTGCCTTTTCTGACGGGCTGGGGAATGGGCGGCCATTATGGAAACTGGCCGTTCAATTTTCTGCCCTTCGGACTCTATGCGATCGGCTGTTTGTTGGCGGTATTTGGAGTGGCGCACCTCGTATTGGCGTGGGGACTGTTTCAACGCGAACCTTGGGCGCGCATGCTGGGCCTGGTAATCGGATTCCTGGCGCTGCTGCGCCCGCCATTTGGCACGGCCCTCGGGATTTACACGTTGTGGGTGCTCTTGCCCGAGCATTCCGGCCAGGAATATGAGCGCCTCTCGCGCACGGCTACCGCCTGAATTTCTTTCCAGACCAAAGGTGGCCTCGCTCGTCTATGTAGTGACGCCCAGCGAGCGGAGGTGTGCACATGGAAACCCTGTGGCAAGACCTAAGATTTGGCGCGCGGTTGCTGCGCCTGAACCCCGGCTTCGCGGCCATCGCGATGTTATCGCTCGCGTTGGGGATCGGCGCGAACGCCGCGATCTTTCAACTCCTTGACGCCGTTCGCCTGCGCACCTTGCCGGTAAAAAATCCGCAGGAGCTTGCCGTCGTCCGCATCGACGAACGGCACTGGGCTTCGGGACGTGTCACGGGGCCTTATGCCGCGCTGACCAATCCCCTATGGGAACAGATTCGCCAGCGCCAGGAAGGCTTCTCTGGAATTTTTGCTTGGGCGGGCGAGGAGTTCAATCTCGCGACGGGAGGCGAGGCCCGCTATGTGCGTGGAAATTTTGTCAGCGGCGATTACTTTCGCGTGCTCGGTGAACAGCCTTTTATGGGCCGCGTGTTCACCACCGACGACGATCGCCGCGGCTGCGGCGCGCCGGGTGCCGTAATCAGCTACGGATTCTGGCAACGGCAGTTCGGCGGCGACGTCTCCGCGCTGGGAAGAAAGATTACGCTCGAAGGGCATCCGTTTGAAATCATCGGCATCACTTCGCCGGGCTTTTACGGCGTGGAGGTCGGTCGCTCGTACGACGTCGCTGTGGTGGTTTGCTCTGAGCCGCTGATTCACGGCGAAGGGAGCATGTACGACATGCGACATGGCTGGTGGCTCTCCGCGATGGGACGGCTGAAGCCCGGATGGACGCTCTCGCGCGCTACCGCGCAACTCAAAGCTCTCTCTCCCGCGATTCTCGAAGCTACGATTCCCCCGGTGTACAAACCGGATGACGTGAAGAAATATATGGAGTATCGCTTCGCGGCGTTTTCCGCGGAAAACGGTTTCTCCAGTTTGCGGCGCGAGTACGAAAATCCGCTATGGACGTTGCTGGCGATCGCCGCATTGGTTTTGCTGATTGCCTGCGCGAATCTGGCAAATCTTATGCTGGCGCGCGCCAGCGCTCGCGAGCGGGAAATCGGCGTACGTTTGTCGCTTGGAGCCACGCGCGGACGCCTGATCCGCCAACTTCTGGTGGAAAGTTTGCTCCTGGCGGTGGCCGGCGCGGCGCTCGGCACGCTCTTGTCGCAAGCGTTGAGCCGTGGAATGGTGGCGTTTCTCAGCACCGAACGTACGCGTCTGTTTGTGGATTTGCACCCAGATTGGCGGGTGCTCGGATTTACTTCGGGGTTGGCTGTTCTGACCTGCGTGATTTTCGGATTGACTCCGGCGCTGCGCGCAACGCGAGTCGCGCCGGTCGTCGTGTTGAAATCCACGGGACGCGGCATGACCGCGGGGCGGGAACGCTTCGGATTGCGCCGCATTCTGGTGGTGTCGCAAGTGGCGCTCTCGCTGGTGTTGCTGGTGGGCGCTTTGCTCTTCGTGCGCACGTTGCGCAACTTGCTTACGCTCGATCCCGGTTTTCAGCAGGAAGGCGTCTTGGTGGCAGAACTGGATTTGACGCGGCTGAATCTCCCCGCCGATCGCCGCCAGGATTTTAAGCGCGACTTATTGAATCGCATTCGCGCGATTCCGGGCGTCGACTCCGCGGCTGACACCAGTATCGTGCCCGTCAGCGGAAGCTCCTGGAATGAGAATGTAATCGTTGAAGGGCCGGAAACGCTCAAAGGATTGCCCAGCTTCAATCGCATCTCACCTGGATTTTTCAAGACCATGCGCACCGCGATTCTGGCGGGCCGGGATTTTGACGATCACGACGCGGCAACCGCCCCCAAAGTCGCCATCGTAAATGAAACGTTTGTGAGCAAGATTCTGAATGGCGCGAATCCCATCGGCGTCCGGTTTCGCCAGGAAGGATACGTTGGCAACGCCACCCCTGATTACGAAATCGTGGGCCTCGTGAAGAACACAAAATATGAGGACCTCCGTGAAAAGCCCACCCCGATCGTTTTTGTGGCGCAAGCGCAAGATGATCAGCCGGATCTTGCGGCGCAGTTCTTGATTCACTCCAGCCTGCCCGCTTCCGCTTTACTTGGCGGGGCGAAACAGGTTATCGGCAAAGCAAGCCCGGATATCGCCATCGAGTTTCGTTTAATGACCACGCAAATTCGCGAGTCCCTGATGAAAGAGCGTTTGATGGCCACGCTCTCCGGCTTTTTTGGTTTTCTCGCCGTGCTGCTCGCGGTTGTGGGCTTGTACGGCGTCATTTCCTACACGGTTGCGCGGCGCACCAATGAAATTGGCATTCGCATGGCGCTCGGAGCACAGCGCGGCAACGTGGTTGGCATGATCATGCGCGAGGCGGCTCTGCTGCTGGTCATGGGCATTGCCATTGGCGCGGCGTTGTCACTGGCGGCGGCGCGCACCGCAACTTCCCTGCTGTTCGGATTGAAACCGCACGACCCGATTACGCTCGTGTTGGCCGTTGTGGCGTTGGCCGCGGTGGCCGCGGCCGCCAGCTTCCTGCCGGCGCATCGCGCTTCGCGCCTCGATCCCATGGCCGCACTGCGCGAGGAGTGAGCAGGAGAATCGAATGCAAGCAGCTTGGTCCGACACCGATTGCGGTTCTCTGTCGGTTTGCGGTCGTCGGAGCACAGGCGAGAGTGCCTGTGCTGCTTGGGCCACCTGAAGGTGGCCGCTACAGTAGCTCACTTACTGCGCTTGCGAAGATTTTTGTGTGTTGGTCTATGTCGGCGGCTGTTGTTGCCGGGCACATCAGGGCCATGTTGTGGAATGGCGTCAGGAGGACGCCGCGATTTAGGGCGTAGAGGTGGAGGAAACGGTCTAGCTCGAAGTCGGCGGATGCGGCGGATTCGGCGCCGCTGCGTGGCGGCTTGGCGGCGAAAGTGTATTCGGCGCGGGCGCCGAGTTGCTGGACGTTCCAGGGGAGATTGGCGGCGCGGATGTGCTCGGCTACGCCGTCGGTGAAGCGCTTGGCTAGCGGGATCATTTTTTCGAAGGCGGCTGG
>Ga0210408_10001071_pt1 | contig 30122 bp, 28 predicted proteins | sample IncBWH4MmetaG_FD_155471 | JGI IMG/M metagenome (GOLD analysis project Ga0210408, IMG submission 155471) | Forest soil microbial communities from Barre Woods Harvard Forest LTER site, Petersham, Massachusetts, United States - Inc-BW-H-4-M | ecosystem: Environmental > Terrestrial > Soil >... | reverse complement strand
AAGGCGCCATTTCGACCGGGATCTTCTTCCCAGCCGTCGCGAGCTCAGCCATGTCGGGAGGGAGGTCCTTGAGCATCTGCGCCTGCGCTTCCCACGCGGTGAGGCAGCGAAGCGGTACAATGTGCTGCAGCAGCTCAGTTATCTCCTGGTTGTCCTCGTCCTCTTCCCGTTGATGATCCTCACGGGCCTCACCATGTCGCCCGGATTAGACAGCGCTGTGCCGCAACTGCTCACGATTTTCGGCGGGCGCCAGACGGCGCGGCTGATTCACTTTGCCGCCGCATCAAGCCTCGCGCTCTTCGTCATTGTGCATCTCGTGATGGTGTTGGTCTCAGGTGTCCGGAACAATCTGCGCTCCATGATCACCGGCTGGTACGATCTCGGCAGTCCGAGGACGCCCGATGTCACATGAACATCCGCGGCGCCGCGATTTGTTGAGGGCATTCGCAGCAATCGGCGGCCTCGCTTTGTCGGGCTGTGACGGTGTCGCCGCCGGACCGCGCTTCCGCTCCGTCCTCAATGTCGCAAGCAGCCTCACCTATAAAGTGCAGCGCTTCCTCATTGGGGCTCATCGGCTCGCGCCCGAATATAGTGAGGCCGACATCTCCCCGACGTTTCGCCCCAATGGTTCAATTGATCCGCAGGACGAGGACTACCTCAAGCTCGTCGGCAATCATTTCACCGATTGGCGCCTGAAGGTTCATGGTCTCGTTGAACGCGAACTGTCGCTGTCGCTTGAGCAATTGCGTGCCCTGCCCACACGGACCCAGATCACACGGCATGATTGCGTGGAGGGCTGGAGCTGCATCGCCAAATGGACCGGCGTACCGCTCAAGGAACTTCTGTTGCGTGCTGGCGTAAGGTCAGAAGCGCGCTTTGCTGTATTCCATTGTGCGGACACCTTGGACGATGGCAGCGAGTCTGTCGATCCCGAGAAGACCCGCTACTATGAGAGCATCGATCTGATCGATGCCGCGCATCCGCAGACGATTGTCGCATATGATATGAACGGCGCGCCGCTGACCGTCCGCCACGGTGCACCGCTACGACTGCGCGTCGAGCGGCAGCTCGGCTATAAGATGGCGAAATACATCATGCGTATCGAGCTGGTGCAAAGCCTCTCCGGCCTGCATGGCGGCCAAGGCGGCTATTGGGAAGATCGCGGCTATGAGTGGTATGCGGGAATCTGAGCAACTCCTCATAAGCCGCCCGAATCCTAGTCTGCTTCCCGCCGGCAAAGCCAGAGGTCGGCACTGGACGTCGCGGCGAGCAACCGGCTATCACCTTTCGCTTTTGGCGCCGAAGGCGTAGCCCTGCTTGTTTCCACAGATTCGATATGGAATGCTGAAATCTGCAATCATTGAGAATAGTTCTTGGTGTACCTTGCGAGAACTTGAACCCGATGGATTGGGACCGCATCCGCATATTCCTGGAGGTCGCCCGCACGGGGCAAATTCTCGGTGCCGCCCGGCGGTTGAGTGTGAATCACGCGACCGTCGCCCGGCAACTCACCGCGCTTGAGCAGGAACTTAAAACCCGGTTGGTCGAACGGCGTACAACTGGCTGTGTCCTGACAAGCGCAGGCGAGGCCCTCGTCGCCGCGGCGGAGCGTGCCGAATCCGAATTCCTTCAGGTCGGCACGCAGCTTGGCGGCTCGGCGGACGCCATCTCAGGTACGGTCCGTGTCGGCGCCCCAGATGGATTGGGCAACTACTTTCTAGCCAGCCAGCTCGGTGCGCTTGCTGCGCAGCACCCCGACCTGCTCATTCAGCTAGTTCCGCTGCCGCGAACATTCTCGCTGTCGAGGCGGGAGGCTGACATTGCGATCACCTTGGACCGTCCGAAGCAAGGGCGACTGATTGTCAAAAAGCTTACGGACTATACGCTTGGTGTTTACAGTGCAGAGAGCTATTTGAAGCGCTTGGGACCAATCCGAAAGCAAGCCGATCTCGCCGGCCATCTTTTCGTGACGCACGTCGAGGATTTTGTCTACAGCCGAGCGCTCGACTACGCGTCTTCGCTCGGAAAAGTCATGACCAGGCACTACGAATGCGGGAGCGTCGTGGCGCAGATGGAGGCGGTGAGGGGCGGTCACGGCGTCGGTATACTACACGACTACGCTGCGCGACGGTTTCCGGAGCTCAAGCGACTACTGCCGGAGATCAGCTTTGTACGGAGCTATTGGCTGATTTCGCATCCCGACACTCACCATACCCGCAGAGTGTCGGAGGTTCACGCGCACATCGTGGCGAGGGTGCGCGCGGCCCGCCGGGAATTCACGAATTGAACAGTTTACCTCTCCCCACATTGTGTGATTCCGCACTGTTTCGCTTTTCGGAATAGAAGTTTCCGCCCAACGACCGTCCGAACATAAACGGGGGGCGGTAGATTTGGTGTGCCGGACACCAAGTCAATAATATCAGGAGATTATCTGAATGCTGGATGATGCTCCTTTGACGATCGGCATCGGTCACGTTGGACTTACCGTGAGAGACGTCGCGCTCTCGCGGGGCTTCTTTTGCGAGTGCCTCGGCTGGAGAGTCTTCGGAGAAAATCAAGGCTACCCGGCGGCCTTTGTATCGGACGGAAGGGGTATTGTGACGCTCTGGCAGGTCGATGATCCGGCGAACTGCGTGCCGTTCGACCGTCGCGGCAATGTCGGTTTACATCACCTCGCATTGAAGGTTGTGAACCTCAGTGCGCTTGAAACACTGCACACACGTGCGTTGGCGTGGCCCGGCGCCGTGATTGAATTTGCGCCGCAAAGATCGAGCAAGGGTACCAAGATGCGCTTCATGGTACGTGAGCCAGGTGGTACGCGGATCGAATTCACCTGCATCTCTTCTGCCCAATAACAGTTTCAGTTACTCCGTAGCTCAATGTTTGCGCAGTAGCCACCGCAACGGTCATACTGTTCGATCATGCCGCGGATCCAGAATGCAGCGTGCCAACTCCAGTTGGAGAGAATTGCTATGCCGCGTTTCGCTGCCAATCTCCACTATCTCTTCAACGAGGTGCCGTTCCTCGACCGTCCCTGCTTAGCGAATATCGGTTGGAGCTCGCTCTAATCGATACTCCTCAGGGAAACTGGGATGCCGGCGAACGCGGTCTGGCTGCATTGCCGGGCCGGGAAGACGAATTTCGCGCCGGGGTCGAGCTCGCTGCCGATTAGGCGCAGGCGATGCAATGCGGTGCGGTCCATCTTATTGCTGGCATGTGCCACCTGAGACGGATCCCGAAGCTGCGAAAGCGACGTACCTGAAAAATCTGGCGCACGGTGCGCAGGTTCTCGGGAAGCGAGGTATCGCTGCTGTTATCGAACCAATAAACCCGCTGCAAGGCGATATTGATGGCGGAGAGACGTACACGACCTATGGCATGCGCGGATTCTATTTAACGCGCACCGAACAAGCTCTACGAGCGATCGAGGCGGTAGGCGATCACAACCTTCATCTCCATCTTGACGTTTATCACATGCAGCTCACGGAAGGACACCTCGCTGATACGATTACCCGGAACATCCGGCGCATCAAGCACCTCCAAATCGCAGGCGTACCCGGACGTAACGAGCCGAGCCGCGGTGAAATCAACTATCCGTACCTGTTCGATCTGATCGACTGGCTCGAATTCAGCGGTTGGGTAGGGTGTGAATATCGTCCATTCGGCGAGACCGTGGCAGGCCTCGGCTGGGCGGCGGCATACGGTATCGGACGTCGATAGCCTCGCCGGATCCAGGCGCTCCATCTTCGGTGTGACGGCGGTTTCTGCTCTTTACGCACTGGCTGCAAAGAGATCCCATCGGCCGGGAAGGCCTTTGAACTCATGCGCGCCTCGTTGGTCGAACCTTAGTCCTGCTCCCGCTACAAGATCCGAGACCACGCGGGATACGAGGACTTCGTCCGGCGCGGAATTAGCCATGACGCGGGACGCTGCGTGAACGGCGATGCCACCGATGTCGCGGCCTCTGACCTCGATTTCTCCCGTGTGCAGGCCCGAACGCAGGGGCAAGCCCATCTGCCTAGCTGCGGCCGAAAACGCCAGCGCACAGCGTACGGCACGGCCAGGCCCGTCGAAGGTGGCGAGAATGCCGTCGCCGGTGCTCTTGATCAGGTTGCCGCGGTGCCTTTCGATCATCAGGCGCGCGAGCCGATCATGTTCGTCCAATAGCCGACGCCAGTTCTGATCGCCCATTTCGGCAGCGCGGCGGGTTGAATCGACGATGTCCGTGAACATTACGGTCGCCAGGATCCGCTCCAGGTCGGCCGATTCGGTCTCGCGATGGCCGATGATGAACTCCTCTATGTCCCCGAGCAAGGCCTCGACGTCGCCTGACCAGAAGGCATGATCGCTGCCGGGATATTCTGTATATGCCGCATCTGGAATATGTGCCGCGAAATCGCGTCCTTTCTGGACCGGGACCAGCGCATCGTTCGTCCGGTGCAGCACGAGTGTTGGAGTACGCACGGTTGGCAGGATATCGCTCACGTCGATCTGCAAATTCAATAGTTGGAGGGCTTTCATTGCCCCGGGACTGGCTGACAGGCGCTCGAACTTGGCAAACTTCGCAACCGCTTCAGGATCGGATGCCCTGCTGGCCATTACCTCTCTCATCAGTGCCCCGGTTCCCCAATACTTCATCTGCTCCTGAACGACCAACTGTGGGTCAGCGTCGGGGAAAAGCTCGGTATAGCGGACAAACGCTCCAAACAGAACGAGGTGTGAAACGCGCTCCGGATAGGATGCCGCAAAGACGGCGCTCATTGCGCAACCTTCAGAAAATCCCAGCAGGGCAGCGCGCTGTACGCCAACGGCGTCCAGAACGGCGCGAACGTCGTCCATGCGCTCATCGAGCGTGGGAGCGCCAGATATTTTGTCCGAAAGCCCCTGGCCGCGCTTGTCAAACGTGATGACGCGCGCAAATTTTGAAAGACGCTGCAAGAATGCGGTGTATCCCGGCATTTCATGCATGAATTCGACATGCGAAACGATTCCAGGAATCGCGATGATGTTTATAGGACCGTCTCCCATGGTCTGGTACGCGACGCTTACGTCCCCGCTCATCGCGTAACGCGTCATGGGCAGTTCCAAGTAGCTCATCGGGGTGGGCGTCTCCGCGCGCATGTCTTCAACGGATGCATGGTAACACCGCCGGAATCGCTGCGCGAGTTCTGTTCGTATCATTCGCGTGCTTGTGAGCGCGAAGGTGCTCGTAGCCTCAAACGCAAAGACCCGCGATGGACAATAACCCAGCGGAGCCGATCGACTTCGAAAGTTTGTCAGTTCCGGCTCGCGCTCCCGTGGATGGCGCGGTCAAACAAACGGACAGTGTCAGCTCTCGACATATCTCCAATATAGATATGGCTATCTCAAAAATGCGCCTGATGGCGACGCCGATGACTGCCCAGCCTGAACGGGGCCGGTCGCAAATTTTGCGAGAACGAAGGGTACCCCTCAAGATAGCGGGATCTAATAGGTACCCGATGGGAGTTCGAACGCACCGGCAAATTCCGCACCCAGCATGCACGCCACCAGGCTGCCTAGGTATTGCGGCTGAGTGTCGTTCAAAAACCTCAAGCGCCAACCCGACCAGCGGACGTGACCAGGCCCGCAGCTTCCTATGGAAGATTGATGAACATAACAACGATCGCGGAGGAGTTCGCTCGGACGAGGATATTGCCGAGAGCCCCCGTTTGGGAGAAGTCGCGCGCGATGGCCACGGCCGGCCTCGGTAGCTTCTCGTGTGGCTGCCCATTGTTCCAGTTTCAGGAACAGAACCTGCCGAACAATGGCCATTCGGGGTGTGCTCAAATCGCATTAGCCTTGCTGCATCAGACGTGGACCGTCTGGCGGATGGTAATCACGTCGTCCGCTGAAAGGTGAGGCAGGCATGGGAACAGAGCAGAAGGTCGTCGTCATAACCGGTGCATCGCAAGGCTTCGGCGCCGGGCTCGTGAGCGGATATCTCGACCGCAATTACCGCGTGATTGCCAACTCACGCTCCATCAGGCCCAGCACGAATACAGACGTCTTGACGATCGCGGGCGACGTGGCGGATCCGAAGACGGCTGATCGCATCGTCGAGGAAGGCTTGGCACGTTTCGGACGTATCGACACCCTCATTAACAACGCGGGAATCTTCATCGCCAAGCCGCTGATCAATTATACTGAGGAGGACTATGCTTCGGTCGTCGCGATCAATCTTGGAGGCTTCTTCCGGATTACCAAACGAATCGCGGCTGAAATGTTAAAACAAGGCTCCGGCCATATCGTGCAGATTACGACCAGCCTTGTCGATCACGCCAACAGCAACGTCCCTTCGGTCCTGGCCTCACTAACCAAGGGTGGGCTAAACGCAGCCACGAAATCCCTGGCGATCGAGTACGCAAAAAAGGGAGTGCGGGTTAACGCCGTTGCTCCCGGTGTGATGAAGACACCGATGCACACCCCTGAAAAGTATGAGTTCCTTGCGAAACAGCATCCCGTCGGGCGAATGGGAGAAATCAAGGACATCGTCGACGCGGTCCTTTTCCTCGAGAACGCTCCCTTCGTCACCGGCGAGATACTGCACGTGGACGGCGGCCAGAGCGCCGGTCGTTGACCTGTATCGAGTTGCGGCCGGTGCCAGTGCTCCGATCCGCTCGCCTTGGCGGCAAGCCGGGCTTCGAGGATTATCGGCGGACTCAGGCCTTTCAATCGGACCGGTACTTCACCGGGCCCGCTTCCGGGTTGGATGATCGAGGTTCGCCACGTTTGGCTGAAGAAGCCATGCGTTCGGCGAGGGCGACCGTTGGTCGTTTCGCGGGCCAGAAGGCCCGAGCTTGTGCCGGCGCGAACGCCAATGGACCGGAATTCTCAGGGCTCGTTCGCGACTGCAGCGCGCCGGCCAATGTCTTGGGAGGAGCTATCATGCAGGGCGCAGCTAACCAGGCTCCGAAGAAGGGGCCCCTCGAAGGCATTACAGTCCTCGATTTCTCACGGGTATTGGCTGGACCTTATTGCACCATGGTCCTGGCTGATCTCGGTGCCCGTGTCATCAAAATTGAGAAGTTTGGCACCGGTGACGATACGCGCGCATTTGGTCCGTTCGTCGACGGAGAGTCGGCCTATTTCATGTGCTTCAATCGGGGCAAGGAGAGCATTGTTCTCGATATCAAGTCGCCGCGCGACAGAGAGTTGCTCGAGCGGTTGCTGGATCGCGCCGATGTGGTCGTCGAAAACTTCCGTCCTGGCGTCATGGATCGGCTCGGCTATGGCGCCGAACGGCTCGCCAAAACGCACCCCCATATTGTCTATGCGTCAATTTCGGGATTTGGCCATACCGGTCCGTTCAGTGATTTGCCCGGCTACGACATGGTTGTGCAAGCTATGGGCGGCGTGATGAGCTTAACGGGATGGCCTGACGGGCCGCCCTCGCGCGTTGGGACCAGTTTTGGCGATCTCGGTGCCGCCCTGTTCGCAACTGTCGGAATCCTCTCCGCGCTCTTCAAACGCGTGAAAAACGCTCAGGGAACGCGTGTGGATATTGGTATGCTTGATTGCCAGGCAGCGCTGATGGAGACGGCACTCGCTCGGTATGACGTGGAAGGTAAGATACCTGGTCGCACCGGCGACAGTCACCCTTCATTGGCCCCGTTCGAAAGCGTCGCCGCAAAGGATGGACGCGTCATCATAGCCGCGGGCAACGACACGCTTTTCATGCTGATGGCAGACGCGTTTGGATCGCCGGCGTTGGCACTGGATCCACGTTTCATGAGCAATGACCTGCGGTGCAGCAATCGCCCAGCCATGATTGCGGCCATCGAGGCGATCACCACGCGCGAGCCTGTTGAGCACTGGGTCGCTAAGCTCAATGAGGCTGGCGTCCCCTGTTCACCGATCAACACGATCGACAAGCTCTTTGATCACCCGCAACTCAAGGCGCGGAACATGATCGTGAAGGTGAGAGGTGAGGGCGCCCGTCCCATCCGTACCGCCGGCAACCCGATCCGTCTCACCGGCTACGCCGAAAACGACGTCGAAACACCCGCCCGTTCGCCGGGCCTTAATCAGCACCGCGAAGCAATTCTGAACGAGCTCATGGCTACACACGGCGCATACGCGAGCGCAGCGGCCGGTGAGGTCAACCCCGACGAAATCGATGCGTCCGGCTCGCTGCCGCGAGCGGCCGAATGACACGGGCATCTTCCAAAGGTAGGAAACAGGCCATGAGCAATACTGTCGCCCCGATCCGCAAGGACAGCCCATCCCCCTCCGAACAGCCGGCCGTAACACCCGAGACGAACTTGCCGCAGACGATCATCGTGGAGCGCCGCGATCGCGTGGGCCTCATTACCCTAAACCGACCAAAGAGTTTGAACGCCCTGAACGGTCAACTAGCGATCGAGACGTTGGCGGCATTGAAGGCATTCGATGCCGACGATCGGGTCGGAGCGGTCGTGATCACCGGCAGTGCGCGCGCCTTTGCGGCCGGGGCAGATATCGCAGAAATGGCCGAGAAGTCCTTTACCGATTTCTATATGAACGATTTTCTCGGACCGTGGGATGACGTCAAATCTATTTCCAAGCCCATCATAGCGGCGGTCGGCGGGTTTGCGCTTGGTGGCGGCTGTGAGCTGGCGCTGCTCTGCGATTTTATCATTGCATCGGAAGACGCACAATTCGGTCAACCGGAGATCAAGCTCGGTATCTTGCCGGGTATTGGAGGGTCACAGCGGCTAACGCGTGCGGTCGGCAAATCACTTGCCATGGATCTCGTTCTGACCGGCCGTACCATTGGAGCAGCCGAGGCAAAGGCTGTCGGTCTCGTTGCGCGTGTCGTGCCGAGCAGCGATCTTTTGCAGGTTGCCCTTGAAGCCGCGCATACGATTGCCGGCTACAATGCGCCAGCAGTCAAGATGGCCAAGGAGGCAGTCAATCGTGCGTTCGAAGGACCTCTTTCGGAAGGATTGCGACATGAACGCCTTCTGTTTCAGGCGGCGTTTGCGACCGAAGGGCAGAAGGAAGGCATGAACGCTTTCGTCAACAAGCGGGCGCCGGTCTTTCGCCACCGCTGACCGCTCGCTGTTCCGGGCGGGTGCTGCGGTCTGTGATCCGGACGCGCAAGGCCTACGTGGGACGCACCGCAAACCCCCAACAATGGAGAAGACGGTGGTTTCCAGCACTGAACTGGATGGCGACTACGACTACATTGTTGTGGGAGCTGGGTCTGCCGGCTGCGTTGTCGCCAACCGATTGTCGACCGATAAAAGGAAGCGGGTTCTTGTCCTGGAAGCCGGCGGCAAGGACAACTGGATCTGGTTTCACATTCCGGTTGGCTATCTGTTCGCGATCGGCAATCCGCGTTCGGACTGGATGTTCGAGACAGAATCCGAAGCGGGGCTGAACGGTCGTTCCCTTAAGTATCCCCGCGGCAAGGTGATTGGCGGCTCGTCCGCGATCAATGCCATGATTTCCATGCGCGGACAGGCGTCAGACTATGATCACTGGCGCCAACTCGGTCTCACCGGCTGGGGGTGGGACGATGTCAGTCCGGTGTTCAAACGCCTTGATGATCATTTTCTGGGTGAAACTGAACATCATGGAGTTGGCGGCGAGTGGCGCGTGGAACGCCCCGGCGTACGGTGGGATATTCTTGATAACGTGGCGAAAGCGGCCGTCGAGATGGGTATCCCGGCAACGACCGATTTCAACACCGGAGACAATACCGGTGTGGGCTACTTCCACGTGAATCAGAAGCGCGGCTTTCGCTGGTCGTCAGCGCGCGGGTTCCTGAAGCCAGTCCTGCATCGCGCCAACCTACGGCTCGAAACAGGGGTTTTGGTCGAAAGAGTGCTGTTCGACGGCAAGCGTGCCGTGGGGGTCCGATTTCGGCAGCATGGACGCACGATCAATGTTCGCGCGAAAGGTGAGGTCATCCTATGTGCCGGCTCTGTCGGTTCGCCCCAGATCCTCCAACTTTCCGGTGTGGGGCCGGCTGAGTGGCTCGGCGAACTTGGCATTGCGACCGTAGCCGACAGATCTGGTGTTGGCCGCAATCTGCAAGACCACCTGCAGCAGAGAGCGATCTACCGGGTCCATGGTGTCAAGACACTCAACGAGACCTATCACTCGCCGATTGGGCGAGCGCTCATGGGCCTCGAATATGCATTGTTTCGTCGCGGTCCACTTACGATGGCGCCATCGCAACTCGGAATCTTTACAACCTCATCGCCTATCTTCGATCGAGCAAACATCGAATTCCACGTGCAGCCCCTCTCACTCAACAAGTTTGGGGAACCGTTGCACCGCTTTCCTGCGATCACGGTTGCGGCCTGCAATCTTCGGCCGACATCCCGCGGTACCATCCGCTTGCGCTCGACGGATCCATCAGCGAAGCCTATTATTTCGCCGAACTATCTTTCGACTGACGAAGATCGCCGCGTGGCGGCCGACGCCATTCGCGTTACGCGCCGCTTGATGAAGCAACAAGCGCTTCGCCGCTTTCGCCCGGAGGAGTATATCCCAGGGCCGTCGGTCGATGACAGCGAAGCCGCTCTTGCCAAGGCCGCCGGCGACATCGGAACGACCATCTTTCATCCGGTTGGCACCGCGAAAATGGGCCTAGAGCACGATCCGCTGGCCGTTGTGGATCGGCACCTGCGCGTCATCGGCCTGGATCGGTTGCGCGTTATCGATGCATCGGTGATGCCGACGATTACTTCTGGCAATACGAATACACCGACAATCATGATTGCCGACAAAGGCGCGAACTTTGTTTTGTCGGATACCGCCTAGATTGGTGCTGGCGGTCTTTCAAAAAGAACCCAGCCGAAGCCGGGTTCAGGTGCTCCTCGGGAAAGGTCACAGCTGCAAATGACCCCTGCCGAGAGCCGCCGCCCACGAGATCGACCGTGTCGATCTCGTGGGGGGCTCGGGCAGGTCATAAATCAGCTGTGAAGGTGGAACACCTTGTTCATAATTTGCCACTTCCCATCTGTCTTCAGCAACGTGAACATGTCGGTAAAGCGCGAGCCCTTCCAGTTGTCGATTTCCAGGCGCACGTTTGCGATCGTCCCGACGATGTCGATTTCCGAAATGCGGGATTGGATTCCAGTGGCGGCACCGTTCGAGTCGTTCCAGTCGAACAACCCCTGAATAGGTCCTGCAAACAAGTCGGATCCGACATATCCGAAGATCGTAGCGTCCTTGTGGAAGGCGGGCTTCATATCGCTTCCTTTGCCCGACTTGGCGCCGTCCAGATAGTGTTGAACGACCTTCGTGATGGCTTCATAGTCGCCCAAATTCGTAGCTGTGCCACTCATCTTTTGCTCCCTCGTGATATCTCGCAGCAGCGCCATGACCGTAGTGGAAAACACCCGCGGCGCCCCTAACTGCCGGCGCCGTTGCAGTAGGAGCTCGCCCGCAATTTCCAGCTATAAATTAGTGGGACACGAGTGCTCCTCACAGCGCCGGTGCAGGCAAAGCGGATGGTACCGGTTCACGGCGAATATTGAGAAGGTTAGCACTCCCTCAGTGCAGTTGCGCGACAACACGCGCGCAATCCGCTTCGCGCAACCGCGTCTGGCGGAGGACCAGAGATCATGGCTGGCTTCACTTCTCAGGGAGCGTTAAAGCACGTTGGCGAGCCTCGAAATTCCCTCTTCGATGGCCTGTTCCGACAGTGCCGCAAACCCCAGCAGAAGATATCTGTCGCAATTCTCGAGGTAATCCGCGTCGCCGATATTCTGGTCGCGCAATGTGTAAACGCCGATCTGCTGCTTCAGCATGAGCGTCTGCAATTCGACGGCACTCGGTAAATCCGGCGGCAACTCCCATACCAAGTGCGTGCCGCAATGTACCGGGTTTATTTGGACGGATCCGATATGCTTTTGAAGCGCCGAGATCAAGCAGTCGCGCCGCACCATATAAGTTTTGCGAATTTTTCTCAGATGCTTTTCAAAGGCACCGGTTTCGATAAAATCGTTCAGCACCGCCTGCTCAAGCCAAGGAACGCCGGTGCACGGAAAGCCGTGATCGAGCAATGAAGCGGCGTGAACGGCTGGATTAACCAGATGCGGCGGTAGGACCATGTAGCCCACTCTTAGCCCTGGGCCGATGGAAGCTGCAAACGAGCCGACATAGACGACCCGCCCGTAGGTATCGAGGCTCTTCAGAGGTGGCGGCGGTGAGCCCTGATACCTGATCTCGGTGTCGAAATCGACCTCGACAATGTAAGAGTCCGTTTGATCCGCCCAGCTCAGCAAAATGTCGCGTCGGGAAGCCGACAGCATGACGCCCATCGGATACTGACGCGTTGAAGTGACAAAGGCGACGCCGTTCCGGGACTCCGGCAAGTGTCTTACAACGATCCCGCTTTGATCGACAGGAACCGGCGCAATATGTGCGCCATAGGCCCGAAAAAGGTCCGCTGTTGTCCGGCAGCCTGGTGCCTCCATTGCTACTGTCGTACCCGCGCGGACGAACAGGTGGGCGGCGACATTCAACGCTTGCTGAACACCGGTAACGATGACGATTTGATCCGGGTTGCATGAAATGCCGCGCGAAGCGCCAAGATACGCGGCAAGCGTTTCACGCAGATCTCGAAGGCCCTTGGGCGTACCGGAATACGTCAAGTTGAATTTTGACGATTGCATGCGCCAATTTGTTAGGCGGCGCCATACGCTACGCGGGAAGCAGGCTGGATCTGTGCTCTCAAGTGCAAAATCGCAAACGATTTCACTGGGGGCCGCGGATCGCTTTGCGTCGTCGGCAACCGGCACGAACAAGTGAACCGGCTTATGGTAGGTGGCATTTTGGTTCATACCGCTCGCAACCGACAGGGAGTTGTCGGGAAGCGTCGTCGACACGTATGTTCCAGCGCCCTCTCGGGACTCCAGATAGCCTTCGGATGTCAGCGTCTCATAGGCGAGTATGATTGTATTGCGCGAGACCCCGAGTTGCTCACTGAGGGCGCGGGTGCCAGGAAGGCGTGCACCAGGTTTCAGGCGACCAGATACGATCAAGCCGTGGATCTGCTTGAAAACCTGGTTTTGCAGAGACGCAGCGGATAGGTCAATTTCAAGAGCTAACTGCACCTGCTGCTCCATCGCTCGACAGTCGGTACTTTGCGAAGAGGCCTGTCTGAAAGTGCGTCTGTCAAACTGCTAGTTGCGATCAAAGCTCGTGGGCAATGTGGGACTGCGGCACTCCCGGGGCGGCCCTCGGTCGTTACCGCGGGAAGCTTACGGCCGGCCGGTGCTTACAGCAAGCATTTCGGAAATTCTCGTGAATTTCTCCCGCGGCTTGCCCAAGGGCGTGCCGCGGACCTTCTCTGCCTGATCGATCATTTCCCATCCCTGAAACGATACCAACCGCGTCGCCCGCTGCGCCAAGAGGAAAGCGAATGCCTCCCGGCCCGGCTTCTGCTGAGACCTAAAGGTCGGCAAATCGGCAAGAAGGGTCGCAACAGTTGCCATGCTGTCGGCCCGGTTGGTGCCGATAATGCCGGTTGGTCCACGTTTGATCCACCCGGCGACATAAACAGGGCATTCGCCGGCTGGTGTCATTTCCGCGCGGCCATTCTTGTTGGGAATCGTGCCGCGCGCATCATCGAAGGGGATGCCCTCTAGAGCACGACCGCTGTAACCAACACTGCGGATCATGAGCCCGGCTCTTATGGACAGCATCTGCCCGGTCCCGATCGCCTCCTGGCGGCCAGCGGCGCCAACGAGCCTCGTTCGTTCAAGAACGAGTTCTTCGAGCTTATGCTCTCCCCGCGCTTCTCTTGGGCTCAGAAAGAAGTGGATTCGGCAGCATTTCGGCTTCTCCCGCTGACGCGAGGCGAAGCTCCGGAATACATCGAAATTTCGTGCGCGGGTGGGTTCACGGACATCGGCCAGTTCAGATTGACAGGCGTCGCTCAAGGGCAGGTCATTGGGGTCTACAAACGGATCGCATTCAGAAAGTTGACCGAGTTCGCGCAACTCTTTGGTGGTGAAGCGCGACTGAACCGGTCCTCTGCGACCAATCAGATGGATTTCACGAATGCGGCTTTCAGCCAAAGCATCCAGCGCATGTGCTGCGATATCTGTCTTTCGCAGTTCATCCGACGATTTGGCCAAGATGCGGCAGACGTCGATTGCGACGTTACCTTGACCAATGATAATGGCGGAGTCGCCCGAAAAATCCAACACAAGATCGCGGTAATCGGGATGTCCGTTGTACCATCCGACAAAGGAAGTTGCGGCGTGACTTCCCTGAATATCCTCGCCGGGAATACCAAGCTTTCGGTCGGTTGCTGCTCCCGTCGCAAGGATTACTGCGTGGTAGCAATCTGCCAGGTCACGCAGGGTGAAGTCCTTGCCAAATGTGACATTGCCGATAAACGAGAGGCGGGGATCCCGAGCGATCTCCGCATAGGTGTTGGCGACGTCCTTCAAGCGCGGATGATCAGGTGCGACACCATAACGAACCAACCCGTAAGGGACCGGGAGCCGTTCGAGAATATCGACCTCGCTTGTGTGTTCGGACTGCAGCAGCGCCTCGGCCGCGTAGAAACCGCTTGGTCCGCTGCCAATGATTGCTACCCGTAAGGGGTTGTCGGCTGATCCAATTGCGTTCACGGCGACCGGCTCAATGTGTCTAGCTGGGACCATAGCCGAGGGCGGCGCGCCGCTCCTCGGCGCCCGCTAAGGGCGTTTGCTTACTCCGGATCACAGGTGTGCTGCCGGACTTGTCAGCGTTGATTTGAATCCACATCTGCTGGTCCTGCGAAAGATCCGCGCTTTCGCTGATCGCGTGAACCGGGCAGGCCGGAACGCAGGCCGCACAATCGACGCATGCGATGGGATCGATATACATGCGGTGATCGTCCCCGTGAAAGCACGCTACCGGGCAGACCAGAACGCAATCCGTGAACCTACAGTCGCTGCAGTTCCCAGTAACTACATGGGGCATGGTCGTTCCTCATTCGAACGTCGTTTTTGCAGTGCATCAGCCGCCCGTCGCGGCCATGATTCTTGAGATCTTCTCAGGCCTCTCATGGAACTCGTGGCGCTCCGGCTTTAGGCTCATGGCCGAGCGAAGTGCCCCCACTATCTCGTCGTCGCTGGCGCCGCGACGCAAGAGTGGGCCGAATGCCAGCTGCTCACGCTGACCGAGACAGAGATACATTGTCCCGTCGGCAGCCAGCCGCACGCGATTGCAGGTGGCGCAGAAATGTTCAGATAGCGGGGTGATAAAGCCGATGCTCAATCGTGCATCTGGCGTTTTCATGTACCGGGCCGGTCCGCCGCCGGGTACGTCGGCTGCGACGAGACCGCGCTCTCGCTGCAGGCGGCGCCGGACGGGTTGGAGGTCGAGGTATTGGGCATTCCGGCCCGTTGCGCCCATCGGCATCGCTTCGATCAGACGAAGAACAAATCCCTGCTCGATGCTGAAATCGACCATCTCATCGATTTCATCATCGTTCACACCCCGCATCGCGACCATATTGATCTTGATCGGCGCGAAGCCGGCTTGTTTGGCTGCCTCCAGGCCGGCCAAGATCTTGGCGAGGACATCGCGGCCGCAGATCGCGGCGACGCGGTCGGCACGAAGAGAATCCAAGCTGACGTTAATGCGGTGCACCCCGGCCTCTCGCAGAGGGGCGGCCAGCTCCTGCAAGCGGGTCGCATTGGTGCTCAAGGATAGGTCGTCGATGCCTGGTATTGCCGCAAGTCTTGCCGCAAGATTTGGCAAATCTCGCCGAACGAGTGGTTCTCCACCTGTGAGGCGGATACGCCTTAGCCCACGGGCAGCCATGATCGAGGTAAGGCGCTCGATCTCATCGAATCGCAACCAGGAAGCTGGTTCCTGGAATCCGCGGAATCCACTTGGAATGCAGTAGGTGCAGCGCAAGTCGCATCGGTCGGTCACCGAAAGCCGCAAATATTCAATGCGGCGCCCGAATGTGTCTACCAGAAGTGGGGCTTGCGATCTCATATGATGCCGTCGCGATCTCATGTCGAAACGCAATGCGCACAAGCAAGGATTTCATCGACAATCGGCCCCGAGGCCCGGATTGGTGAAGTACCGGTGCAAATGAAAGGTCTGAGTCCGGACGGCCGGCACCAAGAGATTCGGGGCAACCGGTACTCAATTCGACTGAGTCGTTGGATTTAACTGCGAAAGGCCGCTCTTGGCGACCGTAAGTCCCAAGCGCAGATTCCCCTTAACCGGACGGTAGAAGGAATATGCCGATGCCTGCCAGCACCAAAACAACAAAGGCGACCGCGAAGGAATTTTTTGGCGGTTGCCCACACGACTGTCCTGACACGTGCGCAATGCTTTACACCGTGGAAGGCAACAAGCTCGTCAACGTCCGCGGAAACCCACAACACCCGATCACTCGCGGTGGATTGTGCGTCAAGCTCAACGACTACGCAGACCGGCATTACAATGCGGATCGCGTGCTGTATCCGCTGAAGCGCAATGGCCCCAAGGGCAGCCGTGCCTTCGTGCGGATCAGCTGGGAACAGGCGCTCGCGGAAATCAAAGATCGCTGGACGAAGATCATTTCGAGCAATGGTGCAGAAGCCATTCTGCCAGTCAGCTATCTCGGCAACGAAGGCTTGGTGCAGGGTCTTACGGTCGGCGATGCCTTCTTCAACAGACTTGGCGCCACCGTTTGCGAGAAGACCTATTGCGCCTCGGGATCGTCCACCGCTTGGCTCCTCACGGTCGGACCCACGAATGCGCTGGATCCGGAAAGCTTCGCCCACTCGAAATACATCATCATCTGGGGTTGCAATTCCCTTAGCACCAACCTGCATCATTGGCCCTTCGTGACCGAGGCGCGCCAAAAGGGTGCGAAGGTCGTTGTTATCGATCCGTACCGGTCGCGTACTGCCAAGCAGGCCGACTGGCATATCGCGCCGAAGCCCGGTACCGATGGCGCTCTCGCCATGGCGATGATCCAAACGTTGATCGCCGAAGACCTGGTCGATCACGATTATGTCGACAAGTATGTTCTTGGTTATCCGGAGCTCAAGGAACACGCGGCAACCTGCACGCCGGAGTGGGCCGAGAAGATCACCGGCATCCGTGCCGACGACATACGAAAACTGACGCGCGAATACGCCCAGTCGCGCAACGCTTCGATCCGCATCGGTGTAGCGCTCGAGCGTACTGCAGGCGGGACCCAGGCCATCCGCGCTGTCATCGCGATTCCTGCCTTGACCGGCGCCTGGAAGGACGTCGCCGGCGGCATCTATCAAGCACCGCTGTGGGAATTCCCTGTGAACTTCGGTGCGATCTGCCGCCCCGACTGGATCAAGCCCGGCACGCGTGTAGTGAATCTGCTCAAGTTGGGCGAAGCGCTGCTTGGCGAGACCAAGCTTGATCCTCCGATCAACTCGATCATGGTCTACAATACAAATCCCGTGACCCAGGCGATGGATGTCGACAAGATCGTCCGAGGGCTTCAGCGCAACGACCTATTCACCGTCGTCGCGGATCATTTCATAAGCGACACCGCGGCTTACGCAGATATCATCTTGCCGGCGACGATGGCCGCCGAACACGATGACATGATGTTCTCCTGGGGACATTACTACCTCACGCTCAATCAGAAGGCCATCGAGCCACCCGGTGAGGCTTGCTCGAACGCGGAAATTTTCCGCAGGCTCGCAAAGACAATGGGATTGACCGACCCCGAGTTCCTGAAATCGGACCTCGAGTTGGCCGAAAGCACGATCGATTGGACCGCGCCGCAGGTGGCGGGCGTCGATATGGATCTGCTGCGAAAGCAGGGCTTCGCCAAGTTGAACTTGGGGCCGGCGGATACGCGAACGCCTCACGCAGAGGGAAATTTCAAGACGCCGTCGGGCAAGTGTGAGATCTTGCTGACCGGCGCGAAAAATTTCGTCGCACCGCCGTTTCGCCAACTTTACAACGAAATGCAAAGCGGCGAGCCGATCGAACCGCTTCCGGGCTATACCAGGCCCTATGAGAGTGCGGCTGACGAACCTGAACTTGCCAAGCTTTATCCTCTGAACATCATAGCCCCGAAAAGCCACGCATTTCTTAATACGAACTACGCCAATGAACCAAAGAAGCGGAGACTTCAGGGAGATCAGTTCGTTCTCCTTAGTCCACAGGACGCCGCAGAGCGTATGATCGAGCATGGCGACAAGGTGAAGGTGTATAACAGGACGGGCGGCTTCCACGGCGTTGCCCACATCACCGATGACGTTCAGGCCGGGCTGGTTGTTGCGACTGTCGGCTATTGGCGAACCCATAACGAGGAAGGCACCGTCAACAGTGTGTCCGCCGCTCGGTTTGGTGGGATGGGCAACTGTCCGACATTCTCGGACAATCTCGTTCAGGTTGAGCGGATTGTGGGCAGGAATGCCGCGCGGAGCATGCACGAGCCTGCGCCGGTCGCATTGGTAACGGCATAGCCATTTGGCAACATGCGCTTGTGGGCCCGCAGCTTGATGGTCGCGGGCCTGCTGGCGGAAGATCAGCATGACTCCGCACCCAACATCGCGTCAGCGGAAATGTTACTTGGTATCCGTCCGGCGAAGGCCGCCTTGCCGAATGAGGCGCGTTGTTGAGAACTGTCCTTATGGACAGTGATAGGCGCAGTGCCCAAGTCGAGCGGCTTGAGGTGGTGGACACGGGCCGGCGGCGGCGCTGGTCTGTGGACGAGAAGCTCAAGATTGTCCTGGAGAGCCTGCAGGCGCCGCGCCAAGTCGCGGCAACAGCGCGGCGGTATGGCGTTTCGCGCTCATTGCTGCTGCGATGGCGACGATCGTTTCGGCCTGAGCCGAGGGATACCCCCCAACCTGGCTTCGTACCGGCAATGGTTGTCGCGGAATCAGGGCCGACGCCTTGTCCAGTCGCGCCGACAAGCAGCGGCGGCGCGATCGAGATCGAGTTTGGTGCCGGGGCTCGGATGCGGATCACGGGCACGGTCGACGCGGCGACGGTGAAGGCCGCGGTCGCGGCACTGGCAGATGGACGGCAGCGGTGATCCCCATTGCGTCGGGCGTGCGGGTGTGGATTGCGACCGGCCACACCGATATGCGTCGCGGCATGAACTCGCTGGGCTTACTGGTGCAGGAAGCGTTCACGCGAGACCCGCACGGCGGCGACCTCTACGTGTTCCGTGGCAAAAGCGGCAAGCTGATCAAGATCCTTTGGCATGATGGGCTGGGCATGTCGCTCTATGCCAAGCGGCTGGAGCGCGGCCGGTTCCTGTGGCCGTCGTCGGCTGATGGCGTGGTGACAATCACGCCAGCCCAGCTTGGCTATCTGCTGGAAGGCATTGACTGGCGGATGCCGCAACATACTGGCGGCCGCAGGCGGCTGGCTGATCGCCGGGATTTGAATCGGTGGCACGATCAGCGGTTCGGACAGAGACCTCGTCTTGTGATTCTCTGGTCGGCGATGGGCGCCGATGATTCTCTTCCTGACGATGTAACCACGCTGCAGGCGATGCTGCGCGCCGAGCGAGCGGCCCGGTTGGCCGCGGAAGCCGAGGCCCAGGCGGGGACATTGCTGATCGAGAAGCTCAAGCTCACGATCAAGAAGCTGCGGCACGAGCAGTTCGGACAGTCCTCCGAGCGAAGCGCATTGCTGGACCAGCTCGAGCTACAGCTCGCCGATCTGGAGGAGAACGCGGCGCAAGCCGAGACCGCGACGCAGATGGCAGCCGAGAAGATCGCGGTGCCATCGTTCGAGCGTCGCAAGCCAGCCCGCCGGCCCCTGCCGGAGCATTTGCCGCGGGAGCGCCTCGTCTATCCGGTGCCTGCCACCTGCCCATGCTGCGGCGACAGCCGATTGCGCAAGATTGGCGAGGACGTGACCGAGACGCTGGAGCTCGTTCCGCGCCAGTGGAAGGTGATCCAGCACGTACGCGAGAAGCTCGTCTGCCGGGCCTGCGAAGCGATCACCCAGCCGCCGGCCCCCTCGCATCCGATTGCGCGTGGTCGTGCGGGGCCCAAGCTGCTGGCCCATGTCCTGTTCGCCAAGTACGGCCTGCACCTGCCGCTTCATCGTCAGAGCGACGTCTACCAGCGTGAAGGCATCAATCTCGACGTATCGACGCTCGCGGACTGGGTAGGCGCCTGCGCGGCAACCCTGATGCCTCTGGTCGATGCGATCCGGAGCCACGTCTTCGCAGCCGAGCGCATCCACGCGGATGACACCACGGTGTCGGTCCTGGCCAAGGGCAAGACCCGGACTGGCCGGCTCTGGACCTACGTGCGCGACGACCGTCCGTTTGCCGGCGCAGATCCGCCGGCGGCCGTGTTCTTCTACTCGCCCGATCGTGGCGGTGCGCATCCGGAGCAGCATCTGGCCGGCTATGCCGGACTGATGCAGGCCGACGCCTACGCCGGCTTTGGCAGGCTCTACGAGGCCAATCGCAAGGACGGCCCGATCATAGAAGCCGCATGCTGGGCGCACGGCAGACGCAAGTTCTTTGATCTGGCACGGCTCACCAAGGCGCCGATCGCGGCCGAAGCGGTCAAGCGTATCGATGTCCTGTTCGCCATCGAACGTGAGATCAACGGTCTTGCTCCGCAGGAGCGCCTGCGTGTGCGCCAGGAGCGCAGCCGTCCCCTTATCGTCGAGCTGGAGGCGTGGTTGCGCGAGCAGCGCGCCAAGCTGTCCAGGAACAACGACACGACCAAAGCGATCAATTACTGTCTCAGCCGCTGGGATGCATTTTGCCGCTTCCTTGATGACGGGCGGCTTTGCATGTCGAACAATGCTGCCGAGCGTGAGCTACGGGCGGTCGCCGTGGGGCGAAGAAATTGGACCTTCGCCGGCTCCGATGAGGGCGGCCGGCGTGCGGCTGCGATCTACACCCTCATCGCCACTGCCAAGCTCAACGACATCGATCCACAAGCTTGGCTCGCCGACGTGCTGGCCCGCCTGCCGGATCATCCCGCCAGGCGCATCCACGAACTCATGCCCTGGAATTGGCGACCTCAGAACGTCGCTCACGCTGCATAAGCGCGGCCAGCCATCCGCTCAAAATGACCTAACCAGGGGCCGTCACCGGACGCGTACGTTACTTGCGCAAGGTTTCGAAGTTGTCCGATTTCCGACCGCTTGGCCGGGATCGACTAACCGGCCAATGTTCCGTCAGAAGCAACAGTGTCTTTCGAGTAAGGGCTCTTCAAGTCGGTGACAACCCGCATTAGCCTGAGCGCTTGGATCTGCGTGTGCGTGACTGCTCACGCCAACAGTTCGTGTGAGCGTCTGGAGAGCTGCAATGCAGGAGAATGTGCCGCTAACGATCGGTGTCGATCACGTAGGCCTTACCGTAAAGGACCTTGCGCTGACGCGGACGTTCTTTTGCGATTGCCTTGGTTGGCGGGTCGTTGGAGAGAATCCAAGCTATCCAGCGGCCTTTGTATCAGACGGAAACGCCATTGTAACGCTCTGGCAAGTCGAGGATCCGGAGACGTGCGTGCCCTTTGAACGCCGCCGCAATCTCGGCTTGCATCACCTTGCATTGAAGGTTGTGGACCACAACGCACTTGACGCATTGCACGCGCGTGTCGCGGCATGGCCTGGTAATGAGATTGAGTTTGCGCCGGAAAGATCGGGCAAGGGTCCGAAATTCCACTTTATGATACGAGAGCCTGGCGGCATCCGGATTGAGTTTGCCTGTGTGTCTCCGGCCACCGGTTAGCCGAGCTCCGGTTGATGGCCCCCACCGCGGCGATCGATCAATGCCTCTCCAGTGATGCCCGTTCCGTTCCGTCGCGCCGAGCTCGTCGTGTCAAAAGGAAGATCTTCGTGAGTAGTCCTAAGATTCTGGTCCTTGGTGCCGGGGGAATTGGCGGCTATTTTGGCGGTCGCCTGGCCGAAGGCGGTGCCGACGTCACGTTCCTTGTCCGGGAAGGACGGCGCAAAATCCTCACCGAGCAAGGGCTGCGGCTCGAGAGCCCATTTGGGGATGCGCAGTTGGCGGTAAAGACCGTGGTCGCGTCCGAAGTGGCACCGATCTACGATGGAGTAATTCTGACCTGCAAGGCATATGACCTCGATGCAGCCATAGCGACGATCGCGCCGGCCGTGGCACCGCGCGGTTACGTTTTACCATTCCTAAATGGCATTGCCCATATCGAGCTCCTGAACCAAAGATTCGGCCAGCACCGCGTGCTCGGGGGCACGGCTAAGATTCAGGCGACACTCACACCGGCCGGCGCAATCCGCCAATTCAACGATTGGCGAACGATCACTTTCGGCGAGCAATCTGGCGAGCTAACTGAACGCGTGACAACTTTGGCGGCTCTATTCGCCGCTGCGAAGGGCGTCGAAGCCTTTGCGGTAACCGACATCGTGCAACGGATGTGGGAGAAAATCGTTCACCTGTCGACGGCTGCTGCGATGACCTGCTTGATGCGCGCAAATGTCGGCGAGATTGTCCGCACTCCCTATGGTCGTGAGCTTTTCCTCGACCAGCTTCGGTGCGGTGCCGCTGTGGCAGCTGCCAGCGGCCACACACCTAGCGATAGTTTCATGAAATTGTGGGAAGAGACGTTCTCGCAGCGAGATTCGCAATATGCGACGTCGATGCTGCGCGACGTCGAACGCGGTGGTCCGACAGAGGTCGATCACATCCTGGGCTTCATGCTCAACAAGGCGATCGATGCCAACATAGCGCATCGCACATTGATGCTGGCCTATACACACATCAAGGCCCTCGAACAGAGGCGCGCGGCAGGCCGTCTGCCGTGATCGCACGCGCTCACGCCACAATGGCGCACGTGAACCGCACTGCGAGAGCCGCAGCCGGTGCGCGGCAGAACCTCGCATTGAGTGAAGTCATCCGTGAAGCGACCAAAAGACCAATCGTTTTCGGCGATACGACGATCGTGCTTATTCGTTTGACCTTCGCGAGCATGGGTGATGAAGTTTATAACGAGGGCGTCTGTCACCACTGACGTCAGTTGAGCAGCGTTTTGAACCTAACGCCAGCTCCTAAGGGACAGAATATGAAGCTCTTGGCGCGCCATCACCAATTTGCACGGTTCACATCGAGACTGAAATAAGCGGGGCGGCCGTCCCTGCACGCGTTGATTTGGTTTTGCTAATCGGGAGCGTGGGGTAGCTAGACTAACACTATCTGTCCAGAAGGGGGATCACATGCAGGTTTCCTTGGATAACACGCCGTTGGGCCTGCATCGCGGCTGGCACGTGCCGGAGGTGCCCGACGGCCGCTTCATTGGAGGTTACGTCTTATGCCGATGACCATGGCCGGAGAGGTTCAACTTGCTGCGACCCGGGAAACTGTGTGGGAGAAACTGAATGATCCGGATGTTCTGAAGGTGTGCATTCCGGGCTGCGAGGAACTTGTGAGGTCGGAGGACAATCAGTTTAGTGCGGTTGCAAAGATGAAGGTCGGCCCGGTCTCAGCGAGATTCAGGGGGCGAGTCACTCTGAGCGATCTGGTTCCCCCGAGCAGCTACCGGATTTCGGGCGAAGGTGAGGGTGGGATCGCGGGATTCGCTAAGGGCGTGGCCACGGTCGCGTTAGTGGCGAACGAGGAAGGTACGTTGCTATCCTATGGCGTAAAGGCGCAGATAGGTGGAAAGCTGGCGCAGTTGGGTCAGCGCTTGATCAGCGGTTCGGCGAAGAAGATCGCTGACGAGTTCTTTTCGCGCTTTGCAGATGTGGTCAAGGGTGCACCCCGCTAACTCTTCAGCGTATCTGCGCTCCGTCGTTCCAGGTGGGCCGGCAGAGATCGTAGAGGCCGCGCCCGGTCAGACGACTTCGGACACGGCCTTGCGGATGGCCTTCTCGAACGCGTCCGGCGGCTGGGCTCCTGTGATTAGGTAGCGATCGTTGACCACCACGGCAGGAACACCGCTTATCCCCGCTCGATGCCAATTCTCTTCGGCCTCGCGCACCTCGTCGGTGTAGCGCCCTGAAGTGAGCACATCACGCGCAGCCCCGGCCTTAAGGCCAGCAGATTCAGCAACGGCAACGAGCACGCGGTGGTCACTGGGATTTTGCATGTTGGTATGGTAGGCGGCGAGCAGCGCGCGCTTCAGCTCTTCTTGGCGCCCCTCGATCCGAGCCCAGTGCAGCAGGCGGTGCGCGTCGAATGTGTTGTAGAATCGGCTTTCGTCGGTGGTCACCATGTCGAAGCCCACTTGCGCGGCAAGGGCACGCTGGCGCTCACGGTTGGCGATCGCCTGCTCGCGCCCGACGTTGTATTTGCGTGCCACGTTGGCGAAACGGCTCTCACCCTCCAGCGGGATGCCTGGATTGAGTTCGAAGGGATGGAAATGGATGTCAGCCGTCAATTGCCCTTCAAATCGCTTCAGCGCAACATCCAGGTTTCCTAACCCAATTACGCACCAGGGGCATGACACATCAGATATGAAGTCGATCTTGACCGTTTTAGTCATGGAAAGGCCGCTCGCTAGTTGCTTGGTCTCGTTTGGGGACGCCGCGCGCCCACGAACTTATTGGTTAGGTAGGGTGACTTAACCATCGGATGAACCGCTCCTGGCAGGAACACACTCTTCCGTAGATCGGTACACTCCTGCGCCTTTGGCCGGACGCATAAGCGGGTTCCGAGACCGGCTGGAAGCAACAGCCACCATGGCCTTTCATCCCTGGGCGCGGCAGACGCGATTCGATTAAAGAACAAGCGGTCTTCCAGAATCGCTTGTCGATCACGGCGATAATGGGCGGCACTCCCGCTGCGTCCTCGCCACCCGTGAGGAACGGTCGTCAGAAGATTGCGATTGGTTGATGCTGGGGTATGATGGCCTTGGGAAAGCACGCGACCGTCAGAGCTGCGGGAGCTTGCGAACGCACTGGTCGTAACACCGTTGTGCTCTTCGCGGGCAATTTGGTTGGCCGGGCACGACTATCACCGATTTTGATATGCATATCGTTCTTGTTCCGCTGATCGCCCGCGAAACATGTGAATGATCGCCGAGTTGGCGCGCTACCCTGAACTTCGCCTGAGGTCGCCGACGCAGATATTTCAACCACTTCCGCGACAGCACCCAGCATCCAGAAAGGAAGTCCATGAAGATCTTGCGCCTGCGTACCCACGTCGCCCACTTGCCCGTCGCAAAGCCCTTTTCGACGGGAAGGTACGACGTGCGCTCGATCGACTGTGTGTGCGTATTTCTGGAGACGGACGAGGGTTTCGTTGGGGAGGGGATGTGTTATGTGACGAACGGGCGTCGACTAAAGGTGCTGCGGGAGATGATCGAGAGCCTCGAGCATCTTGTCGTTGGTCTCGAACTCGGCCGGAGCGGCAGCTTTGTTCTCAACGCGTTCAATGACGTTCGTGCCTTTGGGCGACAAGGGATTTCGGCTCTGGCAATTTCTGCCGTCGAGGAGGCGATTTGGGACCTGCGAGGCAAGCAATTTGGCGTCAACGTTTCTCATATTCTTGGCGCCTGTCGGACCACCGTACCCAGCTACGTGAACTCATTGTGGCTATCGGCAACGATCGACGAACTTCATAAGGAAGCAGAGGGCCTCGTGAGGCAGGGCTTTCGTGCGATCAAGATGCACGTTGGATTGCCGGATCCCGGCAAAGACGTCGAGCGCGTCAGGGCGGTTCGAGAGATGTTGGGTCCCGATGTCGTACTGCTGGTTGATGCAGCGCAACTAATTGCGTCGCCTGAGGCGTCTATCAAGCTCGCGCGTCGTATCGAGGAGTTCGATATCGGTTGGTACGAAGAGCCCGTCATGGGCAGCAATCCGCATTCAGAAGCCAAGGTTGCCGCAGCTATCGATATCCCCGTCGCCACCGGTGAGTACACCTATAACCACCAAGGCATCTTTGAACTGCTGCAGCTCAAGGCTGCTGATATTCTGATGCCTGATCTGCAAAGGATGGGCGGACCGACCGAGTTCCTCAAAGCCGCATCCATTTGCGAGGCATTCGATATCCCTGTGTCGTCCCATGTCTTTCCGCAAATGAGCCTCGCGCTCATGGCGTGCGTGCCCAACGCGAGCTATCATGAATATATCAATTGGTTTGACACGCTTTACCAGGAGCCCTTGGTGAGGGACGAAAGAGGCGCAAGCATCGTGCCTAACAGGCCGGGTTGGGGCTTCGCCATCGACCCGTCCGTATTGACGGACTGATACTTCAGGCACTCATCCTTCACGCGCTGGTCGGAAATTAAATCCCATCCACCGGGGCGCAAATTGCCGCGCGAGTTTTGTTCGGGTTATTGGCGTCGTTGTGAGGACGTCGAGTGTCGGCGCGAAGTGGACATGCGGTGTAGCGCGGTGTCCGAAAGTGCTATTGGACCAAAACCGTTCGTGCGACGTCGAGAGTGTCAAGTAATCGGAATGAGAGATATGGCTATCTCGGAAAAGCGTTTGATGACGACGCCGGTCGGTGCCTAGCGTGAATTCGCTCGAGCGTAAACCTACGACGCAGACAAGCTAGTGCAATGGGGCGAGTGCGTACAAAACCACCGAAGTTGTTCCGTTGTTGGGACCGTCAGAGGGGCGGCGTGCGCGTCATCTAAACTGACGAATTGGCGACACGCCAAATGCAAGAAGCTGGAGCGATGTCCAAGCAAAAGGGAATAAAATGACTGGGATCGTTCTCTACGGTTTTGACGGCAGTACGTATGTCCGGACAGTTCGGATGCTGCTCGCAGAGAAAGGCGCGCAATACGAACAGGTGCCAGTAAATGTGCTCAAGGGCGAACCGCGCCAGTCCGAGCACATGGCCCGCCATCCGTTCGGTAAAGTGCCGGTGCTGGACCACGATGGCTTCCGCATCATCGAAACCGGCGCTATCGCGCCATATTTGGACGAGGTGCTGCCGGGCCCGTCGTTCACGCCGGATAGTTCAAAGGACCGAGCGCGAATGCGCATGGCGATGGGCATCATTGATTCCTATGGTTATGGCGCGCTAATCGCCGCCGCTGGATATCACTTGTTTCCCGACCTGATCGGCGGGCGAAATGAAGAAGCGAGAAAGGAAGCGATCGTGAGCAGCCGTCGTGTGCTGCAGGAGCTTATGAAAATTCGTGGCGATAGTGCCTTTACCGCGGGCGAGCGTCCCTCACTCGGTGATTTCTACGTCGCTCCGATCTGTTGCCTCGTTTCACTAACCCCGGATGCTGACGAGGTCTTCGCGGTAGATGGTTTCGCCCGGTGGTGGGAGCAGATACAAACAATGCCGAGCTACAAGGCGACAGAACCCCGGTTCGGCTGGGATTTGTTGTTTGCTGCCGCAGCAGCGGGGAGGGGCGTGAGCTGAGGCGGCAAACCGACCTCAGAGGTTGGGGCGGGTTTCGCGCACGCCGCAACCGAGCTTCCGGCGCAGCAGCGCGCGCAAAGTCACACCTCAGCATAGCCGACTTCAGCGGCGATCCGGTCGACACTGGCCTGGCTGGTCTTGAGCAGATGCACGGCGCGTTGACGCATACAGAATCTATGATCATTTTCGATTATCAATCGCCGCAGGGTGATTTCGATGTCTCCCTCTGAACGAGAAATCCTGGGGCATATCGTAAAGCTCGTTCGGCGCTTAGCCCGTCGCGCCGCGAAGATGATTGTCCTTCGTTCGCGCCCAAGTGGTTAAAATCGACCTGCGACTACGCTTGACTTGTTACAGCGCGGCGCCAGTGGATGTTCGTTCAAGAGTTACGGGAACGGTGCCGCCGGCGCGCGCCCACCGCAAGCGACTACCTTCCAGTCATCAATTTGTCCTGCGTTTTCGTTTCAAAATCGCTGGCGTCATGTCGCTCATGCAGTTGACTTGAGGCGTCGCCGGAGACGCGGTTTACCATTCGTCCGCGTTGGACAGCCGGCCGCTCGGCGATCGCGTCTACCCAGCGCGCAATATTCTTGTACTCCTGTGCTTGAAGGAACTCAGCCGCTCCGTAAAGCCAACCCCTCGTCAGGCCAGCGTACCAGGGCCAGGCGGCGATATCGGCGATTGTGTAGTCGCTGCCAGCGACAAATTCGTTCGTTTCGAGCCGCCGGTCGAGCACGTCGAGTTGGCGTTTCGTCTCGATGGAGAATCGATCTATGGCATATTCTATCTTGGTCGGCGCGTACGCATAAAAGTGGCCGAAGCCTCCGCCCACGTATGGCGCGCTCCCTGCCTGCCAGAACAGCCATGACATGCATTCGGCTCGTGCACCGGGTTCGGTCGGCAGGAAGGCGTCGAATTTCTCGGCCAAGTATATCAAGATGGCTCCGGAGTCGAAGACCCGGATCGGCGAGGGTCCGCTTTGGTCCACCATCGCCGGGATCTTGGAGTTCGGGTTCAGCGCAACGAAGCCGCTCCCGAATTGATCGCCGCGGTCGATTCTGATGAGCCAAGCGTCGTATTCTGCGCCGCTGTTGCCGAGCGCCAACAGCTCCTCGAGCATGACGGCCACCTTCACGCCGTTTGGTGTTCCCTGGGAATAGAGTTGGATGGGGTGGCGGCCGAGTGGGAGTTCCTTGTCGTGCGTCGGGCCGGCGATCGGTCGGTTGATGTTTGCGAACCGTCCGCCGTTCGGCTTGTCCCAGCTCCAAACTTTTGGCGGCGCATATTCGAACGAGGAAGTCATTCTCAAAACTCCTGGTCTTTCCTCACCGCAAGTCTAATCGCCAGTGCGAGACAAATCGCATTGATCACTTTAGCTTAAGTCTCCTCCGTACGAACGTGAATGCCCGTTGTCCGGTGCACACTGTTTCGTTGGGCGATCGAGTGTGTGATCGACGTTGTATGTTTGGAAGTGATGGATCCGTCCTACCGTCGACTTACTTAGTTGGATCAGTCCGTTTCGGCCCGCTGACACGGTGGGATGCGCGTTCGCGGGCAGTTTTGACTTATGAGCACGGCCCGCCGGTCTGTTCACAATCTGCAGCCGAGATAGGTGCAATCTGAATTATTCGTTTTTCGGATTGACGTTGTGCCCTTACCAAGGAAACAGAGCCTCAAAAGAGGACTGGATCGACGCAAGGACAGAAACCACCACCCATCATGAACTGCAGCGTGGCACGCCGTTGGAGATCCGCTGGTTCTCCGAGGGGTAGTCCATCTCGGTAACGCTGTGGGAGTGGCGACGCCCCTTAGCCTGGCAATTGCCGATGTCCTCGCATTACGCGAGGCCGGCGCGCCTGCCGCATACGAGACGAGGTCAATGGAGAGCTACGGTGCCACTTGACCAGGAAACTGCGGACCGAGATGTGAAGATTGCAATGATCGAGGTCATTGTAGTCAGTATCCCGTTCGCAGGAGACAGTAAGTCAGCCGAATCGGCCTGGGGAAGAAAGAATGCCGGGAGCGCCGACTCATTGCTGGTCAAGGTAACGACCGAGGGTGGAATTATCGGCTGGGGCGAGGCGTTCGGCTTCACGGCAATTCCCGCCGTGAAAGCTGCGATAGAACAGGTTATTGCTCCCCTGTGTATCGGCCTCAGCGCGTTGAACATCGGATCGTTGATGCTCGACGTTCAGAAGCGCCTTCACATATTCGGGCGAAGCGGCGCCATTATGTTCGGGATTTCCGCGATCGATATTGCGTTATGGGATATCCTGGGAAAGGCAACCGGTCGACCTGTACACCGACTATTGGGCGGCGCAGCAGTGTCCGAGTTGACATGCTATGCAAGTCTCGTTCGCTACACCGATCCGCAGCCTCTTGTCGAGAACGTCAATCGAGCTCTGGCCGATGGCTTCTCTCATCTGAAGCTCCATGAAATCACCGTGGATGCAGTCCGTGAGGCGCGAAATGCCGCCGGCGACAACGTGGAGATCACGCTGGACGTCAACTGCCCATGGACCGTGCGCCAGGCCCTCGATATGAGCGCCAAGCTGCGGCAGTTTAATCTGCGCTGGTTGGAAGAGCCCATTTGGCCCCCCGAGAACTTTGGCGGACTGGCTCGATTGCGTCGCGAGGGTGGAATACCCATTGCGGCAGGAGAAAATGCTTCAACGTTGGTGGAGTTCCAGCAGATGCTTTCGGCTGGCGCGGTCGACTTCGTCCAACCCAGCCCGGCCAAGATGGGGGGCATCTCGGAACTTCAGAAAGTGTTCTCGCTTGCGGCGGCAAGTGCGACCACCGTGATGGTCCACTCGTTCTATGACGGCCCCGGCTTGCTCGCGAGTGTACACGCAAGCGCCGCGCTAGGCTCGAAAGACGCCTT
>Ga0210408_10001070_pt1 | contig 30183 bp, 24 predicted proteins | sample IncBWH4MmetaG_FD_155471 | JGI IMG/M metagenome (GOLD analysis project Ga0210408, IMG submission 155471) | Forest soil microbial communities from Barre Woods Harvard Forest LTER site, Petersham, Massachusetts, United States - Inc-BW-H-4-M | ecosystem: Environmental > Terrestrial > Soil >... | reverse complement strand
GAACTTCGGGCTCTGTGCAACGAGGTCCCGCGAACCCCGCCAGGCCCGGAAGGGAGCAACGGTATCGGGAACGCCTCGGGTGCCGCAGTTCACCCGAAGTTCCTCGCGTCTACAGTCGCGAGTTGTTGCGCTTTATATAATTCTCCATGAGCTATCAAGTCATCGCACGCAAATGGCGCCCGCAAACGTTTGCGGATCTTGTCGGGCAGGGGCACGTCACAGAGACCCTGCAGAACGCAATTCGCAACAATCGCGTGGCCCACGCATACATTTTTTCCGGCGCGCGCGGCGTCGGAAAAACCACGGCCGCGAGGATATTGGCCAAAGCGCTGAACTGTGTGAACGGGCCGACTCCCGAGCCTTGCGGCATCTGCGATTCCTGCAAGGAGATTACTGCGGGCACTTCGCTTGATGTCATTGAGATCGACGCGGCTTCCAATCGCGGCATCGACCAGATTCGCGAGTTGCGCGAAATGGTGCGCTACGCGCCGGCCGCCGCGCGCAACAAAGTGGTAATCCTCGACGAAGCGCACATGCTGACGGATGACGCTTCAAACGCACTGCTGAAAACGCTCGAAGAGCCGCCAGATCGGGTTATTTTTGTGATGGCTACGACCGAGCCGGAAAAGCTACCCGATACCATCCGGTCACGGTCGCAGCACTTTCACTTTCGCGCGCTGACCTTTGCGGAGATCAGCGGGCGGCTGCAAGAAATTGCGGCCAAAGAAAACCTGAAAATTGAAGCAGGCGCATTGGCGGTGATTGCCCGGATGGCCGAAGGCAGCCTGCGCGACGCTCTCTCCTTGCTGGAGCAGGCCCGCGCGTTTTGCGGCGACACCATTCCCGACAAGGAAGTGCGCGAGCTGCTCGGCGTCGTTCCGGAAGATGCGCTGGAAGAATTGGTCGGGGCGATTGCTTCGGGCTCGGCGGACCGCGCTCTCGGCTTGGTGCACACCTTCCAAAGAGAGGGGCGCAACCTGCAGCACTTCTGCCGTGAAGCGATTCGCCACATGAGAAACCTTTTGATCGCGCGGGTGTGCGGCGCGGATTCGGATTTGATAGCCGCGACGCCCGACCAGCGGCCCGCCCTGGAGCGCGCGGCCGCGGTATTCAGCGAAGAGGACTTGACGCGATTTTTCCAGATCCTGCTGCAAACCGACGACGACCTGCGCCGCAAACCGGACCCGCGCGTTCATCTCGAGATGGGTCTGCTGCGCTTGATCAACGCGTCGCGGCTGGCGCCCTTGGAAGAATTGCTGGCGGAGGTCCGCGATGGCGCGCCGTTGAACAGCGCAAGCGGAGGACGTTCGCGAGCGACAACCGCGACGGCCACTGCCGTTTCGCCGCTGCCACGGCAGGATACGGCAAGTCCGGCACCTACATCGTTTCCTGCACCGAAGATTTCGGCGACCGACCCCCCAGAGACCGCGCCAAATCCCTCGACAGCAAGGTTTCAAGACGCACAGCCGAGAACGAATGTCCCACGCGAAACAGCTCCTCAACAGCCAGGATTGGCTGTGCCACTTGTCAGCGGGATCACGGACGAACAAGTCGCGGAAATAAAGCAAGCGACCCAGTCGCAGCAAAAATTTCTCGGCGAACTCGTCGAGCACGGCACGCGCTGGGAGCTCGAGGGCGCCGAATTGCGAATTTATTTTTCGCCGGACAAGCGCTCTTTCGCCGAAATGCTCGAAGGCCGCGACGCGCTCGAGAAGATCCGTATCACTTCGAGCAAGGTCCTCGGTCGCGCGGTGCGAGTCTGTGCTAAACTCGAAGCAGTTGCAGCGGCGGCCGCCTCGGGCTCGCGCTCGGGATCGGCCACGCAAGAGTTACGCGCTCAGTTTGAACGCGATCCAATGGTGAAGTCGATGCTGCAACGCTTCGGAGGAAAAATCGCCGAAGTGAAACATCGTCCAGAGGAAACCTGATGGAAGTCAGCGCTCTCCAACAAATGCTCTCGAGATTCAAGCAACTGCAGGATGATCTGCAGCGGCAAGTGAATTCCGTGACGGTGGAGGCTTCGGCCGGCGGCGGCATGGTCGCGGTAAAAATGAACGGCCAGAAGCAAGTGGTCGACGTGCGCATCGAGCCCGAAGTCTTTGCCAGCAAGGATCAGGAGATGTTGCAGGACCTGGTGCGCGCGGCGGTCAACGAAGCGGCGCGGCGCGTCGATGAAGAACTCGCCAACCAAATGAAGAATCTTTCCGGGGGAATTCCCGGCCTCGGGAACATCAAAATCCCCGGCTTGTTTTGACTCTTTTTAAGCACCGTTTAAACTCTTCTGTTTCAAGCTTTTAGTTTCCCTCCCATCTCTATATTTTTTCGTTCGCTGCTTCCCCTTTTGCTTTGAGGCGCGGGGAGAGCTCGGCATGCTTCCCATCTGCCGGTTGGGTTTATGTCCTTTTGGAAACAGCGCGCCTCCGCAAGCTCCCGCGTAGCGGAAAATGGAAGAATCCCAGTTCGTCCATTACGGCGGCGCAAGCCGCATATTCGGAGGAGGTTGATTTATGAAAGCTTGGTCTGTGGTCATTCTGGGGATCATGCTCGCAGTGTCTGGTTCCGCGGTCTGCGCACAGTCTGGCGCGCAGGCGAGTTCTTCCGCGAGCGGCAGCACCTCGGTGCAAGCGGATAGATCCGGCGCGTCGGCATCCAGCAATAACTCGACGTCCACTTCGGCAAAGGCCGGACACAACTCCGCGTCGCTTGCCAGCGGCACGGCCATGAACGCCGCTCTTTCGCAGCCGGTTGACACGAAGAAAAACAAACCCGGCGATCCGGTCATCGCGAAAACCACGGAAGCGACAAAATCCGATGGCAAGGTGGCGATCCCGAAAGGTTCGAAGCTCGTCGGGCACGTTACCGAATGCAAGCGGCGCAGCAAGGAAGAAAAAGAATCCGCGCTGGGTATCGTGTTTGACAAAGCGATTCTGAAAAACGGCGAAGAGATTCCGCTGAACGTGACGATCCGGGCGTTGGCAGCAGCGCAGTCTGCAGCAGCGAGTTCGGTCGGCGGAGATGATTTGTCGGCCGGCGGCGGAGCGGTCGGCGCAGGTCGCGCGAGCGGCGGCGGAGCGCTCGGTGGCGTGCGCTCGACGGCAGGCGGTGCTGCAGGCGCGGTGACCAACACTGCGGCGACCGCTGGCGGAGTTGCCGGCGGCGCAGTCAATTCCACAGTGAACGCGGCGGGAACAGCGCGGGGCGCGGTTGGCGGCTTGAACGCGGCCGGCCAGTTGACTTCTAACAGCCAAGGCGTGTTCGGACTCGACGGGCTAAACCTAAGCTCGGCGGCTTCCAACAGCACACAGGGATCCCTGATCACGTCGACCAGCAAGAACGTGCATCTCGACAGTGGGACGCAATTTCTGCTCGTGTCGCAAGGGCAAGCAACAACCGAGATGCCCAAGAAATAGGCGCGACTATCCAAGGAGAGGGCACAGCTAATGAAAACAGCTACCGCAGGTGCGTTTCTTCTGATCGCAGCGACCTTGCAAACCGTTGCTCCCGCTCCGGCCAAGGACAAGCCCGCATATGAACGCGGCGTGCTGCTGCAAATGGATTCTACTCATTGCGGCTTCGCCGAAAAAGGCAGCAAGACGCTGACCGGCGAAATCCTCGGCACCGACGGCCAGCACAAGAACACGCAAGAAGTCCTGTGCCAGGAGTACATCCTCAAGTCGGACCGGCTGATCTATCGCATCCGTCCGAAAGACGACAAGCATCCGACGCTTCTGCCTGTCGGCGAATCGGCGGAGTTTCGCATTCACAAGGACCGGATGCTGCTGCGTGTGCCGGAGGCCGATGGCAAGGAGCGCGAGTACATCGTCGTATCGATGACGCCGCGAGCCGACGAAGTCGAAGCACGGACCGCGGCCAAGGCCTCGAACCAATAAGCTCGCATTGCAGGGAGCGCTGCGATCACCAAGAGGCGTGACCTTCTAGTAGGCGCGAGGAGTTCACCCGTTCCACTTTTCCAAGGTTTCCTTCACCTGCTGCACACCCGAACGCAAGAGGTAGGCCTGTCCGCTCTCGTTTGCGCAACCCCTTTCCGTATGCTACACATCATGCATGCCTGATTTCGCCGCTCCTGTCGAACGCCTTATCGATGAGCTAAAGCACCTGCCCGGGATCGGCCAGAAAACGGCCCAGCGCTTGGCTTTTTTTCTGCTCCGCGCCACGCCGGAAGATGCCCTCGCGCTCGCCGAAGCCATTCGCGATGCTAAAGAAAAAATCCGTGAATGTTCCGTGTGCCATAACATCACCGACGCGGACCCCTGCCTTTACTGCACCGGCGCCACGCGCAACCGCGCGACGATATGTGTGGTCGAGGAAGCGCACAACATTTTTGCCATTGAGAAGACGCGGATGTACAGCGGCATGTATCACGTGCTGGGCGGCTCGCTCTCGCCGCTGCAAGGCCGCGGGCCCGAGCAGCTCAAAATCAAAACGTTAATCGAGCGCCTGAAGGGCGGCACGGTCGAAGAAATCATCATCGCGACGAATCCTACCGCCGAAGGCGAAGCCACCGCCGTCTATCTATCCAAGCTGCTGAAACCGTTAGGCGTTCGTGTCACGCGTATCGGGGTCGGAATCCCCGTCGGCGCCGATCTCGAGTACGCCGACGAAGTTACCATGCTCAAAGCCATGGAAGGCCGCCGCGACCTGTAACCCGCGGGCTGTTCAACCGCACCCTAGCCATTTCCGCCGATTCAGTATACAGTGGGTTTTCCGCGGTAACTGTCCCCCGCAAGGAGGTGCGCTCTGGGTCTGGCGCACTACATGGCGCAGTACGATCACGAACACTCTTCCGGTTGGAACAAGCTATTGCACGGTATCGGCATTCCCATGATTTTTGCCGGAATCATTCTGTTCCTTTTCGCGAAATGGATTTGGGGCGGATCGTTTTTCGTGGGCGGTTGGGTGTTCTTGCTCCTGGGGCACCGGATTGAAGGCAATCATCCGGCGTTCTTCCAGGGACCAGTATATTTGTTGGTCGGACCCATCTGGGTGGCTAAGGAAGCGTGGATGTTCTTGACCGGAGAGCATCGCGCCGCGGCGCCGGAAAATACTCGGACGAAGTAGTTGCGGTACCGCCTTTACACGATTTTGAAAAAATTGATGGGTGGCTTGTACTCATGGACGAACTTGGCCGGGAAATCGCGGATATGGGTGAAGCTATGTCCGGAAGCGGCGTAGCCAGCGCAACAGTGGAGCTTCGCAAGCGTCGTAGCACGCGCATTGTGCAGGCAGTTCCTCTCAGCGTTGCGGGTGTGGACGCCCTCGGCCGCCCCTTCACCGAACGCACTTCCACCCTGATCATTAATTGCCACGGCTGTCGCTATCAGTCGAAGCACTATGTATTGAAAAACATGTGGGTCACGCTCGAGGTGCCCCACCCGGAGACCGGCCAGCCACCGCGCTCCGTTCGCGGACGCGTCGCCTGGATTCAGCGCCCGCGCACCGTGCGGCAACTTTTCCAGGTCGCCCTTGAGCTCGAGCTTCCCGGAAACGCGTGGGGCATCGCCTTTCCGCCGGAGGACTGGTTCGCCTTTCCCGACTCCGCGCACCAGATCTCTCAAGACCCGGCCAGCGCCGTGCAACAGCATTCGGCCGCAGTTGACGAACCTTCTCCTCCGCCTGCCGATGCAGATTTCAACTTGCCGTTGTCCGAGACCGATGTCGCCCCGGAGAGTCCCTCGAAACGGTTGCGCGCGCTCCCTGCGCCCACCAGCACCACCGATGCTTCCATGCAACTAGCTCGGCAGGTCACGCGCCTGCTCGCCGACGCTCGGCAGCAAATTCATGCGGCTGCGCGCGAGGCCGCCGCGGAAGCGGTTTCCGCCGAACGCCGCATTACTGCCGACGAATGGCAAGAGAAGATTGCCGCCGATCGCCAGATGTTGTCGCGCGAAGTAGCCTCCGCGCTTGAAACGGTCCGCGAAGAATCCGCCAGCCTCAATCGCGCCGCGCAAAGCGCTGCAGCCGAAGCCCTTCAGCGCGATTTGCCTCGATGGCTGGCGCCGCAGCTTGAAGAACTCACCCGTGATTTAACGGCGCAGCTTTCACAAGAAGCTTTGGCACAACGCAACGCGAGTTCCGAACAAGCGGGGGCCGCGGTGCAGACTTTGCGGTCAGCTTGCACACTGGCGGAACAGTTATTGGAGCGGCTTGGCGAACACATCGCGTCTGCGGAAACGCGTATTGCAAGCTCCGCGGAGTCATCTGTGCGCGCAGCAGAAGAGTCTGCGCGCCAACGCGAGTCCCTAGCCACGACCCTAAGAGACTCGCTTAGCGCCAAGACAAGAGAGATCCAGGAACGTGCCTCCGCTTTCCTGTCCACCGCCGAGCAGCAGTGGCAAGACTGCATAGCCGGCGAGCTCGAAGCCGCTCAGGGCCGCGTCCAGATCGCCGTCGATAACGCCATCGTCGCAGCGCAGGTCCAGGCTGCGCAATCGCTGAACGAACACGCCAACGCCGTGCTGCAGCAATTTGAGCAGGAGGCCGAGCGCGTGCAAGACAAGTTCCGCGAATCGGCGGCACTCGCCGCGTCCGATTCCGATTTGCAACTCCGCACTCTAAAGGATGTCACGCAAGCGCATGCCGAACGTATCGAATCGACGCTGTCACGTGCCAGTGACGCTCTCACGAAACTGGAATGTTTTCCCGGGCGCGTCGAAGCGGCTCAGCACCATGCCCTCATCGGTTTCCAATCCCAGCTCGACGACGTCTTGAGCCTGCACCGCAACGAGCTGCATCGCCGTTCCGAATCCCTTTTCGACGATATCAGCGCACGCATTCACGCCACGTTTGAAGAATCCAGCCGCCAAGCTGCCACGCAATTCGGCCAACAAGTCGACTCGCTCGTGCAGCCACACCTCCAGCACATCGAGGAGGGCATCCACCGCATGGCCGGTGGGCGCTCCATGCTCGATGCCGCCACGTCGCTGCAGCAGGAACGCATTCGCGTAGCTGCGGATGATGCTTTCGCCGAAGCCTTGGCCAGCTTCCGCGGTAATTTGGGTTCCGTTGAGCAGCTCCTGCGCGAATCCGCGGATACCGTCACGGCGCGCAGTCTCGCCGACCTCGAAGGCAAGGCGGAAACGACCAAGCACCAAGTGGTCGACGATTTGCTCAAGTCTGCGGAGTGGTACGAGAAAAAGGCGCAAACTCAGATCCAGCATTTCGCCGAACGCGCCGCCGAGCAGGCCGAATCGCGCCTGCGCGAACGCGCCGGCGAAATCTCCGCCATGTTTGCCAGCGAACTCGACAATGCCAGCCGCAATTTCGTCGGCCACACGCACAACCAGATGGAAGAGGTCGTTCGCGACGCCTTCGAGCGCGCCCGCGCCCTGTTCAGCGAAGCCGCCGAAACCACATCCGCGGCTTTCATCGACGAAATTCAGCGTCAGGCCCGCCAGGAGCTCGGCGGCTTTGAGGCCGAAGCGCAAAAATCCGTGCGCGAATCCAAGGCCGACATCGAAGCCGCGCGCGCCGTTTTGAGTCAGCAAGTCACCTCAGAACAGGAGAGTTTTCTTCGCCGCTTTCAAACCACTATGAGCGGCGCCGTGGAAGCCGGTGTCGCCGAAGCCAACCAAAAAGTGCAAGCCGGATTCGGTCCCCTGCTCGACGCCTGGAAATCGATGACCGAAGTTCAGCAAGCGGAGCTACGCGGTTTGTACGCGCGTGCCGGCGAACAAGCCGCCGAAAACTTCCGCGGCCGCCTCGAAAATGTCTCCAATCAATGGATGCTCGCCACCGTCGCGTCGCTTGACCATCAATCCCGCGAAGTAGTCTCCGGTATCGCCGCCACGGCCGAGGAAAAGCTCCGCGACACCTGCACGAAAGTTTTCTCCGACATAGGCGAGTCGTTGCGCGAACGCCTCACCCAGATCGCCTCCAACCTCGGCACTCCCCGTCCACTACCCCACTGAAATCTTTTTGGAGTGGGGGAGCTTGCTCCCGCTTTCACGGTCTCGACTTCAAGTCCAAAATCCAGCGCGTGATTCGCCTCTTCCTGAACGCACCGTTATAATTGAATAAGCGCCATGGCCAATCGAGCGTATCTCCGCCTCTGGACCCGTGACTTCTCCGAAGCCACAATGATCCCGGAGTTTGCGCGCCTTCTCACTTCAGCGCCGCTCTCCACCTCGAAGAGCGCTTTTACGGAACTCCTCGTTCAACCCATCGATCCCACGGAAACGCCGGTCGCTCAATGGGACCTTCGTGGGCAAGGCTACGGCCCGGCCGAAGTTTCGGCGCTCGCTGTACAACACTTCAACCCGGACACCGCGTACTTCGTCGGCGCGACCTGGGACCTCTGGGTTTTCGATATGGAAACCCTGAAATGGCGCAAGGAGCCGCAGCCGCTAACGCTGATCTCCCGCGGCCCTCTCTACGACGACGGCGTTGCCGCCACCGCAGGTCATTTCGCCGCCGACCTCGGATTCGAACACTTTTTCACCGGCCACGGCGGCCTGCTCGCTCCCGGCGCCGCCTCCAATCCCTTCGGGTCCTCCGACCACCCGCTCGAGCACACTTTCCGGCAGTGGATGTCCGCCAGCGGCAACCTGAAGGAATATCACGCCAAGACCCGCGAGAACATCCAACAATTGTTCAACTGGGTGGAGGCCATTGAGGCTGCGCTGCCAGTCGAGCGCAGCGAGCTATCCTCCGAGGGGGAAGAAAATTTCGAGGCGCGGCTGGACGCCATCCTCGCGCGGCGTTAATCTGATGTTTCGGGCGGACGCCAAAACGTCACCTCACCATAAAGCAACTTGAGCTTATGAACTCTTCCGCGGAGAGCACGCAACGGCTAAAATTGTGGCATTACGCCTTGACCTTGCCGGGTCTCCGGACAAAAAGGAGTATCGAAGCTCTTACCATGGAAAATCTTACGGAAAGCGACTGTTTCCTCAAGCCTGCTAACGAGCCCCGAGCGACGCCGTCCTTATCCTTAGGGACCGGAATTGCAATCACGAATCAGCGAGCGGCCTTTCACCGCACCATTTACCGGAGCGCAGCACTGGCTATCCTGGCGTGCTTTGTGGCTGGCTGCGGAGATACTCCTCCCGAAAAGCCCGCCGCCGAAACAAAGCCGGCTCTCACCGTTCCGGATGACGTTCAGTCCGCGGCGGATTCGCTCCTTGGCAAAGAGACCACCGTGCTGCTCATTGGCGACCTGGCGAAAAACGGCAACCAGCAATTCCTCGCCGCCAACGTAGTCCCCAAATCGACCAAGAATAATCTGCCCGGCACCATCGTCACACGCACCGTACTGGCCGAAAAAGAAAATGGACAATGGATGGAAATCTTGCGCTGTGACGAGCATTTGAAAAACCAGAAAGGCTTTTTGCCAGGCACTCCGATCGGCGGCGTAACCGGCTGGCGCTTGGCCTACGAGCAGGATCCCGCGAAAGGTTTAGCGCTGTACTTCACTCCGTTGAAGGGCGCCGTCGACACGCACTCCTTGCCCATCGGCATCCGCTGGAACACCGAAACGAAGCGCTATCAGTCCCTCGACCGCTCGTACGAACATTTCCTGAAAGAGTCTGCGACCCTGAATACAGCGAGATCCACTTTGCGATGAGCAACGGCAACAAATCCGGGCAAGCCGCGACGAGCGCGGAAAAATCGCAGCAATCGCGGGCCCATACCACCGCCGCGAAAAATCTGTTCGGCTTGATGCCCTATCTCGCCCGCTATAAACCTGCGATTGTGATCGGTTTACTCGCTCTTGCTCTGACCAGCATTGTCGGCAACATCATTCCGCTCGCCACTGGCGTGATGACCGACATTCTCGCCGGCAGCGCTCGGCCCTTTCAAACCAGCACACACGCACCACACGCCATTGTGCTGCATGATTGGCTCAGCCGCGACATTCCCTTTTACGCGCCACACAGCCGCCGCGCTTTAGGCATCTACTGTCTCATCTTGATTATTTGCGTGCTGTTGAAAGGCCTGATGTCGTTTGCCACCCGCTGGGTGCTCATCGGCGTTTCCCGCGACATCGAATTCGATCTCCGCCGCGGCCTTCTTGATCGTCTCCTTCTGATGGAGCCTGAATTTTACGTTCGCAATCGTACCGGCGAACTCATGTCTCGCACCACCAACGACCTCAACAACGTCCGCATGGTCCTTGGTCCCGGCATCATGTACACCGGCCAGACGTTCGTCACTATGATTCTCGCCGTCATCATCATGGCCCGCCTCTCTCCCTCATTAACACTTTGGGTCCTCTTGCCCGTGCCCGTAGTCGCTGTCGCTGTCCGCCATTTCGGAAAAGTAATCCACGATCTCTACGAAACAATTCAAGCCTCTCTCGCCACGCTCTCTGCCAAAGTTCAAGAGAATCTCTCCGGCGTGCGTGTCATCCGCGCCTACGCCCAGGAAGAAGCAGAAATTCGCGGCTTCGACGAGCCCAATCGCGAATACGTCGCCCGCAACATCAAGCTCATTCGCACCTGGAGCATGTTTATGCCTTCTCTCCAGGCCCTCATCGGCACCTCTTTCCTGATCGTCCTCTGGCAAGGCGGCCACCAGCTTCTTCGCGGCCAAATTTCTCTCGGCGCTCTCATAGCTTTTTACAGTTATCTCGGTCTGCTCGTCTGGCCCATGATCGCTCTCGGTTGGGTCACAAACATTTTCCAGCGCGGCGCAGCTTCCATGGGACGCCTCAACTACATCCTCCGCGCTCAGACACAAATCGACGACCGCAACGCCACCATCGCTCCCAGCGTACCCATCGCCGGCGAAGTCGAATTTCGCAATCTCACCTTCACCTTCCCCACCAACATCTCCGGTAACGGCGCCGGCAAGGCCGCAGGCTCGAATGGCAGCAACGGCGCGCATCCTGTTCTTCGCGACATCAATTTAAAAATCCCCGCCGGCTCCACTCTCGCTATCGTCGGCCCCACCGGCAGCGGCAAGACCACTCTCGCCGCTCTCGTTGCCCGCCTCTGGGAGGCCCCCGAAGGCGAAGTCCTCATCGACGGCCGCCCCATTCGCGAATGGCCGCTCGACGCCCTTCGCCGCTCCATCGGCTACGTGCCGCAAGACACTTATCTGTTCAGCGAAACCGTGGGGGGCAACATCGCTTTCGGCCTTCCGCACCACGACCTCGAGCAAGTTCGCAAAGCCGCGGAAATCGCCAACCTGGAATCCGACGTCGAAGGCTTCCCCAACAAATACGACACGGTAGTCGGTGAGCGCGGCGTCACTCTCTCTGGTGGACAGAAGCAGCGCACCGCCATCGCCCGCGCCGTCATCCGCGACCCGCGCATCCTCATCCTCGACGATTCCCTTTCCAGCGTCGACACGCAAACCGAAGAGCGCATCCTCTCCCGCCTGCGCGGCATCATGCACGGTCGCACCACGATATTAATTTCGCACCGCACCTCCACCGTGCAGGACGCAGACCAAATCGTCGTCCTGCGCGATGGCCGCATCTTTGAGCGCGGCACGCATGATGAGCTCCTCGCCCGCGGCGGCTATTACGCGGATCTGTACCAGAAGCAGTTGCTGGAAGAAGAGCTGGAACGCGCATGAGCAACGTGCACGAAGAAGAGGCACTCGGTAAGGCGTACGACGCGCGCCTGATGCGCCGCCTGATGGAGTACATGCGGCCGTACAAATGGCGCGTCATCCTGGCGCTGTCCCTGGTGGCCATCGTCACTCCGCTGGAGCTGAGCCCGCCGATAATCTTTGGCTGGACGATTGACCACTATTTCTCACCCGCCCTGAACGGCACCTTGCCGGAGAGCAGCGCATGGCGCGGTGTCATCTTCGTGAGCATCGGCTATCTGCTGGTTTTGATTTTTGACTTTCTTGCCCAATACGTTCAAATCCGCATCATGCAGCGCGTCGGCCAGCAAACCATGTACGACATGCGTACCGGAATTTTCGCGCACTTGCAGCGATTGCCGATGAGCTATTTCGACCGTAATCCTGTCGGCCGTCTGGTCACCCGGGTCACCACCGACGTTGACGCCCTTAATGATCTGTTCGCCGCCGGCGTCGTAACCATGATCAATGATTTCTTCCTGCTCGCGGTTATGGCCGCGGTCCTTTTCAAAATCGATTGGCGGCTCGCTCTTGATACGCTCTCTGTTCTCCCTTGCATCCTCATCGTTACCTACGTCTTCCGCCATTACGTCCGCGACGCCAATCGTCACATCCGCACCGCCATCGCGCGCATCAACTCATTCCTGCAGGAATACATTTCCGGCATGAGCATCGTGCAGATCTTTAACCGCGAAGTGAAAGCTCGCGCCGAATTCGCCAAGCGCAATAAGGAAAACATGGTGGCTTGGCGCAGCGCCATCCTCTCTTACGCGCTCTTCTATCCCGCCGTCGAAATTCTCAGCGTGGCCGCCATTGCCCTCATCTACTGGGCAGGCGGTAACCGCGTGCTTGCAGGCACCCTGAGTTTGGGCGTTCTGACCATGTTCACCATGTTCGCCACGCGCTTCTTCCGCCCCATCCAGGATCTCAGCGAAAAATTCAACATCCTGCAATCCGCCATGGCCGCTTCCGAGCGCATCTTCAAATTACTCGACGAGCCCGCCACCGTTTGCTCACCAGCCGATGCCATTGCCCTTGCGAATCCCCGTGGCGAAATCGAATTCCGCAACGTCTGGTTCAGCTACCGCCCCATTCCCAATCCCGGAGAAGACGACTGGGTGCTCCGCGATGTCTCGTTCCGTATCGAGCCAGGCCAGACTCTCGCCATCGTCGGCCACACCGGCGCCGGTAAAACCACGCTGATCTCCCTTCTACTGCGCTTTTACGACGTCCAGCGCGGCCAAATTCTTCTCGACGGCATTGACATCCGCAAAATCAATCTTCAGGACCTCCGCCGCCTGTTCGGCATCGTCCTCCAGGACCCCTTCCTCTTCACCGGCACTATCGAGTCCAACGTCCGCCTCGGCACCCCCGGCATCGACCGTTCCACCGTCGAGCAATCCATCTGCGAAATCGGTCTCGCGGATTTTATCGAGTCCCTACCCGAAGGCGTCGGCGCCTCCATCAACGAGCGCGGCTCCACGCTATCGGTCGGCCAGCGCCAGCTCATCAGTTTCGCCCGCGCCCTTGCGCACAATCCGCGCTTCCTTATCCTCGACGAAGCCACTTCCAGCGTCGACACCAAGACCGAGCTGCAAATTCGCGACGCCCTCGACCGTCTCCTCAGCGGCCGCACCGCGCTCGTCATCGCCCACCGCCTAAGCACAATTCAGCATGCCGGCCGCATCCTCGTCTTCCACAAAGGCCGCCTCCGCGAGCAAGGCGCGCACCAGGAGCTCCTCGCCCAGCGCGGCATCTACTACCGCCTCTACCAGCTCCAATACAAAGAGCAAGAGCTGCATCTCCCCAGCGAAGATGAGCGGACGCAGCAAGGCTCAGCTCTGCCCATGCCTCTTCCCGCCAGCGACTGAGCGCTTCCCTGCCGCATGCCGCCCATCTCTCTTCTGCTCTCCGCCGGTGAAGCCAGCGGCGACATGTACGCCGCCCGCCTTGCCACCGCGCTAAAGCAGCGCGCCAACGTCGAGATCTTCGGCATGGGCGGCCCCCAAATGCGCGCTGCCGGCGTCCACATCGTTACCGACTATTCCGAAGTCTCCGTAGTCGGTATAACCGAAATCCTCAGCCATCTTCCTTCTCTGATTCGCGCCATGCGCCGCTTAGTCGACGCGGCCGAGTGCCGCAAACCCGCCTTCGCCATCCTCACCGACTTCCCCGGTTTCCACCTCCGCCTCGCCAGAAAACTCAAAGTCCGCGGGATTAGAAACATCTACTACATCTGCCCGCAATTCTGGGCCTGGCGACCCTGGCGCGTACGCATAGTCCGCCGCCGCTTCGCCCAAGCTCTCTGCATTTTCCCATTTGAAGAAAAGTTCTACGGCGACGCCGGCGTCCCAGTGAAATTCATCGGCCACCCCCTGGTAGGCGCCGTGCATGCCTCGCTCGATCGCCAAGCCCTTTGCCGCCAGCAAAACCTTGACCCGCAAAAACCCATCGTCACCATTTTGCCCGGCAGCCGCGCCGCCGAACTTCGCCAGCATCTCCCGATAATCCGTGAAGCGTGCCAGCGCATCCACCGCGAATCGCAAGCGCAATTCGTCCTCGCCGCAGCGCCAAGTACCAATCTCGCCTCTCTACGCGAAGGCTGGTCGCCAGACCTTTCTCTAAGAATTGTGGTCGGAGAAACCTACAACGCCCTCGCCGCAGCCGAGGCCGCCATCATCTCCAGCGGCACCGCCACCATCGAAGCTGCTCTCCTCGACGTCCCCACGGTCGTGATCTATCGCGTAACCCCGCTAACCGCTCTCCTTGCCAAGCCTCTAGTCCGCACTCCCTTCTTCAGCATGGTCAACCTAATCGCCGAAAAGCAGGCCGTACCCGAGCTAATCCAAAGCGATTTCACTCCCGAACGAGTATCCGCCGAAGTCCTTCGTCTGCTAAGCGACCAAAGCGCCCGCAAAGTCCTGCGCCGCGACTTGGCCGAAGTCCGCCGCCGCCTGGGTCCCCCGGGCGCGGTCGATCGCGCCGCCGACGCCATCCTTGAGCTCATCAATGCAGGACAGTCCAATGCCATCACCCCTCGTGGCAACGCCAAGTGAGGTCTCTGCTATCCTATATATGTAGATGGAGAGGCGTTCCTTGGACTGTGGCGGTCTTGCCGCCGCTTTCTCGGTTTCCACATCAAGGTGAAGTCTAAGTTCGAGCGCGGACCGAGCCCAAGAAAAGCCGCCTGCTTTACGTCAAATGAAAACAACGGCTGCGCTGCATGTTGGCGACACGAACGCCACGAACAAAACGAAAGGGGTCCGATGACCCGCTGTAACAAACGTAACTACGCTTTTGTCCTTGCCGCGCTGCTCCTGCTCGCCGCTGCTCCCCTGCGCGCGCAAACTCCCCGTCCGCCCTCCGTCCTCGCCGAGCACTACGACGTCTCCGCCACCCTCGATCCCATCACACAATCCCTGTCCGCCACCGCCAAGGTCGAGTTCAAAGCGCAAGAAGTCTCCAGCACCGTCCGCGTGGAGCTGCACCCCAATCTCAACGTAACCGACGTCAAATCCGCCGAAGGCAAAACGCTAGGCTTCGAGCGCGACACTCAGAATCCCCTGAACGTAATCGTCAACCTCTCTTCCCCTGTAGCCACCAGCGCCAAAGTCACTCTAACGTTCACTTACTCCGGTCCGCTAGCCAACGAGGAAAACAGTCCCGTCCCTGGCATTCGCGCCGCGGCCATCAATCGCGACGGCGCGTTCCTCCTTCTCCCCGCCCGCTGGTTCCCTCTCACGAATTTCCCCTCCAACCGTTACACCGCAACCTTCCGCCTCAATGTTCCTGATTCATTCGCCGTAGCCGGCACCGGCAAAGCCCTCGCGCCCACGCCGACCGCGGGAAGAAACACCGTCGAAGGCAATCGTCTCGTCTACACCTTCCAGTGCGACACTCCCGCCCCACACGGCACCTTCGTAGCCGGAAATCTCCAGCTCAATCCCAAGCAAGCCGAAGGCATCAACGTCAACGTGTACGCTCCCCGCGAAGCCAGCGGAGACGCACAAAAATTCGCCGACAGCGTGGCGCGTTCGACCACCGCCTTCTCCGATATGTTTGGCCCCCTCCCTCGCCCCGAGTTCACCGTCGCCCAGCTCCCCGATGGCACTCTCCGCGATTTCGCCGCGCCCGGCCTCTTGCTCCTCAGCAAGCGCATCTGGGATCCCAGGTCCTCCGACCGCACCATCGCTCGCCTGGTTGCTTCGCAATGGTGGGGTAACGCCGTTCTGCCCGCCACGCGCAACGATGTCTGGGTCACCGATGGCCTCGCCCGTTACTCCGAAGCTCTTTACGCCGAGCAAAATGCCGGCAAGGAAGCCGGCCTGAAGGCAGTCGACGAATTCGCCGTCGGCGCTCTTATGTACGAAGAAGCCGCCCCCATAGCGCAAGCCGCGCGCCTCGCTCCTTACTCCCCCGACTATCGTTCCGTCGTAATGAACAAAGGAGCCATGATCTTCCACATGGTCCGCGCGCAGATGGGCGACGTCGCCTTCAAATCCTGCCTGCACGATTTCTACATCAAATACGCAGAAGGCAGCGCCACCAACGAAAGCTTTGAAGCCTTAGCCGAACAACACGCGCAAGCCTCCGCCAAAGCCGGTCAAGCACCGCCGGACCTTCACAGCTTTTTCGCGCAGTGGCTCAATTCCACCGGAGTTCCAGACTTCTCCCTCGATTATGTCGTCTACCGCACCCACCAGGGCTTCCGCGCCGTCGGCAAAATCAAGCAGCCCCTCGACACCTTCCACATGCCCGTCGACCTGCGCATCGACACCGAAGGCAATCCCGAGATCAAGACCATCGATGTCGTCGGCACCGAATCCGAATTCACCGTCGAAACCTTCGGCCGCCCCAAGCCCGGCGGCTTCAAGATTGATCCCAACAACGTCATCCTGAAGGGTAGCTCCACACTCCGGGCCCGCGCCGCCATCGCCCGCGGCGAAGAACTAGCCGAGCAGGGCCGCTATTACGACGCCATCGGCCAATATCAGCGTGCGCTCTCGATTCAGCCCAATCGCCCGCTCGCCAATTTCCGCATGGGCGAAGCCTTCTTTTATCAGAAGAATTACCAGGCCGCCGCCAACGCCTTCCGCGATTCCTTGCAAACCGTTCCTGAAGCCTCCGAGAAATGGACCGAAGTCTGGAGCCACATCTATCTCGGCAAAATTTTCGACCTGCTAGGCCAACGCGCGCGCGCCGTCAACGAATACAGCAAAGCCAAACAAACCAACGACGATACCGGCAGCGCCCAACAAGTCGCCGAGCAGTTCCTCAAAAAACCCTACACCGAAGGCACCGTTACCGCCGCCACCCCCGGCACCGGCGCAATCCCAGCCGCTCCGCAAGCTCCCCCAGCCAACGATCGCCCAGTCCTAAAAAAACGTACCGACACCAGCCCCAACTGAGCAGTGGGACAGCCATTTCTGGCTGTCCGCGCGATCCGCTCGGGTCACTCGGCGTCAGCATCATTAATCGATTCATGCTTGGGCGCTGTGGCCGACACAATCGCCTGCCAATTCAGAATCGCATTCCAAACCAGACGATGATCCCCGCGGTTCATGTCCCGGTGAAACGGATTGAAGTTGAACGCCACGACGTGCCCGCGCCCGGTCGGTATATCGAAAATGGCCGGTCGGCCCAAAAGATTCTCTTCGCCCCACGCCTGCCCGCTAACCACAAACGACCCCCCATCCGAGTCGCCCCATTCCAGCACGATGCCCGACCGATCCTCGGGCCCATCCAGGCAGGTAGTGCAGTACGCCATGCGCAGCCACGCTCGCGGCGCATTGTAAAGCGGGTAGTTCTGTCGAAAGACGTGCGTGTGCACCGGGTAACCATACGCAATGGGGTGCTCTGGCCGCACAAACGTAACGCGCACGTGCGCCCCGGGAGTCCGCGTGACAGATTGTTGCGCCGCCGCCGCCGAAGATGCTCCGCCGCCCGCCGTGCTGCGCGGCACGCCGCCAGCAACCGACCGCACCCCGCGAACGATGCCCCCATTGAGCGCCAGCATCGACCCGCTACCCAACGTAATCAGCAGCCCTCCGTTATCCACAAACCGCTGCACTTCCGCTAGCCCCGCGTAGCCGATTCCCCCAGTGATGTCGTCCGATTCCGCCGGCGTGCCAAAGCTGGGCGTCTGCGGGGTTTTCTTGAACGGCATCGGCCCCCACCGCTTCGGCAGCCCTTCAATCTGCTCCGCAAGCTCCAAATCAACATGCCCATACACCAGCACATCAATGTGTTCACGCAGTTTCCCCGCGCGAATGTCTTCGTCGCGAATATACGTATACGGCACGCGCCGCTGATCCAGGATGTACCGGATCCACCCGATCGAATCGGTATCCGCCCATGGCACCCACACGCCGATTCGCGGCGCCTTCGTCGCGTGATGCGAAACATCAGGAACCGAAGCTATACTCACAAAGTCCAAACCCAACTCGCTGGCCACAGAGTGAATCGCCCCAGCAAGCCCCGCCTTAGCCGGTAAAATCCAGGAGCCAGCCGGAAACTCCGTGCGGCCGACGCGAAACGAGCGCTCCGCAATGTCCACATCAAAGCCAGCCAGCCGATAACGCGCCGCAAAGAGGCCCTCCTGCCCCGTGTCTCTCAACAGGAACATCGGGCCATCCCCGGACACATTCCCCGCCGGCTGTGGCATTTCCTTCAGCCCCGTAAGTGCCGCGGACCGAATAGATGCATCGGCGGTGGGAATCGCCGCAAGATGAAAATTCGCCGGGAACTCCCACGAGATATCGTCGTAAGGTTCCCCTTTGTCTTTCGGAAAAACCTGCGGCGACAGCAGATCAACCGCATAATTGCGATACGGCTGGTCCAGTCGCACAACATAAGTGCCCGCTGGGAAGTTGCCCTCTTTGAGCGTAATCGCCTGCTCCGCGCGCCCCACCTCAATCCGCTGCGCCAGCAAACGCCCCACCATGTCAGCAACCCGCCTGCGATCCCCCTGATCTTCCGGAATCAGATAAGCGTAAGGAGCTTTCTCTACTCCGTTGCGCCACGAGTCCCAACTCTTCTTATAAAAATTGCGCAGCATCTCCTTGGGATTGCGCGCCGCAAAATCCAAGGCCGCGAGAGCCCCGGTTTCCGTGTAATTCAGATTGTCGCGCTCCGACCAGTCAAACTCCGCCGGTGGCGGCGTCGGCCGGTACCACTCCATAGATGTCTGCGAGGGACGCAGTTTGTAATGCAACGTCTCCGCCGTTCCGTTCCCAAGCGTCTCGTACCCGCGCCCGATGCTGTTGTGATTCATCGCCACCGAATCCAAATACAAATGGCTGAACGCCTCCCCGAAATTCCAAGTGGAAACTCCCGGCATCCCAAACGCCGTCATCGTCTGCACTTCATGAAAACTCAGCTCGAGAAATTCCGTGTACGTAATGGGATCGATGTTCGGATTGTAAGGACCCGTCCCATTCCACGTCATCATCAGCGGCGAGCCTTCATGAAGGTCGTGGACCACTGTCGGATGCCACTCATGAAACATGCGATGAACGGACTTGGTCGTCTCATGCGTCTGCTGGTGCGTATCCCGATTGATGTCCACGAACGCGTATTTTGACCAATACGGCGGAGACATCCGCGGCAAGCTGGCCTTATCTGTCTTGCCCTTCAGATACCGATAAAACCACTCCACCACTTTGTCCCGTCCATCCGGGTTCGACACCGGATTGATCAGCACCACCAGTTGTTCGCGAATGTGCCGTATATTCGGCTGCTCGGACACCGCCAGCCGATAAGCAAGCTCCAGCACTGCTTCCGTCGAGCCTGTCTCGTCGGAGTGCAATCCCGCATTGAAGTAATAGATCGGACGTGAGCCAGCGATGAGCGCCTCCGCAGCCGCCGGCGAGGTCGTGCGAGGATCTGCCAGTGACGCCGTAGCCGCCTTAAGGCGATCGAGGTCGCGAATGGCGTTTTCATCAGCGATGGCCACCATCAAAATCTCCCGCCCCTCCTCGCTGCGCCCAATCGAGAAAATCCGAACACGGGGTGAAGCCGCCGCCAGCGCCCGGCAGTAAGCCTGCGCCTTCGCTGTGTCAACGAATTCCCCCGGCGCGCCCGCAATGCGCCCAAAAAAAGCCAGCGGCGAAGGAACTCCCTTCGCTAGCGGCAAATAAGCAACCCAAGGCGAAAGAAACCGCGCATCCCCCGTAGCTTTCGCAATCGCCTCCACCGAACCGGGCTCGGCAGTATCGGGCGAAGCAACGTCTCCAGAGAGAACAACCCCCGCCAGCGCACTCAGCAACACACCGGTCCCCAGAAGCCACCGAACCATCGCGCGCCTCCGTTGAAGCAAACTGGATCTCTTCGAGCGAGCGGAGTCTATCACGAGCCTCAGGAAGCAGGCCAAGCCGCGCGGCGGCATAGAAAATATCTATAGTCCTTTCATGTTATTGACGCTCGGCGAACGAATCGCCAGTCTACTCTCATACAAAATCGCAGTTACACGTCTGCCTTTCCGGGGTGACATTAGAATGCGACACAAGTGGTTGCTGCCATTTCAGCTCTTCGTGTATCTGCTGGTATCTGCGCCGGTATTCGGCCAAAGCAATTATGGCGTGATTGCTGGCAGCGTCATGGATGCCCAGCACCTCCCTATCGCCGGGGCCGCGGTCCAGATGACCGCCGCCAGTACGCGCGCCGTCCGGCACTTGGTGACCAACCAGCAAGGATTATTTGAGGCGCTTGCCCTCTTGCCCGACGACTACGAATTGAAAACAGACGCACCCGGGTTTGCGGCCGCGACACTTTCCGTCCGCTTGGAAGTTGGGCAAAAACTAGCACTGGATATCAGCCTCACTGTTGGTGAGGTTAAGGAAGGTGTGAACGTCATGGCGGGGAACGAGGTCTTGCGCACGACTGACGCCAGCGTAGGCGAAGTCGTCGAGCCTCAGTCCATCCGCGAACTGCCTCTCAATGGGCGTATGTTGATTGACTTGGTGCTCACCGTCCCTGGCACCCATGTGGGCTTTGGTGCGCAGACCGGATCGACCAATCCACTCTACTGGCGACCGGGTCAACGGTCCGCGGTTGTAATTGGCGGCAGCCGCCCAAATGCCAACTTTTTCCTACTGGATGGCGCCACCAATACCGATCCCACCTTCAATACGCAGAACCTCAGCCCTTCCCCCGATGCTGTCAAGGAGTTCCAGGTGGAGACCAGCAGTTACACCGCTGACATGGGGGGAGCGGGCGGCGGGCAGATCAACATTGTCACCCATTCCGGATCGAGCCAATACCACGGGACGGTTTATGAGTTTCTGCGCAACGGTGCAATGGATGCCAGCACCTTCGGCTCGATGGGCAACAACCACCTGGTGCAAAATAACTTCGGCGCCTCATTTGGCGGCCCGCTAATCAAAAAAAATACCTTCTTCTTCGCCAACTACGAAGGCTTGCGGCTGGCGCAGGCCGACGCCCAGATTCTGACCGTGCCGACGCCGCAGGAAATCCAGGGTGACTTCAGCATGAGCGGCGTCAACATTTACGACCCAACCAAAACAGTGCCGAACCCGGCCTACAACCCCGCCAAACCCACCGGTCCCGCCAACTTTCCCTACACCCGCCAGCAGTTTCCAGGCAATGTCATTCCGTCAAATAGAATTAACCCTCTCCTGGAAGCTTTCCTGTTGAAGTACGTACCCATGCCAAATATGGCCATGATGTCCGGCGCCGCGGATTCCAACAATTACCTCGACATCCGTAACGAAACACACTTCCAAGACCAGGGGACCATTCGCATCGATCACAACTTCTCCGGGGGTGACACCCTCTTTGGCCGTTTCTCGATTGGCCAGGAGAATGGATTTTCTCCCAGCACCGGGATGACTTCCACAACGGAAAATCTCCCAGGCTTCGGAGCGAACTTCGACAATCGTTCCCAACAAGCGGTGATTTCCTGGAACCACATCTTCGCCCCGAACAGGGTCAATACGGCTTCCATAGCGGTTTCGCGTTTGTCGATGGACCGCACGTCGCAGAACGATAGCGTGAACGATATCGTTGGCGCCCTGGGCATTCAGGGGATCGGATTCGGTGGGCCCAACGCCTGGGGCGCGCCTTGGTTCGCGGCCCAGGGCTACACGGGTATTGGAGACACCTTCGCCGCTACGCCGATGCACGCCTGGGACACCATGTACGAAATCCGCGACACGTATGCCTGGCAACGAGGGCGTCACGGCATAAAACTCGGAGGCGATTTCCATTGGTACACCTGGCCGATGTGGGGCTTCTTCCAAAATCGCGGCTACTACCAGTTCACCACCGGCTATACGACGGAATTCGGGTTCAATAACGGCAGCGGCTCGGGTCTCGCCAGCATGCTGCTCAGCCTGCCTGCCGTCAAGCAACGCCAAGCCGGAATCCCGCAGATGAATTTGCGCAATTGGGGAGGGGACACGTTCGTCGAAGATAGCTGGCAGGTGACGTCAACGACCACCATAAATCTCGGCGTGCGCTACGAATACTCAAGCCCGCTCTATGACAAGAACAATACCAACACGAACCTGATTTTCCAGAATGGCGTGCCCTCGGTTTTTGTCGGAGGGCAGCAGGGCTATCCGTCAGGTTTGATGTATGCGAATCAACACAACTTTGCCCCACGTTTTGGAATCGCCAAGAGTCTGCCCAATCGGGGCATCGTCTTTCATGCGGCGTACGGGATTTTCTTCACGCCGGTGGATCAAAACACCTGGTGCAACCAAAGGCACAACGTACCCTTTGTTTTTCCGGAAACGCAGCAAGCGGACAACTTTACGCCGCCGGCGGCACTATTCGCGAACGGATTGAATTTCGGCACGCCTGTGCTCGGTGCGGGCACGTTGACACCAACCACTGTGAGCTTCACGGCGTTCGATCCACACTCCCCCGCGCAATATGTCCAGCAGTGGAATGGCTCCGTACAGAAGAGCCTCGGAAGGGACACGTCGGTCGAAGTCGGCTATCTCGGCTCCCGTGGGTTTCACCTGCAAAGAGCGCACCTGATCAACAACACTCTTCCCGGACCTGGCCCGCTTGGACCGCGGCGTCCGTTCAAGACGCTCACCTTTGTGCCAAACACGACCTTGCCACCAAGCAGCACGAATGCCGTCATACAAAGCCAAACGTTCCCTGTCAGCACCATCAACCTGCTCGAGAACAGCGCACAGAGCTGGTACGACGCAGGCTACATCAATGTCCGCCGGCACTACTCGCATGGTCTCAGCTTTTTGGCCAATTACACTTTTGCTAAGGACCTGACCAACGCGCCAGATTTTCGGTCAGCCATGGATGAGGCTTCGATTCCACAAAACAACTTCAATCTCAACGCCGAAAAAGGGCCAGGCTGCGACGTCCGGCACCGCTTCGCCCTCAGCTCCGTTTACGCGATTCCCGCGTACCAGCGTGCCGTGTGGATGCGGCTGCTCACACAGAATTGGAATCTATCGACGATCTATCAGATCGAGACAGGAATGCCGTTCACCATTTCCGTATTCGGCGACACCGCGAATTCCGGGACCGTTTTGGGTGAGAATCCCGTGCGGGCCAATGCAACCGGGCAGCCTGTGTTTGGCCCGGGAACGCAGACCGCTGCGAAGTGGTTCAATCCCGCAGCCTTCGTCGCGCCGCCGGCCTTCACCTACGGCAATGTCGGGCGAAACTCCGTGTACGGTCCTGGAATGCAAACGCTGGACCTTGCAATAGAACGCGCGTTCCGCCTGACGGAAAAAGCGAACTTCCAGTTCCGTGCTGAAGCCTTCAACGCCCTGAACAAAACCAACTTGGGAACCCCCAACCGTTTTGTCAACACGCCACAATTCGGCACCATCACCATGGCCATGACGCCCGGACGCGAAATGCAGGTAAGTGCAAGGATCTCGTTCTAGCAGCCCCTCGGTCACCTGTCGTCGTTAGCTTGTTTAGCCCGAGAGTCGCGCAGCCTGCGCGAGAAGATAGTTCCGCTCTGGCAAGTTCGCTGTCTTAGCTGCCGCGGCCCGGTAGTGTCGGATCGCGGCCTCGCAGTCCCCGGCGAGTTCCAGCAGATGTGCTCGCACGGCGTCCAAGCGGTGATGTTCCGCGATGCGTGCATCGCCTTCGAGCCCATCCAGCAGCTCCAGGCCCCTGCTTGCGCCGTGCACCATCGCCGCCGCAATCGCGTGATTCAACGCGACCATCGGGTTGTCGGACATGCGTCTTAGCAAATCGTAAAGCGCCAGAATTTGCGGCCAATCTGTGTCCGCAACTCGCGCTGCTTCGTCGTGAATCGCCGAGATCGCGGCTTGCAATTGGTACGGCCCAACCGAACCCTTTGGTAGCGTGGCCGAAAGGAGCGCGACCCCCTCCGCGATTTGTTGCTGATCCCACAGCGCCCTGTCTTGCTCCGCGAGGGGGATCAACTCGCCGGCGGCGCTCGTCCGCGCCACACGGCGAGCATCGGTCAACAACATGAGCGCGAGCAATCCCGCGACCTCCGTGTCGTCCGGTTGCAACTTGTGCACGATTCGCGTCAACCTCATCGCCTCATGCGATAGATCCCCTCGGCGTAGATTCTGTCCGCCGCTGGTCGTATACCCCTCATTGAAAATCAGGTACAACACGTGGAGCACCGCCCGCAGCCGCTGCGCTCTCTCACTGTCCGTTGGCATTTCAAATGGAATTCCGGAGTCCTTGATGCTCTGCTTCGCCCGGCTGATACGCTGCGCCATCGTCCCTTCCGGCACAAGAAACGCATGGGCAATCTCCGCCGTGGTCATACCGCCCACGGCCCGCAACGTCAGCGCAATCGCCGAAGCCGGAGTCAATGCCGTATGGCAGCACATGAAGAGCAGGAGGAGCGTGTCGTCCTGATCTGATTCCTGAGCGGCATCCACCGGGGGCGCGAGTTGCTCCATCTCGAGCGCGGCTTCATTTTCGCGTCGACGGCGCGCTGATTCACTCCGAATGTGGTCGGTCATGCGGCGGTAGGCGACTTGCGTCAGCCACGCACGCGGATTCTCCGGCATGCCCTCGCGCGGCCACTGCATCGCCGCGGCAAGCGATGCCTCCTGAACGGCGTCCTCCGCGGCAGAGAAGTCGCGGAACCTTCGGACAACAATCCCGAGCACCTGCGGCGTCAGCTCACGCAGCAGGTGCTCGATCCGAGAGTCTGAAAACTGTGCCGTCACTGGCGGTCCCGATCCCAATTCTCAGATCCCCAAGTCAGAATGGCTACCGAGCACTTGCCGCACCTCGATGGGCATATTCCCTGCCTTCCCTCCAGGGCCAGGCGCCGCCGAAGCCCTCGCGGCAATCTTGTATGCCTGCTCCGCGCTCTCCACGTCAACGATCCAGTATCCGGCTAGGAACTCCTTGGATTCCGGGAACACTCCGTCCGTTATCGGAACGCCGTCCTTCCCCGCGCGAACGAGCTTCGCTTGGTCGGGCCAGCCCAGGCCCTCGGTGGCGACGTACACGCCTTCTTCCTTAAGCTCCTTGTTGAACGCGTGCATAAACGCTACGTTGGCCTCCATGTCCTTCTTCGACCATTTGGCGTATTCAGCAAAATTGGCCTTCGTGCCGCTCATCATCAGCATGTATTTCATCTCTTTGGCTCCTTCCCATTCTGGCACCGCTCAGGGTGCGTCTTCATCCTGTAGTCGAATCAAATCCGTTATTCTCTACATCAAGGCGTTTTCCGGCCACCGCTACCACAGGTAAACCGAGGGCAGTCTGGAAGACTTGAGAGGGGGCCATTTTCTACTTGACATTTATACAGATTTCTGTATCATAACTCTTGGGTAAAGCCTCGTTCTAATCTCAAGCAGCCGCAACTAGTCCAAATCTCGTTCCCTTTGTTTTCATGCATTTACAAACTCCTTTTCGCGTAAGCCCTTTGCTTTGTTAACCATCTGAATTGCCCAGGGGTGTGCGATACATACGCACGACCCTCTAGCCTCGGAAAGCCCCTTCCCGAGACACCACGACGCGTGGGGCGGAGTCTTTGGAGCCCTGCGGCTTTTCCGGCTACACGGCGGTCAACCAAGGGGCGGGGCGCCCCAAGCAGTATTGTGCGTCCTTGTAACTCCCTTTGGAATGAACACTTACAAAAGCATAGGAAAATAAACGACTCTAAGTTCCTTTAGAATGAACACTTACGAAAAAAGGGGGGGAGGGGCAGGGGGAGGGGGGTGCACGAAAGGGGTACAGACCGGGCACACCCCTGACACTTCAGATTCGAGCGCTGGCATCTTGTTTACCCTGAACCTTGAAGGGCCGGCGCGTAGCCGTCTCTCGAGAAACAACAATTTCTTTACCCATGTGCAGGCCAACGTTGCGGCACCGCGCAATAGTCTCTTCAGAAGTCTCAGGAGTGTACGCTAGTGCAATCACTCTCTGCCTTTGGGAGGTGAAATCGAAGCGCATGCCAATGCACCGCTCCGGGCAAAACGTCACGGCCGCCAACTCCGCAACTGAAATCAGAGACGAGGTACTCGCAAAGATGGCATTGGGCCTGGCGAATTTGTCAAAGATGGTGAACATCTCGATCTTCATCTCCATCTCCTCCGCCACGGCCTCAACAATCAGATCCGCTTCGCGCACCGCCTCCTCGACCGTGCTCGCGATAGCGAGGCGCAGGCGCGCGTCGGGGTTTTCGCGCACAATCCATTCAACAGCCTGTGCCAGCCGAGTCTCGGAAACATCCTGGAGGACCACACGGTACCCAGCAAGCAGCACCGCACAAGCGACCTCCCGACCCAGCTCGCCAGCACCAATCACTGCGACGGTCTCGATTTCAAGCGCCATAGGTGCACTAAGATCAATACCGCGGAACGCTCGAATCAATCTCCGCCGACCAGCGATCGATGCCGCCGGCCAGCGACTTCGCGTGCTCCACTCCCTGGCCGCGCAGCCAAACTGCCACATCGAGACTGCGCATGCCATGGTGGCAATAGCAAATAACTTCGTCATCCGTATCCAGCGCCTGCAAGTTCGCCGGAATCGTGCCCATCGGAATTAGCTTTGCGCCTGCAATGCGGCAAATCTCAAATTCCCAAGGCTCGCGTACGTCCACCAGCAAAACTCCTTCGCCGCGATCGAGACGCTGCTTGACCTCCGCAGGAGTAATCTCCAAATCATTCATGAAATTGCCTCACCCTCAATTATAGGCGGGAGACATAACGGCAGGAAACTGTCGGGCTGGGAACGCCGTGCTGCTTAACGGAGCTTCGGTGCGGAAAACAGAATCTACTTACCTTGGAATTTTGGCAGGCGTTTCTCAAAAAAGGCGCGAATACCTTCGCTGCAATCCTCTGAATAAAAGCATTTCATCTGTTGTTCGACTTCCAAATCCAGCAGCTCGGTAAGCTTCTCTTTGTCGCGTCCAAACAAAGTTCCCTTCACCGCGCGAATGGCAATCGCCGGACCCTCAGCGATTTTCTGCGCCAGCACCCGCACTTCGCTCTCAAGTTGCGCCAGCGGCACCACGCGATTCACCACGCCGATCCGCAGTGCTTCCGCCGCATCAATCATTTCGCCGGTATAAAACAGTTCCGCCGCTTTCGCCGGTCCCACCAGCTGCGGCAGAAAAAATGTCCCGCCATAATCCGGAAACAATCCCACCTTCGCAAAATTCTGCCCAAACATCGCGTCCTCGGAAGCAATGCGAATATCCGCGGCCAGCGCAATATTCATGCCGGCGCCCGCTGCAGCGCCGTGCACCGCGGCAATCACCGGCTGCCGCATGGTGCGCATCTTCAGCACCACCTGCATTCCCGCGCGCAGAATGGGCTGCAGTTCAGCGACATTATTTTCCTGCCGGCCCTTTCCAATAACCGCTAAATCGCCGCCCGCGCAAAACGCCCGCCCCGCTCCTGCCAACACCACCACATTAATTTCCGGATCCGCTTCCACTCGCGTCAACGCATCTTTCAGAGCCAAGACCAAATCTGCGTTGAGCGCGTTCATGCGCTCCGGCCGGTTCAAAATCAAAGTGGCCACGCGGCCTTCGCGCTTCTCCAAAACAGGGCGATTTTCCTGACCGGGTTGCGCGGATGAACTCATGCCTGCTCCACCAAATGCGGGGCCTCGCGTTCCTTCTCCACGCGTTTCACCAGTTGCGCCAATTTGCGGAAGTGCTGCAGCTTTTCATTTTTCGTTTTCATCGGCGGACCAGGCGTCTGTGGCAAAACGTAAACGCGCGCTCCATACAACGATTCCTTCTGCAATCCGAAATTACATTTTCTCTGCGCGAATACTTCGTACGCCATCTTTCCGTTGAACGCTACCACGCGCGGCGCAAACTCTTCCAGCTTTTGCGAGAGCACGATGCGGCCTTCCGCAAAGTCCTCACGCGCAATTCCCTCCGCTGTTTTGGAAGGGCGCTTCACTAAATCCGTAAGACCAATACCAAATTCAATGACGCGCTTGTCGTCGCGATAGTCGAATGGTTCCGGCACCACGCCGCTTTCGAAAATCAGCGGCCAAAACTCGTTGTCACGGCCGGCATAGTAATGCCCTACGCGCACGGACGATTCCGTGGGATGGCAGCCGATAATCACCAGCTTCATGCCTTTGCGAAGATGGTCGGGTAGTGTCCGCATCGCCCCTTAGCTTACCCGTTCCACGCCGCCTGGGGTGCAGATCGTTCAGGGGTGCTGCGCAAATTGTCACTTACCCAGACGGCGACATGTGCCCCCTCAATTCTGAATCGCGGGTCATGGTCAGGTCATCCAAGTATAGGAGTTCGAGGTGTGCGGTTGTATTGTGCTACCTTAGCCATGCGAAGCATCGAACCGGGGTTACTTCCAGGACTACTTGCCAGCCTGGCGAAAGCGCCCACTTTGAGCACCTCGAATCCACATCGCCTTCCCTCCACGGTCGCCCGCGAAGACGAGCATTTGCTGGTTGCCGCCGCGAAAGCGGGCGACGCCTCCGCTTTTGAAGAGCTTGTAAACCGCTACGAGCGAAAAATTTTCCGCCTTACCATGAATATCACGCGCAACCGCGAAGATGCAGAAGACGCGATGCAAGACGCGTTTATGAAAGCGTATTCGCATCTAGCCAAGTTTCAGGAGGTCTCGCGCTTTTATACCTGGCTGGTTCGCATCGCGGCCAATGAAGCGCTGATGCGTCTGCGCAAGCGCCGCCCCAATCAAGTTTCGTTGGACGAACCGATCGAGAGCGAGGACGATTTCATTCCACAACAGATCGAGGACTGGGGACCGAGCCCGGAGCAGCGCTTTGCGCAAACGGAGATGCGCGATATCTTACGCGGCGTGATTGACGAATTGCCGCCCGATTTCCGGATTGTTTTTCTCCTGCGCGACGTGGAAGGGCTTTCGACCGAGGAAACGGCGGAAACAGTGGGAATTTCCGAGGCGGCGGTGAAATCACGGCTGTTGCGCGGACGTCTGAAGTTGCGGCAGAAATTGGACCGGCACTTTCGACAGAACGGGAAGAAGCATTGAACTGCAAGGGCGTCATTACGCGCATTTCCAGCTATATCGATGGCGATCTAGAAGCCACGGTAGTGGAAGAGATCGAGCTGCACCTAAAGCAGTGCCAAGAGTGCACCATTCTGGTGCAACAGACGAAGGTTACGGTCCATTTGTACTACGATTCGGATTTGACGGATTATCCGGTGGAAGTGCAGGCACGGCTGCACGAGACGTTGCGGCGAAAGATTCGGAGAGAGCGGAAATGAGGCTCTCGTGCCGTGCCGGCAAGCGGTCGCGAGTTGAATCCCACAGGGAGAGGACGTGCTGTCGTCTGCACTCACAGAGATGTCAGCACGCCCTTCACGTCAGTCAACAGCCACGCTTGTGGCCTGTAAAAAACCGCCGGAGCAATATTTCAGACAGTTAAGTGCCATAACACAGATCAGCGCTGGTCTTCTGGAGATAGAATCGTTCCTTGAATTACGTAAAAGGCCGTGCCGGTCAAGCTGAAGGGGCTCGGCGGTCCCGGAAATATGGTGGCCGTGAAGCTAGGACTCGAAGCGGCCGTAAAAGTGGCGCGGCCGTGGGCGTTCGCGAATTTTCCCGTTCCGCCGGTGATGGTTAATGTGCCATGTGCCACTGAATGGGCCGAAGCCGTAGAAGTCACCCCGTTGTCGTTCTGCCCTACATAGGCCCAAGTCAGGGAGTCTTTTTTATTGGGAGCGGTCGTCGTCAAGGTCCCTGCATAGGTGCCAAACATTTGCGGGCCGCCTGACGCGTCAAAACATTTTAGGACTTCTGCAAACAGCGGGCCTAGCGATGTGTTGGCAATACCCTGTGCCTCGACATAAGCGCTAAAACTGGGGCTACCGACACACGCCGTGCAGTTCGTGTCGCCGGGGGCGCACAACTGACTCCCGATGTATTGGACGGTAAGAGTACCCCTCCGGCGGTCGCCACCCAATCGCGCAAATGAGCGGCGGCCGCCAGCGTTTTTAGCCGGCTATCTACTTATGGTCCCGACTGAAGCTGTAGGTGCCGTTCCAGGAGTAATTTAAACCGTCCGTAGACGATACAACGACACGGGCCCGGAATCCGGTCAACCGCCCGATCCCGTCCGAGAACGTGCACAGTCCGGAATTGCCCGTCGAATCGAGCGTGCAACGGCCGACGGCCCAGTCGCCGGTCCCGACGTAGAGGACGGCGCTACTGT
>Ga0210408_10001069_pt1 | contig 30192 bp, 39 predicted proteins | sample IncBWH4MmetaG_FD_155471 | JGI IMG/M metagenome (GOLD analysis project Ga0210408, IMG submission 155471) | Forest soil microbial communities from Barre Woods Harvard Forest LTER site, Petersham, Massachusetts, United States - Inc-BW-H-4-M | ecosystem: Environmental > Terrestrial > Soil >... | reverse complement strand
GCTCGGGCTGTTCGGAGTTGCAGGGTTTGTCCTGACTCTGGGCCCCTGGAAGCCGCGTTCCACGAGGCTGAGGGCCATGTGTCTGATCGTGGCTGTGTGTGTCATCGCATCGGTGGGCTGTGGCGGGAGCGGCGGTGGCGGGAGCGGCGGCGGTGGGAGCGGCGGCGGTGGCGGCGGAGGGGGCAATCCCGGCACGCCGACGGGTACGTACAAGATCACGTGCCAAGGAGTCAGTGGAAGTCTTGTCCACTCGTCTTCGTTTCAACTGATCGTGCAGTAGAAGTGTTAGCAATTTTTTCCTTTGCTGGAGGCCCTGTTCGCAAGGGGGTATACATACGGGAGAGCCTTCGTGTGAGCCGCTCTCGTCGAAATATGCTTCTGCTATCTGCCCTCTCCTTTCACGGATTAAGCCAATAGATTCCCGAGTGTGTTCGGTCCCCTTCCACCGGAAGCAGTCTCTCCATGTGATATAGCTATCGGTACCGGGGATTTTTGTTTTTGTCGCCTTCGTGAACAAGTAATAATCCTTCCCCGGTACCCCGGTACCGGGTTGATGCAGTTGCAATCGCCCAAATTGTCACAAGCCCAGTGTTGTCGAAAACTTCCGGGGCTTTGTTCATCTCGCCTGCCTGATTCGCTGCTCAAACACCGCAGCGATGCAAAGTGCTAGTCTCAACGGGAGTCGCGTGATACGACCACTCTAATCTCCAATCTTGGAGGTGAACAATGGCTTTTCGAGAGGCGACGGGTTGTGTGTTCGCTGTCGTCTTATTTGCAGTTGGTCTTCCGGCAGTCTCGCAGACGATATCGCAGGTACCGGCTATCGACGGCCTAGTTACCTCCTACGTTTCCGGTCACCATGTGCCGGGGTTGTCAGTGGCCGTGGTTGATCGTGGCCGTGTCATCCTTACGCAGGGGTACGGTATAGCCGATGTTGAGAACAGCGTGCCCGCCACCGCGGATACGGTTTACCGCATCGCATCAATATCCAAATCCATCACTGCGACGGCTGCACTTAAGCTGGTCGAAGCAGGAAAACTGGACCTCGATGCACCTATCCAGAAGTATTGCCCAGACTTCCCCAAGAAGCCATGGCCTATTACGGCGAGAGAACTGCTTTCCCACCAGAGCGGCATTCGCGACTACAGGAACGACGAGGAGACCATCAATACTCGGCACTATGCGAGCATCAAGGAGGCCCTGCCTCAGTTCGCGAACGACCCTCTGGAGTTCGAACCCGGAACGAAGATGCAGTACACCAGCTACGGCTACATCGTTCTTGGCTGTGTCATGGAGGGGGCTTCTGGAACTAGCTACGAACGCTACATGCATCTGGCAATCTTCGAGCCTGCGCAAATGCCGACTACCCGTCTCGATGATGTCTTCGCCATTATCCCGCACCGGGCACGCGGGTACAGGCTTTCGGCTGCAGGCGAGTGGCAAAACGCGGTCTTCGTCGACGTTAGTAACAAACCGCCCGGCTCTGGAATCAATTCGAGTGCGAGAGACATGGGCGATTTTGTAGCTGCGCTCTACGCAGCGAAATTGGTTCCCAAGGCGGTCCTAGATCAAATGCTCGCCCCGGCAACAACTCGTGACGGAAAGCCGACAATCTATGGCCTCGGCTTTTTTCGAGGTGGGCCGCTTGGCAGGTACCGCGAGCTGCAGGAGGCGGGCCACGGCGGCGATCAACAGGGCGTCAGCAGTTTGCTGTATCTCTTGCCCGAAAGAGAGTTTGGAGTGGTAATCCTGTCAAACCTGGAAAGTCAGCAAAGCTCGTTAGATTTCATCGATCTTTCACGCAAGATTTACGATGTTGTTTCTTCGAAATGAGTCAGCTCTGAGGACCACCATCGGGGAGTATTTACGAGACCGGTTCTCGTACAATCCTCTGCCATGGCTAATCTTACCCCGATACTCAATCAACTGGAGCAGGAACGTACCCGGCTCGCTTCCCAACTTGCACGCCTTAACAACGCGCTCTCCGCACTAAACGGAACGGGACCATCCCGAAGAGGCAGGATGTCAGTTGCCGGTCGAGCGAGGATCGCTGCTGCTCAACGCGCTCGATGGGCGAAGGTGAAAGGGCGAAAGGTCGTTTCCATTGCTGCCCGCAAAGGACGCTCGATGTCTCCGGCTGCCCACAATCGCATTGCGGCGGCGCAGAAAGCGCGCTGGGCCAGGTGGAGGCGCGACCGAAAGGCAGCCTAGTCCGCGGAGCGGTAGAAGAGTGGGCACTCGTTATTGGTGGCCAATTCCTCGTCTTGAGATCTACGCTGTCGGGCTAGCGTTCTCAGACAACCGCGCTCGGCTCAGATTGTTAGGGCGTGAATCAGCACCGGTCCCCAGGCCCAGGCTCAGCGTCAGGAACTTCTCAGGAGAATGATAGGAGCAGGTCCGCAGTTGTTGTGAAGGGATTTTCCTCCCAAGCGCGAGCAGGAATATGAAACCGAAGAAATAGAACCAGTAACCCCGGTACCCCCTTCCAGTATTGGCATGGGGCATAAGGGCCATTGGATAGACCTTCTTGTACGGCCACACTGCAACGGTGATCGCGATATCCTTCGTCAATTTAGCTCGCCCGAGCAAAAACGCACGGATCGTCCTCTCTTGTCGACCGAGATAGAGTTTCTCAGGTCGCCCACCCTCGACCTCGCTCCATCGACGGGTCCCGCGCCAGAAGATGCTTAATGCAAAATAGTCGAGCTTTTGCATGTCCACCTCTGAAATGCTCGCTTGGGGGAATAAGAAATCATTACTATTCACCATCGGCGTTTTGGAATTCAGTAAGGTGTGCAACCAGAAAGGTTCGCCGTAGTTCTTGGGAATCTTGCTCAGAATCCACCGCTCACCCCCTTGTTGAATCGCTCCTCACACTCACCGCAAAATTTGTAATCGCGAACCTGCAGTGAGCTTTGTTTGGCCTTACCACCTGCAAGGATAACCGGGTTCGGGTTTTTCAATTCTGTTGCGCGCATCTTCTTGTAGCCACTCTTGGGCATGTAATGGCTATCGTGCAGGTTGGCGACGGCATGGCATAGTTCGCATTTTCCCTTCTTCATCATGCTTCCTTCGTCTCTTGACTCATTTCGTGCTCATTCTACGTTTAGAACACGCCAGCGTGCGCGAAGAATCCAATTTCATTGTGGGTGGATATCAAACTGGCCAGCTTCGTGATGGATACTGCAGAGCTGGAATCTGGAACTCGAACACTCCTGCGGCCTTGGTCAGTCTATGGTCACAAAACTCGGCCTTTTGAGACCACACGAGAATGGCCGATTGCTTGTAAGTGAAACGATGGTGATGAAGGCGGCGGGTGGTCGGTCACGACGCAAAAGGAACGCCGATTGGGTTAGGCTAACATAGCGTTGGCCCACAATCTGGCCCACATAACGACGCCGACCCAAGGGACGTTCCTTCCTTGCCTGTTCCGACGGCGCGTAGTATCGATGAATCCATGGCCGGGTCTGGCATGGCGAGTTCCTCGTCTACGTAGGATGCGTGAGTGCCTTGATAAGTGATAGAAAGCTGTGACAAGACAGCCATCCCTTTGAGATCCGGGCTCTGCTCGACGACAATGCTTCCGCGAGCGTCCGAAGACTTCGCTTCATCTAGAAGTTGCCGCAGAGGGATGTGAACGGTAGGAACCAACGCGTGGTCTCAGAGTGCGGCTCTCGGCGGTAGACAAGATCGCCTATCGAATCAGCACGCCCAAAACAGGCGAGAACGGGTTTGCTTATGGCATCGGCGGCATGGGGGAGGGATTGCCACCTGGCGACTGGAGAGCGAGCACGGAAAAACTTGGACAACGCATCATCGATGGAATCGAGCTTGAGGGACAGCTTGTTACTCAAACGTCTGTGGATCGACCATCTCCGGTGGCCCGTTACGAGCGTTGGTACTCCGACGAACTCAAGTTAACGTGGCTGGCAGTCTCTTCCGGCCCTGGTTGGAAGCATACGGCCAGAATTCATGTCATGGATCGGCAAGAACCCGATGCTTTGCTCTTCGCAATACCGCGCGACTACGCCATTCATGACTTGAAACTGCCGGGCGCACAGGAGCCCTAATAAAGTCGAATACAAGAACCTGGTGGATGCTCCCAATGTTTCGGGCCTGCTTGCCTGCTAGCTCCCTGGGCAAACCGGGCCTTTTCATTTCTTTGTCAACCCTCCCCCGTACCATCTTCCGGTCCGCCCACCCTTTCGCCTCACGTGGTCGCTTGGCGAAGCTCAGCGGACATTGAGAGCGCATCGACGGCCATCAATCTATAGTTGCCTTTGTAGTTCACTAATCAGTACATACAATAGGTTGGGGGTGCACAATTTCTCCCGTCGTGTTCTAACCCCCTCACAGGTTTGACCTCGTTTTCCAACCGCCTGTAATATCAAATTGTGACAGTGAGCACTTTGGTCGAACCGTACCGAGAAGGGAAAATGCCACGGCGATGGTACGGCATCGCGATACCACTTGGCTGCGGTTTACGCTCTGGAGCAGTGCACGCTCACCGACAGGTACGTGGCTTTCTTCATGAAAGGTCTCCGTGTGTCGTTGCCGCCTCGAGCAGCTTCAACCCAGCCTCACCGGCCGCGGTCGAAGGCTTGATGTAGGTCTTCATCACCACCTCGAGCGAGTTCCCAAGCACCTGGTTCGCGGCCCGTGCATCACCGGTCAGATCGAACAGTAGTGTTGCTGCCCCATGCCGGCCGGAGTAGATGCCGCACCAACGCGGACAGACCGCCTTGGCCCGTGGCGCGATATGCTTCCGCACAAACTCATTGTGGTTGATCGGCTGCCTGCTACGCCGACTAAACAACCACCCAACTGTGACCCCGCCACACTCCGCGCGCCACGCTGCGATCAGCGATCGCACCGGCTCGATCAAAGGCAACTTCCTCTGCGACTGCAGCGTCTTGGTATCGCCAGGAACGCCGTAGGGCGCTGCGCGCTGCACGTGGACCTGCTCGGCGTTGACATCCTCCCATCGAGTGCCGGCTGCCTCGGACGGGCGCATCCCCAGCAGTGCGCAGAGCACGAAGAACAGCTTCGCGTCGGTCCGCTCGATCGCACCGAGAATTGCATTGACCTCTGCGCTCGTGTAAGCGACCTTGGGCCGCGGAGCTCGAGCCTTGGGTGACTTCAACTCATGCCATGGGTTGCGGTCGATCTTGCCGAGGTTGACAGCGTGTGTGAAAATCCCGCTGGCCAGCGACCGGACATGTGCCAGCGAGTTGCGGTTGAGTCGTGACTTGAGCCCATCGAGGAAGGAGTAGCCGTCAGCAGTGCGATATTGTGCCAGGGGCCGAGTACCAAGCTCCTTCTCGAGCACCTGTGACCAGAGTTTCTCATACCCCCGCATTGTCGACCACCGGAGGTTCTCCTTGGCCCACGGCCGGTAGATCTCGGTCCAGAAGGAACCAATCGCCAATTCTGTGGCAAGAGCACTGCGCTCCTGGTGACTCTCCGCGTTGACCTCAGCCAGGCGGCGCCTGCGCAGCTGCTCTCTGGTGCTGGGTTTGGTGTCGAGACCACAGAGCCGTTCACTGACTTTCGTCCGCTGGCCGTTGGCACCGTCGGTGTAGAATCGCAGGTACCAGCCGCCGGCGCGTTCAACTACGGTGCCGCGCTGGCGACGGAAGCGACGCTGTCGGTTCGACCGGAGAAGCGTCTTGATGTCCATGGACTAAATATAGCTTATCGGCCCTATCAGACCAAGATGTCTTTGGTAACCGACCGTAATCCATTGATTACAAAGACGCGGAGGGATGTGTGAGTGGTTGAAACAGGCGGTCTTGAAAACCGCTGTACGGGAAACCGTACCGGGGGTTCGAATCCCTCTCCCTCCGCCATTTATCTGTATGTTTTTCAGCGACCTACGTGTGAATAATCGTCACGGTAGTTCGGGGAAAACTCTGTGGAAAAGTCGCAAATGTAGTAAAACCGTAGTAAATTACTTCGCGTCGACACAAGATTGAACACTATGTGTCCTAATTCAAGATCTTCCCCGGAACTATGCGAGTGCACGGTGACGGATTAAACCTACTCGCGTTCACAACGGCACCCATTCAGGCTGATTGCTGCTGGCTAGAACCTGCGAAGAGTCAGTAGACGAACTCCACCACCGCATCACCGAGCCAAATAGAAAAACCCTCGACGTTAACAATTACGCCTCGAATGATCACAGGGTCGTTCGCCTTGGCAATCTTTAGTCTTGGCGCGAGCGCCGCGTTGCAGCTTATTTCCACGGAAGAATGTTTGGCGGGGTTACGATACTTAACTTTCACAACACACTCCTTGGCAAAAGGCCGTACGTCTCGAAAGAGTCCGGGCCAACACACTTCCAATCCCCGATACGCGCGCGCCGCTTCTGTGCGCTGAAAGACGGGTCGAGAGTCTATTTCGTTGTGTATATCGTCGGGACTCGGCTTGGTAATCTTCACGCTGTCCGGAATCGGCGGGAAGGGTACGTCAACGTAGAACACGTGAGGCGACGGTTCAAGTAAGGCGGCGATTCTATGGTCCGTTGGTTTGGGACGAAGTAACCAACCAAAAGCCTTCTGGAGCATCGGTACACCGAATCCGTCGAGAGCAACTTCAAGGAAGTGCCACATAACCGAATCACCTGTTGGTCTGCTTTAATATCTCAGATCCCTGCCTTAACATCTCACCACCCCGCCCTGCGAACCTATCTCCGGGATTCGCCGAAACCCAACCGTTGTTGACTCTATAGACCTCGCCCTGTTTTTCGAGCCTGAGAAGGGTGTTGTATACGACAGCCGCAGCGTTGACGTAGCCAGATAGATCGAAACCTCGGTCCATTAGCGCCAACTTGATTTCGCCGGGGCGCATTGGTACTAGCGAAGCCTTGAGAATCCGCCGGAGGGCATCGCTAATCCCGGTCGTGGCTTCGTCGCTAAGTTGTTCCGGTCGAACTTGCGTGATCTTGGCCGCACCGAGCAGAGTGGTCAAAGCGTCGTGAGTTGCCTTTAGTTGGGTAAGTCTCTGGTCCAAACCAGCGATGGATTCGCTCAGTTGGTGCCGCTTCGCAAGCACCTCAACGATTTCCACGTTTATCGCAACGATGGCGGTTTCGTATTCTGGTTTGCTCACTCCATTTATGTAATTCAGGATGTAGTTATTTGTCAAGATGAAAAGATGAGCTGTATCTTTCGGGCCTCCGCCGCGTGCCAGCGGTGCTGTCCCGGAGTGCGGGGCGAGCGCGACGGTACGGAAAGTCACTGGTTTAGCTTATATCTTTGTACTTGACGGCACCATTATACGAGTGATAGAAACTCGAGGTATGGCGCACAATTACTACGAAGCGCTGGCCAGCGCTGAAGCCGAAATAGAGGACCTGCTCGCGGAGCGGGAGCGTATCGACGCGAAGATCAATCTCCTAAAGCGTCTCAGTACAGACTACCGGTTGCTGCTGGGCACATCCGTTCCCGGCGCCACGCCTGTGGTGGATTTGCTGACAGAACTAAAGAAGAGCCTTGCGGACGCGGGCATCAGCAACGCTATCCGACGCGTTCTCGCGAACTCCAAAATACCTCTCTCCGTCTCGGAGATTAAGGCTGGGCTGGAGAGTCTCGGGTTTGACTTGTCCGGCTACTCGAACGCGGGAGCGGTCCTTCACAACACGCTGGCGCGGTTGGTCAAGCAGCGAGAAGTGCTAGGCGTAAAGAATCCGGCTGGCCAGACGGTTGCCTACGCGATGGTGTCGAATAACGCCATCCGCAACCGTCTCCTCGCGATGGATCAATTCAAGCCAACTGAGGAATAGTCCATGCTACGTCGAATCTTTTCTGCCTTCGAAGTTGCCACAATCGGCGTGGTCCTCACCTTCGTCTTTATCCACCTGGTGCTATTCCTCTTTCGGGCGCTGCATGGGTAGAGCGTTTTACCAGCATAAGCCTGCGTTGGGACTAGTTACCTCGATAGTCTTGGAGCAAGGAGTCAAACCGCGCTATCACAATGTCTACACAGTTTTCTAACTTTTTTCTCTCCACAACCTTGTACCCAGTGGTTCAAAAATGTCCGATTCCCCGGTACGTATACAGCGATGGACGCTGCCGACCCGCTTGTGGGAAGGTCGATCGCACTGATGCTGAATGTGAAATCGGCCTCTCGTTCGGCTTCGACTCAGCAGTAGCGCGCGGAGCGAGCGAGAGCATCCTTGAGTCTATAAGCGAACACGGTACTCTGCGCCTCCTCGGGACCGATGCCAGTAATAAATTTCACCGCGGTAAGTCCAGGGTGTTTTCCAATCGGACAGGCAGTAGCAGCGGACAGGCAGCCAGTGGCTACGAAAACAAGACAGAGAGTTTGAATCGAACGCTTCATGGGGCTTCCTCATGTCCGGAAGTAATCAACGGCAGCACTGGGTCGACTGAACTGACTGGCCTAGGGTCTTGATATTTCCTCCGCTTGCGCGTACAACCCTGCTAACGATGAGACGCGTACTGCCGTGCACCGGTTTCGTATTGGCATTCGCGGCATCATTGATTGCCGACTCCAACCTGCGCATCGCCGACGTCGGCCTGCACGGTTACTCCGGTCCTACCTCTGCAGTCCGGCTTGTCGTGCGCAATCCTTCCTCGCAAGCGCAGACAATTCATCTCCAGGTTGCCGCCAGCAGCGAGAATGGCGTCACGAACACCATTACAACCGACGTTCGACTGAGCAGCGGCGAGCAGCGCGGACTGGAGTTGCCGATCCTGATCCCGGGCGGAAAAACCGCCATTACAGCTGCTGCGACCACCGGAGGCGCCGTTTTCGGTCACGACAAGTATGAACGATTGTTGCACCAAAACAAATTGATCGTGCTGATGTGCGCCAGTGAGAGCGTCTGCAAAAGCGCGCAGTCGCAGATCCAGTTCAGCGGAAGTATTGAGGAACGAGCCGACAAGAACAGGCAGACTGCGTTCGAAACGGTTGACGACCCGCGTGACCATTGGTGGGCTTATTCGGCTGGCAGCGCCGTCGTGCTCGCGATGCCGACGGCAGCGTTTACGCCTGCGCAGCAAGCTGCTCTCGAGGGATTTGTGCGCGGCGGCGGACGCCTGGTTCTGCTGGAAGACGAGATCGCAGACCCCGCCTTTCTTTCCGCCTATCGCCAAGGGCCGGCGCCACCCCACGGTGAACGCGTGGGGAAGGGAACGCTTTTTCGTGTTTCCGGGCTAGGCGCAAACCAACTCGGCGATGTTTTCGTTGGTCAGAATCTGCAGGGTATTCTCGGGGAGACTTATACGTGGAGGAATTCGAACCAGACGGGCTGGCTGAGCCGCCGGTTCGCGACGTCGTTTGATTTTCCGCGGTTGCGCTGGATCCTGATCTGGCTGGCGGCTTACACAGTCATGATCGGCGTGGTGAACTTCGCGGTGCTTCGGCGTTTGCGCCGTTTAGAATTCGGCTGGATCAGCGTGTGTGGACTGGCACTGCTGTTTGCCGCCGGCTTCTATTTCTCCAGCGCCAGCCGGCGCCCGAAGAATTTTCGTTTGGATAATCTCGCGACTTATTACCTCGATTCGCGAAGTCCGTTGGCGGTGGCCGAATACAACCTGCGAGTCTCCGCTCCTGAGCGGCGGGACGTCTTGGTTTCGGTGGCCGACCCCGCCGTGTTCACCACGTCTAATTTCGCAGCCGACGAAGCAAACAGCCAAATTTGGACCGAGATGAACCGGCAGCGGACGCAGGAGCGCCGCACATACGACATTCGTCTGGGTCCGCCGAGCCAGGTTGAGTTGCCGATGCTGAAATGGTCATTCGACGACCTGAATTTGGAGGGATTGCACGAATTTTTCGGGGCGGTACACTTCGTGGCGCCTAACCGTTTGCGCAACAATACGGGCCAGCGCTTTGATGAAGCTGTTTACCTGGACTACAACTCAAATGCTCTATACGCGCTGCCCGCGTTGGCGCCAGGCGGGGAAATTCAACTGGACACGATCACGCCGAAGCCAATTTACACGAAAGACGGGACTTTGCAGGCTTGGGCCCTTCCAAACCGCGATTCCAGCAAGCAAACTCTACAGGAACTGGCGATCACAGTCGCCTTTCCGTTCGCCAGCGGGGGGCGGGTGTTTGCGGGGCTCAGTGACGGACCCGCGCTGCCGGTCGAGTTGAACGTTTCCCATCAGAGCAGCGTGCATTCGCTCATTGTTGTTGCCTTGGAGCAGCCATGATCGATGTCGAACAAATGCGCAAGAGTTTCGACAGCACACACGCGCTCGACGGCTTCACCCTCCATGTTGGGGCGGGAGAACTGTTCGGACTCGTCGGTCCGAACGGCGCCGGCAAGACCACGCTGATGAAGGTGCTGTCGACGCTCCTGCCGATGGACAGCGGCACGGCTCAGATCCGCGGACTGAACGTGAACACGCAGGCGCGCGAGGTAAAACGCCTGATTGGCTACTTGCCCGATCAGCCCGGCGTGTACCAGGACATGAGTGTGCGCGAATTCCTGGATTTCTTCGCCGACGCGTTTCAACTCACGGGAGCGCGCCACCGAGCGGCCGTGGACCGTGCCATGGAGCGCTCTGGACTTGCGGATCGCAGCCACATCTCCGTGGAGCAACTCTCGTTTGGCATGAAGCAGCGCTTGGTTCTAGCCAAGACGCTACTGCACGACCCCAAGGTTTTGTTACTGGATGAACCGTCTACGGGGCTCGATCCGCTGGCTCGCATCGAACTGCGCGAGCAACTCAAGCGATTGCAGGCCGAAGGCATCACCATCTTGATCTCCTCGCATATTCTCAGCGACCTGGAAGACATCTGCACGCAGATCGCTCTTATTGGAGCAGGGCGTAATGCGACCGATGCCGAAGGACACTCGGTTCTTCAATTGCGCGCGCCGCACCCTCCGGTGCGGATCTACGAGATCGAACTGCTAGGAGACAACGCTCCCGCGGTGACAATTGTGAACTCGGTCGCCGGCGCACGTACGCTGGAATCCAGCGCCGACCGCCTGGTTGTGGAGATGACGGGCGCTGACGAGCAGGCTGCGGCGCTGCTGCGGGCGCTGGTAGTTGGCGGCGTGAATGTCCTCCGCTTCGACCACCGCGCGCTCGGTTTGGAGGAAAGATATCGACTGGTTTTCCGGGAGAAGCGCCCATGAACCCGATGATCCGAAAAGAACTGCGGCAACGCATGCGGGAACGACGCGGTTGGCTGCTGCCTTCGCTCTACCTGGTCGTTCTCGGCGCGGTTGTGACCTTCGCTTACTTCGTGACAACCACGGATGGCGGCGCGTCCGGCATTCAGGGATCAACGGTGGGCGTCGTTTTGTTTCTGACACTCGCGTATTCGCAGCTGGCACTTTTGCTGCTGCTGGCGCCCATCTTCAGCGCCGGTTCCATTACCATCGAGAAGGAGCAACGAACCCTCGCTGGCCTGCTCACCTCGTTGCTCACTTCCGCGCAGATCTGGTGGGGGAAGTCTGTTTCTTCGCTGCTGTTCGTATTGCTACTGCTGGTTACGAGCCTGCCGGTACTGAGCATGGCTTTTGCGTTTGGCGGCATCGGCCCATGGGAGATCTTCAGCGCCACGTTGACAACCGTTATTATCCTTGCCTGCATGAGCGCGATCGGTCTCTATTGCTCGTCGGCTTTCCAGCGCAGCGTGCATGCCACCGCCGTGAGCTACGCCACCGTGATTGCAATCAGCGTGGTGACAGCCATCGTCTTCTTTGTGCGGCTGACGATGTACGAATCCGCGCATCGCGGCCAGGCGGTTGCCGTTGGGAGTAATTGGTACGGTATCCCGCTGAACATTCGCGCCCCGATGTACGTGAACCCGTTTTTCTTCCTAACTGCGTCTTTCGCTCCGCCTAAGCAGCTATACCCGGCATGGATCACCTGCGCCTGCGTGTTTATCGCACTTGGGGTGCTTGCTGTGGCGCTGACCTTGCGCAACCTACGCCGACGTGGTGACTTATAGGCCCCGCTTGCTGCGCTGCGGCAGTGATCGCGACGCCACCGCGGCCGGCGGCCTTCTCCGCGGAAACTGAGATTTCAAGCGAGTGAACCGAGATCACGGGTGGATGGTCGGCAAACTCAGAAACTATCTCATCGGCGCCGCTGCTTTCCTAGATTCCTCTTAACCAATTCGCCACGGCTCTTTCTCATGCGGAGACTTCAATGCCTCAGGCAATGCAACTTTTGCGGTTGAGGCATTCCGTTTGCCTAACGCTTGGCCAATCCCCACCAGCACGCGCAAACGTGTCCCTCGATCAGAGATTCGGAGCGCACTGGCAATAGCGCCATTGGGATCCGTGTCAGCCCAGGCGATGAGATGGTCTTTCGTCCAGTGGTACGCGGAGGGTTCGCGTGCTCAGCCGCGATATGGGAATCCGGTGCGGGGAGGTGCGGGAGAAGCTTCCTGCTCCCAGTATTTCTAGGGTCATCAAGGAGCGAAGCATCGATGCCCTATCGTGTCTGGACCGAGCATGGGTACCGTGCCACAATTTTGCCCATTCCCAAGTGGCAGCGCTCACTTCCTTCATCTGGCAGACAAGGTAGGAAGAAATGAGAAATGTCTATCAAGTGTTGCGTGAGAAGTCCGACGCAATCGCACAAGTCCGGAGAGAAGTCGAGGCTCTTCGATCGGTGACTCCCTTCCTCGCCGATTCACGACCGGACCAGTCCCGAGCAGGCACACAAACACTAGGAAGGACAGTGACGGGTACTGAACTTTGCGATGCGATCCGCACCGTTGCCGAACTTCTTGCCGACGAAACGCCGGACTTCGATCCTGCAATCCGTGCTCGGTTAATCGAGGCGGGGCAAGACGATTTTAACCGCCGCACGCGACGGTTTTCGTCATGGCTGAGGGCGCCAAGATGGCCGTTTTAGCTCTTGAGAACGGGGTGTTACGGCTGATGTCGTCTTGCCTTACTGGATGGCACTAGCGACTTGTGAGAAGACAGTGCTCGCATTTGCACCGACCATTCGTACTCCACCCATGACGATGACCAGAATGACGGCGAGCATTACGGCGTACTCGGCGACATCCTGTCCCTCAGCATTACGCCATGCGTGGCTTAAAGGGTTTTGAATGAGCTTTCCCATAGGCAACTGGTGCTGCCGCCAATAAGAGTCTCGCGTTGTTGAACCTCAGCAAGGAACATGCACCTTGCCATCCGTCGAGTTCATCCCCCAAGCTTGATGCTCGTCTCGTATAGTTCGTAAGCCCACTTGATACTCATGCCTGCTGATTAGCCGTACCCAAACTACCAAAAACGTCATCTTGCGCTGGCGATAAACTACGGTCACTTCGCTTGAAAGCTTCAACTCGTGACGCACCGCGGCGAGCCGCGCGCCCGAAGCAGTTATGTCAAGTGTGTGCGCAATCTCCTCGACATAGTTCCCAGCTGTGTCGGTGCTTCGCACTTTTATGGGAAATACCACGCGAACGCGATTCTGCTGACCCTTTGTTCTTTCGGCGCTGCTTGATTGCATTTTCTTCCACAACAACTATGCACCAACTAGCTGGCTGGCCGGGATGGCTCGGATGGGGGATGCGTGTCGGTTAGCCGCTTGCAGTCCGAAGGCACTCTTAGGTGCTATTCACCAGCATCGTGCGACTGCCTATTGTCGCGAAGAAGAGTGCTTCAGGGGAAGTAACTGTTCAACGGAACGCCCTGTGATTCGAGCGCCAGCAGCGTCACCTTCTCGGGATCTTCTTCGTTGGCGCCGAGCTAATCGACACTCTGGACCGGATTCGCGAAGAACTGTTGTTGTTCAAAGGTCGCTGGAGCAGCTGGAAGAGCCCGCGCGGAAGGCCTCAGAGCATTGCGGACTACTTCGACGGGGCAAGCCCGAAATTTGTTTTTGTGGGAGCCTTCTCTTGTTAGAAAATTCCCGCAAAAATCGGCCGGTGGACAACGGCGAAAACATTGGCTTCTCGCGGCGAGATTACGCGGCTTAGAAAAGTGTAGTTTCCTAATGAAAAGATCAGCGTCGGCCGGATCGAAATGTGTTGTGTTCCGATAGCAGCTCAAGGTCTAGGCGCGTTCGCGTGGGCGAACGGTTTACTTTTAAGGACACTCTCGTGTGACCCGGGCTGCTGCAGTCAAGAGTCGTATAGTGAATCCATCGGCGCAGCCGTTCATCGTGCCGCAAGGCTTTTCTTATCTCTAGGCCGAAGAAGCCGGTGTTGGTGTTCACGAAACCTGGTGTGATACCCCGATTGCGCCCGTGCCCATGGATCAGAATCAATTCATCCTCGCCCATCTCCCAGGCCTGCTCCACAATTGCCATGAGGGCGCCATTCCACACGATTTGCCTCGGGTGATAGCCGTGAAGATCGATTTGCATGATGGCCGCTAGCGTATACCCAAACCGTCGTGTGTAATGCGATTTTCCGCCAATCACCAAAACGGATGAGTCGATCACGCGTCACCGTTTCGATAACCTTGCGTGCCGCATCCCTACCTGCCTCGCGAAGGGTTCTCTCTGAACTGTCAACCTCGTGGTTTGCAGCGAGTCCAAAGTGACTCTAATCTTGTACAGGAACCGAACTCGGCGAACATGAGAACGTCCAACAGTCCAAAAACGACACACCGGGCCATGCCACCTCTAAGGCTTCGAGTTCTTTTCGACAGCGTAGGTTATCCACCACAGCGAGTTCTTCGGCTGGACTAGTCGTCATTGCGACCCTCGCAAATTCGGAGCGGGGTCCGAAATGCTTTCCCGATGGCCAAAACGGTGATTGCTTGCGTCAGATGGACGGAGTTACGCTGCCGCAGATTGGCGATCCAGAGGTCAAGATAGTTCATAGTGGGATTTTGAGCGATGTTGCGCCAACTGTCCAACGGCACCGGCTCGACGCTGAATTCCCCAAAGCAAACCACCAGCTACTTCAAATGGATTCGCATTGTTTTTCGTTGCTGGAAAGATCGGGCGGCTTATGACGAGAGCCGATATTTGGCGGCGCTCGCCAAACGAAACTCACCGCTCGCTGCGGTTGCCACTGGGACAATCCTGTGAACAGGGGATCGCCTACGCTCTCACAGGCTTGACTTCTACCTAATCCGGATGATAAACAATCGCAGATTTTGCTCGTAGTGGTCCCCCCCGACCTTTCAGTAAAGATTCCGTTTGGCACGTTCACGTCGCATCGGCTCCCTGAGCTTTGGCTGTTTACTGTCTCTTTCGGAGGACCTTCATGAACCGCGGGCCTCTCCTTATTGTTCTGCTTTTCGGCCTTGCGCTTGTCCTTGGTCTGATTGGTTGCGGTGGTAGCAGCCCTATCACCACACCACCGCCAACCGGCTGCACGAACACAACTACCGTCAAATGCACGCAGTCAGGGGCAGTTCAGGGTGTAGCGACAGGGAATCTCTATGCTTTCCGCGGTATTCCTTTTGCAGCTCCCCCGGTGGGTAACCTCAGATGGAAGGCTCCCCAGCCAGCCGCCAGTTGGAATAACGTCCGCGACACGTCCACTTTCGGCAACGAATGTCCGCAATTCGAACTCAACACTGGACAGTATGGAGGCGATGAAGACTGTCTGACACTCAACATCTTTATTTCACAGAGTCCAGCACAGCAACCGCAGCCGGTGATGGTTTTTCTCCACGGCGGAGGTAACTTTGCCGGAAACGCGCACTCCTCGCCGACGCAACTCGATCTGCCGCCTCTGGCGAATCATGGCGTGGTCGTTGTGACGGCGCAGTACCGGCTGGGAATTCTGGGTTTTTTGACTACGCCACAACTAGCCACGGAGGATGCAAGTTCGGCCGGGGCGTACGCGCTGCTCGACATGATTGCGGCGTTGAAATGGGTGCAACAGAATATCGCTGCGTTCGGTGGCGATCCCACCCGGGTCTTGCTCTTCGGACAATCGGCAGGCTCATTTAACCTTCAGATGTTGCTAGTAGCACCTCCGGCGCAGGGACTGTTTTCAGCGGCCGGCATGATCAGTGGAGCCGTGCCGCTTGCTAGCCAGACCACGTGGTTGCTGTCCAATTCGGCTGCCGCGGCGGCAAGCGGTCCGTTCATTTCCGCTATGGGCTGCGGCAACGCCGGCGATGTTCTCGCCTGTCTTCGCGGCGTTCCTGTGACTACCATCGTGAACTATGGCACGAACATTGCTCTTGGCCCGGGGTTTGGGACGCCCTTTTTGCCCATCGACAGTTTTGCCTACCTTCAGCAGCATGGTTCTCCGGTTCCGCTGCTGATCGGGTCAACGAGTGAGGAGTACACGGCAGTGCGCGACGGACCGGATGTCCTGGGCAGCCTTGACCTTGCGGGCTACATGACTGCGATTCACCAGAGATTCGATCCCGTGGGCACGGGAGTGGCGGACCAAGTACTCTCGCTTTACTCCGCGGCTGCCTATGACACGCCTTTCTGGGCCCTGGTCGCGGTGGACTCCGATTACCAAATCACATGTGAAACGCGTGGCACGGCTCTTGCAACGGCCGGCGCCAACCACAAACCGGTTTGGCGATACATTTATACGCATCGCTACGAGAACGACATCAGTCTGAATGGCCTGCGAGCCTGTCACACCTGCGATCTGTACTTCATTTTTGGGAATTTCAACCCCGTGGGTCCGATACCCAACTACATGCCAACGTCCGCGGAGTTGACGTTTTCCCAAGCGTTGATGGGCTATTGGACGCGCTTCGCAGCAACGGGAAATCCAAACGGAGCGGGGACGGTGGCATGGCCGCAATACGACGCAAACACCGAAGGCATGCTGCAACTCGACGACACTTTCGTTCCGATCAACGGCTATCACGTTCCGCAATGCACTTATCTGGAGACGCTGACTCAGCCGTGAGCCGCGTCGATGGGACCAACGAGTTGTGAACGGAGCCTCTGCGTCAGAAACCTGAGTGGGGCGAGTTCTGAGGGCCGGGTGGCCCACTCGGAAGCTTGTGTTAACGCCTTGTTAATGTTACCCGCCCGGCAACTGATTCCACTGACGTCTGAAACGAGCCCTTGCTTCGATTCGCTACTACCGAGTAGCGTGTTGCTGACTTTTCGGGGCATCTCATGCAAACTTTCGATCCTGCAGGCGAGTGGCTGCGCCTCTCCGAACATTATCGACAGCTGAGTGATGACGAACTGGTAGGCCTGGCTCGCCAGACATCGGAGTTGACCGATGGCGCGCAACAGGCTCTCGCACAAGAAATCGCCAATCGCGGGCTGAAAATCCCGCCCGAAGAATCATCGGCTCCGCCGAGTCCCGAGTCAGAGCCAGACTCTGCCGAGGATGGTGAATCGCCTTACGCAGAAGACCGCGAATTGGTGGTGATCTGTACCGTGTGGAGCTTGGCGGATGCGCTGAAGCTACAGCACTTGCTTGACACGGCGGGAATCCCGTTTTACATGGGGCCGGAGAAAGCTACGAGCGTCGACGCAGTGAACTCGAATTTCGCGAATGGCCTCAGCGTGCAAATCATGCAGGTTGGCGTGCCTTGGGCGCGCCAAGTATTGCAGCAATATTTTCCCGCGAACGAACCCCCCGAAGAGAAGGCTGGCGAATCGGACAAGCTTGCGATTCATTGTCCCAGGTGTCATTCGACGGAAGTTGTGTTTGAGGATCTCGACCGCGGACCGGAGAACTCACAGGGTAAGCCCTTATCGAAATTCAAGTGGACCTGCGACTCGTGCGGCCACGAATGGAAGGATGATGGCGTGGTTTCGGATGAGTAGATGCAGACATTATTCCGAAAAACGCGCCCGTGGCTGGTGCAAAAGCCCATTTCACTGATTGCCCGGGATTTTGGCGAACAAACAGCGCATCGCGTTCGGAAAAGCTTGGAAGAGGAGGAACTGTTAGTGAGATAAGCGAAACCTCTTATTGTTATCCACCTGGTGCAAATCCCGTCTGACCAAAGTCGAGCAGACAGGTCAGTAGAGAGTCTACTCGGAAAGTTGCGCTAACACCTTGTTTTCGTCAGTAACTTAGATTCCGGTTTCAAGTCCGAGTAAGCTTGGCTTGTACTTGGTAGGAGTGCAACGAGATGTGCTTCGTTCTGTACGCGGGAACTTCTGATCCGATACCACCGGGGCCTGTCGCGCAATCGCTATACTAGGCCCATGAAAATGATGGCATTGCCGATGTCCATCACCGACTGGACTCACATCTCGTCCTCGAAGCATCCCGGAGAGACGGGGTTTGCGCTTTGGAAGACCCAGAGCTTTGGCGACATCCGTGTTCGAATGGTCGAATACTCGCCCGGTTATGCGGCCGATCACTGGTGCTCGAAGGGTCACGTGATCCTGTGCTTGGCTGGCGTGCTGGATATCGAGCTGGGCGATGGCAGGCAGCTCGGCCTGAAGCCGGGCCAAAGCTACCAAGTGGGTGACGGCGATCCCCCGCATCGCTCCTCGACCGCGACCGGAGCGAAACTCTTCATCGTCGATTGACGCTTACCCATAGGCTCCCAGAAAGGGCTCCAGGCGACTAACCCAGCGTGGGTTTACACCGCGCCCTCTACCTGGAATTGCGTGGAATATGGTGGAGAGGTATAGATCGATGATTGGGCATTGGCGCCGGAATTGCTCCGGTGCATTCCTTGTTTTTTGTGAGAACGAGCAGACTTGCGAAATAGCGCACTGGATTCGGGACGGCAGAGCTGCCGTTTGTTTTGAGCCGCCCTGCCAGCAACTTTCCGCATAACGTGGCCGCTTCTAAGCATTTCGCTTTAGCCCATTGGTGCCCCGCGATTACCATCAGTGCCATTTACCCGAAGGGTCGAGCTGCTTAGTCTGTGGCCATCAGCCCCAGGGAGGATGGATGGTTCGCTTTATCGGAACCGTGGCGCTTACCTGTTTGGCTGCCATCACAAGGCACTCAGCCGCGTGTTCACGATTGGGCGCCGAACTTATCAAGTCTAATGGGAGTGCCGTTTTCCCCAGGAGGAACGCAATATGCGAGACATTCAAGAAGTTCTAAGAGCGAAGAAGAGCGCGGTTGAGCGCGTTCGCCGAGAAGTTGAGGCATTGCGCCTTGTGACCCTGCTGCTGGCCGATAATGAGGACAGCGGGTGGGACGCCGGCTTACGGTCCGCTGTGACTGCAGAGGAGACTCATAAAGTAGCCTCGCTTTGTGCAGACGAGACGGAGGATTTGCCAGCGGAAATCCCAGCCCGAGCACCCGAGGCTGTACCGAACGATGTCAGGTTTGCTAGAGCCAAAAAGATCTCGCGCCAACTGAGGCGTATCGCGGAGCCCTGGTTCGGCACGTTGGTAATTGAGCGTCAGTAAAAAACAGCAGTTGCTGCTGACAGTGGAGTTTGGCAAATGTTTTCGGCAGCCTATCCCCTCTACGTTTTTTTCTTTGAGTCTTCCCCCGGAATGGCGATCAGCTACTTGAGTAGTGGAGGGCTGTTCCGTCTTTGGAATCTACGGTCTAGTTGATGGCAGTGGAATGCGACGTTTATTGGCCTGGTGGGCAATTCGGAGGGCCTCGAGTTTCTGGATTGCACTGCGGCGATATTCGTCAATGACCTTTGCGTACGTCTGCAAGATGATGCTTCTTGGTCTGCCTGCATCCAGCATTGGCGTGAATTTGCACAGCGACGACGCCGCATGCTTGCCGTGCCATCCACAAACTAGTAAGCAAGGTCTGATCAACGGGTGGCGGTGTCCGAACGACTGACGCAGAGGATGGTTGATGTAATCACGATATTAGCGAGTCATGCCACTGCCCGTTCTGCTAAGGAGAGGGTTCGTAGGCGTGCGAGGAAATCTCGACACGGTTTCGCCCATTCTTTTTCGCACCGTGCAATGCCGCGTAAGCCCGATCTGTTAACTCTTGAGCCGCACGGCCATCCTGCGCTGCCCGTCGCCATGCCGATGCTCACGGTTAGAGCAACATCGTTGTGGCGAAGGCCCTCCACTTCCGTTCGGATGAACTCCGCGAACGCTCTCACATTTTGGAGATCGTGGCCGGCTAGAATAACGTCGAAAACACTGCCGCCATAGCGGTAGCAAAGCGCTTCGGGCAGGGCGGCACAACACTTGGAAAAAAGTGACACCAGCCCTTGCAGGACCTCGTCACCTACAACCACACCGTGCTTGTTGTTCACGTCGCGAAAATGATCGAAATCCGCAATCGGTACGGTCACACTGTGACGGGCGTCGTTGAAGTACCCTTCCAAATCTCGGATGAAGGCCCTCGGTAGCGGCAAGCCTGTAAGGGAGTCCACCATGGCGAACGATACTGCCTCCAACGCGGTCCTAGGTGTTGTCAAAAATGCTAGCGTCGGGGGTTGTGGCGGGGTCAACGGTTGAAACCAGCGTTCTCACCAGCTTGCGCAGTTTATTCGCTCGGAAATGGGTCAATGAGCGCTAGGAGATGTTTCGCCAACGATCAAACTGTCGGGTATGCGGCGGTGCTTAGTATGTGAACGTGACGTATGTTTTGCGCACGGTTTCTCTCACATCCCAGATCCCTCGGGAGTTGAGCGGAAAAAAAACAGCATCGCCCGCCCTGATCTCCATCGGCTGGCCGCCTTCCGGTGTGAAGAAGCAGTGACCAGCGACGAAATGGCACAACTCCGCCTGTATTACCTGGCGGGACCACACGCCCGGCGTGCATTCCCACACGCCAGCCTCGACTTGCTTGTCTGGTAAGGAAACAGCCTCGGAACATTTCAGTTGAGCGACTGGTTGGCCCACCGGCGCAGCAACCGGTCCCACGCCGGGGAGCGCCATCGTTGTTGCATTCGAAATCAGGACAGGTTGCATAATCGAACTCCCGACTAGAGAAACTCAGCTCCTTAAGGCTAAACCAACGCAACCCCCTCAGGCGATTAGACTCGGAACGCAGTCAATGAGTGCGATTTGATGTCAAGTCGGGGCGAAGCACTTTTAGAGATCGCCCAACAAGATTCCAATGAAGAGAACACAGCCAGGTAATATATTGCGACAACCCACAAAAGCGGAGTCGGTTCTTTGGCGCGGTAGACCCAGCCCTGAAAGCGTGACCGTGTTTTTCCGGTGCACGTCGAAACCGCAGTCCCGGAAAATGAGATGACCCCAAGTATCAGGTAAATATAGTGCGAGTACCAATCAGGCATGAATAAAGTCCCATTTTTTCCTATTTTCCTACTTGAGTTCCAGTCTGTCGCCGTGCGGCACCGAGAACTCACATTGGGATTGGTATAGCAAACGGGGGCAGTTCACCTTCTTTTCAACAAGCGGATCGGCGTGACGATGCAAGAACTTCCAAGCACCGTTTCTCTTTCTAATTGCTTGGAGTTGGGTTCGCGGCGTTCGCCGTAGCGGTCGGGTTGACGACTGCTCCGGAACGGGTAAGCCAGGGGGAAAATGGCGTCACTTCCAGCGACATCTTGTGGCGCGCCGAGGTGATGGGCACCGACACGGTCTTGATCAATTCCACATGGTCATCCCAGGCGTTGAGCTTGACGCGTCCGCCCAAAGGCAGGGCTGCGATCTGGTCCAGTTTGTTGGGATCGAGGGCCGGAGCAGAGTTCATCAACACCACCATACGATCCATGGCGCCCTTACGGTCGGCGAAGCCAGTGCCCAGGTGTGGAGTCAGCAGCGCGGAGAGAGCCGGGCCTCGCGCCGCCACCTCGCGCAGGAACAGTCCTGGTGTATTCAGACTCTGGGCGTACGGTGAATTCTTCAGCAGCTCGATAGCCTTCTCGTCGGCTGCAGTTTCCTCCTCGGGAACGTGCCGAAAGCCCAGGTTCTGGTAGGTGGATTCATCAGAGAACAACATGCGATCGTAGAAGGCGTACTTGCTGCCCAAGTTGTGCCCCAGGACGATGTGGGCCAGTTCGCGCGAAAGTACCATGGCCAGGCTGGCTTCATCCGGGAGGACGTCCACCAGGCCGCGGCTTACCACGATGGTGTTGCCCGCGCTGAACGTCTCAAGTGGCAAAGTCAGCATCACACGGGCGTGCACCGGGCCCGGCAGTTCGATGTTGTTGGTGGTCAGCAAATTGTTGACAACGGTCTCCAGCACCTTGTCCACTTCGCCCTCGGGCGCAAGCAGGCCGGCATTTTGTAGCCGCTCGATCACGTTGTCTCCTGCCTGCTGCTGCCATCGCCATTGCGCTTGCAGCGGAGAAGCATCCTGCGTCGCCGGACTTTCATCCCTCACCGTGGAGTCCACCACCACCTGGGTCAACTCGCTGTTCTGGGCGCCCTTCTGTAGGTCATAACCCCAGAGCCGGGTCTGGGCCTTGAAGGTAATCTTGTCCTTCGAACGGTAGCTGAAATCACCTTCCTCGCTGTAGATGTAGGCCGGTACCCAGTAGCCCGGGATCAGGTTCAAGCGCCAGCTATCCATGTGGAAGAAGTAAGCGTTGCGGGGGCGCGGCTCATAAAAGCCATTCAGGCGCACAATGTTGTAATTCTGGTCTTCTACCCAAATTCGGCCACGGAACCGGCCATTACCGGTGCCCTGTTTGGCGGACACATCGAAGACGATACAGCGGACATCACCCAGGAACTCGCGGTGCACGTACTTAAAATCGTAGGTTCGGCGATTGAAGTCGTCGCGGTCGGCGTAGATCATCCATGAGAAACCCAGGGGTTTGTATTCGTACTTAAACAACCTGGTGAAGCCGCCCAACAGGTGGCTCTCAAAGCTGGTGTCTTTGGAGAGATAGTCGCGGCGGTCCACGCGTTCGCCCAGATCCATGCGGCCGAGGAAGTAATGGTCTTGCACCGGTGCCGGGCCGACTTTTGGGTCGAACTTCAGATTTTGCAGGTAGGTCTCAACCAACGGGGTGCGGGTCTTCAGCATTTCCATCAGAGCATGCTCCCGCTCGATCGCGCGGTCTACCACCTGGTCCATCGTGGCAGACGGTAGCGAGGCGGGCGCGGTGCTAGCGGATGCTGCTACCGGCTGCGGCTCAGCGTTCGGGGGCTGCGGCTCGGACTGCCCGCGCGAGGAAGCCGGGCTAGACTGCGCGGCCGATTCTGGCGTCTGCGCCACTGGAAGAAAGAAAACCGCGATTGCGACGAGCCGTAGACCTGGGGACATTTGGGCGCTCCTTCTGGGCGGTCAGCCTCGCTGGGTCCTACCCTTGCTGAACACTGGGAGCAAAATTAAGTTTCGCCGAAGCCGAAAATCCCACAACAATAAAAGACTCAGGGGTTTACAGTGGTAGCCGACCTCTTTCTTTAACCCGCCTGCTGACCCGCTTGCGAGAGGTTTGGCTAACAATTTCCAAAGTTAAGTGGCGTAATCAGACTTGCGGTGCGCCGTGAAAGGCGCTGGACCAAAGCAGGAGGAAAGGCCCGCCCGGGAACTGGATCGCTCCACCCGGTAGAAGTAATCGGAGCGGCGCTGGAGGCAACAAAGCCGGCGGAGCCTCCGGTGTACAGGGTTGCATAACGCGACTCGGCGAGTCTGCAGGTTGGGACGCGAGTGAACGCTGAGCAGGCTTCGAAACTGATAATGCAGGAGCCGACCTATCGAGGCATTCTGCTGAGATTATGCTGGCATATCCATTTGCTTTTCCACACGACTGTTGTAGCCAGATATCCAAGTAAGTCTGTCAATAGTTTTTTTATCTCCCTCCGCGACCCTAGTTTCGCCAGCTACGGCACGTTCTATCGGCGTGACTAAGATGGGGGCATCGTCAACCTGCCCCGAGTGCTTCAGGACATCCATGTTCCCACGCTCAACCGTCGGATTCCGTAGCCAAAATCGCGCATGGGATTGCTAGCGGCGACGCAGGATTGATCCAAGAAACGGGCCGTCAGTGCCAGTACCCTGTGGCTCAGAGAATGACTCGGCCTTCCGTTCAGCGTGATCCTGATCCTCGATGAGCAAGGGAATTACGAGTTGAAGCGCCTCGATTTCGCTTTGTATGCGGGCACGATCTGCTTCCTTTTGTCGAAGAACGTCGCGAGCATCTTTCATTGATCAACCTCGCAGAAATCAGTTTTGCGTTTCCGGCCAAGGAGGGAATGCGTTTCCCTCAAGCAGAGCAAAGAACCCAACACGGACTGCGTATTGGCCCTGCCATCTTTCTTGCGCGCTTTGGGGCCCGTCACCCAGATCCACAAAGCACTTACCATGCCATAGCCCCAAGTCATTGAACCTTAACCATTCCATGAGAGTTTCCGTGTAATTTTGTCTAGCGATGCGGAACAAAAGGAGGGGAGCGCGAAATGATCTGGCAATCCCTCGCGTTTCGTTTCCGTGACTCGAGCGCTGAATGGAATAATTCTTACTAGCTTAGATGAAGTTTTCATCTGTTTGGCCCCACCACATTCGCGGAGTCGCTTGTTTCTCCTCACATATAGGTGGCAAAGGCTTGGAATCCAGCTTACTTGATTCCGTTGACGTCGAAAATGAGTTCGGCAGGGAAGATGCTTTGGATGGCTAGCATGTCGATTGAGAAAAAGTCGTTGATCAGCAATCGGGCAATGGTCAAGAAAGCGATGATTGCGAGCCACCCGATCGAGACCACTGAGCCTATCGGGAACCGAAGCCGTTTGAAGTCCACCGCCCTTACAGGGCATTCCATGAAGAAGAAGTCGGCAAGCCAGTTCAGGACCTTGAAGAAGTATTGATGTTGAAAGCGGAAACGCGAAGAAAGGATGTTACAGCCCTACCAATTCAGAGAGAATCGACACTGGAGTCGGCAAGCCAACCGAACAAAGGCAGTCCAAAGTTGAGGCTAAACCCGCTGAAGGCGAGCCCCTTAACCGCCCATCGCCCTGCGTGGGCCGCGGAAGACTTTCACCCGAATACCTCGGTCTCTGATTTCTCGGAAAACAACGATGCCCACGATTCATCCAGCCGGGTCCACTGGGTCGGGTCCAGCCAACAGACGTCGGTCTCGGTGACATGCAGCAAGCCGTGGCCCTCGGGGCATGCCAGTTCCGTTCCGACCCAGCCCAGGAGCAGGCATCCGGAACGACCAATGTGCGCTGGCAACACCAACTTTCGGAGACAAACGCGACAGCGATTCTGCTGATCGGCAAGGGACCACCACAGCACGAATAGACACCCGATCGAGAAAATCCAGAGCGACACAGATTCCACAATGAACGTGGATTTCCCGGAGGGGAACACATACGGCTCAGCGGTGAACTCAACTACCGCCGTCAGAAGAATCAATAGAAGAAGGAAGGACTTGGTGCCGAAGAAGCTCCACCATCGGCAAGCGCCCACGACTTCTGCGCACTGCGGACGCAGATTCAGTCGCCCTGACCAAAAGACCGGAGTAATCACAAGCAATGCAATGCACAATGCCAGCGCGTAAAAAATCAGCGGTTGTCGGATTCTGTCCTGGACCGGCCACACCTGCAAAGAAGAGTCCCCAAATCGCTCAGCCTCTGCGTTCGTAATGTCGCGCTGCAACGCCCACTCGACCCAACGGTCGGTCAGTTGGGGCCTCAACCGCGCAACTACTCCTACGTCATCTCCTGAGAACGATGTTCGATCCCCGAGCCACCACACGCCAACGTCCTCGCTCGGGAACCAGAAGCGCTGTGGCAGGACTCCGATCACCCTCGCTGCCTGGCCGTCAATCGTTGTCCTCTTCTGAAGAATGTTGGGATCACTCGAGAAGTGTCGGCGCCAAGTTGCGTAGCTCAGTACGAGGCTGTTGCAGGAGCCCTGCGCATCACCGGGCTGGGAGGTTCGGCCCAGCAAGGGTTTTACTCCAAAGACTTGAAATAGGCTCTCTTCAACTCGTACGGACCCAACCTTCGCGTATCTTCCTGCAATCATTAAGGTCGATTCCTGGGGTTTCCATCTGTAGGCGGCGACCGCCTCGAGAGTTTGTGCCTGCCTTCTCCAGATCTCCACCCAGGAATAGGGCACCACCCATTCTGCGGAATTAATAACGCCGGTGCGCGAGACGGTCGCAATCCGCTGCGGATCACCGTAGGGCGGCTTCAGCAGAATCGAGCGCATTCTTGGAAGATTGCCGCTGGCAACGGCGAATGACAAGAGTGCACTCGCCAGCGCCAGCAAAAGGAACGCCGGCGTTTGCGACCAGTTCCTGCTCGCGTGACGCAGGTCTTCCCGATTGCATCGGTACCACGCCGCGTCTAGGAATGCACCGCAGCATCGCCAACGCAAGCGCTTCCTGGCCGACGCCTCGTTCGTCTGAGAGACTTGCCACGCGTGCGCAAGCTCCGCCTCCCATTCTTTGCGCCATTCTGCGCGTGCGGCCCGAGGCACGATCCGGCTGGCTGTGCGCAAGATCAACTGGCATTGACGAAAAGTGTTGAGCCAATCGTTCATGACCTTGCTCCTTTAGCGTCCTTTCACTTTGACTTCCGGCGCCAACCGCTCCAGGAGCGGGTACCGTTTGACCGCGCCCATCAGAATTTCATTGCCCAGAGCAGTGACGCGATAGTTCTTCCGGGCCGGCCGATCCTTGGCCAGAGCTTCACTTTCCCACTTGGATTGGATCAACTGATCTCGCTCAAGTCGCCGCAATGCCGGGTATACGGTTCCACTCGGCAAGCCGGTAACGTCCATGATGTCGAACCCGTAGCGGTGGCCGTGGCGGATGGTCTGCAGAATTAGCGCCGAAGTGTGCGAAAGCCGGACTGGTCTGTCCATTCGATCCACCTATGTAGAATTCTACTGCAAAGCGAGAAAATATGTGCTAGGGTAGTTTTCTACATAGGGTGCGCGACGAGTGGCATCAGGAGGAACTATGAGGAACAAATCGAGCGTGGCCTTGTTCATCGTGATCTCAGCATGCTTGTTGATAGCGAAAGCCGGCATCGATGCGACCGGCAACTGGACCGGAGAACTAAGGGGCAAGGAGGGCGGGACAGGCAAGGTTCGCTTCGTGCTCCGGCAGGAAGGAGACCGCATCTCAGGGACAGCAGGCCCGGTCGAGAAACAGAATCGTATCTACGGCGCCAAACTGGAAGGCAGTCATCTTACATTTGCTGCCGACGATACCGACGAGGAGACAGGGCTCACGTTGACCTACCAGTTCGACCTCACCGTCACGAACGACCACATGCAAGGGAAAGCGCACGGAAATTCCGGAGACAGGTCGTGGACCTTTGACCTCTCTGTGACTCGGGACAAATAGCGAGCCGTTCGGGGCTCCGCCATTTCAGGGAGGGGCGAGGTGCTTCAGGCGATCGAACTCACCAAACATTACGCCTCCATTCCCGCCGTGCAGAAGGTTACGTTCCAACTGGAGGGTGGACAAATCTTGGGATGCCTGGGACCTAACGGCTCCGGAAAGAGCACGACCGTCAAGATGATAACCGGCCTCCTGGAACCTAGCCGCGGCCGGGTTTTGTTTCGCGGCGAGGACATTCGCAGAGACCTGGTCAGCTACCGGAAACGGCTGGGGTACGTCCCCGAAGAGCCGAATCTTTATCCTTATCTCAGCGGACGTGAATACCTTGAGATGGTTGGCATTCTGCGTGGAATCCCCCAGCCGAAGCTCGGCAAGAAAGTCGATACCCTGTTGGCGCTACTCTCCCTATACCCCAGTCGCCATTCGGCCATGGCCTCCTACTCCAAAGGCATGCGCCAGCGAGTGCTCTTGATTGCAGCTCTTCTGGACGATCCTGAGCTGCTGATTCTCGATGAGCCGCTTTCGGGGCTGGATGTCTCTTCCGCCCTTGTTCTCAAGAACCTAATCCGGGCTCTGGGCGAGCAGGGAAAGGCGGTTTTCTACTGCTCTCACGTGCTCGAAGTGGTTGAGCAAGTCTGCTCTCACCTCCTCATACTCCGCCAAGGTGCTGTCCTTGTATGCGGATCGACCGGGGATATTCAGAAGCGAATCGGCCATTCATCCTTGGAGCGCACCTTCCACCACCTGGTCGACGACGTTGATCCCGGTCAGGTGACGCGCGACATCATCGATGTCATACGGGCAGCATGACGAGACGAACGTCGCTGGCGTCCAAGTGGGATGCCTATATCTGCAGGCCATTTCCTCTGCTCGTACGCCTGTCGATGAATCGCATCTTCCATGGCAGCAACGGGGGCGAAGAAGAGCTGAATATCAGCATGGGACTTCTGCTGGCGCTGCTGGCCATTCCCGGCGGTTTCGCTTCGCTTCTCCTTTTTGACAAGTACGGATCGTTCCTGCAATGGCTGCGTGGGCAGACGAAGTTCGACCCGCTCGCAGCCGCCTTACCCGATGAGTACTTTTTCATCGTCCTCTCGATGGTGGTGACCGGCGGTGTTGCCCTCTGGTGGTGGGACAGCATCTTCCCGGATCGCCGGGACTTTGTGAACCTTGTGCCTCTCCCCATCGCTACGTCCAGGATCTTCCTGGCGAATTCCATAGCCATTGTGATTCTGACTGGCCTCTGCGTCATCGATGTAAACGCAGCGTCATCGGTCCTGTTTCCCGCCAGTGTGGGGGGCGCGCAACCGGCCTTTCGCTTCGCAATGCAGTTTGCGGGAGTGCACGCGCTGGTTGTTACACTCGCCAGCGTCTTCAGCTTCCTCGCTGTCTTTGCAAGCACCGGTCTCCTGCTGTTGCTATTGCCTTACGCCCTGTTCCGACGGATCTCGCCCTATGTGCGCACGCTCATTGCGACTATGCTGTTGGCCGCACTCTCAACCAGCTTTACCGTTCCCAGCATGATTCTGGACTTGCCCCGATTTTCACACTCTCCACTTCGCTTTCTGCCGCCAGTGTGGTTCCTGGGATTCTGCCAGTTGCTTCGAGGACGGGCTGACCCGTCTCTCGCGAAACTCGGATACCTCGCCATCTTCGCTTTGGCTGTCGTTGCTGCCCTGGCCCTGATCGCATACGCGGTTAGCTACCAGCGATGTTTTGTCCGCCTTCTGGAACTCGCGGATGCTCCTCCCGGCCATCTCGGATTGCGCATGTCGTGGATCTTCAGCCTTTTCGATCTCCTGATCCTGCGCACTCCTTTTCAGCGGGCGGGGTATCGGTTTGTCCTAAAAACGCTGTCACGGAATGAGGCGCACGCTCTCGCCGCGGGCGGGTTCCTGGGTGTGGGCATGGTCATCGCTTCGCGAACCCTGTTCTCTGCATTCAACGGAAAAGGCCTCACTCCGCTTCCCTCGGCGGACGTGCTGTCGATTCCCCTCATCCTCAGTTACTGCCTGGTGGTCGGAATCCGTTTTGTCTTTGACGTTCCTGCCCATCTTCAGGCGAACTGGATCTTCCGCCTCCTGCTCGAAAGAAGCATCGACGAATCCGCGGCGCTCGCCCGACGCGTGGTCCTCTGCTTCGCAGTGCCCGGCATTGTCTTGGTCGCGTTCCCGATCTATCTTCACTATTGGGGTTGGACCGTCTCCCTCGTGCATTTGGGCGTGATGATGATCTGGTTGATGCTCTTGACTGAGGTGCTACTCGTTGGATTTCGCAAGCTTCCGTTCACTTGCACGTATCCCTTATTCCAGCACTCAGCAGTGATTGTCGCGATGGCCTACGTATTCGGGTATTTTGCCTTTACGGCCATCACCTCAGAACTTGAGCTCGAAGCTCTTTCGAGACCTGTCAGAGGAATGGTCTTCCTCGTGATCAGTCTTTGCGTGTGGTACGTCGTTCATCGCGTGAGGAAAAGTTTCGTTGAAGTACGTGAGTGCCTCCTCTTCGAAGACACGCCTGCCGCAGCTTTCGAATGTCTCCACCTCAGCGATGGCGGTTGCTGATTCGCAGTACGTGCGTGTTTGGCAACGCGGCGCGATCTGCAGAGATCGGGTGACCACTCCGTGACAGCTCCCGGGTCGTCGTCAGTTCCGAATACTCCGCGGTAGCCGGCGTAAGATTGCCTGAGCCCCTCTAGCCGGGCCGCAGATTTCCGCCGGATTGCTTTGAGCCTCGAAGGAGTAGAGGAAGAATCGCATATGGGGGCGGCGGACTTCCGTGTAGGAGGCAGGCTCTTGGCCACGCTCGCCTCGCAAGCTCAGGGCTATGGCAATTTGATGATGACACCAGAACCGCAGGCGGACTTTGTACGCGAGTTGCCAGAAGTGTTCCTACCCATTCGGGGCGGATGGGGAAGGATGGGCAGGACCCGCACTTGCCTACACAAGCGAGCGAGGATGTGCTGGCCGGTGCTCTGTGCATGGCATGGAGGCTCAGGGTGGAAAAGAACACAGAGGCGAAGAAGACGAAGGGAACTGCTTCCGCGAAGCTAGCCCTTCTGTTGCTTCCGCCACTTCGCCCCAGCCTGCCTTCTGCGCAGCGCGGATGTGTGCGATTGCAGCCCCGGGACAGCTTACGTTTCTTGCGGGTATTGATGGAACGACCTTTCCTTGTGCCTT
>Ga0210408_10001068_pt1 | contig 30194 bp, 32 predicted proteins | sample IncBWH4MmetaG_FD_155471 | JGI IMG/M metagenome (GOLD analysis project Ga0210408, IMG submission 155471) | Forest soil microbial communities from Barre Woods Harvard Forest LTER site, Petersham, Massachusetts, United States - Inc-BW-H-4-M | ecosystem: Environmental > Terrestrial > Soil >... | reverse complement strand
GCCGATCAGCAGATGCGCGAAATGATCGAGGCAGACTATCACGACAGCCTTGACGAAGAGCTTGAGCTGGAGCTCGACGAAAACCATTTTGAGCAGTTCAGGGGAGTCCGCCCCCCGACCGGGGTCCCCCGATCCCTCGCTCCACCTATTTCAAGGAGCTGTTTCGGCTTCAGGGCGAGCTCGTCAAGTTACAGGATTGGGTCCAACACGAAAAGCTCAAGGTGGTCATCATCTTCGAAGGACGCGATTCCGTCGGCAAGGGTAGCGTGATCAAGCGCATCACCCAGCGTCTAATCCGCAGCGTCTGCCGCATCGCCGCGCTGCCGGCGCCGAACGAGCGCGAGCGCACGCAGTGGTATTTCCAGCGCTACGTGACACATCTGCCAGCCGGCGGCGAAATCGTTCTGTTCGACCGCTCCTGGTACAACCGCGCTGGCGTCGAGCGGGTCATGGGCTTTTGCACCGAGAAGCAAGTCGATGAGTTTTTTCGCTCGGTGCCGGAGTTCGAGCAGATGCTGGTCCACTCCGGAATCGTCCTGATCAAGGACTGGTTTTCGATCAGCGACGAAGAGCAGCAGTTTCGCTTCCTGATGCGGATCAACGATCCCCTGAAGCAATGGAAGCTGAGCCCGATGGATGTGCAGTCGCGCGCCCGATGGGAGCAGTACACCAAGGCGAAGGAGGAGATGCTTCGCCGAACCCATAGTCCCGAGGCGCCGTGGCGGGTGGTTCTGGCCGACGACAAGAAGCGCGCGCGGCTGAACTGCATTTCGCATCTGCTGACGCAGATTCCGTACGGCGATGTCCGCCACGATCCTGTCGTCCTGCCGGAGCGGATCCACGGCCCAGCCTACCACCGCGAAAAGATCGCCCCGGACATGTACGTCCCGGCGCGCTACTGAGCGCGCGATGACGGCCCTGGCCTTGCGCCGGGGCGCGTCCCTCATGCCGGAGGCGCCCACGCGCCCGAAGGCTCCCGATTCTCGCCCGTTAACCTCTGAGATCGCCCAGGCCGACCCGGCTGCTCCCCTGCACGTGGCCGGGCGGCCTGCGCCGATTCGGAATAATATAAGTAAATACAATGCCTTAAACAGAAAGCGACGAGCACCCTATACAACTTCTTCGATTCCAAATAGAGTCTGAAAAGCTACTTTTAAGTACCCGCGTTAAGGAATAGCGTTTTTGGCATGGCCACGGAAAAAGCCGAAACTGACCGCATTCCCGTAACCTTGGCCCTCTCAACCATCGCGTACATGGAAAGACTGGTGAGACAGGGCACCCACGGTACCAGCGTTCCCGGCGTCGCAAGGACGCTGATCGAGGAAGGAATCCGGCTCGCCATCAAGGACGGGCTGCTCTCGATCCGGGACAACGGCAAGACGCCGTAACATTGGTAAGGACGGGGGCACGCGGACAGTTCGGCAAACATCACGGCCAAGACGATCCATCACGAGATCAAGCTTGGAACCGACACACATGCCCGCCCAACAGCCCATCCAGTACCCGGCCCCAGATCAGGCTTCACACCAGACTTGGACCACCGAACGCATCGCACTTCTGAAAAGCCATTTCGAGGCGGGGCTGTCCTGCCGCCAGATCGCCGCGGAGATCGGGGTCAGCCGCAACGCCGTGATCGGCAAACTCACCCGCCTCAATCTGACGCGCGAGAAGAAGGTGAAAGTCGCTCCGCGCAAGGCCGCTGCCGCGGCGGCGAGAGGACGCGGCGGCAGCCCCGTCCCGCGCTTCCGGGCGCAGCTCCTGAGAGTGCTCACGTCGGAGCCCGAGCCGTCGGCCGATGACGAGCCGATCCACAACGGGCACTGCTGCTCGTTGTACGAGTTGTCGGACCAGAAATGCCGCTGGCCGATCTCGACGCCGGGCGCCGATGATTTCTGCTTCTGCGGCAACCCACCGGTGGATGGGCTACCCTATTGCGCCGGCCACAGCCGCCTCGCCTACCGCGTGACGGCGCGTTAGACACGCCGTGAAACGGGCGGCAATGGCCTATTTTGCCTTGCGCCGCCCGACGCGCTTCGCGGCGCCGGACCGGCGTTTCCCGGACGCATCCGACGCATCGGCCATGTCGAGACCGAACAGCGCGGCGACGTCGCCGCCCCGCAAAACCATCCGCGAATCGGGCGCCGGCATGGACATCATCACATCCTGCCCGGCGCCGGCGAGCAAATCGCTCTCATCGACACCGCGCAGCACGAACAGCAATCGCGGCGCTTCGTCGAGCCGCGCGCCGACGCCATAGAGCGTCGCTGCGACGTGCTTGCACATGTCGGCCGAGTCCGGGCAACTGCAGGAGAGCTTGATCTCGCCGGGCGCCGGGAACAGGCCGTCGCCCTCGCGGCAGACCCGATCCATCACGCGTCCAGCCAGGCGGCCTTGCAGCAGTTCCACCAGGGAATCGATCGAGCCCGTGCAATCGCCGCAGATGGCACGCCAGCGCTTGGCGGTGACGGGCGCAATCGTGATCGCGACATCGTAGAGGTCGCTGCCGCTGACTTTTGCCGCGATCCTGCCCTTCTCGATTTGGAGGTCGATCACGCAGCCGTTGCGCACATAACTCCGGCCGCGCGGCAGACGATTGGCAAAATCGCTGTAGCGTTCGAGATTGCTACACCATGACAGGCCCCAGAAATTGTTTGCGATCTTGCGGCCTTGAACGATGACCGGCGCGGCCGCGTGCCCTCGCTTTCTGAGCTTGGCGAGCTCTTTTTCCGCCTGCCGGCGCTTCTCGGCGACCGAAACATAGTCTCCCCACTCAAATCCGAAATCGCGCATCGCTCAGCCTTCTTTCATGGCCGCCGCCAGATCGAGAGCGACCAGCCTGATAAGCTCGTCGTTCTTCATTTCGGTCAGGGTTGCCTCCGCGCCGACGCTGAGAAAGTCTCCGGCCAGTTGCCGCTTGTCCTCGATCATCCGATCGATCTTCTCCTCGACCGTGCCCCGGCAGACGAATTTGTGGACCAGGACATTCTTAGTCTGTCCGATCCGGAATGCGCGGTCCGTGGCCTGGTTTTCAACAGCTGGATTCCACCAGCGGTCGAAATGAACGACGTGCGAGGCCGCGGTCAGATTGAGCCCCGCGCCGCCGGCTTTGACCGATAGCACGAAGAACGGGACATCCTCGTCCTCCTGGAACCGTCGCACCAGGTCCTTGCGCTTGCCGACCTCCGTCTCGCCATGCAGGACGAGTCCGCTGCGGCCGAAGACGGAACCGAGGAACGCCGCGAGTGGCGCCGTGGTCTCCTTGAACTGGGTGAAGACCAGAACCTTCTCCTGACGGGAGGCGATTTCACCTGTTATGTCGCGCAAGCGTGCGAACTTGCCGCTATCCCCTTCCGCCCACGAACCGTCGCCGAGCCATTGCGAGGGGTGGTTGCAGATCTGCTTCAACCGCATCAGCAAGGCCAGCACCAGACCTTTTCGTTCGATCCCTTCGGCACTGTCGAGCCGGCCGGTGATGTCGCTCACGGTCTGCTGATAAAGCGCCGCCTGCCGGCGGCTCAGCGCGCAAAAAGCCTTTACCTCCGTCTTGTCCGGCAGATCGGCAATGATGCTCTTGTCGGTCTTCATGCGGCGCAGGATGTAGGGTCGCACCAGCGCACGCAGCGGCGCGTAGGGGTTGGGCGCCTCACTGTTGGCCAGTTGCTTGGCATAGGAGGAAAACTGCTTGGGCGAACCCAACAGGCCCGGGTTGATGAAGTCGAAGATCGACCAGAGGTCGCCCAGCCGGTTTTCGATCGGCGTTCCCGTCAGCGCGATGCGTGCATCCGCGCGCAGCGCCTTGACCGATCTGGTCTGCTTGGCACCGGGGTTCTTGATGGCCTGAGCCTCGTCCAGAATGGCCAGTCGCCAGGATGTCTCAGTCAGCCATGGAACGCGGCCGAGATAGGCGTAGCTGGTGATGGCAAGATCGACATCCGCGAGCTGACCAAGGCGGTCAGCGGTCAGTTCATCGGCCGGCACGACCGAAGGATGGACCACGACCGCCTTCAAGGTCGGGGCGAAGCGCGCGATTTCGGCGGCCCAGTTCGCAAGCAGCGAGGCAGGCGCCACCAACAGCGAGGGCTTGCGCGCATCACCGGCCTGCTCTCGCAGCACCAGCAGCAACGACAGCACCTGGATCGTCTTACCGAGACCCATGTCGTCGGCAAGGCAGGCGCCGAGCCCAAGGCGGGCCAGCAAGTGCAACCACTGCACGCCAATCTCTTGATAGGGCCGCAAGGTGCCGTTCAGCGATCTGGCCTTGCTGGCGCGCAGCGAGCCGTCGGGCTGGCGCAGTTGCGAGAGTGTTTGCGAAAGCCACGGGCCGGCGATGGTCTGGCCCCAATCGGGATCGGCACGGACGTCGGCCGCATCACCCGAGATCCCCGCCCCGGATGCCAGGCGCAACGCCTCGCCGAACGACAGCCCTTCGGTCGCCGCCCGCTGCTCGATCGCCTCGAATTGATCGAGGGTCCGTTGCAAGCGCTCATGGTCGATCTCGACCCATTTGCCGCGGACGAGCGCGAGCCCTTCCGACTGCGCGAGCAGGCGCTTGACTTCCGCAGCCGAGAGCGTCTCGCCATCGAGCGTGACCTCAACGCGGAAATCGAGCAAGCCCTCCAGCCCGAGTTGCGACGGGCCCGTCGCGCCGACCGTTGCCGTCACTTGCGGCCGCGCCGGCCGGTTCATCCGCCAACTCGCCGGCATGCGCAGGACGACGCCTGCGCCCTCCAGCAGCGGCGAATCCTTCAGCAGTTGCAGCGCCCGCTGCGGGGTCCAGCGCAGCGGATGGTAGATCTCGCCGGAATCGACCATGGCCTTCAGCCAGGCGCATCGCTCGGCGGCGCGTTGAACCGGCATCAAGAGCGACAGCAGCCGCTCCCGGTTTTTTGCCCCGGCGTATTCGGCCAATGCCTTTCCGAGCGGCAGATGCTGCGCTTTGGCCTGCGCCGACAGTTTTGGCGTATAGGTTGCGAGAAAGGCGAATGGCGCTTCTTCGTCGCGCCTGTTCTCGGCCAGATTGAAGTGGACCCGGCCGACCAGATGCCATGCCGGATGGCGGCTTTTGAGAAACTCCTGGACGGAGAGCTTGGCCTCGGCCAATTCCTGATCGCATGCCGCATCCATCAGCCGCCAGATCTCGGCGAGAACCGCCGACGTCAAATACTCCGCGCCGGTCATCGGCGGCACGGCGGCGGCCAGCGTGCTCAACTCCGCTTCCCTCGGCGAGGGGACGGCCGGCTTGGTGGAGGCTTGGCCAAGGCCCGGCAGCGCGCACAAGGCCGTGACGTAACGCGCCCCGAGATCGCGCCAATAGGCCAGCGACGGAGGAAGGCCGGTGCCGACCTCACCCGCGCCAAGTTGCAACAGCCCATGACCTGCGCCGCGCCCGAACGCCCTCTCCAGTCTGGAACCCCGCGCGGCATCCAAGGCCTCGGCCTCGTCTGAAGACTTGAGAAGCAGCACGCCGTGCGGGCTGAGAACGGGAGCCAATTGCGCCATCGAGGACCTTGATCTTGCCTGTTCACATCGCCGATGGCGGGTCTTATTCGGAACTGGCGGCCGCGTGATTGATCAGCTTACCCGCCATCCGACCTCCTTGGCAAAGCTTTCGAAGAACTGCGCATCATAAGCGCGCTCCGGGCTCTCCCGGACGCGCGTGTCGAGCAGGTTCGCGTCGTCGCCGACCAGGATGCGCCAGCGCTCGTCCTTGACTCCGTCGAGGATGATTTTTGCGGCCTGCGCGGCCGTGGTTGGCGCCTCCTCGAGAAATTGGCGCGCACGCTCGGCGGCGAGCGCCTGGATATCCTCGTTAGACATCGCTGCGGTATCGACACCCGCGGCGTTCAGGCGCTGGCGCGCGCGCGCCACCTCGTCGTCGCTCAGCCGCTCCGAGCCGTTCTGCACCTTGCGCGAATTCGAAACGATCGAGGTGCCGATATGGCCGGGCATCACGACGGAACACTTGATATGCGGTGCGTTCAGCCGCAGATCGGTGATCAGCGCCTCGGTAAACCCTTTTACCGCGAATTTCGCGGCGCCGTAGGCGGTATGCGACTGGCTCGGGCCAAGGGAAGCCCAAAAGCCGTTGACGCTCGAGGTGTTGACGATATGGGCTTCATCCGCCTTCATCAGCATCGGCAGGAAGGTCCGCACGCCGAAATAGACGCCGCCCCAGCAGATGTTGAAGGTGCGTTCCCACTGCTCGCGGGTCGAGGTGAACAGGCTGCCGCCGCCACCGATCCCGGCATTGTTGAACAACAGGTGGATCCTGTCGGTGGACTGCTGCTCGGCGAGCTCGTCGCGAAACCGCTTCAGATGGTCCTCGATTGCAACATCGGCCATATGGGTGGTGACGCGAAGACCCTGTGGCAGCTTGTCCGCCTCGCACAACGCTTTGGTTTCGGCCATCGCCGCTTCCGAGACATCGCACATCGCGACATTGCAGCCCTCGGCTGTGAGCTGGCGCGCCAGTTCGCGGCCCATCCCCGTCCCGCCCCCGGTGATCACGGCGGTCTTTCCGGCAAAATCCCTCATCTGATTATCCTTTCTGTTCTTGTCTGCACGAGGCGACGCCGCACACGCATCCGCGCAAAGAGTAGCATTCCATCTCACCACGTAAATCAACGGCTGAAGCACTGCGGGAACTTGCGTTCCAGGCGATTTTTGCGCCGCGTTTTTCGCGCCGCAGCAAGGACGGCAGGGTCGCCTTTCGATTGAATTTGAAGAAAAAACGCAAAACTTCCACAACGGCGCCGATACAACTTCTGTCTGAACCTCCGGGAACCCCGCAGCGACTCAATTTGAGAAGCAGCAGGGCAATGGGAGCCTGCCATGAACCACTGGCGCGATACGATGGTGGACCGGCCGGACAGTGACGGCACGCTCTACGCGGCGGGATGGACGATCTCCGGTCTCGCGGTGATCGGCGCGATCGTCGCCGTGTGGGTGCTCGGAATCTAGCCGTCGGAATAGGTCCGGTACGCTCATCATCCGCTCTTCGGTCATCGCTCGGCCTGACCGGGCGATCGAGTATCGCGAAGGCGGCCGTGCATTGGCCGATAGGTCTCGGCGTACCGGATCACCCGCTTTCGCTGGTGATGACGACTGAGATCTTGGCTCGCATTTTCTCTAGGCCGAACTTCCTTCTTTTGGCATCGATAAGAGTTTGATCTCTCGGCTGTTTGCCGAGAGCGCGGGTAGCGTTACTGGGTACGATCCGGGTTGACGGCGAGGAGTTCGAAGGCGCGCTGCTGTAGGGTTGTGGGCCGGGTGTAGAGGGTGAAGACGTGCTTTTCGTTGAGCGCGGTGGTGGCCTGGATCCTGGCATAGGTTGCGAGATCGGCGAGCAGGCTTTGCAGGCTATGCACCGGGAGACCGTCTTCGGTGAAGCCGGTTGTCTGCTTGCGCCGTGCAGCTTCAGAGCGCTCGGCTTTGGCGACGATACTGGCGCGCATCGCCGCGGCTTGTTCGTGATCAGTCTCGTCGTAGACCATTGGGGCAAGCCTGGCGCGCATGTGATGCTCGACATGGTAGGCGAGCATGCACAGGAGGACGTGGGCGCGCACGCGCGGCGCCGACCAATGGAAGATTGGACGCAGGTGGGTGTCGACGGTCTTCAAGGAGCGGAATGCACGTTCGACCAGCGCGAGACTCTTGTAGGAACCGACCGCGGCGGCATCGTCGAGCGCCTTCTTCGGCAGGCTGGTGCGCACGACATAGACACCGTCGAGTGCCGCCTCCGCAGCGATCGCCTCGGTCTTGCGATGGAACATGAAGCTCGCCTCGCCGATGATGAGTTCGAAGTGCTTGGCCACCTTGTGGCGGTTGATGACGGCGCCGACCTTGAGGGCAATGTCGGCCCGCCGCGCAGCGGCTTGCGGGCATGTCCGACCGCAGCGGCGATCACCGCGAGGTCCTCCTCGGTAGCGGCCAGCAATTCCTGGCGCTTGCGGGCGCGCTCGCGCGCCAGATCGGCATTGCGACAGATGATGAGCCGCTCGCCGGGGTAGTCCGGCGATGTGATCGCCGCCATGTCGCGCTGGTCGAATAGCGACATTTGCAAGGTTCCGGCCTCGGCAAGCGCCCTGATGGCCGGCGCGCGCAACGCCGTGATCCAGTCGAGCCCGGCCGGGGCGATCTCGGCATCGATGCGCGCCTGCGTGATCATGCCGCGGTCGCCAACCACGACGACATGGGCGAGAGCGAAGCGCGTCTTGACCTTGTCGATCTGGACGGCGAGCGTGCGCGGATCGCCCATGGAGCCCTCGAACACCTCGATCGCCACCGGGCAACCATCAGGCGCGCACAGAAGACCATAGACGATCTGCAGCTTGCCCTTCTTGCCATCGCGATTGTAGCCGAGCTGCGCCAGCTCGCAGCAGCGGCCCTCGAGATAGCTCGATGACACGTCGTAGAGCACCAGCGTGCCGTTGTGCAGATGTTTGCGCGCGAGCGCCTTCTCGATCGCCTCCTGGCGCTCGCCGAGCCAGTCGAGCGCGACATGGAGCTCGTCCTCGTCGACCGGCCCGAGGCTGAGCACTTCCTCGAGCGCGTCGAGGAGCTTCAGCGTCAAACTGGTCTGCGGCCGGACCGCGAAGTGCCAGACCTCGCCTCCGCGTTCTGCAGTTGCCCATGGGTCTTCTCAACTGCTGGAACGCGGTCCGAGCTTAGTCGAACCGCCTGCGGTTGAGAGGCCGGCATCGAACGATCCGTCTGCCGATCAATTGCGCCCCCGAGGCAGCTTGACCTGCTCCGTCTACTGGTACCGGCACGCCGGAATGATCTCTGAGTGGCGAAGCTCACGACCGGGCGCCGGACCTTGTCGCAGGATGGCCTCGCCACGATGAGGCAGACACCCGGCGCCGCGTGATGCCAGCGATGTGACTAGTTGTGAAACCGCTATTTGTTGGGACGGCGCGGCCTGAGCCTTACCTAAGCAGGCGCGGGGATCGATTGGAGAAAAAGCGATGCGTTCTATTTTGACCTTGAGCATTTTGATTGCCCTGTGTGGCTCTGCGAACGCGGCTACGGTGCATCACGGACACCAGCGGCACGCTATTGTTCGTCCCAATCCGGGTATGATCGCCTCAGACCCCGCTTCGGGCTTTGCCTACGCGCCACCTGGGCCGCCGATGTACTACCGGCCGTCACCGTACAATGATTACAATGAACTGTATCCGAGAGATTCCCAGGGCTACGCGCCTGGCGAACGCGAACAATTTCTCGACAGTGTGAGACGAGGTGGTTAGACCGCCCAAACATCAGGTGCTCTTGCCAGATCGCGATCGCTCAGGCGCAAACACGTACCTCACCGAGGTCAGAAGGCGACATCGCGCGCTCAACCGATACGAAAGAGGCCGCCGATCGAGGCCGCTTATTTTCCTGTTGATCCAAGTTACGATATCCAGTTCTCGCCAGTTAGACCCCCGCATTTCAAAATGGGCCAGCTGGGATACGGCACCGTGCAAGCCGCGCGCTATTGTTGCGGTAGCGCCTGGGCAATCGCTAGCAGGGTGGACTTGCAGGCCATCGGATCGCCGATCTGTCCCGCCGTCTGAAGTGCCGAGGGGACGTTACCGGCCTTGGCCAATGCTGCGGCAAGGGCTTCGACCCCGGGGCGCGGACTCGCGGGTTGTCCCCCAACGAGGACAACAGTGCCCATGCATCGTCGTCGATCCTACCATTCGCGGCATCCGCGAGCACAATTTCGGCAAGCACTCCGTCCCTGTCAGTGGCCGAACCGGGCATGGATCGGGCGACCTCGAGCGGAACCTGCTTGGCACGCCGGAACGATTTCTGAGGTAGCCATGCTCACGACGCACGCGCGAAGGCGCGCGCTTGGTCGATATGCGCCCCGATAACGACAGAGTTCGGCACTGCAGAAAAATTTCGCGATGGGCCAGGAAGAGACGCTTCGCTCACGCAGCCGATTTCTTGCGCACTTCGTTGGCACCCCATTTGTTGCGGAATCGCGTCGACGCACCGCGGACGATCGGCGCGCCGTGGCCGAAGCCAGCCGCCTCGAATGAAAGACTGGCAAGTTTGCGCTGGCTCGCACGACCGTCGTTCAAATTCTCAAAGCCGACGGGATCGCCGAGGCCCATGACGTTCATGCACACATCGCCCACGAACAGCATTCGTCCCGGACGCCACAGCAACGCGACCTGTCCCGCGCAATGGCCGGGCGTATGGATAACCTCGAAGCCGCCAGCGATGGGCAGTATTTCCCCAGGGGTCAAAGGTTGATCGATGGCAACCGGCTCCGTTCGCTCCTCGGGATGGAAAAACAGCTTGCACATCATTTGCCGCAGCAGGCCGGGCGCGCCGCGCATGGGCCGAAAAGGGCCTCCGCTCTCGGCCATGGGGATGTCGAGCGGGTGCATATAGGTCCTCGCGCCAGTTTCCCGCACGATCGCAGCGGCGCTGCCGATATGATCAGGGTGGCCGTGAGTGAAAATGAGGTGCTTGAGCTGATCCGGTGAACCGCCAAGTCCGCGGATCGTCCTAAAGACGGCCGCTGCCTTGCCCGGGTAACCGGCGTCGATCAGCGTCAACCCGTCGTCGCCCTCGAGCAGGAAGGCGTTTGACATCCCCATCGGGACGATTTGCACGCCTTCGATCACATGCTGTGCACCCATAGACGGAATCCCTCGTAAGGCAGCCAGCAAACCGACAGGACTGGTGGAGCGTTCCCGTTTTGAGAACACAAAACTGTGACGCCGTGATCGTAACGGCGATGATCAGGCGTAGTGTGCGTCAGAGGGATATCGGGTCATGCACAAGTGTATGCCCCCCCAGGGTCCACGAGCCGTCACCCGCATTGAAGGCGGCAGCGTCAGCAGCGATATGGTCGAGAACTCGGCCAGAAATAGCGGCAGGAAGAAAAGCTGCCGACACGGCATCGGGTGAGTCGGGAGCGGGGATTGGTCCGCCACCACGAGCAGCGCGATCGCCAGGAGGATCGCTTCGCTGCCCCCATAGGAAACCCAGTGAGCGGTCGAGTCCTGCGGGGGCGTGGGCTGCTGCGTCAGTGCGGCCACCGGCATAACCGTTGCGCCACCAAGCGAGGCAACGAATTCCTATCGTCTCATGCTCCGCTCCACCGGCCGAGAACAGACTTCGCAACCCAGCACAATCTTGCGAATCTCCGCACCCTCGTAACCAGCGAAGTTGTCTCAGTCCGTTTCGGGCCTTGGTCGTGTAAAAACGCTATGCAGGGCCGATGCGACTTATGTCCTGTATTCCCCCAAGCAGCCGACGTTACGACGGTCGTTGTGTTGTTCGGCCCGGGGCCAAGAGGCAACATCGCGGGCTTGGCGCGGATATGAAAGAGGCCGCCAACTGAGGGGCAGCCTCAGCACATCTTGATGTGATTTTTTTAGTTCTTGAACCCCAGACTGGAGCAATACCACCAGCTCTCCAATGATGTGCCAGCTGCCTTGGCGACCCCCGTCTGGCACTCGGCGTAGGTTTTGAAGTTGCTTAAGTTTCTGCACGTTGACGAAAAACCCCATCCAAGACCTATTGAGCATCCGACCCAGGGGGCGTTGCCTGACCTAAAGCTACTGGTAGTTGCGCCGGTGGTTACGCGGGTGGCTTCGGCATTAGCGGGTGCGATCGACGAGATTGCGATAGCTAAACCCGCAACGAAGAGTAACGAGGCATTCATAGCTATGTCCTCCCAAAAGCTGGGACGGGAAATGCCCATCCCGGAAGGTAAGATAGCACGCCTCCGACACGCAGTTGAGTCCGCTCAGGGGTCATTCGCGACCGGGTCGAGCCGGCAGCGGGTCAAGCCATGTGCGCCGTGCTTCGAAAGCGGAAGTTTCCAGAGCATCAGCGGCTCCGCGAGGCCTCGACGCCCAACGGGATGTCGAAGCCTTCGGATGAGCTGAAGCGTACGACTAGGCGACGATCTTTTGCGGGCAGTTGACCAGGCGCGCCGGCACGCCGACGGCGGTGCAGCCGGCCGGCACGTCGCTGGTGACGACCGCGCCGGCGCCGACCTTGGCGAAATCGCCGATTGTGATGTCGCCGAGGATGGTCGATCCCGCCGCGAGGTACGCACCGCGGCCGATCCGCGGCGCGCGCACGGCGGGCGTACCCTTCCGGCCGATGGTGACGTTGTGCAGGATCGTCACCTCGTCGCCGATCTCGGCGAAGGCCCCCATGACGATGGCCGTCGCGTGATCCAGAAACACCGAGGTGCCGATCCGCACCGACGGATGGATGCTCACCTGCAGCGTGTCGGCGGATTCGCTCTGCAGCAGCAGCGCGAGATCCCTCCGGCCGTTGCTCCACAGCCAGTGCGAGACCCGAAAGGCCTGCAGCGCGACAAAGCCCTTGAAATTGAGCAGCGGCGCCAAAAACCCGGACACCGCCGGATCATGAATGGCGATCGCAGAGAGGTCGAGGCTCGCCGCCTCGACGAGTTCTGGCGCGGCCAAAAAGGCCTCGCCGGCGACCCTCGCAAACTGCGCCCGCTCCGATTCCGTCTTGCCGAGCCGCTCGCCGATCTGGAAGGCGACGGCGCCGCCGAGATCGGCGTGAGCGAGAATCGCGCCGGATAGCCGCTGGCCGAACACCGGATCAGCCGCAACGGCCGTCTCAGCCTCGCGGCGCACCTGTTGCCAGAGATGGTCGCCTGATGCGTTGTCGTTTGAAGTCATGGCTGCCGACCCACCGGTTTTGCCGCTCGCCGCGACAGTCTATAGCACAGGTCTTGCGCTAACGCACCGCGGCCAGGATGGCCGCGCCTGCCGCGACCGAGCTCAGCGCAATGACGCTCGCGCGCCACCAGAATTGCTGGTGGGCGGCGCGCCGGTCGTGGAAGGCGAGCCAGTCGCGCACGAAGCCGGCGGGAATGTCGAACACCACGGCCGGCTCCGCGCCATGATGGGTCTCGTGATCGCTGAACATCGCGCGCACGTTCGACACGCCGATCCGCTCGAGCTCGCAGTGCCATTCCCAGGCATGCGCGCCGTTGGTCCAGCGATTTTCGAAGGGAAGCCTATGTGATGCCATGACGAGCCTCCACGGCCTTGCGCAGCTCGACGTCACGCGACGAACTTAGCAGGTTTCACGGCGAAAGACGATACGCCGCGACCAGCACGCCCGCGCTTCCACATGCTTTCGCGACGTCCCCGGCAGAGCCTGCACACATCTGCGCGAATGACGCGTTTTGACCTGCCGTGGCAATGCCGGACTCGGTGGTCTCATCAACGGCAACTTAAGGGACTTCGCCATGAGGAGACTTTGCATTCTTTGCATCGCCCTTTGCGTGAGCTTTTCGGGCGCGGGCGCGCGGGCAGCATGGGCATGGGAATGCATCACCACGCGGTAACGGGCGGTGCCGCGGGCTCCAGCCCGACGGCGCCGGGAACCAACTCGCTGGGCACCGCGCTGTCGTCATCGGGCAAAGGTAGTCCCGCGGCGGGACCGAAGCTTGGCACCGATCCCGCTTTGAAGCGCGAGGATGCCAGAGTCGCCAGGATGATCAAATCGATTTGCCGGGGCTGCTGATAGTCGCGCGCCCGCAGGAGCTGGCCGTCGCGTCACGCTTTCCGCTTGCGCACGCACACGGCGCGTCTAGTATCGACGACATCAAGGGGATGGAGTCCCCCTCAAACCGCCGATCGGGCTGATGACTCCTACCACGCAACCACATTGCGGGTAGGAGGTTTTTTTGCCCAACGAATCCCTCGCCTTTCGCGCGCCTTCCGGCCATCCCTGCGAACAATCACGCGACGACGCCTCATGGAGGCGCGTATGACCAGCGTCTGGGCGCTCGCCGCACTCTGGCTCGGTCTCGCGCTGATCGCGAGCCTGCTGTCGATCTGGCTGAAAATTTCGACCGCGCTGTCGGAAATCGTCGTCGGCACCATCGCGCAACTCGTCATCGGTGCCGTGATCGGCGCGGCCGTGCTCGGCACCGATGAGTCCTGGATAAAATTCCTCTCCGGGATCGGGGCTATTGTGCTGACCTTTCTGGCCGGCGCGGAGCTCGACCCCGCGGTGTTCCGCCAAAAATGGAAGGAAGCCGCGGCCATCGGTCTCGCCAGCTTCCTGCTTCCGTTCCTGGTCTGCACGGCCGCCGCGCGTTACCTGCTCGGCTGGGACGTGATGCCGAGCTGGCTCGCGGGCGTGGCGATGTCGACCACTTCGGTCGCGGTGGTCTATGCCGTCATGATCGAGACCGGCTTCAACAGGACCGATTATGGCAAGACGGTTCTCGCCGCCTGCTTCGTCACTGACCTCGGCACGGTGCTGGCGCTGGGGTTGATCTTCGCGCCGTTCACGCTGAAGACGCTGGTGTTCCTGGGCGTCGGCGTGATCGTGTTCGTCATGCTGCCCTGGCTGACGCCGCGGTTCTTCCGCCTGTACGGCAACCGCCCCTCCGAGCTCGAGACAAAGTTCCTGCTGCTCTGCCTGTTCGCGATGGGCGCGCTGGCGAGCTGGGCCGACAGCGAGGCGGTGCTGCCGGCCTACCTGATTGGCATGGTGCTCGCCGGCACGGTGGGGAAGGATCATGCGCTGATCCGGCGCCTGCGCACCCTCACCTTCGGCCTGCTCACGCCGTTCTATTTCATCCGCGCAGGCTCGTTCGTCTCGTTGCCCGCACTGATCGCCGCGCCGACCACCTTCATCGTCTTCCTGGTGGTGAAGATCGCAGCCAAGGTGGTTGGCGTCTATCCGCCGGCCAAGGCATTCGGTTCGCCGCAGCAGGAGGCGATGTACACAACGCTCCTGATGTCGACGGGCCTGACCTTCGGAACCATCTCCTCGCTTTATGGCCTCTCGCACGGCATCATCACGCAAGGACAATATTCCGCGCTGGTCGCAGCCGTGATCGGAAGCGCTGTCATCCCCACCCTCATCGCCAACGCGTTCTATCTGCCGCGCCATCTCTTGCCGAAACGCGGGGCGGAGGTCGAGGCGGCGCCGATTGCCGCGCTTCAAGGCCAGGCCGAGTAAGGCGTGTCGAGCCAGGGCGAGCCGAGCTAATCATCCCGGTGCCGGTGCCGATGGACCGGTGAAGCCTTGGGCGCCTGCGACCAATAGGGGTTGTCCAGGCACATCGCCGAGTATCCGGACGCCATCGCCCGGCACTGATCCCACGAGGTGAAGCGGCAATTCATGGTGTTGCCGTCGCGCGTCCAGACCTGCATGCAGACCGGGTAGTTCGGGTCGTAGCGTTGAGCCGTCGCCGGGGCGGCCAGCAAGATCGTCGGAACCACAAGGACCATCCAACCAGGCATGCGCATTGGAACTTCGTTCGAATCAGCGGCTGCACGCAGCCGCGTGGCCTGCTCCGCAATGACAACCTCCATGGCAACGAAACAGAGCCACGTCGATCGAAATCAAGCTCCAAGGCGGAGGCGGGAAACCAGCAGCGGAGATCCAGGCCTGCGACACCAGCATACGCGATCGATAGAATCGCTCCAACTTGGGACAGCCATCGGGCCTCTCACAACAAACCGCCCCAGTTGTCATCGAAGGTCATCGACGTCGTGGACTTGGAGGCTGGGATGCTATGGACCCCCCGCGTCGAGCGCTGCATCGTGCGCTCGGTTCTGTTGCTGCTGCTTGCGGCAATCAACCTGGCGGCTGCCGAGCCGACCGCCGCCCTCAGAGTGCGGACGGTTCAGATCCAGCCCGCTGAGCAGCCCGCGATACCGTCGCTACCGCCCACAATGTTCCCGAAGGTGCATACCTTGAGCGTGCGGCCGGGCTATCCCGGGGAACCCCGCGACGCATCCGGCCGCCCGTTGTTCGCACCACAAATTTCTGACGGTCCAGCCTTTGATGCCGATCCGAGGATGGTCGGCACGCTGCGGGTCGAGCTCAGCCCCGCGGCCACGCACAGTCCCGGCCAGCACCTCATCCACACGATCCGCATCCCCGCCCAAGCCGCGCCACAGGATGCGATCGAAGCATCCGCTGCGCGGCAAAGCCCGGCATTGCAGGAGCCGTGACGAGCACCGGGCTCGTCGCGGTCACGGACCGCTTGAGCAGGCAGCCATCACCCGTCGTCTAATAGACGGGCGCGCGTCGCTGGCCGGCGGGCGACGCCTGACGGCCTTGCGGCCAATAGGGGTTGGCGTAGCACGTCGCCGAGAGGCCCGACGCCGTCATCCGGCACTGATCGAGCGAGGTGAAGCTGCAGCTGATGTTGCTCGAGCCGCCCCACTCCCACACCTGCAGGCAGAACGGGTAGCGCGGATCGTAGCGCTGAGCGGTGGCCGGCGCGGCGATCAGGATCGTCACGCCCGCCAGGATCATCCAACGACGCCTGCGCATTGTAACCTCGCTCGACGACTGCGGCTGATCGGAGCCGCGCGCAATGCCCCCGTGACAAGAGGCCTAAGGCGAGCACCAGAGAGTCCGATTGATCGAAATCAATCGATGACGTCTATCGCAGATGGCAACCGCGCACCTCAGGCGAATCATCGCCACGACCAAGCGATCGGGAATGAAATTCCCGTGTTCTCATCGCCCAGGCGATCGGGAGGCGTCGACGTGCCCGCGACGTCAGTAGCTGCGTGTTCCGGCAACTCCTCGCTTGGCGGCCTTGGCGATCCGCCCTCTGCCGCCGCACTTTGCGCATTTGGGCGGGTAAACCCGCTTACCGGGCTTGGCCTGCTGCCTGACCTTGGCAAGGCCGGTGCCGCTGCAGGCGGAACAAAGTTCCTCTCCCGCTGCCAATCTTTTGCTCATGGCCATAAAGTAAAACTCCCCCGCTTGATCCTACTATGCGCAACCAAACAGCCCCGCCTCGAAAACAGCACCGGTGAAACCAGTTAGACCACAGCCCAACCTATCTATGCCTGCGGCGGGTCAATTGTTCCTGCTTGATCGTCCGCGCGGTCTTTTTTGATCGCCGCCGGATCCTGGACATAAAAAATGACCGAACGCTGGACTGCCAGCCTATGGTCGAAATAACGATAAAATTGGTCGGAGCGAGAGGATTTGAACCTCCGACCCCTAGTCTCCCAGACTAGTGCGCTAACCGGGCTGCGCCACGCTCCGATGTCGTTCCATTAGCTTCGATCGCCGTTGCGCGCAAGGCGGGCAATACCCGCAAAACTGCGCACTGCGTTCAGCCGTCCTTCAAAGCCTTGTCGAGCATCTGGCGACAGGTCAAAAGCTCCTTCAGCGCGCCTTCGAGCCGTTCGCGATCGGCCGGGCTCGGGGCGGCAGGGCTCGCGGCGGCAGGGCGGACATGCGCCGGGCCGCCGCGGAAGGTCGTAAGCAGATCCTCCTCGGTCTCGACGAAGCGGAAGTCAATCCCCTCCCCGTCGTCGCCGCCCTCAAACTCCTCGTCCTCGTCGTGCAGGCCGGGCCCGTCATCGCCGTTTTCCAGCAGGCTCTGCCCGACGGCTTCCTCGATCGCGCCGAACGAGACGGCGGCTGTGTTGTCGGCCAGCCCCTGCACCGACTTGATGCCGTGCTCCTTGAGGATGCGCTGCACCCCGCGGATCGTGTAGCCCTCGCCATAGAGCAGGCGGCGGATGCCCTTGAGCAGATCGACATCGTCGGGGCGGTAGTAGCGGCGGCCGCCGCTACGCTTCATCGGCTTGATCTGTGCGAAGCGCGTTTCCCAGAACCGCAGCACATGCTGAGGAATGTCGAGGTCGGAAGCGACCTCGCTGATGGTTCGGAACGCATCCGGCGCCTTGTCCAAATGCCCGCTTCCCTTCGGTTATTCGAGTGGTCCGTTCCTCACATTCGCGTTGTCTCGCGCTGTTTCCTGCGCTTGTTCTTGTTGAGGCAATTGGCGCGAATGCTCGAATCAAACATCACTTGCAAATATGACTTGCTCGTGGAGCGGTCGAAATCGCCTTCCCCTCACGCATGAGGCGAACGCAAGATCCGCTCCATCATCGTCTAACGTCTATTCAGCCTTCGTCTATTCAGCCTTGGCAGCCTCGCCATCGAGCACCTTGTCGGCAGCGTGCCCGTTGATCCGCTGCTTCAAGATCGCCGACGGCTTGAACACCATCACCCGCCGCGGCGAGATAGGCACTTCGGTGCCCGTCTTCGGATTACGTCCGATACGCTGACCTTTCTTGCGCACCATGAACGAACCGAACGATGACAATTTCACCGTCTCGCCTTTTTCCAGACAGTCGGTGATCTCTTTTAAAACAAGCTCGACGAAAGCCGATGATTCGGTCCGCGACAGCCCGACCTTTTGGTAGACCGCCTCGCACAGATCAACACGTGTAACTGTTTTCCCGATTCCAGACATCGCCCGCCCCAACTCACGGCGAATAATTCCTGTCTGAAATTATGAGGTTACGGGGCGATGGTCAACAGCACCGTGAACACTATCCCAGCCAAAATGAACACAATCCAGGGGTGGTCCTGAGACCTGCGCCTACCAGCGCAGCAGCACCGAGCCCCAGGTGAAGCCGCCGCCCATGGCTTCCAGCAGCAGCAGATCGCCGTTTTTCACGCGTCCATCCTTCACCGCCACATCGAGCGCCAGCGGGATCGAGGCCGCCGACGTGTTGCCGTGCCGGTCGACCGTCAGGACCACCTTTTGCGGCGCAATATGCAACTTGTGCGCCGACGCGTCGATGATTCGCTTGTTGGCCTGATGCGGAATGAACCAGTCGATGTCCTCGACGGAAAGGCCGGTCGCGTTCAAGGCATCGACAATGACGTCGGTGATCATGCCGACCGCGTGCTTGAACACCTCGCGGCCTTCCATGCGCAGGTAGCCGACCGTCTGTGTCGAGGATGGGCCGCCATCGACATAGAGTTTTGATTTGTGCTGGCCGTCCGAGCGCAGATGCGCGGTCAGGATGCCGCGATCGCTCGCCGCGCCCGGCTGCTGCTGTGCCTCGAGCACGACGGCACCGGCGCCGTCCCCAAACAGCACGCAAGTGCCGCGGTCGTTCCAGTCGAGGATGCGCGAGAACGTCTCCGCACCGATCACCAGTGCACGCTTGTAGGCGCCGCCACGCAGAAAATTGTCCGCGGTCGCGAGCGCAAAAACGAAGCCGGAGCAGACCGCCTGGAGGTCGAACGCTGCGCCGTGATGAATGCCGAGCCCGTTTTGGACCGCGACCGCGGTGGCTGGAAAGGTGTTGTCGGGCGTCGAAGTCGCCAGCACGATCAGATCGATCGACTGCGCGTCGACACCGGCATGTTCCAGCGCCGCGCGCGCCGCTTTGATTGCCAGATGCGAGGTGAACTCGCCCTCGGCGGCAATATGCCGCTGCTTGATCCCGGTGCGCTGGACGATCCACTCATCGGACGTCTCGATGCGGCTTGCCAGTTCGGCATTGGTCAGGATCTGCCGCGGCAGATAGGACCCGCAGCCGAGCACCACCGAACGTAAGGTCACAACAATAGCCTCCTAGGCGGCGGACTCGGGGACGAGCGCGCCGTCGCGATTGAGCATCTGGTTGATCTTGGTCAGGAGATCGAAGTGGACCATCTCATAGCCAACCTCGACGGCGGAGGCAAAGCCCTCGGCATCGGTGCCGCCATGGCTCTTGACCACGATGCCGTTCAGGCCGAGCAACACGCTGCCGTTCGACTTGCCGGGATCGAGCTTGTCCCGCAATTCCCGGAACGCGCCGCGCGCCAGCAGATAGCCGATGCGCGCAAGAAAGCTCTTTTCGATGGCGTTGCGCAGGAAGGTCATGATCTGCCGCGCCGTGCCCTCGGTCGCCTTGAGCGCGATGTTGCCGGAAAATCCCTCTGACACGATCACGTCGGCGTCGCCGCGCCCGATGCCGTCACCCTCGACAAATCCGATGTAATCCAGCTGCGGCAGATTCGTCGCGCGCAACAGTTCGGCCGCCTCCCTGATCTCCTCATGGCCCTTCATTTCCTCGACGCCGATATTGAGCAGCCCGACGGTCGGCCGCTCCAGGTTGAACAGCACGCTCGCCATCGCGCTGCCCATCACCGCAAGCGCCACCAGGTGACGCGCGTCCCCGCCGATGGTGGCGCCGAGATCGAGCACGACCGAATTGCCCCGCATGGTCGGCCAGACGGCCGCGAGCGCCGGGCGGTCGATCCCGGCCTGCATGCGCAGGCAGAAGCGGGCCATGGCCACCAGCGCGCCGGTATTGCCGGCGGAGACGGCAACACCCGCCTCGCCCTTCTTGACCGCCTCGATCGCGAGCCACATCGACGAGTTCTTGCGCCCGCGCCGCAATGCCTGGCTCGGCTTGTCGTCCATGCTGACCGCGACGTCGGTATGGACGACGCGGGAGGCGGCCTTCAGCTCCGGATATTTGGCGAGCTCCGCATCGAGCAGCGCGGAATCGCCGAACAGCAGGAATTCCGTATCGGGATGTCGCTTCAGCGAGATCGCGGCGCCGGGGATGACCACTGCTGCGCCGGCATCGCCACCCATGGCGTCAAGCGCGATTCGAACCTTTTGCGGCATGAACGTCCCGGAAACCTGATCCCTTGCGGCCCGTGTGCAGCCCCCTGCCGCCTGCCCGGCGGCCGACAGCGAGAGCCTCGCCGCACCCGTTCCGGGCCGCGACAATAGCGTGTCCCGGCCGCGACACAACCTCTTGACCCCGCCTCCTTATCGCAGCAGCCGAAAGCCCAGGGAAGCGCCAAGGCATCACAATCAAAGCGGCGAAAAATCCTCAATTCGCCTCGATATTGGAATGGATTATGCCAATTCTTCAATCCGGCACATCATCCGTCCCATCCGCCCGGTTCCCTTCCCGCGCAGTCACAGCCCGGCGCGATCAGTCCTTATCCCCCGTCCGGCTTTCGCTTGGGCCCTTGCACGGGCTTCATGGAATCGTCCTTTTCGGTATCGGAACGCTGCAAAGCCTTCAGGGCCGCGAACGGGTGGTCCTCGGGATCCTGGGCAGCAACCAGCGGCTCGAACACCGCGCCGGACGCGCGCGGATAAGGATCGATCGCGAGATACAGCACGTCGGTCGACAGCCGCCCGAGATCAATCACGCCGCCTTCGATCGGCTCGAGCGGTTCGGGCACCTCAGCCTCATCGTCCTCGGCCTGGTCGACGAAGTCGGCGAGCTCCTTGACCTGCTCGGGCGGGGCGAAGATCAGGTCGATCGTCTCGTCGATAGCGTTCTCGACCGGATCGAGTGTCACAACACAGGTTTGGCCGACCCTCGCCTGCAACCGGCCGGCCACATGGACGCGCCCGTCACGCTGAAGTGCAAGCTCGAAATGCGCCTGCGCAACTGCGATGTCGCGCAAGCCAGCGATCGCAGCCATGGCCTTGCGCTGGGCCGCATTGGCTTCGATGTCGACGGCGAGGCCTGTCTCCGGGATTTGCGCCACGACGACCGGGGCGCGCCAAGGATCTTTGGAAGGATCGATCGAGCCCTCGACCGGAGTATCGACCGGAGCGCTGATCCCATCTCGCTTCTTCATGCGCGTTGCCTTTGCGACTCCGGCGACGGAAAGGTCCATATCCCGCGCTGGACGGCAGCGTCATCGCACGCCGCCAGCGATGTCATGGCTGCCATCGTGTAGGCGGCCAGCTCGCTCGCATGGTTTCCACCGCCGCCGTTCAAAATATTCTTGCCGATCGCCTGCGCCAACGCGTTGACGCCTGGTTCGGCCGCTTTTTCCGCCCGCTGGCCGAGCGCCAGATCGTAGGCTTTGCTGCGGCCATAGAAGGCCTTGCCGAATGCCTCCATGCGCCGGGGCACGGCCAGGTCGCCGACGCCCATTTCGCGTAGATTGTCGTCCATGTCCTCACAGAACCGGTCGAAAAGACCCTGGCTCAGGGCCCGCGCCGGTTCCGCCCCGTCCGTGCTCGCGCGCAGGCGCCGCAACACGATCCACAGATGCAGCAGCAACAGGTCGAATCGGCCGTCCACCGTGTCCGGAACACCCAAGTGCCTGTAGAACAACGGCTCTCGCGCCTGGGTCACGATCATGCCATAGATGGCTTCAATGGTGTCCGATGGAGACAGCCGGGGTCTTCTGAAGCGGTTGAACGGCCAACGCATTGTGGGTTCCGCAAGCCAAGAGCGCCCCTTCGGCAGGGGGATACAGGCCTGTTGCAATCCTTTCCTCCGCCCGGTACGTCAACGCCTCTTCCGATGCAAGGGGAACGGGTCCGTTCGATGATTGACAAGATCCAATCCTGCCTGAACCGGCATTCGTCGGGCGGCACGCGCGCGCGCTGGCGCGGCATTCGGGCCCTGGCGGCTGCCATGGCCTGTTTGGCGCTCGCATCCTGCTGGGGCTTAGGCGAGGAGTTCCAGAAGGGTTATATCCTGCCGACCGGCGCACTGGAGCAGATCCCGATCGGCGCAAGCCAGGATCAGGTGCTGATCGTGATGGGCACGCCGTCGACGGTCGCAACCCTGAACGGCGAGGTGTTTTACTACATCTCCCAGCGCACCGAGCGCGCCGCCGCGTTCATGCCCGACAAGGTCATCGACCAGCGCGTGATCGCGGTCTATTTCGACAAGAACCGGCAGGTGCGACGATTGGCCAATTACGGGCTGAAGGACGGCAAGATCTTCGATTTCATCGGCCGCACCACGACGACCTCGGGCCAGGAGCTCAGCTATCTGCAACCGCTGTTCAGGCTCCTGAGCTTCAATTAGGACGATTTGCGAGGAGCTGCACCCGCGCTTGCGGGCGCGAGAGCCATTCCCTACGCTTCGACGAAAAGAACGAAGCAGGGAGTGAAACGTGATCACGACAAGAATATCCCGCCGCCGCGCCTTGGCGGGCACCGCAGCGCTGGTAGCTGCGGTCATCCTGCCGCGAACGAGCCTGGCGGACTGGCGGCCGACGGGCACCATCCGCATCATCGTGCCCGCGGCGGCGGGCGGCAGCACCGATGTGATGGGGCGGTATCTCGCCGCGCATCTGCAAACCGCCTGGGGCCAGTCGGCCGTGGTCGAGAACCGGTCCGGCGGCGGCGGCACGATCGGAGCTGGCGAGGTCGTGCGCAGCGCGGGCGATGGCCAGACGATCTTGATCGGCAATCCCGGACCGAATGCGATCGCCTACAGCATCTTCAAGCACATGACCTACCAGGCCGAGCAGCTGCAGGCGGTCTCCAACATGATCCGGATTCCAAACATCGTCTCGGCGCACCCCAAGGCCGGGGTCAAGTCGATCGGAGAGCTGATCGCCTTCCTCAAGGCGAATCCCGACAAGTTCAGCTACGCCTCCTCCGGCGTCGGCCAAAGCCCTCACCTCACCGGCGCCTGGTTCCTGCAGCTCACGGGCTTGAAGATGACGCATGTGCCGTTCCGCGGCGCCGGCCCCGCGCTGCAGGCGGGCCTGGCCGGCGATGTGCAGATCCTGTTCGACAATCTCTATCCGTCACTGCCGCAGGTCCTGGACGGCAAGCTCACAGGGCTCGCCGTGACCACGACGGAGCGCAGCGCACTGGCGCCCGACCTTCCGACGATGCGCGAGAGCGCGCCCGAATTGGCCAGGTTCGACGTCTCCTCCTGGTTCGGCGTGTTCCTGCCGAAAACCTGCCCACCGGACATCGTCGATGCGCTCAACCAGCAGGTGAAGGCCATGCTCGAGCGCGAGGACATCAGGAGGAACATCGCGGCGATGGGCGCGCGCGCCGATTACGGCACGCCGCAACAATTCTCCGATTTCGTGGCTGCGGAGACGGTGAAATTCGCAGGCATCATCGACAAGGAAGGGCTGCACCTGGACGTGCAGTGAGCTCCCCCGTCATTGCGAGCCAACCGGTCCGCGCGAAGCGCGGCCTCCGGCGAGCGCAACTAGCGCGCGCCTTGAGATGACAGGCTCCGCGAAGCAATCCAGAAATATATCAGCGGCGTGATTCTGGATTGCTTGATCGCGTTGCTCCTCGCAATGACGCCCTGCTGGCGTACTCACTGCAACGCCGCCCGCACCTTGCGCTCGAGGTCCAGCTGATCGCTGTCGACCGCGATCACCTTCGCCCCGTTGGCATCCTCGAAATTGGTCACGGTAACCTTGAGTTCCGCGTTGTACAGATCCTTCAGCTGCGGGTCGCTCCACTGGCCACGGGGCTGGAGCGTCAGCTGTTGCTTCTCGTGCGGCTCCAGGCCGCCCTTGAAGGTCTGAACGAACTCCTGCCTGGCCCAGGGAATCGAGCGGTTCGGCGTCGTCAGAACGCTGCGGAAGTAGATTCGCGAGATCGGAGACCGACCATCGTTGCGAACCGCAAACTCGACGACAGGTTGCGCGAGATAGCCGCTTTGCTTCCAGTAATATCTCGGCGAACTCACCTCGACGGATCCCAGCACATCCCTGAGGTTCTGCAGCCTCGCCTCGGTCGCCGAAATCTCGCTGTCCAGCTTGATGGTGAGGTTCTTGATGACGGCGGCGGCGCTCCGGCCATCGATCTTCGGCCCGAGCCGCGCCACAATGAAGTACGGATTTGTCGCGGTCAGGTTGTTGTACAGTTGTTCGTCGGCCGCGATGTTCGGCGTCCCTTCGAGCAGCAGATATCTCAGCGCGATCTCGAGCCGGCGCAGGTCGTCATTGTTCAGCTTCGCCTTGATCGCAGCCGAGCTCCGCTGGTAGGCGTCCCAGTTCGACGTGTCGAAAACCGGATCGAAGATGCAGCCTGAAAGCAGGACGCAACCGAGGACGATGAGGCTCAACCGCTTCATGACTTGTCAGCATGTGACCGTTGGCGGGCAAAGATGGTTCTTTAGACAGGAGCAATCAATAAAAGGTTGAGCTCATCAACATCCACCCGTCGTTACTTAACGAACGGTGAATCATCATGCGGTATTTGTCGCCCACGCGATTGTCACCCGCCAGGCCACGGGGTCGCAGATGTCTCCCGCCATCTCGAAAAAATCCCGCAGGCTCTCGCCTGCAGGATTTTCCGTCATCGATCCGACGTTCAGGCGCGATGACGTTGGCCATCATCGGTGATCCGCCGTTCATCGAGCCAAGATAGGGAGCAAGGTTTATTGGATTCAGTAACGGTCGGTGCCGATACCAACGCTCACACCAGGAGCCTGGAAGCCGACGCCCCCGCGCCGCGGTTCGTCATAACCCCGGCGTTCGATATAGCGCTCGCGAGGAACGTATCCGTAGGAATCGCCGGGCTCACGGATCGTGACGTGGCGCTCACCGTGGTCACGCCAGCAACGGCCATTCTCGTTGCAGACCATACGAACGTTCTGAATGTTGCCGTTCGAGCCGAAGGCTACGTCGGTGGAAAGCGGCGCGGCGGACGCAACGGTAGCGACGAGCGCACTTGCGCCGACCGCCAGGGAGATCGCGAGATTGTTCATGGTAATTCTCCAAAAGTGATTGTGTCAGGAGGCCAACAGACCTGCGAACCAATGGTTCCAGTAGCGCCTAAACAATTCTTAGTTGTTCCTTGCAAGTAAATCTATTTTAACTGGAACTTTCATTGGTTCAATCTATTGCCCCTTGTCCGAATACTGGACGCGCGACAACTGGACACACACCCCATGAAGAAAATTCTCCTGGCGACAGTCACTCTTCTCGCATTCGCGGCGCCTTCCTTCGCGGCTGAATCCGGCAAGACCGTCGGCGCGGCGTCGTCGTTCTACCTGGTTCAAGATACCGGGACGATGAAATGTCAGATCGTCGAGACCCAGCCGGCTGCCGGCGGCACCACGAAGCTCATCGGCACTGCTCACCCGACAAAGGCAGCAGCTGAGACGGCTTTGAAGGCCGACAAGGCTTGCACCAACTGATTTGGTGAGGGCACAAATACGGGGCGGGTCTACAGGCGCAATCGCTCAAGAATGGACCCGCCCCGCAGACGGCGCAATGACCGTCTTGTATCGCCGACGTGAAGAAAAACTCAAAAGCACCGGCAAGAGGCTGCGCCGTCACCAACTCAGCTGATCAAGCTTGGCGACCGAAGGCAAAGGACGCAGGCGGCGGATTTTTGCCGGAATGAGCAATATTGAACAGCACGAACTATTCGGGGCATTCTACTGTCATCACTGTTCCTCAGTCGGCATTTGCGGGTAACCGAGAGTGCATAACGCTCCGCCCGATTTGCAGCGTGCGTCGCATGCAGCAGCAATTTTCTCACGCGTCCGATCCGAAACTTGCATCGACCGAGAAGCAACACTGTCCCAAGCGTGGTGAACGCTTGAGCCTGGCAAGGATAGAGCGCGGCCGATCCGCGTTTGCCATCCGAGCGCTCGAGTGTACCGGCTGCCATCACATCCATGTCGCCATCGCGCAAGCCGATCCAATGAAATCGAACGCGGTTCTCTGGCTCGCGAGCCACGACCTCAAGTCACCGACCTGAGCCAGCGGCCCCTTGAACGGGAGACGCCGCGGACGAATTTGTGCGGCGCACGATGCGAGATTGGGCGCCGCGGCTTTGTCCGGTGGGACAATGGGAGGCGCAGCCCGCGACGAACAGTCGATTTGAATAAGCGTCCGCCCGATGTCATTGCAGTTTCGCGTCGATCACGGACCACACAACATGGACCGGCTACGGCTGACGCGCGCTTTGGGACCGACCAGTCGGCGGTCGGGTGATCATCGGGTTAACTCCGGAAGCGACTGCGCATTCGCTCTATCATGATTGATAAGCGTCGACGGACCGTTCCTGCCGTCACGACCCGAAGGTCGCAGAGTGTTCTGTCTTATCCACGGTGGTCGTTGGATCGGTCTGGACGGCGAATCCGCCGCTGATCACCAAAACATCATACACGCAATGCGATTGTATATTTAAAATTGCTATTTTTAAACCAAGCCCGTTCGGACACAAAGTCACCACCGTCTTCTGGCAAATATCAAGAACGAAACAAATCCGCTACCGCAGGAACCTTGGTCGGCTGACTCTCGTTGCTCCCTGTCCGCCCGGACGCACGACAACCGAGAGGCAGTGATGTTCTTCCCTTTCCATTCAACCGTGATGCTAGGCTTGGAATCCGCCAACGTGATCGGACTTCGCATGCTCAAGCTCACACGCGGCGGCAGTAGCGCTCTAAGCGAAATGCATTTAATGATTGGGGAGAAGGTCAATGCAGCGTTCGAATCGGGTACCAATCTGATGGCGGGCGCTTCGGCTGATAGCGTGGTTAATCGGTATCGGCAGCACGTCGCTGCGAACGCCGAGCGACTTTCGGTCCGTTAGTTCGTGTCGCCAGTCGCCCGTCCGATCAGGCGGAGGCCGGCTCTGCGGCACCGGTTACGACTGGTGGCGGGCTCGGGCTGATGATCGTGATCCTCCCTATCCTGCTGCTCTGGGGGCGACCGTAGAAATTCCGGACCATCTGCGAAGAGGAAGCTGAAAGGCCCGGGGACGAACCGGGCCTTTCGCGTCTCGCCATTTCTGCTGCTGACTCTTCGAATGCGCCTGCTCGATATGTCCAAAAAAGATTGATCACGAGGACCGCGCCGTGAAAGCGTTCGTCCTTCAGTCACTCCCCTCGTCTCCCTTGATTTCAGGCTTGTCATACAAGACGGCGTTCAAGAGCGAATTGTGGACCTCGATCTTGCCGTTATAGGTGATGAACCCGAGCTTTCGAAACTTGTTCATGAAAAAGCTGACACGGGAACGGGTTGTGCCGATCATCTCGGCCAGGGTTTCCTGGCTGACCGATGCCGCGATGGGCTGTGAGATGCCGTCCTTGCCAAAATTCGCCAGAAGCAGGAGCAGGCGCGCGAGCCGCTTCTCGCTTGAATTGAACAGCTGGTCGATCAGGTCTTCTTCGATACGGCTGTTCCGACCAAGAAGATATGTCATGAACAGCTCGGAAAACTTTGGTTCGCGTTGAAGCGTCGCAAGCATCGCGGCTTTCGTGATCGACGTGAGCAGGCATTCTTCCATCGCCACCGTCGTTGAAATCCGCAAGGGATGGCCATTGAGGCATCCTTCGCCAAAGAATTGTCCAGCTTCCAGGATTCCGACCACTGCTTCCTTGCCCTGTTCGGAGACAACGAGAACCTTGATCCGTCCCTTTTGAATATAGAAAACCGTATCTGCGGCGTCTCCTTGCGAAAACACCGCCCGGTTCTTGTCAAAATTCAATATGGTTTTGCCGTCCCCGACCTTGGCGAGAAAACGCTTCGGATCAAACAAGGCTTTCGCCGCTTTTGGCATGATGCCCCAGGCGCCTGATACGGGCCTGAATTTAGCAGACCGGGCCCCGGCGTGTTAAGAAAGATTTCGATTTTGCGCTCCGCGACGTTAGCGGAAATCCGCGCCAGCCAGTTCGTAGCGGCTCTTTCGATCGCGCACGAAAACGTCCGCGGCCGTGCGGAAAATCAGATCGCGATGGGCATCAAAGGCACGGAGAAAGCCTTCTTCGTCATGCCTGAGACGCGGCTGCACCTTTTCAAGCGCATCGACAGTGACGAAGAAGGAATATTCGATCGCGGTGTCATATCCCCAAAAGCGTACCGCCTGTCGGGTTCGATCATAGCTTCGACTGTGGTTCGGAAATTTCAGGGTCATGTGGACAGGCTCTCCTGGACGAATTGCATTGGCGGACAGCCGAGCCAATCGACGATCCGACTTGTCGCCTGGTGCCGGCGATCTGAAGCCCTGACTCACGTGCGGTAAAGACCGCCTCCGGGACCTCAGATCGAAAAGCGGCACTGGAATCACAGGTTTTCCAGTGCGCATGACCTTCCGAAGCCGCGAAGAGATATCGCGACGATGGTGCGCGGACTTCGGAAGGTGGGCGCCGCTGCGACCCGCCAGACCTATCGGATATCCTCCGTTGCTGCTGAGCAAAATTGCTCAGTTCGCAGACAGAGTGACCGATGCCATTGCGAACGGCACATCGCTCAAACGAATGGCCTCCCTGAGCAATTTTGCACAGCATCCGCCCTCGCCCGGGTCTACTCTGAAAAACGGTAGCGGAACTGCCGCTTCGGCTATTCCGAGCGCGAGGACGCAGAAATGAACATGTCAGGCGAAAGTCTTTTGGTCATATTGGTGATCGGCATCGCCGCCGGCTGGCTTGCGGGCCAGATCGTCCAGGGGACGGGCTTCGGCCTCGTCGGCGATCTCGTCGTCGGAATAGTGGGGGCCTTCATTGCGAGCTGGATATTTCCGCAACTTGGAATCCATCTCGGTTCCGGCATCGTCTCGGCGATCGTTGAGGCCGCGATCGGCGCGATATTGCTGCTCGCGATCATCAGGCTCATCCGCGGACGGAGCCGATGGGGAGGAAGCTGGCGCTGACGATGGCGGAAATGCCGGCCGCGTTGGAACGCATTGGGAGTTTGACATGATTCCGCAAACTCGGGCGACGCTTGCGACGACCAAGGACAACCCCTGGCAACCGCCTCATGTCGTTGCGGCCGATGCCGCAAGACGGGTTGCTCAAGGAATCGTCGACACCATACGTGAACCTCTCCTGGTGCTCGATCGGGATCTGCGTGTGGTCGCTGCGAGCCGCGCCTTCTGCTCGACCTTCATGCTCGATATCGATGAGATCCTTGGCGAGCCGCTTTACGAGTTGGGCGATGGAGAATGGAACATTCCCCAACTGCGATTGCTGCTGGGACAAATCATACCCGAACAGGGGGCCATGGAGAATTACGAGGTCCAGCACGAGTTTCAGTCCATCGGACGACGAACGATGCTGCTCAACGCACGGGAGGTGTTTTACGAGGGAGGATCGCCCGCGAACATCTTTCTCAGCATCGAGGATGTGACCGGTAAGCGCGTTCTGGAAGGCGAGAACGCCGCGTTGCTTCGGCTGAAAGACACCCTACTTGACGAAATCTACCATCGTGTGGGCAACAGCCTGCAGATCATCGCAAGCATTATTTCCATGAAAGCAAGAAAGGTCGGCTCGGACGAAGCACGGCGGCATCTTGAGGACACGCGTGACAGGGTCATATCGATTGCGGCCGTGCAAAAATACCTCCATACGTCGGCCGTGGGCGGGATCGTCACGCTGATCCCCTATTTGTCGATGCTTTGCGCAGCCATCTCCCGCTCGATGATCAGCGATGAGCAGGCGATTTCGATCGAAGTCAGGGGCGAAGGGGGCAACGCGGACCGCCGAAAGGCCGAGAGCCTCGGATTGATTGTCACCGAACTCGTGATCAACTCGTTGAAGCACGCTTTCAACGACGCAGCCGAAGGCGGGCTCATCGTGGTGACATGCGACGCCGTGGAAACGGAATGGACGCTGTCGGTGTCCGATAACGGGAACGGCACGCGGAAGCCCGCAATCATTGCGGACGGCGGACTCGGTACCGGCATCGTCTCGGCCCTCGCCAGCCAACTG
>Ga0210408_10001067_pt1 | contig 30208 bp, 25 predicted proteins | sample IncBWH4MmetaG_FD_155471 | JGI IMG/M metagenome (GOLD analysis project Ga0210408, IMG submission 155471) | Forest soil microbial communities from Barre Woods Harvard Forest LTER site, Petersham, Massachusetts, United States - Inc-BW-H-4-M | ecosystem: Environmental > Terrestrial > Soil >... | reverse complement strand
CGTCGCCGATCAGATCGCCCGCGACGACGTCGACCTCACGCAGGCTTTTAGCGATGCGCGGGTCGTCGGGACCGAAACGCTGCAGGTCGTAGTCGAGATGCGGCAAATAAACGAGCGTGAGCGTCGGCGCGCGCGTCCGCCGGACGTAGAGCGCGGCATCGGCGATCCAACGGGAAGACGCAATCGATGTCGTCGGCCCCCAGAAGTGAAACAGCGGAAACGGGCCGAGTTCGCGCGTGAGCTCCTCGCGCAGTTCGAGCGGCTGGGTGTAACAGTCGGGCAGCTTGCGGCCGTCGGATTTGTAGATCGGCCGCGGCGTCACGCCGATGTCGTGGCTCGCGCCGATGTTGTACCACCAGAACAGATTGGCCGTGGTGAACGCCGGATCGCGACGGCGGCCCGCCTCCCAAACCTTTTCGCCCGCCACCAGGCGGTTCGACTGCCGCCACAGCCACACCTCCATCAGGTCACGGAACAGCCAGCCATTGGCGACGATGCCGTGGTCGCGCGGCAGCCCGCCGGTCATGAACGTCGCCTGCACCGTGCAGGTCACCGCCGGCGTCACGGTGCGCAACGGCCGCGTGGCGCCACCGCGCGCGAAGGCCGCGAGCCGTGGCGTGTCCGGACCCAAGTGCCGCGGCGTTAATCCGACTACCAGCAGGACGATGGTGGGACGCATGTGTGCTCGTCGTGGCAAAAAGGCCCGCCGTTGACACGGCGCAATCACAAGGGGACCATCAAGCTAAATTCGTGCTGGTGCGCGATCAAGGAGCAACGATGACCGTCGCGGCGACACAAGGCATCTCGTTGGCGACGCTGCTCAAGCTCGGCCGGGTGTCGAACCTGCCGACCGTGTGGACGAACGTCCTCGCCGGGACCGTCCTTGCCGGCGGCGACTGGCGCAGTGGGCGGACGGGGCTCGTGCTGTTCGCGATGTCGCTGTTCTACATCGGCGGCATGTATCTCAACGATTACTTCGATCGTGCGGTGGACGCGCGCGAGCGCCCCACGCGGCCGATCCCTGCGGGCGAGATTTCCGCTGCCGCCGTTGCCGCGGCCGGTGCGGTGCTGCTCGCGGGGGCGATCGTGCTGCTGGCGGGCGCGGGAATGACAGCAGCCATCACCGGCGTTCTCCTCGCGCTGCTGATCGTTGGCTATGACGCCCATCACAAGGAGGTTGCGTGGGCGCCGCTCGTGATGGGGGGTTGCCGCGCCCTTGTTTATTGCGGCGCGGCTGCAGCTTCGGCAGACACGATCTCCGTTGCCGTATTGTTTCCAGCGCTCGCGTGCGCCGCCTACGTGGCCGGCATCACGTATGCGGCGAGCCGGGAGAGCAGCGACAACGTCGGCAGCCTGTGGCCGCTTCTGTTGCTGGCGGCGCCGCTGCTGCCGGCGTCCGCCGCGCTTATGCAGAGCGTCCTCGCAAGCGCGTTTTATGCGGTCCTGATTCTGTGGCTTGCGTGCGCGGTCTACCTTCTCATCAAACGCCCCCGTGCCGGCGCCGTCTCGCGCGCTGTCGGGTGGCTGATTGCCGGCATATCGCTGGTCGACGCTGCGTTCCTGACGGGCGCCGGCGCGATCGGAGCGGCGTGCTGGGCGGTCGGGGGCTTCGCCGCAACGCTTGCGCTGCACAAGCAGATCGCCGGCACGTGAGGGAACGCGTAATGAGCACTGTAAAGGCGCAAGCATCCGACGCCGATCCCGCCGCCACCATTTCGTTCCTGCGGCGCTTGCTCGGTCGCGTGCTCGCTCCCGCCGGCCTGCAATGGCTCGACGGTGAAATCGACCGCCAACGTTCGGGGCTCGACGAGCGCCGCCTCGCCATCGCCGTCGGCATGGTCGGCCGCAAAGTCGGGCGCGCCGACTTGGCCCCGCCGCCGGAAGATGTTGCCGAGGCCGGAAGAATGCGCCCGCAGTGGCAACCCCAGCTCTGGGGGACCGACGAGGCGGCCCGGGTCGCGCTCGTGCTCGCGACGTATCGTGGCGACGATGAGGTCTTCGCGACGCGTGTCGATCGGTTATGCGCGACCGGCGAATTGACCGAGCAGGTAGCTTATTTGAAAGGCTTTGCAATTTTTCCTGCCGCTCGCGCGCTGCATAATCGCGCGCGCGAAGCGGTGCGTTCCTCCATTTCGCCGGTGTTCGAGGCAATCGCCTGTGGCAATCCCTATCCGCGCGATCACTTCGACGAGAGCGCGTGGAATCAGATGGTGGTCAAATGCGTATTCTCGGGCGTGCCGATCCAATCGGTCGTCGGGTTGTACGAGCGCCGCAACCCCGAGCTGATCACGATGCTGGGCGACCTCGTCTCGGAGCGCACCGCGGCGGGGCGCCCGACGCCCGATGCCGTGCACCGCTACATCGCGGCGGGCTGACCCCGTCAGCATTGGCAAAGACCAAGCGCAGCGCGCTGTCGATGACCGAGCGCTAGAAACGCTTGCGTTCACTTTAACATTGCACGAACGGCAAGCTCACGATAGCATGAGCGCTTTCCCGCGCGGCGATCGCGCGATCATCGCTGCAACGACTGCTTCTAATAATGTAGGGGGACTTCGCCGATGAGTTATCTGGACACTCCCCGTTTGCATTTCACCGGCCATTTCCAGGCCGATGTGTCGACGATTAATAACGAGGTCACCTTTTACGACATCAGCACCTTCACACCGGACGACCAGCAGCTGACGACCGACGGGACCAAGGGCGGCTGGAACCCGGAAGGGACCGGAATCTTTCGCCTGGTCGGTTGCCGCGTCACCGGCGCGCGGCTCGGCAATCGTCAGATCACGACATTTGCCGAAGACCCCGTCATCGGCATGGCGTTGGAGAACGCCGATGACCGCGTGTTCGGAAAGCTCGTCGACCTCGATCCGGAGCAGCAGGCGGTGTCGCAAATATGGGGCATGCGCTTGCGGTTGACCGACGGCAAGGACAACGACTTGTTCGCAGGGGATTTTCGCCCGGCCGCGTTCATCAACCTGTGGCGGCGCCAGCAGCGGGCCGCGTTCCTCGATCAGACGCTGGCGGCGGTCTATCAGTCCGTTCTGCAAGGTATGATTTGGGAAGGGCACGTCGACTCGGCGGTGCTCGACGCGCTGCGGCGCGCGTCGGCGGATGATTGCCTGTCCATCTGCATGAACGTCTACGGCTACGGCCGCGATCCGAAAATTCCCCGTTACACGCTGGGCAGCGTGGCGGGTACGATCGGTCCCTACTTTGCCGGCGAACCCAAGCACTTCGTGCTGGGCCGTCAACTGGTCAGTGCGACGCCGCTGAACCCGACCGTTCCACTGGGCGGCGTTTATTCGTTCCAATGCAAGGTGAGCGAAGATCAGAAGACGATTTCAGCAGATTTCGGCAATTGTTTGCAGATCAAGGACGCGAGCGGCGCATTCGACCAGAACACCAGCCCGCCGTTGATGCTGGCAGTGGCCAAACAAGAGGGCAGCAATCCGTTGAGCTCGGTTGCGGCCGGCGACGTCGCGATCCTAGGAAACGTCAACTATCTCAACGACGGCTGGTACGCGCAGACCGGCGGCGTGCAGGATTTCGACTATTCGGCCGATCCGTGGCTGGTCGCCAACATCGGCGCGCGGCCGCTGCTGCTGCTCACGCCGCTCGCCGCAGACAACAGCAGTTACGCCGTTCTCGTTTCGGAAACACTGGCAGGCTGGTATGCGCGCGCCGACGATTTCGTCGCCCGCCTCGAGCCCGGCGCCACCGCCACGTTCGATATTTACGCTACCCGCTACGGCAAGCCGGTCGCGACCGCCGTGAACTTCTTCTCCAACCTGACCCAGATGGGCGGAGGGCCGGACATCGGCACTCCGACCGACGCGATCACCTACCCGCCCCAATTGCAGACCGATGGCCACGGCAAGGCGGTACTCTCGGTGGTGGCCAGCGCCGCAGGCCCGGGTATCCCGCGCATCTATATCGACGGCCAACTCTACGGCATCGGCTATCAGCCGGCCGCGCAGCCGGCCCAGGCGTTCACCAATCCCTGGAATTTCATCAGCATCCTGGCGTTCTCTCGCGTCGACGCCCCGGATCAACCGACTTGGCATGCAAACGTCCAGCCGATCCTGCAGCAATACGGCAATCTCTATCCGATCATGAGCAAACATCTGATCGATCTGGGGAACTACGATTCAGTCGTTAAGCATCTCAAAATCCTCAGGTTGGCCTTCTCCCTGCCGGTCGAGGATGCGAACTACATGCCGGTCATCCGCGATCTGTCCGCTGGCAAACGGGCCATCATCCTGAAGTGGCTGGACAATCCCCTCAAAGGGGAGCCCTCGCCCGCGAGAGCCGCCCTCGTCCCCACCAAGCCGGCTGGCGTCGAGGTCGATCTCGAACCGATGCAGCGGCGCAGCAAGACCGAGGCCTTGATGAAGGCTGCCGCACGACGCCGGGAGGAGCGGAAATGATAAAACTGCAACGGCGCGTCGTCGACGCGATCGAAAAGGCGAAAGATCCTACCGAACTCTATCCATGGCTGCAGAGCGCGATCGAATTGGAGCACAGCACGATCCCGCCCTATCTCACCGCCATGTTCTCGCTCAAGCCGGGAACGAACGATCACATCGCCCAGCTGATCCGCAGCATCGTGGTCCAGGAGATGTTGCACATGACGATCGCGGGCAACATCCTGGTCGCGATCGGCGGCAGTCCGTCGATCAATACGCCTTCCTTCGTTCCGCAGTATCCGGGGCCGTTGCCCCTGTCGATCGGCGGGAGCGGTTTCGTTGTCGGGATCGAACCCTTCTCGAAGCCGCTGGTGCAAAACGTGTTCATGACGATCGAGGAACCGGAGCACCCGATTCCGGTCATCACCTTGGCGGTCGCCGAGCAAGTACCGGATTTCGCGACGATCGGCGATTTTTATGCGGCGTTGAAAAAGAAGCTCAAGGAGTTTCCCGATTCGATCTACGGGCACGTCGACCGGCAGGTCCTGCAATGGTTTGCTCCCAGCCTGCTGTTTCCCATCACCAACAGGGAGTCCGCCGGCCACGCCATCGATATCATTGTCGACCAGGGTGAAGGGACCAGTACCGATCCGTTTCAAACTCCCGGCGACCCGGCGCACTATTACAAATTCGGCGAAATCTTCTACGGACGCACGATCGTCAAGACGGCCGGCGGCTTTGCCTACGCGGGAGATCCGGTGCCGTTCGATCCGGCCGGCGTCTATCCGATGCGACCGAACCCAAAGATCCATTACTTCGAGCCGGGAACGCCGGCGCGCATCAAGATAGAGCAATTCAGCTACGCCTACAGCAGCCTGCTTAATGCGCTGCATGTCGCCTTCAACGGGCAGCCCGCGCAAATCAACAGGGCAATCGGCCTGATGTACGAACTCAAAATGATCGCTGTCAGCCTGATGCAGACGCCGCTCGGCGACGGCAGCAACATGACGGCCGGGCCGAGCTTCGAATATATCGACGCCGTGCAGGCGGCCGTTGCGTGATTGTTGTCAGGTGCTTCTACCCGCGCAACCCAAGCGGCATTGAACAGCGAGGCCGGAGAATTGAGAGGCCGGAGAACAGCGGTGAGAGGCCGCGCCTCTTAGGTGCTGCAGCGCTCGGCGGCCGATTTGGGAAAGGTGACGGTGAGCACCTCGGCGCCATGTTCGTCGGTGACGACGACGTTCTCGACCTCTTTCCAGCCGGAGAACTCGGATCGCCGACGCACCAGATCGATGGCGTAGCGCGTCGCTTCCTTGCGGGCGGCTGCCGCATCGGGCAGCTCCATGCCTTCCCGATCAACCAGCGGCCGGCCGTCCATGATGTTGAAGTAGTAGCGCGGCATCGGCCGGTCCCACGCAATCAGCGGTAAGCAAACCACGAGTTCTGGCCGCCGTAGCCGCCATACCCACCGTAAACGCCATGGCCTGGATACTCAGCCTCCCGCGTGCGTGACGGATCGCCGGCGGCCCAGGCGCGCGCCGCCTCCTCCCGCTGCCGGCGCCGCGCGGCCGTTCGCTGGCGCGCCTTCTTGGCCGCGACCTGCTTGGCCTTGGCTGCCTCGGCAAGCTGCTCGGGCGTGGGCTCCTCCGCGACTTTGGTTGGCTCCGCCTCGACGGGCACCGCGGCCGGCGGGGCCTCGCGCGGCCGCTCGGCCACGTCCGTCGGCGCGGGCGCCGCAGCCGACGCCGCGGTCGGTTCAACGGTAGTAGCCGGCGGCGCCACCAGCGCGGGGCCGCTCGCTCCCCCGCTGACGGCCGGGGCCGACAGCTTGGCCACCTGCGCCGGAGCGAGAGCCATCGGCGATCGCGCGACGGGCGCTGACACATGCGCCGCGCCGGCCGTAAGCCAAAACACCGCCAGCGCGACCGCACCCAGCGTTGCGCCGAGCGTCGTGCCGGCCATGATCGAGCCGACCCCGAAACGTCGGGTAGGCGCCAGTTCGCACCAGCCGGCGGCCGTCAGTTCGTATCGGCCGCGGCCCTTATGCCACGCGATCAGCCCCCGCTGGTTGGCGGTTTTGACCAACGCCAGCTTCTCGGACGCGGATGCCGGCAGATCGCGCAGATCGGCCCCGCTCCCGAGATGCCTGAGCATGGTCTCAATCCGCATCCTCTCGGCGTTCGTATTCAGCAGCGGATGGCGAGTGTCGATGGTTGGTCTCACGTGCGCGCTCTCGTTTGGGATGCCACGGTGCCGACGACGCTTGGTCTTGGTGCGAAGTTGGCAGCGGAATACCCTCACCCCACTGCCGCTGATTGCACAGGAAGCAACGCGCCGAGTGGGCTTTGGTTCAAACGACACGCGCGCGGGCCGACGATTTTCGTCGCGGCGCACGTGCAATCACCCCGAGCGCACCGCTTGCTCCGGCGAACGTAAGGCGCAAGGATCGGGACATGCGGGCACATCGAACCCGCACAAGGGGAGGAGACGATGCGATTAAATCTCGCGACAGCTATTGCCGGCGCCGCCGCGGTTCTCGCGTTCGGGCTTGGGGCCGCGCGCGCGGCCCCGTTCATGATCGTCGGCAATGACGAGAAGGTGCTGTGGGATGACGCCGGCAAGCTGGTGCTCTCCCCGCCCGGCAAGGATTCGGTGCTGATCGTCGACCTTGCCGACCCGATGAACCCGAAGATCGTCGCCAACCTGCCGCTGAAGAACTCGGTGGTCGGCCCGCCGGTGAACGTCGATATCGACCCGACCGGCACCGTAGCGCTGGTCGCCGACTCGATGAACGTGATCAAGGAAGGCGACGCCCTCAAACAGGTGCCGGACGACAAAATCTACGTGATCGACATGAAGGCGAACCCGCCCAAGCTCGCCGCCACCATCACCGGAGACCAGCAGCCCTCCGGCTTGAGCTTCAGCCCGTCCGGCAACATCGCGCTGGTCGCCAATCGGGCGGGCAAGTCGATCACCGTGCTCTCGGTCAAAGGCACCGACGTGAAGGTGCTCAACACTATCCCCATGGACGGGGAGGTCTCACACGTGACCTTCACACCCGACGGCAAGCACGCGCTTGCGCCCAGGTTCTCCGGCCACAAGGTGTCGGTGCTCGACGTCGACGGCGAGAAGGTGACCTATAACAAAGTGGACGTGCCGGGCGGGCTGTGGGTCTACAACGCCGTCGTCGTTCCGGGCGGCAAGATCGCGCTCACGTCGGACAACGGCGGCGCCGGCTCCGCCGACGGCAGCGTCGACACCGCGAGCGTGATCGACCTTGAGGCGAACCCGCCGCGCGCGATCGACCGCGTGGTGGTGGGGGACGGGCCGGAGGGCCTCGCCGTGAGCCCCAAGGGCAACGTGGCGGTGTCGGTGATCCTCGCCGGCTCCAACAACAAGCCCGCCTGGTTCTATCACCGCAACGGCCACGTGACCGTGCTCAAGATCGACGGCAAGAAGGTCACCGCCGGGAAAGAGATCGAGGTGGGCGGCCTGCCCGAGGCGGCGGTGTTCACGCCCGACGGCAACTATGTTCTGGTCGGCAATTATCTCGACCAGGATTTCTCGATCCTCAAGGTCGACGGGACCGAGATCACCGACACCGGTAAGCGCTTCAAGGTACCGGGCCATCCGGCGTCGGCAAGGATGGGGCATTGAGCAGAGGACAGAGGACGGACGACGGAGGACGGAAGATGGACCATGCTTATCCGTCGTCTGTCGTCCGTCCTCCGTCGTCCGTAGCTGTCATCTAACGAAGCCCACCTCTTTTAGAAATCGCTGCACGCCCGGGTGAATAAGGTCGAGGCTCGGCGCCGCGGCAACGGTGTTGGCGGCGGTGGTCTCGCGCGCCTGGGCAAGACGCTTGCCGAGCGCTTCCTCGCCGCGATGGAGCGCGCGCGCCAGCCGATAAGCGATGTCCTCGTCGAGCGTCGGGCGCGCCAGGATGAAGCTCCACGAGCCGACCGATTCGATCGGCGCGCCCTGCCCGGGATAGCTGCCGGCGGGAACCGTCATCGTTTTCAGAAACGCATGCTTGGCGCGGATGCGCGCCGCCTCGCCGGCATCGGGGGCGATGAAGCGTGCGCCGCCCGGCGCCTTGGCGACCGCGGCAAAGCCGGGCCACCCCAGTCCGCCGCCCCATAATGCAGCCACCCGGCCGTCGAGCACCATCGCCGGCCCGTCGCCCGCGTGGTCGAGATAAACGGCGGTGAAATCCCGGTCGGGATCGAGCCCGATGCCGTCGAGTACATAACGCGCGAGGATCACAAGCCCGGACCCGCGCGCCCCGAAGGCAACCGGCTGCCCCTTGAGGTCGCCGATCGTCCGGGCGCCATTGTCGGCGCGCAGCACGAACATGCCGGGCGTCGAATACATGGCGGCGAGGATTTTCAGTTCCGTGCGCGGCCGGCCGATGCCCGCGAAGGCTTCATAGGCAGGCTCGCCGGTAACGAGCGCGATGTCGAGCTTGCCTCCCTCAAGCAGCGGGATGTTTTCCGTCGAGCCTTTGGTGTTGCGCGGCTCGACCGCAACCGACGGATCGACCGCGTTGACGACCGCGGTGACCGCGTCGCCGTAAAGCGGAAAACCCCCGCCCGGCGTCGCCGTGCCGAGAATGACCTGTGTTTTTTGTTGCGCCGTCACTGCTTCCCCCGTTCATGATCATCGCGCCACGCGGCGAAACCACGCCCGCACCTGCAGCCACGCCGCGCGTCCCTGCGCCTTGAGCGCCCGGACGTGGCGCAACACCGCTTGCCACGGCGGCAGCGCCTCGAACCAAGCGTACCACGCCATGACGTAATTATAGGTCCGCGCGAAGGCCGGGATCATCAGGAGCTTGGGCTTGCCGACGTGGAACAGGCGCTCGACGATCGTGACCTTGAGGATTTCGCCAACGACCAGCACGGCGATGCTGCGCGTGTAGTGGCCTTTCGCCGCGAGAATAGCCGCGACCGGCTTGACCGGCTCGAGGATGATCAGCGGAACGAGAAACAGCGCCAACGTCTGGTACGGCCCGAGCGTGCGCACCCAATCGCCGAGTCGCGCGAAAGTATTGAAGCTGCCGAGCCAGCGGCCGAGGAGCCGAATCGGCGGCAGGAACAGCGCGTCGACGAGGAAATAGAGGAAGGCAAGAATCGCCACCAATGGCGAAAGCACGCGCCCGGCGCCGCGGCGCGGCACCGGAGGCCTGGGACGCTGTGCCTCGCCTTCCGCCATGAAATTAGAGGAACCGTGTCAGGCCGGCACGGTTTCCATTTCCTCGCCGATGATGAGCGGGTGCGCCATGGTTTCGTGCAGCTTGTCGGCGTCGAGCTCGCGTTCCCACCGGCTGATGACGACGCAGGCAACGCCGTTACCGACGAGATTGGTGAGCGCGCGGCATTCGCTCATGAACTTGTCGATGCCGAGCAGGAGCGCAAGCGAGGTGATCGGAATGTCCGGAATGATCGACAGCGTCGCCGCCAACGTGACGAAACCGGCGCCGGTGACGCCGGAAGCGCCCTTCGAGGTGATCATGGCGATGGCGAGGATGCCGAGCAGCTGCCCAAACGTAAGCGACGTGTTGGTCGCCTGCGCCAGGAACAGGATCGCCAGCGTCATGTAGATGTTGGTGCCGTCGAGGTTGAAGCTGTAGCCGGTCGGGACGACAAGGCCGACCACCGATTTCGACGCGCCCAGGTGCTCCATCTTGCGCATCATCTGCGGCAGCACGGTCTCGGACGAGGACGTGCCGACCACGATCAGCAATTCATCCTTGATGTAGCCGATGAAGCGGAGGATCGAGAATCCGGCGAAATGCGCGATCGCGCCGAGCACCACGATGACGAAGATGATACTGGTCAGATAGAACACGAGGATCAGCGCGCCGAGATTCCACAAGGCCGCGAGGCCCTGCGACCCGATGGTGAACGCCATGGCGCCGAACGCGCCGACCGGCGCCGCGCGCACGATGATCCGGATCACGGCGAAGAACACCTTGGCCGCCATGTCGATCGCCGCGGCGATGCGCTGGCCGACCTCGCCCAGTTGCGCGATGGCGAAGCCGGAGAGAATCGAGACCAGCAGCACTTGCAGAAGATCGCCGCGGGCGAGCGCGCCGAGGAAGGAGTCGGGAGGAATGATGGCGAGGAGATGCGCGACGATGCCCTCCTCCTTCGCGCGGCTGACGTAGGTCGCCACCGCCTTGGGATCGAGGGAGGCCGGGTCGATGTTGAAGCCGTCACCCGGTCGCACGATTTCGCCGACGAGGAGCCCGATGACGAGGGCGACGGTCGAGACCACTTCGAAATAGAGCAACGTCTTCACCCCGACGCGGCCGACCTTGCGCAGGTCGCCCATCGACGAGATGCCGTGCACGACCGTGCAGAAGATCACCGGCGCGATCATCATCTTGATGAGCGAAATGAAGCCGTCGCCCAACGGTTTCATCTGCTTGCCGAGATCCGGATTGAAATAGCCGAGCGCGATTCCCAGCGCGATCGCGATGAGCACTTGAATGTAGAGGATGCTGTACCAGGGGCGCCGCCGTGTCGGTGTGGGCATGGGATCGTCCGCGGGATGGGGCGAAGGGGGCGCGTCGCCCGGGGAAGCAGCCTTCAGTTTGCCACGGCTGCCGATTCCATAACAAGGTTGCGCCTCCGCCGACCCTGTTGCCAAAGCCCGTCTGCGGCTGACACGATGCGGTCATAACGCGCCGGTGTGCAACGAAAGCTCCGGCCAACGAAAATCCAGGGGAAACGCATGGCTACGCCCGGGGTCGTCAACGTTCCGGAACTGATCGACCAGCAGAAAATCGGCGGCTACCAGATTCGCGTCGCGGCCTTGTGCGCCGCGGTCGTCTTCCTCGACGGCTTCGATACCCAGGTCATCGGCAACCTGGTGCCCTCGATCATCGCCGAATGGAAGGTGACGCGGCCGGCGATGGCGCCGGTGGGCGTCGCCGGCCTGGTCGGGCTGATGGTGGGCGCGCTCTCGCTCGGTCCGCTCGCCGACAAAATCGGCCGCCGCGCGGTGATCATCGGATCGACTCTCGTCTTCGGGGTGATGACGTTGCTTACCGGCCTCCTTGCCGAGTCGGTCACCGGCCTGATGGTGTTGCGCTTTCTCACCGGGCTCGGCCTCGGCGGCGCCATGCCCAACTCGATCGCCATGACGGCGGAATACGCGCCGCACCGGCGCCAGGCCACCATGGTGATGGTGATGTTTTGCGGCTTTCCGATCGGCGCTTCCTTTGCCGGATTCGTTTCCGCCTATTTGATCCCGGCGTTCGGCTGGCGCGCGATGCTCTATCTCGGCGGCGCGCTGCCGATCGCGCTCGTTCCGCTGCTGCTCGCCGAGCTTCCGGAATCGATCCGCCATCTGGTGCTGCAAGGCAATCAGACGGCGCGTGTCGCCGCCATCCTTTCGCGCATCAATCCGGCGCGCTTGTTTCCGGAAGGCACGCGCTTTGCGATCAGCGAGGAGCATGGCCACGGCGTACCGGTCGGGCACCTGTTCCGCGAAAGCCGGGCGGTGCCGACGGTGTTGTTGTGGATCGTGTTCTTCATGAGCCTGTTGAACATTTTCCTCATCAACTTCTGGCTCCCGACGCTCGCTCACGACGCCGGCATCGCGCTCACGCTCGCCAACATGGCGACCGGCCTGTTCCAGGCGGGCGGTGTCATCAGCACCCTGCTCGGCGGCCGCGCGGTCGACGCCTTCGGCGCCTACCGCGTGCTCACGCCCGCTTATATCCTCGCCGGGCTCGCGATCGGCGCGCTCGGCTTCGCGGTCGTTTCGCCCCCGCTGATGCTGATCGTCGCGACCATTGCGGGATTCTGTTTGATCGGCGGCCAGACCGGCATCAACGCGCTCGCGTCGACGTTCTATCCGACCTTCATCCGCTCGACCGGTGTCGGCTGGGCGCTCGGCATCGGCCGGATCGGATCGATCGCGGGACCTGGCGTGGGCGGCATCTTGATTGCGCTCAAGTGGCCGACCACCGCCATCTTTATCATCGGCGGCGTCGCCGCGCTGTGCGCGGCGGTTGCCCTCTTCACCATGGGACGCACGCAAGCCGCCCGCGATCAGTTGGCGGCGCGGCCGAGCCCAGTGCCGGGGGAATAAATAAAGCTCAGAACGACTCGACCCACGGGCGCAGTTCGACCTCCCACGTCCAGGCGCTGCGCGGCTGGGCGTGCACGTGCAGATAGGTCTCGGCGATCGCCGCAGGCTCGAGCAGGCCGTCGGCGCCGCGCCCACGCCGCGGATCTTCCGGGCCGCGGCTGATGCCGCCGTCGATGACGAAGTGCGCGACGTGCAGCCCCTTGGGCGCAAGCTCGCGCGCCATGCTTTGGGCAAGCCCGCGCAGCGCGAACTTGCCCATGGCGAAAGGCGCCGACTGGGCATAGCCCTTCACGCTCGCCGACGCGCCGGTGAAGAGGATCGATCCGCGGCCGACCGGCAGCATCTGGCGCACCGCGGCCTGGGCCACGTGAAAACCGCCGAGCGCGGTGACCGCAACGCTGCGCTCGACCTCGACCGGATCGAGCTCCACCACAGTGCCGCGCGTGCGGTAGCTCGCGTTGTAGACGACGAGCGAGGGCACCGCGATTTCGCCGACCACGCGGAACAAGGCATCGACCTGACGCCGGTCGACCGCGTCGCAGGAGATCAGGCGCGCGTCGGTTTCCGCCGCAAGCTCCGATAATTTGTCGATATTGCGCGCGGCAAGCACGACGGTCATGTCGCGCTGGGCGCAGGCGCGCGCGAGCGCGGCGCTCAACCCCGATCCGACTCCGACGATGACGGCGACTTCCTTTGCCATGGCCCAACCTCCAGCGAGAGGTGGGAAATAGGCTAGCGCGCGCGAGCCGGCAACGCGGTTCATCCGGCAAGGCCCATTCGCGACGGGCGCCTGCCCGACATCCGCCCAAATTGGGGCATACCCGGACACAGGGGTTGTTGGGGGGTTAAAGGCCGCACGGCCGCTTAGTGCAAATCCGGGGACATCCGAAGCAGCTAACCGATACGGGGGGAGTCATGCGGCTGAGGATGATCGCGACGATCGCGTCGGCGTCCGCTTTGCTTGGTACATTCGGTCCCGCGCGGGCGGCCGATATCGAATGGGAAGTCGATAACCCATTTCGCTTCTACAAGGTCGACAGCTCGTTCGCCCTGCACGAAAAGGCCTTCGCCGAAGTGCGTGGCGACCTGAGCGGCCCGATCCCGCCCGACGTGATCTGGCGTATCGAGCGCCGCCTCAACGACCCCGACTGCAAGAACGCCAGTTCGCCCGCGACCTGCGCGGCGACCAAGCGCGCCCATTATGAGGAAAGCCGCCTCGGCTGGGCGGCAAAGACGCTCCCCACCGCCTGCTACGACAACGTCGGGCGGCCGCGGCGCTATCCGGCGCAGTGCGACCGCAAATATTCCTGGGGCAGCGCCAAAGAGGATTACATCCTGCCCGACGCGCATACGGTGCGCGTCTTCCTCTCGCCGGCGCTGCGCACGGAAGCCGGGACCGGCCAATGCGCCTGGAGCTGGCAGCCGCACGCCGCCGGCGGCCGGTCCGGCCAGCGCACTCTGCCGTGCGCCAACCCGCTCATGATCGAGCGCGTCCCCTACTCGATCCATCGCGCCAACTCGGGAGTCGCCGTCAAGGTGAAGCTGCCGGACGGGCGCGAACTGGAAGACGCCGACGTTACGGTCGAGGACCTGCTCGTGGTCGGTCTCGGCGATTCCTTCGCCTCGGGCGACAGCAACCCCGACCGGCCGGTGACGTTCAGCGCCGCGCGCCAGATGGTCTACGACCCGGTCAACACCAACACCCGCGAAGAAATGGCGATGCGGTCGATGAAGCCTGCGACCGCCAAGGGCGAAATGTTCGACCTCGCGTCGGGAGACAACTTCGATCCGAAGGCCTTGCCCAAGCGTTTGCTCGAGGACGAGGAGCGCGGCCTCATCTACAAGCCGACGTCGCAGGAGTTCCTCGACGCTTTCGCCCGGCGCAGCGCGCAATGGATGAGCGCGGACTGCCATCGCTCGCAGTATGGTTATCAGTTCCGCGTCGGCATGCAGCTCGCGCTGGAAGACCGGCACCGCGCCGTCACGCTCGTTCATCTTGCCTGCACCGGCGCCGAGACGGTGGAAGGCCTGTTCCTGGAGAAGGACGCGCGCGAGCAGTTCGACAAGCCCAATTCGAACAAGGTGCCGGCGCAGTTCGATCAGCTCAGCACGCTCATCTGCCGCGGCGGAGAGGCGGCGCGCAGCAGAAGCGCTTCCTACACGCTGCCCGCCTATTCGCCCGGCGACACCAGCATCGGCGCGCGCGCGATCGCCATGCGCTGGTGCCCGCCCGAACTGCGCAAGCGGCCGATCGACGTGGTGCTGCTCTCGATCGGCGGCAACGACGTCGGATTTGCCTCGGTCGCGCTCTATGCGATCACCGAAAGCGCGAGCGATCTCGCGCCGATCGCGCAGCTGCTTGGAAAGCAAATCCGGTTCGGCCCGGACGTCGCGCACAATTACCTGCGCGTGTTCGACCGCCGTCTGGCGGCGGTCAAAGAGGCGCTGCATGACGGCTTCGGTGTGGCCCCCGGCCAGGTGGTGCAGACCTCCTACGAGCCGATCCAGTTCGACGAGACCGGCGCGATGTGCGGCGCGATACCGACGCTCGGCCTCGACGTGCATCCGAAGCTGCGCATGAGCCGCGAGCGCATCACCGAAGCGGCCGCCTTCACCACCGAACTCGACAACCGTCTCGAGTGCCTTACCGACGTGCATCGCCGGCACGATTGCCCGGCCGGGCTCGCAACCGGCCAAGGCACCGGCTTTCACCTCGTCACCGATCACCTCGCGAAATTCATGAAACGCGGCGTGTGTGCGCGCGATCCCAAGCGCGCGGTGGCGGACGGGCTTGTCATGGGCATGCCGCGCCTCTCGCAGGCGAGCGGCGCCTTCGTGCCCTATTCGCCGGCGAACGCCCTGCCCTACGCGCATCGCTGGCGGCTGTTCCACACCGCCAACGACGCGTTCCTCACCGCCAACACCCACCGCGAGGGCATCTCGCCGTTCGACATCCTGCAACCCTCGTACGCCGGACTCTACAGCGGCGCGATCCATCCGACCGCGGAAGGCCACGCGATGGTCGCCGACAGCGTGGTTCTGCAGGTGCGCGCGATCCTCGACAAACGTCCGGCGCACGCGGCGGGGATGAGCAACTAAGCGCGATCAGGTGCCCGCTTCGTTTAGAGCGTGATGACTTTTCTTTGAATCGTCATCACGCTCTAACTTTTTCCTGGCGCATGATCTTTTCCGAAAACCGGTTTCCACTTTTCGGGATCATGCGCTAACCCGCGCGCAAGCGCGGCAACCGCGAACGTCAGCTGTTCGCGCAAATCCTCCGGCGCGAGCGCTTGGAGCTTCTCCTCGAGGCCGAGCGTGACGATGCCATGGACGGCGGAGAACAGCGTGCGGGCGATCAACGCTCGTCGCGACGGTGAGACGCCTGGCAGAAGCTCGCCAACCGGTCCCTCGACGTAACTGAACAGCCGCATCTGGTCGTCGAGGTACCAGTCCGGCATCACTTTGCCGGGGGGCAGCCGATGATCGAAGACCGCCCGCCAACGCGCTCGTCGGGTGGTCGCAAAATCGAGATACGCCAACGCCATGCGGCAGAGCCGATCGCTCGCCGTGTCGGCCTTCTGGCGGTTCGCCGCTGGGGCCGCACTGGCCGCGAGCAAGTCCCGTTCGAGCGCCGCCAGCGTCCGCGCATTGACCAGCATGATCAGTTCGTCGAGGTCGGCGACCACATTATAGATGGCGCCCACCGCGCAGCCGATACGCTCGGCCAAACTGCGCGCCCGCAGTCCCGGCAAGCCGTAGGACGAAATCCCCTGTTCGGCCGCATCTATAAGGGATTCCTTGAGATTTCGGCGTCGTTCGGCTGTTTCCATAACCTTAACCTTATTTTTGAACGGCGTTCAAAATATGGCTTGAACATCGTTCAAATGTAGTGTAGCCTGCATTTGTGAACAATGTTCATAGCACGGAGGTATCAATGTTCAAGACAGTGCTGACCCTGTTCCGGGGCAGCGTTGCGGTCGCCGAGCAGGAGTTTGCCGACCGCAGTGCGCTGCTGATTCTCGACCAGCAGATCCGGGACGCCGGCGGGGCGCTCGACCGCGCCCGCCGGGCTCTCGCGGTCGCCATCGCCCAGGACGAAGCGGAGGGCAAGCGGCTGGAATCCACGCTCACCCGCCTCGCCGATCTGGAGGAGCGGGCAAGCGCCGCACTCGCGGCCGGCCGCGACGATCTCGCGACCGAAGCGGCCGAGGCCATCGTTCTAATGGAGGTCGATCGCGACGCGATCCGCCAGGCACGCGCAACGTTCGCGGCCGAGGCGGCGCAATTGAAAACGGCGGTCGCCAACGCCACGCACAGGCTCGCCGACCTCGAGCGCGGCCGACGCATCGCCCAAGCTGCCGAGGCGGTGCGGCGTTTGAAGGCGGGATGCGGCACGCCCGGGAGCGTCGCCAATGCGGCGCTCGCCGACGCCGAAGCCACGCTGAAACGGTTGCGCGAGCGCCAGAGCGAGGACGCCGCCGCCGAAGCCGCGCTGCAGTCGCTCGATCCGTCAACGAGCGCCGAGACCGTGGCGAGCCGCCTCGAAGCGGCCGGCTTTGGCCGGCGTACCCGGCCGACAGCCGCCGACGTGATCGAGCGGCTGCGCCGGCGTGCCGAGGCAGCCCCGGAAACTTGACCAAAATCGCCGATCTGAACCCAACCGAAAGGAGATAAAGCCATGAACCCGCAAGCCGTCCAAAGCAGCCCGCACTCGCCCGCCTGGGTCGCGTTCACCTACGCGTCCTTTGTCGGGTCCGTCGTCATGGTCGCGGTCGCGATCGCCTTCTTGCCGCTCGACATCTGGATCAAAGGGTATTTCGCCATCGGCATGGCCATGCTGGTCCAGTCCAGCATCACGGTGACAAAAACCCTCCGCGACCAGCACGAAGGCGCTAAGCTGGTGAACAGGATCGAGGACGCCAAGACCGAGCGCCTGCTCATGGGAATTGAGCGCGGCAACGAGTGACGCCGACCAAACTTGACGCTGCCCGGCGGTGTCGCCGTCGGGCAGCCCCCTTACCCGAACGGATCCGCGCCATGTCGACTCATCTCATGACCAGCCGGCGGTTCGCGCCGTTGTTCTGGTGCCAGTTCTTCTCCGCGTTCAATGATAATTTTCTCAAGAACGCGCTCGTCATTCTCATTCTGTTCCGGCTCGGCGGCGGCCATTCCGGCGCGCTGATCGCGCTCGCGGCCGCGGTGTTCATCGCGCCTTTCTTCTTCCTCTCCGGCCTTGGCGGGCAGCTCGCCGACCGATTCGACAAGGCGGTCGTCGCGCGCCGCCTCAAGCTCGCCGAGATCGCCGTCGCCGGCATCGCCGTCGCTGGATTTGCCACTCACTCGATCGCGCTCATGTTCTGCGCGCTCGGCCTGTTCGGCGTCATCGCCTCGCTGTTCGGACCCATCAAATACGGCATCCTGCCCGACCATCTGGCGCGCGAGGAACTGCCGGCCGGCAACGCGCTGGTCGAGGGCGCGACCTTCCTCGCGATCCTCTTCGGCACCATCGCGGGCGGCATCGCCGCCGAAGGCGGCGGCAGCCCCGCCGCGTTCGGCGCGCTGATTCTCGTTTTCGCTTTTATGTGCTGGGGCGCAAGCCTCCTCATTCCGCGCACCGGCGAGGCGGCGCCCGGGCTCACCATCGACATCAACATCGCGCGTTCCACCGCCTCCCTCATCGGCTTGCTGCGCGCCGATCCGCGACTGTGGTGGGGCGGCCTCGTCGCGAGCTGGTTCTGGCTCATCGGCGCGGTGGTGCTTTCGCTGCTGCCGCCGCTGGTCAAGGACGTGCTCGGCGGCAGCGAGGAGGTCGTGAACGCCTATCTGGCGGTGTTCTCGATCGCGATCGCGATCGGCTCGGGCCTCGCCTCGTGGCTCGCGCATGGACGCATCATTCTGCTGCCGACCCTGATCGGTGCGATCATCCTTGGCGCGTTCGCGCTCGACCTCGGATTTGCGACCTTCGCCGCGAAGCCGGCTGCCGCGCCGCTCGGCGCGTGGGCCATGTTGACCTCGGGCCGTGGCCTGCGCGTCGCGATCGACCTTGCCGGTCTCGCGATCGGCGGCGGCCTCTTCATCGTGCCGACGTTCACGGCGGTGCAGGCGTGGGCCGGCGCGGACCGGCGCGCGCGCGTGGTCGCCGCCGTGAACGTGCTCAACGCTGCCTTCATGGTGGTCGGCACGCTCGCGATCAGCGCAATCGAGTTTGCCGGCGTCGGCACGCCGATGCTGTTCCTGCTGATCGGCGTCGCCAATTTTGCCGTCGCGGTCGCGATCGGCCGCACCATGCCGGCGAGCGGACTGGGCGATTTCCTCTCGATCCTGTTCCGCGCCGTCTATCGGCTCGAGGTGCACGGCATCGATAATCTGAAAAACGCGGGGCCGAATCCGATCATCGCCCTCAATCACGTGAGCTTCCTCGATGCGGCCTTGGCGATCTCGTTGCTCGAACGCGATCCGGTGTTCGCCATCGACCACGGCATCGCGCAGCGCTGGTGGGTCAAACCGTTCCTGCGCTTCAGCCGCGCCATGCCGCTCGACCCGTCGAAACCGATGGCGACGCGCACGCTCATCAACGCGGTCAAGGCTGGAGAGACGCTCGTCATCTTTCCCGAAGGCCGCATCACCGTCACCGGCAGCCTGATGAAGGTTTACGACGGCGCCGGGCTGATCGCCGACAAGACCGGCGCGCTGGTGGTGCCGGTGCGCATCGACGGGCTCGAGGCGACGCCGTTCAGCCGGCTGGCGCACACGCAGGTGCGCCGGCGCTGGTTTCCGAAAGTGGTCGTCACCATTCTCGAACCGGTCAGGCTCACGGTCGACGACAAGCTCGTCGGACGCCATCGCCGCCAGGCGGCCGGCGCCGCGCTCTACGAGATCATGTCCAATCTCGTGTTCCGCACCACCTCGACCGACCGCACCGTGGTGCAGGCGCTGATCGAAGCGGCGACCGTGCACGGTCCAAAGCGCACCGCGGTCGAGGATCCGGTCACCGGCACCCTCTCCTACAAACGCCTGCTGATCGGCGCCGCCGTCCTCGGCCGCAAGCTCATGCCGCACGCCACCGAAGGAAAGGCGGTCGGCGTGATGCTGCCCAACGCCAACGGCGCGGCGCTCGCGGTCCTCGGCCTGATGTCGGCCGGGCGCGTGCCGGCGATGATCAACTTCACGGCGGGCGCCTCGAACATCCTCGCTGCCTGCCGCGCCGCCGAGGTCGTGACCATCGTCACCTCGCGCGCCTTCGTCGAAAAAGGCAAGCTCGGTGGGCTCGTCTCACAGCTGCAGACCCGGGCCGAGATCGTTTATCTGGAGGACGTGCGCGCCGAAGTCACGTTGCTGGACAAGCTGCGCGGCATGCTCACCGCGCGCAAACCGCTCGTCCCGCGCAAAGCGGACGACCCGGCCGCAATCCTGTTCACGTCAGGCTCGGAGGGCGCGCCCAAGGGCGTGGTGCTGTCTCACCGCAATATGCTTGCCAACGCCGCCCAGGCGGCGGCGCGCATCGATTTCGGCCGCACCGACAAGGTGTTCAACGTGCTGCCGGTGTTCCATTCGTTCGGTCTCACGGTCGGCCTGATTCTGCCGCTCGTCTCCGGCGTGCATGTTTATTTGTATCCGTCGCCGCTCCATTACCGCACCGTTCCCGAGCTGGTCTACAACGTCAACGCCACGATCCTGTTCGGCACCGACACGTTCCTCGCCGGCTACGCCCGCGCCGCGCATGCTTACGACTTCCGCTCGCTGCGCTACGTGCTCGCCGGCGCCGAGCCGGTGAAGGAAGCGACGCGCCGCACCTACGCGGAGAAATTCGGCCTGCGCATCCTCGAAGGTTACGGCGTCACCGAAACCGCGCCGGTGCTTGCGATCAACACGCCGATGTTCAATCGTTTCGGCACGGTCGGACGAGTAATGCCCGGCATGACGGCCCGGCTCGAGGCGGTGCCCGGCGTCGAGGACGGCGGGCGCCTGTTCGTCAAAGGCCCGAACGTGATGCTCGGCTATCTCAAAGCCGATAATCCGGGCGTGCTCGAGCCGCCGCCCGAGGGCTGGCACGACACCGGCGACATCGTGTCGATCGACGCGCAGGGCTTCGTCACGATCAAGGGCCGCGCCAAACGCTTCGCCAAGATCGGCGGCGAGATGGTCTCGCTCGCGGCGGTCGAGACGCTCGCCGCCGGGCTGTGGCCGGACGTCCTCTCCGCCGTCGCCGCGGTGCCCGACGTGCGCAAGGGCGAGCGTCTGATCCTGGTAACGCAGAAGAAGGGCGCAACGCGCGCCGACTTCCAGGCCTACGCCAAGGCGCACGGCGCCGCCGACCTGATGGTGCCGTCGGAAGTGCTGGCGGTCGACAAGGTGCCGGTGCTCGGCTCCGGCAAGCTCGACTACGTCGCGGTCGCCGCGCTGGTGAAGGAACACGTTGCCAAATCGACGGTCGCCGCGGCGGAGTAACGCATTTACTCGACGCGTCATTGCGAGGAGCGCGAAGGGCGACGAAGCAATCCACTCAGTGGGGCGCAACAGCGAAGCGTATTGCGCGATCTGGCCGCCGTCAGCCCCCAAAGTGGGGTCCACGGCGACCGTGATTGTTTTTCAATCGTCGAACCGTCTTTTGGGAGCTACGTGATCTGTGCCCGCTCTTCGCTAAACTCCAGCAGTAAGCAAATCAGCAAGCGGGCGTTGCAAACTGCAATCGAAGTGCTAACATCATATGCTACGAACTAGTGCGGATCATGACTGTGGAAAACCTTGGAATCGTCATTGCTGTCAGCGAATATCCCGTCAGCACCGATAACCTGCCGGCGTGCGCTAGGGATGGTCAAGCCATAGCAAAACTTCTGGAACTCGAATCGCGATTTAGTGATGTTCTATTCGTTGAAAGCGACACTAAAAGCAGCATAGTTAAATCGAAAGTGATAGACTTCATAAATCGGCATAAAGGCAAGGAGATTGGTGATTTCGTGTTCTATTTTACTGGCCACGGAGATTTTGTAGGCGACGAGTTCTACTACTTACTTAGTGATTACGACGCAAAGAGGCGAAAACAGACGAGTATTGAGAATTCGGAACTCGACGACCTAGTGCGCAACTTAAGCCCAAACCTCTTTGTAAAGATCGTAGATGCGTGCCATTCGGGGATCGCATATATCAAGAGTTCAGAGGACTTTCGTGAGTACCTCAAGGCGACTGGAACGAGTAAATTTAAGAAACTATATTTCATGTTTTCGTCTCAATCTGAGCAATTTTCCTACCAAGACTCGCACCTTAGTCACTTCACTCGGCAAATAATTGAAGCAATCGCCTCACATAGTGCGCCTTCGGTGAGATACAAAGATATCATCGACTTTGTTTCAGATGCGTTCGAAGGCGACCCAACTCAAACGCCTTTTTTTGTTACTCAAGCAGATTTCACTGAGACATTTTGCGATATTTCTTCAACTTTGAAGAGTGGCGTGAGCCAATTCTTGAGCCTCCCAGCGCCCAAGCCACTGCCCTCAGCTTCAGGGAAGGCAGCTCCGTCACTCATCGAGCTTATTGAAAAGGACGCCGAACTTTACTGCACCGAAGAGGAAGCTTTACGAGCCGTCGCTTTCGTTTCCGAGCGACTTGGTAAGATTCAATTATCAAGTGAGCTCCGACGTCTCTATGGGCTGAACGTTCACGAGCAATCCGCAACAGCTCCACCAGATGCGGCCGCTATTGGCAGGTGGCTAGATCAGAACAGGGAGGGTGGACGATATTTCATTTCAATAACCCACGAGACTCGGCCCGTGCAGAGGCGCGTTCGAAAGAACCCTTTCTTTATGCGGAATCTTCTCCAACCGGAAAGCGATGATGATTTTACGACAGTAACTGAACAGCGATTGATTGTAACGGGCTACCGCTCGACGGTTGACCTCCCTTACCGTTACCTGACCATGTTCGCTGATCCTAAGTACCCGAACATAAACGCATCCGGATGTTTCATCGTACCCATCATCTCAATGACGCATTTGAGATTATTCTGGGCATTTACTTTCTACGAGAGTGTTGGGTGGAGAGATCGTAGAATGGTATCGAGCCTTGAATGGCTGACCGACGAGCGTGCGCTTAAGGACCACGAGAAAATTGGCTTACTTGTTGACGACATTGGAACTAAGTTTCTTTCGTACCTTGAAGCCCCCATTCGGGCAAAGTGGCTGCCGCAACAAACTGTTCAAGGAACTTCCGAATCGATTTCACAGGAAGCGAAAGCCTGAGTGGGCCGGCCCGATCGGCGGCATCCAACAAACCGGGAGTAAGTATTTGTTTTGCGTCCGCGCCTGGTTGGCGGCTGCTTTTTTGTTGCACGTGTGCGCGCCTGCGTCCGCGACCGAGCCGAGCGTATGCCTCGAACTCGAGCGCTCGCCGGTACCGACATCGGAAGACTCCTCGCTCGAGCGCAACATCCTTCTGTTTCGCGCCGCCGATCTCGGCTGCATGCAATTCGCGCGCACGCTGCTCGACGCCGGAGCTTCGGTCGCGGCGCGCGACCGTCAAGGCGCCATGCCTCTCGCGCATGCGGCGCGGGCCGGGCATCTCGATGTGGTGCGGCTCCTGCTGGCGCAAGGCGCGGCGATCGACGCGCGCGATATTGCCGGCTCGACCGCGCTCTACGCGGCGGCCGAGAACGACCGGCCCGCGGTGTTACGAGAGCTGTTGGAGAAGGGCGCCGATCCGAACCTGCCGGGCGCTCGGGCGTCACGCCCCTTGCCGCGGCCGCTTACCGCGACAACGAGCCGGCGCTTGCGCTGCTGCTGGAACGCGGCGCCGACCCGAAGATCGCCGACAGCACCGGCAAGCCGCCGATCATGTACGCGGCCGCGCTGGGCTTCGCGCCGATCGTGCGCCGGCTGCTCGACGCCGGCGTTCCGGTCGATACGCGCGACGGCAACGAGCTCACGGCGCTCATGTGGGCGACCGGCCACGCCGACAACGCCGGCAGCGCCGACGCGCAGGCGACGGTCACGCTGCTGCTCGAGCGCGGCGCTGCCATCGATGCAACTGACAACCGCGGGCGCACTCCGCTGATGATCGCGGCCGAGCGCGGGCACGCGGCGATCGTCGCGCTTCTCATGGCCCATGGGGCCGCCGTTGACCTGCGCGACAAGGCAGGGAAGACCGCGCGCGACCTCGCCGCCAATGACGAGGTGCGGGCGAAATTAATCGACAAACGGTGATCACATCGCGGTCGTCATCGCCCGGCTTGACCGGGCGATCCAGTAAACACAGGGCCATCAAATAAAACGCGGGCCGGTGTTTACTGGATGCCCCGCTTTCGGGGGGCATGACGAGTAAATAGAGATTACCGCCCGGCCAAATAAGCCCCCATGGCGGCGATCTCCGCCTCGGAAGTGGCGCGCATCAGGTCGGTCATGCCGGGATTGTTGGCCCGCGCGCGGGTACGAAAGTCGAGCATCGTCTGCGCGAGATATTCGCGGCGCTGCCCGGCGATGCGCGGCTGCGTGCCGTCGCCCTGATACTCGCCGAGATGGCACCCGGTGCAGCCGACCGACGCGTTGGCGCGCTGCGCGGTCGCGGTCTCCTCCGTGCTCGCGGCCGGCTGACGCAGGTTCGGCCACGGCTGTTTGGCGAAAAATTCCGCCAGCGCCATCATCTCGTCGCGCTCGAGCGCCTGGGCGATCGGCGCCATCTGCTCGCTGGCGCGGGTGCCGAGCTTATAATCGCGCAATTGCAGATAAAGATAGCCCTGGTGCTGACCGGCGATCACTGGCGTGGCGTTGTCCTGCGGTATGCCGTTCTCGCCGTGGCAGGCCGAGCAGATTTGCGCCTTCTCCTCGATGGTCTGTGCGCGGGCTGCCAACGATACAGTGGTAGCGAAGAGCAAACACAACGTCATCCTGAGGAGGTCGCGCGTTTGCGCGCGACCGTCTCGAAGGATGGCGACAAGCGCCGAGTCTGCTTCCATCCTTCGAGACGCTCGGCGCTAGGCGCCGAGCTCCTCAGGATGACGGTTGTTATTATTCACTAATCGACCGTGAACGCGATGATGTTGTTGCCGCGCTTGTAGTCGAGCTGCACGTTGCCGCCAGCTGCAACCACGATGTACTGCTTGCCTTCCACCGTGTAGGACGACGGCGGGGCGTTGACGCCGGCGCCGGCCTGGAAGCTCCAGAGAATCGCGCCGGTGTCGGAATCATAGGCCCGGAACCAGCCGTTGCCTTCGCCGGTGAACACCAGCCCGCCGGCGGTCGTGAGAATGCCGCCGATCATCGGCTGCGGCGTCTTCACCTGCCAGCGGATCTTGCCGGTGTTGTAGTCGACCGCCGTCACGTTGCCCCACTGCTCCTCGGTCGGGATGACCTTGAAGGCGCCGCCGAGCCACAGCTTGCCTTGCGGATAAGGCGCGTTGTCGACGTGATAGGTCATCGGCTGATGCAGGTTGATGGCGTACGCCAGCCCCTTGCGCGGATCGGTCGACATGGGTGACCACTCGACCCCGCCGTTGGCGCCCGGCAGCATGCGGGCGCCGTCCTTGGTCGGCAGCGTCCACATGTTCTCCTGCGGCACCATCGCCTCGGAGAAGCGGATCAGGCTGCAGTCGTTGCGGTTGTGAACGTAGACATGGCCGGTCTTGCCGGCGTGGATGACGCCGGGCACGACCTTGCCGTCGTTGTCCTTCACATCGACCAGCACGGTGGGGCTCACCGCGTCGAGGTCCCATATGTCGTGCGCGATGTACTGGAAGTGGCAGCGGTATTGCCCGGTATCGAGATCGAGCGAAACCAGCGAGTCGGTGTAGAGGTTGTCGCCAGGCCGCACCGACCCGTCGAGATCGGGCGACGGGTTCCCGACCACGAAATAGATGCGCTTGGTGGCGAGGTCGACCGCCGGATTTTGCCACACGCCGCCGCCGAGCGTCTTGTAGGGATCGCCGGTCTTGGCGAGCTGTGCCTTCTCGGCGGCGATGTCGCGGTGCATGTCGCGGCCGGTCGCGTCCTTCTCCGCCCACACGCCGACGGAATTGTCCGGGATCGTGTTGAAGGTCCAGAGCAGCTTGCCGTCCTTGGCGTCGTATGCCTTGACGAAGCCGCGGATGCCGTATTCGCCGCCGTTGGTGCCGACCAGGATTTTGCCGTTCACGGCGGTCGGCGCCATGGTCTCGCTGTAGCCGAGTTCGGGATCGGCGATTGTTTGCTGCCAGACCACGGCGCCGGTCTTGGCGTTGAGCGCGACGAGCTTGGAATCGAGGGTCGCGAGATAAACGTTGTCGCCATAGGCGGCGACGCCGCGATTGTTCGGCCCGCAGCAATAGGTCGTGATCGGCCCGAGCTTGTGTTTGTAGTGCCACAGCTCCTGGCCGGTGCGCGCGTCAAGGGCGTAGACGTGACTGAACGACGTCGTCACATACATGATGCCGTTGACGACGATCGGCGAAGTCTCCATCGATTCGCGCACTTCGGTCTGGAAGATCCAGGCCGGCCGCAGGCGGCTCACGTTGTTACGGTTGATCTGGCGGTTGGGATAGAAACGGTGCTGGCTGTAGTCGCCGTTGGTGAGGAGGAAGTTGTTGCCGTCGTCGCCGGCGCGATTGAGCAAATCCTGGGTCACGGTCGACATGTCGCCGTATTTCGCCGGCGGTTTTGCAACCTCCGCCGCGGGCGCTGCGGCGGGCGCGGCCGCAGGCGCGGCTGCCGGCGCCGGCTGCTTCGGAGCCTGCGCGGATGCGGCGAGCGCGAGCGAGCAGGCGGCGATTGTGGCAAGCGTGAGCGTCCTTCCGTACGGAATCATATTCGTCCTCCCGGTGCGAACGATTTTCTAAAGCCGAATTGTGGAAAGCGCGCGGAAATGGTGCGCCCGCGTCCCCGCGCCTGTCAAGGCGCGGCGCCGACTCTTCATGGGAGCATGATGTTTTCCGAAAACCGGTACCCACTTTTCGGCATCATGCTCTACGCGTGCAACGCGACGAGGGCTGCACTCGCCGCCGGTACGTTGATTGTTACGTCACCGTCGCGCTGGTCCGCACTCTCGCGGAGCTTCGGCGTCCACCGGCCCGTTTCGTCGACGACCGCGCCGCCGAGCGTCACCCCTTCCCTGGCATCGATCGCCGGCCCGGTGAGGCGCAGCACGGACGCGGCGGAGAAGCGTCGCCCCGGCGAAATGCTGGCGCGGATCGCGCCCGGCGAATCTTTGTTGATCAAGCAGACGCGCAGGTTGCCGTCCTCCGCACGCACCGCGAAGGCGTTCAGCCCGGACCGGCTCGCATCAACCCGCGTGGGCACGAGCGAGCCGCGCCCAACTTCAGCAAACATCAGCATGCCGTAATAGAGCGGCGCGGCGCGTAGCCCGCCGTCAGGACCGCGCACGATCGGCGAATAGGCCTTGTTGCGCTCGGGCCGCGTGTTGTGGTCGCCGCCATGAAAGTTGACGCCGGCGCAACCGGCGGCCGCGCAGCGAAACATCAGATCGAGCCCCCACAACGCGGCGCCGAGGGTGTCGCTCACGCCGGGCTCGCCTTCGTTGAACACCGAGTTCGTCTCGGCAATGCGGTACGGTAGGCGCGCTACCCGGCTGGTTTCCGCAAGCGTGCGCAGGAGCGGTTCGATCTCGCCGCTTGTTTGCAGCAGGCGCGGCAAGGTCACGCGCGGGTCGCCGGCCGGACCCTCGGCGTAATGATGCTGCGTCATCAGCACGAGCCCAGGCGGCGCCTTGGCCGCGAACGCCGGCACCCAATCGGGCGCGGCGACGACGTCGGGGCCGGCGAAAGCCGCATCCGGTACGCGCGCTCTGATCGCGGCGGCGAAACGAAACCATTCCGCCGTGAATACGGCAACGTCGTAGGTCGGCGGCCGCACGCCGGTCCAGCGTCCGAACCCGTCGGGCTCGTTGCCGATCTGAAACGCCAGCAGCAGCGGTCCGAGCGCGCGCGCAACATAGGCGGCTTCTTCGGCTGCCGCTTCCGGCGTGCCGCGCGCGAGGTTGAGGCCGTAGATCAGTTTCCAGCCGAGCACGCGCAAGGTAGCGGCGAGCCGATCGATCGACGCCGGCGTGATCACGATCGCCCCCGGCGCGGATGAGCCGACGGGCTCCCACACGGTACGCTCGCTGGTGTTGCCGCCGATGCGCAGCACACCCGCGTCGCCGAGCGCGTGCATGAGCGCGATCAGCGTGGCGTTCTTGGGGCTGAAGTAAGTGCCGGGATTGAGGATCGCGGATTCGTAGCTCAGTCCGATGAAGTCCGGCGCGAGCGGGCAACCGGCGTCCTCATAGTCGACAGTCACACGCGCGGCGTCAGTTTGCGCCCGCGCCGTCGGTGCGAGCAGCGCAGCGCTCAGGCCGCCAATGAACGCACGCCGCCCGAGCTTCAGGCGGCCATCGACAATCCCGATCTCATCAAACGTCCGCACGGCGCTCCGACCCGCGCAGCGGAGATATCTTTGACAATCCGCACCAGCCTGGCGTCATCCGGCACACCCGTACCGAATCCGGCCTTGCGCGCCAGTTTCCGCATCGCCGTATTCGAGCGCAAGACGTCGCCAACGAGCGTGGCCACGCCGAAATTGCGCGCGCCGCATTCAAGATAGTCCATCAGCAGCGCGCCGAGGCCGCGGCCATGCCACGCGTCCGCGACCGACAGCGCGATCTCAGTGGTCTTCCCATCGGACCCCAGCGCGTAACGCGCTTCGCCAATCATGATACGCGCGCCGCCGATTTTGGTTTCGGCAATCAGCGTGCCGTGCCGGTCGTCGCCGCCGCCGATGCGCGCAAGTTCCGCCGGCGACAGCTCGTTTAAGGGAGCCAGAAAGCGGTCGTAGCGGGACGGCAGCGAGAGGCTGCGGACGTAGTCCTGGATGCGTCCGGCGTCCAACGGGCAGGCCGGCCGAACGGTCACGCGCACTCCGTCAGAGAGCCGCGCTGCGCCGATCAGGTGTTGTTCAGCGCGCCGCATGGCTTCACGCGGCGTGACGAAACCGGCCGGGCGCGGCGTACCGCTGTGCGCCGCACGGTGCCCCGCGCGTTTCCCTCTCCACCACCACCGTGGCGGCAGCGACCGGCGCGCTCACGAGCGCGAGCCCGCGCCGGTCGAGCGTGAAGCACTGGCCCGCCTTGACCACCACGTCGTCGGTGTCGCCTTCCTGGGTGATCCACAGCGACCCGGCGAGGCAGCGCACGACCAGACCCTGGCCGCCGCGAATGTCGAGCACCTCGCGGGCACGCAGCCGGCGCGGGATGTAGCTAACTTGCGGGCTCATCGAACCCTCCACTTGCATGAGGCCGGCGCATGCGATTTCATGGCAGACGCGGGCCTCGGGATTGCGAGTTGCCGCATGATGTGCCGCCTATCGCCCAGGTACAAACGATCAATCCTCACGCGATGCATGAGCCGTAAGAATGCCAAAACGCTATAACCTGCCCCCGCTCGCGTTCTTCCAGGGCTTCGAGGCGGCCGCCCGCACGCTCAGCTTCACCAAAGCGGCGGAGGAGCTGTTCATCACGCAGTCGGCGGTGAGCCGGCAGATCAAGGCGCTTGAGGACCACCTCGGCATACGTCTGTTCGAGCGGCGCCCGCGCGCGCTGGCGCTCACCGAAAACGGCCAGGCGCTCCAGCGCATCTCGGCCGACGTGCTGGAGCGGCTGCAGGGGGCGACCGATCAGCTGCGCGCGGCAAGCCGCACGCGCCAGCTCGCGATCACCACCACCACCGGCTTCGCCTCGCTCTGGCTAATCCCGCGGCTGCAGCGCTTCACGCGTTCGCATGCCGACGTCGACGTGCGCATCTCGGCCACGACCGAAACGCTCAACATGGAGCGCAGCCTCGTCGACCTCGCGATCCGCTACTGCCGGCCCGAGGATGCGCCGGAGGGCGCCGTGCGCCTATTCGGCGACGAGATGGTGCCGGTGTGCGCGCCGGCGCTGCTGCGCGAGCGTGCGCGACCGCTCAAGCGGCCCCACGACCTCGCTCACCACGTGCTGCTGCACTACGACTATCCCGGCGCGCATCGCCTGTTCATGGATTGGGGCACGTGGCTGACCTCGCTCGGCATCGGCGAGCTCAAGTCCGCCGGCGGGCTGCACTTTTCGCAGTACGAGCAGATGATCCAGGCGGCGATCGCCGGCCAGGGCGTGGCGCTCGGCCGGCAACCCTTGGTCAACGAGCTGATCCAGTCGGGCATGCTGGCGGCCCCGTTCAAACAGTCGATCGTGGGGTCTCGCAGCTATTTCATCATCGAGTCGCCGCTTGCGGCCGGCAAACCCTACGTACGCGAATTCACGGCCTGGCTGATCGACGAGGTCAAGCGTGACGCCGAGCGGGACGGACAGGGGTGAACGTGTGCGACGCTAGCCCGGGCCGGCGGTGCGTGCGTTGACGTGCGCCTCGAGCGCGCGCACCAGCCTGCTCAGGCCGTAGCAGAGGACGAAGAAAATCGCCGCCAGCGCGGTGTAAAGCTCGATCGGCCGCTGCTCGCGCGCGCTGATGATGTTGGTCACAGAAAATACATCGGACACGCCGATGACGCTGGCGATTGTCGAGTCCTGGAACGCGATGATGCTCTGGGAGAGCAGCGACGGCAGCATCCGGCGGAGCGCCTGCGGCAGGATCACGAGGCGCATCGCCTGGCTCGGCTTGAGGCCGGTCGCGAGCGCCGCGTCGCGCTGTCCCGACGAGATCGATTGCAGGCCGGCGCGCACCAGTTCGGTGAAATAGGCGACTTCGAACGCCG
>Ga0210408_10001066_pt1 | contig 30208 bp, 28 predicted proteins | sample IncBWH4MmetaG_FD_155471 | JGI IMG/M metagenome (GOLD analysis project Ga0210408, IMG submission 155471) | Forest soil microbial communities from Barre Woods Harvard Forest LTER site, Petersham, Massachusetts, United States - Inc-BW-H-4-M | ecosystem: Environmental > Terrestrial > Soil >... | reverse complement strand
GAAACAAGCCGCGGGCCACCTCTAATGCAAGCCTGGTCTTTCCGATGCCGCCGGGTCCCGTCAGCGTGACTAGCCGGTAGGCGGACAGAAGATCGCGCAGATGCCGCACCGCCGTGGTTCGGCCGACCAGGTCGGATGCTGCCGCCGGCAAATTGGTCTGAAACGGCTTGGCGGCGATCTGCACCGGTTCGAGGTCGATCGAACCAGCTGGTGGCGTGCTCTCCTGCCGGAATGTCCAATCACCGAGCAGGCGATAGCCACGCCCGGACGCCGTCCTCACGAGTTCACGATCCGGGCCGAGCGCCTTGCGAATTGCCGATATGTGAAATCGAAGTGCATTGTCCTCGACAATCGCGCCCGGCCATACGCGACTCGTGAGATCGTGCTTGGTGACGAGCTCGCCGGCCGAGCGAACCAGAACTTCGATGATGTCGAACGTGCGACTGCCGATCGGGACGGGAGCTCCACGGGCCCGCAGTTCACGGCGAGCAAGATCGATCTCCCACTCACCCGACTCGTACACCAGTCGTCGGCCTTGCGCCGCCACATCGCGGCCGCTTCCGCTGAGCGCGGCAGTCCGTGCGAGACGGGAGGCGCGATCCGCTCCGCGTGGTGACGTGTCTGACATGATGAATCTCCTTCGCTGTCCTCAAAACGAAAGCTAGGAGCCATCATTGATTATAGAAACGGTATTTTATAATATGATTGATCGAAAAATAGGATCAATTGCATGCTCGATTTCGAGTTGTTGCGTGCCTTTGTTACCGTGGCCGACTGCGGCGGTTTCCACCGCGCCGCGGAGCGCCTCAACCTGACGCAGTCGACGGTGAGCCAGCAGATTAAGCGGCTTGAGCTCGAGACAAAAAAGCCCTTGTTCCGGCGGACGACGCGCAGCGTCGCACTGACCGACGATGGCGAGATGCTGCTCGGCGACGCGCGTCGCCTGCTGCAATTTGAGGAAGCGGCCCGTCATCGCCTGGCGGGGCCGCGGCTGTCTGGCACCGTGCGTCTCGGCGTAGTCGAGGAGGTCGCCGGCGGCTCGCTGCCTTCGGCACTCGGCAGCTTCGCCAAGCTCCATGCGGTGTGAAGCTCGAGGTGCAGATCGGCGTCAGCGCGGAATTGATCGAGCAACTCAATGCGGGGTGGCTTGACGTCGTGTTCGCGGGTAGAAATCCTCAACGAAACGGTCACTGCGGAAATCGCTGCCCTCCCGGCTGACATGCAGGCGCGGTTTCTGCGACTTGTGGAGCGTATCTCCCCGGCTGGGCTGGAAAGCCTGTCGACAACACCGGACATTATCACGCGCGATCCCCGTCTGGCTTGTCGGCCTCCTGCGGCCGACCCGTCAACAACAGGCAGGCCGCCGAAACTCCTGTGCCTGGCTTCGCTAGATCTGGTGACACGCACACGCGGTCACCAAAGATTCGGCATCTCGACTGCAACAACTATGCTCCGGTCTTGCTTTCACGAGGCGTGATCTCGCTTTTGTTCGATCGCAATTTGGCGTGGGCTTGCGTGGGACCAGTGGCCGCCCGAAGAGATTCGAACGTGTGGCCTTCGCCTTCGGAGGGCAACGGCAACACTATCCTGACATGAGCCTGTGCCGTTGCAGAAACCGGTACGCGCACGACATTGTCGTTTGTTATTCAAGAAAATAGTCCTTGCAGCTCAACGGCACACTTGGGAGATGGGAAGCTGGCAAATGTGTCGATTTACGAGCCTTTTCCCCTTCCCGTGGGGCGTCCAAGCCCGCCAGCTCCCGTGGTGATTGCCTCAAAAGCACAATCAGAACGGCCAGAGCTGACGGCCGACCGTCAACAGCACGTCAACAGCAAATCCGCTTTGTTCCAGCTCCGTTCATGCTCCGATTTGCACTTCTACCGGCCTTTTCGTTCTGATTTCACACGAGAATTGGTGTCTCGGACTACCTTGACATGGTAGGGGTCACAGGTTCGATCCCTGTCGTGCCCACCAGCCTTCGCTCGCGAAGCGAGCGCAAGGCTGCCCTGCCGAAGCCTTCGGCGAAGGCGGGCTGTTGGGCACGCGAGATCCGGCTGACAAGCCATTCTTCCCTCGGTGCAACCGGAGCGGCATCTCGCGCTTTCTATGGTCCAGAACGCGGCACCTTCCGGGGAATTGGTCATGGCCCAGGCATTTAAAGCGGGCGAGCACGTGAGCTGGAATTCCGAAGCTGGCCGGGTCCGTGGCCATATCGTGCGTGTGCACAAGCGAGATGTGAACTACAAGGGCTACGTCCATCACGCGAGCCCCGACGATCCGCAATACGAGATCAAAAGCGACAAGACCGACCACATCGCTCTGCACAAGGGCCGCGCGCTACGGCTGCTTCGCCGCTAATTCGGATCGAGGGTTGTAAGGAGCCGTGCGCCTAAACACGTTAGATCGATTTGCGGATGGCATATCCATTCTACACAATCGGCCACGGGACACGTCCCATCGGCGAATTCATCGATCTGCTGCAGAGCGTCCAGGTCACGCTCGTCGCCGATGTCCGTACCGTGCCGCGATCGCGCACCAATCCGCAATTTAATCGCGATGCATTGCCGCCATCGCTAGCGACGGGCGGAATCCAGTATGAACACATCGCAGCGCTTGGCGGACTGCGCGGCCGCGAACGCGGTGTGCCAATGGACGTCAACGCCTTCTGGCAGAACGACAGCTTTCACAACTATGCCGACTACGCCATGAGCGATCAGTTTCGCGCAGGGCTTTCACGCTTGCGCGACCTCGGGCGCAACCAGTGCTGCGCCATCATGTGCGCGGAGACGCCATGGTGGCGGTGCCACCGGCGGATCATCACCGATTATTTGCTGGCGGCGGGCGAGACCGTCTTCCACTTGCTCGGACTGGGACATATCGAAGCGGCGGCCATGAACGCCGCGGCACGGCTGCAAACCGAGGGCTATCTGATCTATCCTGCCGAACCGGCGGCGCCCACGCTTTTTTAGCCTGGCTCGGCGTCGCCGCCGCCTGTTATCAACGCAACAGGACGAAGGGAGGAGCGCCGATGATTACCGCCATTGTTCTCTATGACCTGCCGCCGTCGATCGGTCTTGAGGAATGCCGCGCGCATTTCAGCAAAATCGCGCCCGATTTCCTGAAACCAAAGGCTTCCTCCGCAAGCAGTTCGCGCCCGCGCCTTCAGAGAGCTTGGGCTGACGTCCAAGTCGCTCCGCCAAGAGATCGCCACCGATTCTCGCCCAATCGCTTGAAACCCTGAAAGTGCAAGCTCAACGAGGGCTACGCGGCCGGACGGAGATAACCGCTTATAGCGCCACATTCAGCGGAACGCGCTTGCTGTTTGACGGAAGGCTGACGGGTCGAAGTGCAGCATGAACTTTGTTGGCGAGCTCGTCGCCGAGGAACGGTTTCTTGATGATTCTGGCGTCGCCAACTTTTCCTAATGCGGACTGGTCGGCAAAGCCCGTGATGAACAACATGGGGAGAGTCGGAAATCTTGAGTGCACTTGCTTAGCGACCTCCATGCCGTTCATCCCGGGCATGGCGAAATCGAGCACGACAAGATCGACGTTGGCCCCGTCCAAGAGATCGAGCGCGGCTCCGCCGCTGCCCACTTCCAAGATCACATAGCCCAGCTCGCGAAGCATGGATGCAGTAACCTCGCGTACCGCGCTGTCATCGTCGACGAGAAGGATAACTGCACCTTTGTGGTGCCGTCGGATCGGCGCAACGGAAACCGTCGATGCTTCTGCAGCGTCAATCGTCGTGCGGGGCAAATAGACCTTCACCGAGGTACCCTCTCCCATGCGGGTCTCGATCCGCATGCCGCCACCCGACTGCTTTGCGAAGCCGAGCACCTGGCTCAACCCCAACCCCGAGCCCTTGCCGATTTCCTTGGTGGTAAAAAACGGCTCGAAGGCTTTAGCGAGCACTTCTTTTGTCATGCCCGAGCCCGTATCGGTCACGGATATCACGACGTACTCGCCGCGGGGCGGCTCCTCCGGCTTTTCGGGCGAGCCCACGGTCACATTGGCGGTTTCCAACGTGATGCTGCCGCCGACCGCAATTGCGTCCCGCGCATTGATTGCGAGATTGAGAACAACCAGCTCTATCTGCGTCGGATCGACCAGGGCATACCAAAGACCGGGCCCAAATATCGTGCTGATTGCGACGCTGCCGCCCAACGCGCTTTGCAACAAATCACGCATATTCGCCAGCGCATCGTTGAGATTGACGGGCTTCGCTTCGAGGCGCTGGCGGCGTGAAAACGCTAGCAGCTGTGATGTGAGCTTGGCACCGCGCTCGGCCGCCAACCGGATATGAGAAAGCCGCTGTTTCAATCTCGCATCGGCAACGCCGGTGAGGCCTTTGTCAACGAACCCGAGGTTCCCGAGCACTACGGTAAGCAAATTGTTGAAGTCGTGGGCGACGCCCGACGTCAGCTGACCCACGGCTTCCAGCCGCTGCATTTGGCGCAGGGTCGATTCCACTCGCTCGCGTTCCTCGAACTGGGCGACAAGCTGTCTGTTGGCTGCCCCGATCTCACCGGTACGTTCGGCGACCCGAGCTTCCAATGTTTCGTTCAGCCTGCGCAGCTCCGTCTCGGCACGCCGCGCGTTCCTTTCGCTCTCATGCAAAGCTTCGAGACGAGCACGCGCTTCGTACTGCCGTCGCCGCCCTCGCAGGGCGGTTTTTACCATGCTGATGAATGTTGTCGGGTGAAACGGCCTTTCCAAGAAGGCCAAATGGCCCAGTGCTTCGATTTGCCTTTCTGCTGTGGGATTTCGTTCCAACCCGCCGCCCCGTTCGGTAAGAAGAATGAAAGGAAAATCTGACCATGGAGGCTGCGAGCCGACCCAACTTGCGAGACCCTTGATGTCTGCATTGCGGATCGCCTCGTCGGTCAACACCGCGACGCCGGCACCAAGTGCCAGTTCCGTAAGAAACTTCGGCAGGTCATTGCATATCTCGGCGGCGAGACCCGCCTCGCGAAGAATTCTTGCTGCAATAAATGCATCTCGACCCTGCGGCGCAGCGATGAGCGCGCGCTCAGAAAAGTGATCGAGCACCGCGCTCAAGGTTTCTGGTCCATCAGGGGGGAGTGGGCACCGACGTATTGCGGCACGCCGCGCAGAACGCCTTGGAATTTGTCGATTGGGGGACCAATCTTGAGCCCATTTTGGTCGATGCTGAATTCGCGGATCGTATTTTCGTGACGACCGGTACGTTTCTTGAGCACGGAAACTGCGCGGCGCACCTGCCCGATCGCCTCGAAATACCGAAGCAATATGACGGTATCGGCGAGGTAGGTGACATCCACCGAGGCCATCATATCGCTCACCATCCCGTGCTGCGCAACGGTGAAAAAAGTCGCCGCGCCTTGCCGGTTCAGGTATTGCAGCAGTTCGTGCATGTGCAGAATGAGGAACTGCTCCTGCGGCATGGCGTTCTGGTAGCCGTTGAGACTGTCAATCACCACAGTACGAATGTTGTCTTGTTCCACGCACGAACGGACCTGGTGGGCGAATTCTCCGGGTGATACTTCCGCTGCGTCCATCTGCTCGATGATGAGGCTTCCACTGGTACGCAGGGCCTCCAGGTCGATGCCCATTCCCTTTGACCGGGCAAAAAGCAATCCCAGCTCTTCATCAAAGACGAAGACCGCAGCGCGCTCGCCGCGTTTGACCGCCGCTACCGCCATCTGAAGGACGATGAGCGACTTTCCCGTCCCGGCGGGTCCGATGACCAACGTACTGGAGCCGCTTTCGATACCTCCGCCCAACAGCTTATCGAATTCGTCGATCCCGCTGGTAAGGACGGAAGTTTTCACGCGCGCGCGATACTCGGAGGCGACCAGCCGAGGAAAGACATGCACTCCGCCGGTCTTTATCGTAAAATCGTGATATCCGCCGCGGTACGGTTGGCCCCGATACTTGGTAACGCGCAATCGCCTGCGTTCCGCGCCGTAGTCGGGTGCAAGCTCCTCCATCCTCACCACGCCGTGGGCGACGCTATGAACGGTCTTGTCGTCCGTTTCCGCGGTCATGTCGTCGAGCAGGAGCACGGTTACGTCGCGCCGGCTGAAAGAGTGCTTCAAGGCCAAAATCTGACGGCGATAGCGAAGCGAACTCTGCGCGAGCAGCCGTATTTCCGAAAGGCTGTCCAGGACCATGCGGGTTGGCTTGCAGCGCTCCATTGTTTCGAATATGCGTTTTGTCGTCTCTCCAAGCTCGAGGTCAGAGGAATACAGCAGGCTTTGCTGCTGCTCTTCGTCGAGCAGGTTTTCCGGCGGCACAAGCTCGAAAATATCGATGGCGTCGCCAAGCGACCAGCCGTGAGAGACTGCAGTCTCCCGCAGCTCCGCCTCGGTTTCCGAAATTGTGATGTAGAGCCCCTTCTCTCCGTTCCGTGCCCCTTCGAGCAGGAATTGCAGGGCCAACGTGGTCTTTCCGGTTCCTGGGCTTCCTTCGAACAGAAACAGGCGATTTCTGCGTAAGCCGCCAAGGAGAATATCATCGAGGCCGGGTATCCCCAGTCGCGCCTTGGACGACGGGCTCGAATTGTCCATCGCTGGCTCCGCTCCGTGAAGCACAGTGCCTCACAATGTGGTCTTCAAAGCCCGAAGGTCACGTTTAAGGTGGCATCGGCTAATCAGAGCATCCCGGCTTCACTCGAGGGAGCACCCGCTGACCGGGATCCGCGCGGCGCGAGCGCGGCACCGAGGTCAGGCAGAATCTGAGAGCAAGCCCGTCTTGAGCCCCGCCCGGGTCAACAAGGAGTACCTCGTCACCACCCGCACACGAAAACATACAATGTGATTGTGAGTCTGATCAAAATTGCACACTTTGGAAGATTGGCTCTGCCCCCACTAGGGCTTTCACACTTGCGCGACCTCGGGCGCAACCAGTGCTGCGCCATCATGTGTGCGGAGACGCTGTGGTGGCGGTGCTACCGGCGGATCATCACCGATTATTTGCTGGCGGCGGGCGAGACCGTCTTCCACTTGCTCGGACCGGGACATATCGAAGCGGCGGCTATGAACGCCGCGGCACGGCTGCAAACCGAGGGCTATCTGATCTATCCTGCCGAACCGGCGGCGCCCACGCTTTTTTAGCCTGGCTCGGCGTCGCGGCCGCCTGATATCAACGGGTGAGGGAGGAAGCGCCGATGATTACCGCCATTGTTCTCTATGACCTGCCGCCGTCGATCGGTCTTGAGGAATGCCGCGAGCATTTCAGCAAGATCGCGCCCGATTTCCTGAAAGCCAAAGGCTTCCTCCGCAAGCAGTTCATCTGCCGGAAAGAAGGCGGCGTCGCCGGCGGCGTATATATGTGGGAAAGTGAGGCCGACGCTGAGGCTTTCTACAGCGGCCCCTGGCGTGCCGGCATTCGCGCGCGCTACGGCAACGACCCGAAGATCCAGTATTTTGAGACGGTCGCGCTGACCGACAAGGCAACAGGCAGGGCCGGCGCGATCTAGCGAAGGACATCCGACCGATGGAATTTGGTTTGATGCACGAATTTCAGCCGGTGCCGGGTGCGACAGAGGCGGAGACCTTCTCCGACTGCATGGAGCAGATCGACGCGGCAGAGAGACTGGGCCTTGATGCGGTGTGGCTCGCCGATCTCCATTTCGTCCCCCTTCTATCCGTATCATCGTCGCCGCTCGTCGTCGCCGCAGCGATCGCCGCCCGCACCGCACGCATCAAGATCGGCACCGCGGTCCAGATCGTGCCTCTCTGTCATCCCCTGCGGCTTGCCGAGGATGTTGCGACGATCGATCATCTCAGTCGCGGGCGGTTCATCTTTGGCGTCGGACGGAGCAATTTCCCAGGCGCCTATAAGGTGTTTGGCATCCCTTACGCCGAGAGCGGGGATCGCCTTTCGGAGACGTTGGAAGTCCTGAAGCTGGCATGGACCGAGCCCGCGTTCTCATACGAGGGCACCTATTATCGCTTCCACAAGGTCACGGTGGTGCCCAAGCCTCTTCAGAAGCCATACCCGGCGATCCGAGTGGCGGTCGAAACCGTCGATAGCGCCGTGGCCGTGGCGCGGCTTGGGCTTCCTATTTTTGTGTCAGTGCGACTGGGCACGTTTTTGGACCTGGTACCGCTGGTGCGCGCGTATCGCGAGGCCTTTGGAGCCGCCGGACATGGCGGCGAAGGCAAAATTTATTTGCGGGTGCCGCTTCACCTGGCCGATACCGACGATCGGGCGCGCGATGAGGCCGAAGCGAGCGTCATGGGATTCATGCGCCACGTCGCCGAACTGCTTGAATCGTCCGCCAAAGGGCCGAGCGGGTCGACCGATGAACGACGCATCAGGCTGGCGGCGACGCATCGCGGCATGAGCTACGATGACGTGCTCCGCGAGCATGCCATTGTCGGCAGCGCGGAGGCGACGATCGATCGGTTGAGAGCGCTGCGCCAAGAGCTCGGCCTCGATGGCATTCTCGCACAAGTGAACTGCGGCGGCGGTTTTTCGCATCAACGGGTGATGAAGACGTTGAAGCTGCTGTGCCTGAACGTCATGCCGCAGTTCAGATGACGACGGGCGAGCTCTCTGCCGCTCACGCCGGATGGTCGCGACCTGTGCGCTCTATTTTGGCAGCTTGTCGGCCAGGATATCGATCTTGTGGATCGTCGGCGGCTTGGCAAGCAATTCGCCGGCCTTCGCCATCAGCGCGGCGGCGACCTTGCCGTTGAGATGCGCGTTGCGGCCGGCCTCATTGTCGAAGGTGTCAAAAATCGCAAACGATGACGGACCTTCCTGGATGGCAAACCAGGTGACGGTGCCGGGTTCGGCGTTGACCAGCGGCAGCGCCGAGGTGAGGAAGTCCGCGACTTCCTTTTCCTTACCCGGCTTGGCCTCGAGCGGAACGTACAGTGCAACCTTGGACATCGTTCACTCCTGTCAATGCTGATTGATGCGGACGCAGAAAACGCCGTTCCACTTATTCAGGACGAGCGGTGAAGGCAAATCAAACTTCCGTTGAACGGGACGGCTGGAAGCCGGGTGCGGCGCGGCCGCCGCCCTTGCCGGCGTCATGGCGCAACTACCCTTGCGCCGGGAACGGCGCAGGGGCACTCTTGAAGCGCGGCATCAGGCGGCCGCCAACAATTTCCGAGGAAACACCATGGCGGCCGCGGACGCGCGATCCCGGTTGATCCAGCAATTATCGACGGGTGAGGCGATGCAGTTCGGTATCTTCGATCAAAACGATCACGGGCCTTATCCGCTCACCGAGCAATACGAAAACCGCCTGCAACTGATTGAATTCTACGACCGCGCCGGGTTTCGCACCTATCACATGAGCGAGCACCATTCGACGCCGCTCAACCTGACGCCGTCGCCGAGCGTCTTTCTTGCCGCGGCGGCGCAGCGCACCACGCGGCTGCGTCTCGGCGCGCTGGTCTACGTGCTGCCGGCCCATCACCCGCTGCGGCTCGCGGAAGAAATCTGCATGCTCGATCATTTGAGCGCCGGCCGGATCGAAATCGGCATCGGCCGCGGCGCCTCTGCGCACGAGCTCAACTATTTCGGTGTCGATTCCGATGCCGCGCAGGCGATTTACGTCGAAGCCTATACGGTCATCATGCAGGCGTTGACGAAGGCGGAGGTGAATTTTGCCGGCAAGCATTTTCGTTTCGAGAACGTGCCGATCGACATCAAGCCGGCGCAGCTTCCGCATCCGCCATTATGGTACGCGGTGCCGGTGCCCGAAGGCGCGGCATGGCCGGCGCAACACAAGATCAATGTGGTGTGCGGCGGACCGCTCGCACGCGTGCGCGAGATCACCGACCGCTACCGCGCCGAATGGGCGGCGGCGGGTAATCCACCGGATGCGCTGCCCTTGCTCGGCATCAACCGCTTCGTGGTCGCCGCCGACACCGATCGCGAAGCGATGGCGCTCGGCCGCCGTGCCTGGCCCAGATTTTATGCAAGCTTCATGAAGCTCTGGAAGAAGCACGGCACGCAGCCGCGCTACGCGAGAATCCCGGAAGACTTCGACACCGTCGTCGAGAACGGCGGCGCGCTCGCAGGATCGCCGCGCACGATCCGCGATAAGGTGCAGCGCATGACTGAGTCTGCCGGCGCCAATTATTTCATCAGCCAGTTTTCCTTCGGCGATCTCGCCCACGAGGAAGTTCTGCACTCGGCCCGCCTGTTCGCGCGCGAGATGCTGCCCGCGCGGGAGCGTGTGGCGCAGGCAGTCTAGCAAAGTCACTCGAACGGCGGCCGGGATGCCTATGGCGGTATCTATCCTTGGGAGGCGGTGATGTTGACCATGTCCTACGCTGCGGGGCCGAACGAGCCTGCGGTGCGCGACATTACGCTCGGTGAGCTCCTGCAATGGGCGGCGGAAACCACGCCGGAGCGGATTGCGCTGATCGCGGGCGTCCCCGATCCGGAAAGTCGCAGGCAATGGACCTATGCGGAGTTGTACGCCCAGTCGATGCGCACCGCGCGGGCGCTGCGGGGGCGCTTCGAGCCTGGCGAACGGGTCGCGATCTGGGCGCACAACATTCCCGAATGGATCATGATGGAGTTTGGCGCCGCGATCGCCGGGGTCATCCTGGTCACCGTCAATCCCGGCTTAAGGTCAGGCGAGGTCGAATATATCCTGAAACAGTCGCGCGCTGCTGGCGTCCTGGTGGTGAGCGAATTCCGCGGCAATCCGATGCTGGCGACGGCGCAAGCGCTTAAGCCCCGCTGTCCGGAGCTGCGCGAGATCGTCGCTTTCGATCAATGGGACGAATTTCTGGCGTCGGGCGACATCGCAAACCCCAAGCTGCCGGCCGTGCGATCGACCGACCCGGTGATGATCCAGTACACCTCCGGCACCACGGGATTCCCGAAGGGCGCGCTGTTGCACCATCGCGGGCTCGGCAACAACGGCGCGCATACCGCCGACCGCGCCGGCATGGCCGACGGCGCCATCCAGATCACCACCATGCCGCTGTTCCATACCGGCGGTTGCGTCTGCTGCGTGCTCGGCGCGGTGTCGAAGCGGGCCACCCAGATACTGGTCGAGGCCTTCGACCCCGGCTTAGTGATCGAGCTGATCGCCAGCTATCGCGCCAATGCGATGCTCGGGGTGCCGACCATGCTGGTGGCGATGATGGAGCATGCGACCTTTGCCGCGGCCGATCTTTCCTCGCTGAAAGCGATCTATTCCGGCGGCTCGACGGTGCCGGCGGCGATCGTCACCGCGCTCGAAGCGAAGCTCGGCGCGCCGTTCACGATCGTGTTCGGCCAGACCGAATGCTCGCCGGTCGCGACCATGACCTGGACCACCGATAGCATCGCCGACAAGGCCAACACCATCGGCACGCCGATGCCGAATGTCGAGGTCAAGATCGTCAACCCGGACAACGGCCAAACCGTCACGGTCGGCGAGATCGGCGAGATCTGCACGCGCGGCTACCACGTCATGCACGGCTACTTCGAGAACGCGGCGGCGACCAAAGCCGCCATCGATTCCGAGGGCTGGCTGCACACCGGCGACCTCGGTGCCATGGACGGCCGCGGCTACTGCACGATCGAGGGCCGATTGAAGGACATGATCATCCGCGGCGGCGAGAACATCTATCCGCGCGAGCTCGAGGAATTGTTGTTCCGCCATCCGAGCGTCGGCGACGTCGCCATCGTCGGCCTGCCCGACCCGAAATGGGGCGAAGTGGTTGCAGCCTTCATCCGCCCGGCACCTGGCGAAAAAATCGAGAAAGAAGAGCTGCACAACTATCTGCGCGAGCATCTCGCCCCGCACAAGACCCCGCGCCACTGGTTCGTGCTCGAGGCCATGCCGCTGACGGGCTCCGGCAAGATCCAGAAATTCAAATTGCGCGAGCAATGGTCGAAGGGCGAGATGCGCGAGCTTTGATATTGGTGAAGGGCTCGGGTCCAACATCGATCGGGCGCACAGCCGATATGCAAGCCTAAGGCCTTGCGCTGGCGGGCTAACGGCGGCACTCTTGCGGCGCGGCGCGAAACCGCCGCCAAGAGTCTGTTTCAGGGAATGCGCATGGTGGCGACGCGGATCGACTGCGATATTCATCCCGCGGTGGGCGGGACACGCACCACGCTGTTGCCCTATCTCGACGACCACTGGAAAGAGCAGGTGGTGAGCCGCGCCATCGACGGGCTCGACCTCACGAGCTATCCGCCGAACATGCCGCTGTCGGGCCGCGCCGACTGGCGGCCGGCCAACGGCAAGCCCGGCAGCGATTTCGAAATGTTGCAGCATGGCGCCTTCGACCAGCTCGGTGCCAGTCACGCGATCTGCAACGTGCTCTACGGCGCGCAGGCCGTGTACGATCCCTATATGGCGTCCGCCTTCTGCAAGGCGATCAACGACTGGATCGCGGCCGAATGGCTGTCGCGCGATTCGCGCTTGCGCGCCTCAATCGTGGTGCCGATGCAGGCGCCTGATCTGGCGATCGAAGAGATCGAGCGCCGAGCCGGCGACACCCGCTTCGTCTCCATCCTGGTCTTGGCGCAAGGCGAGAGCCTGCTCGGCCGCCGGCATTACTGGCCGGTCTATCGGGCCGCCGAGAAACACAAGCTGCCGATCGCGATCCACGCCGGCAGCCAGTATCGGGGCGCGCCGAGCTCGGTCGGCTGGCCGTCCTATCGCTACGAATATTATCTCGCCGAAGCGCAGGCGTTTCAGGCCCAGATCCTCTCTTTGATCTACGAAGGCGTGTTCGGAAAATTCCCCGGCCTCAAAATCGTGCTGATGGAATCGGGCGTGAGCTGGCTGCCGGCCTTCATGTGGCGCGCCAACAAGACCTGGCGCGGCGTGCGCGTCGAGGTGCCCTGGGTCGAGCGCGAGCCGGCGGCGATCATCCGCGACCATGTCCGCCTCACCATGCAGCCATTCGACAGTCCGCCCGACGCCAATGGCGTCGCCGATTTGATCGATCAGATCGGCTGCGACAAGATGTTCCTGTTGGCGTCCGATTATCCGCACTGGCAATTCGACGGTGATGACGCGATACCGCCGCATCTGCCCGAGGCCGTCGTATCGCGCATGTGTGCCGACAATCCGCTTGAAACCTTTCCGCGGCTAAAGCTCGCGGCTTAGTGAACGGAGCATGATCCGGAAAAGTGGGAACCGGTTTTCCGAAAAGATCATGCTCAATTAAAAAAGGAGGATCGCATGAGTGATGTCATCGACCGCCCGTTAGCCGAACCGGAAGCCTCGGTGAAAAGCCGGCTTCGCATCATCGATTGCGATATTCATCCGAGCCTGCATTCGCGGGCCGACCTCAATCCGTTCCTTGCCAAACGCTGGCAGGAGCATCTGAAGACCTACGGCGATCACCTGCGCACGCCCTATATCGGCACCACGCCCTATCCGCGCTCCTCGCCCTTGATCGCGCGCCGCGATGCCTGGCCGCCGACCGGCGGCCCGCCCGGTTCCGATCTCGCCTTCATGCGCATGCAGCATCTCGATCCGCTCGACGTCGAGTTCGGCATATTGCAGGTGCTCGACCTCTTCATCTTCTCGCAACAGAATCTCGAATTCGGCGCGGCGATCCAGCGCGCGATCAATGAGTGGCAGCTCGCGCTTTGGTGTAGCCGGGAGCCGCGGTTGAAAGCCTCGATCCTGGTCGGTCAGGACGACACCGAGGCCGCTCTCGCCGAGATCGAGCGTTGCGTCAAAATTGGCCAATATCTGCAGATCAATGTCTCGCCGCGCGCCAACGAGCCGCTCGGCCGCCGCCGCTACTGGCCGATCTACGAGCGCGCGCAGGCGCTCGGCCTGCCGCTCGGCATCCATGTCGGCGGCTATGGCGGTCACGCGCCGACCGGCGGCGGCTGGCCGTCCTATTATTGCGAGGAGCACCAGTCGAATGCGCATTCGATGGCGGCCACGCTCACCAGTCTGGTGATCGAAGGCGTGCCGGAGCGTTTCCCAAAACTCAAGATCGTGTTCATCGAGGGCGGCTTCGGCTGGATCGCCTCGACGATGTGGCGGATGGACCAGCATTTCGAACGTTTTCGCAGCGAAGTCCCGCATCTCAAGCGCCGCCCGTCGGAATATGTCCGCGAGCATTTCTGGTTCACGACGCAGCCGATCGACGAGCCCGACGAAGCCAGACATCTGCGCCAGTTGATCGAGTGGGTCGGCGCGGACCGGCTGTTGTTCTCGTCGGATTATCCGCATTGGGACTTTGACGATCCGCGCTTTGCGTTCAAGACGCCGCTTTCGGAAATTGAACGGGCAAAGATCTTCAACGGCAACGCCCGCGCGCTCTACAAGCTTTGATCGCAAGCTGAAGGCAAATGACCCGTCACATCGTCGCCCGCACCTCGGAGATCCCGCCCGGCGGCAACAAGGTGGTCGACGTCGACGGGCGCGACATCGTCGTGTTCCATGTCAACGGCGAGTTCTTCGCGCTGCTCAATCGCTGTCCGCATGAAGGCGCGCCGCTCGACAAGGCGGCGTGCGTGGCGCGGCTGACCTCGCCGGAGCCCGGGGTCTACCAGCGCTCGCGGGTCGGCGAGCTCCTGCGCTGCGCCTGGCACGGCTGGGAGTTCGACATGCGCACCGGCCAATCCTGGTTCGACCCGCAGCGCTTCAAGGTCAGGTCGTATCCGGTGGCGGTCGAGAAAGGCGAGACGCTGGCCAAGGGAATGACAAAGGGGCCTTACGTGGCCGAGACTTTTCCGGTGCATATCGAGGACTCTTACGTCATCGTCGAGACGTGAGTTCGAAGCCGCCTACCGCGCCCGCAGGCGGGCCAGTTCGAGCGTGCCGCCGTCGATCTCCGCGCGCCGTTCGACGACGGCGTGATTAAACAGTGCGAGCACGAGTTCAAAGGCGGACAAGTCTTCCTCTTCGATGCCGTCATCATCGTAGCAGGCGAGCGTTTCGCGGATCATGGCATCGACCTCGCGCTGCATGGCCAGCAATTCCTCGGCCGATTGCGCCGTGCGCACCTGCGAGATCATGGCCAGCATCTTGCCGCGATCGATCGTGGTTTCCTCCTTTTCGTCTCGCTTCATGAAGTGACGCAGCCACGCCCAGGCCGAACCAAGGGCCGAGAGAAAAAGCAGGACGAACCAGAAATAGTCGCCGTATCGGTCGAGGAACGTGCGTTCGTTGCCGTCGAGATAGGCTGCCGCTCCGCGATGGACGGGCAGCTCGGCGTCTTTGTCGGTGTCCGGCTTTTTGATGTGCGCGGCACCGGGCACCTCCTTGGCAAGTGCCGTACGAATGGCAAAGAGTTGCCGCGCGAAAGCCGCGACCGTCGTTTCAGACAACTGCCTTCGCGCCACGATCAGATGATTGACGCTGATCGTATCGATCTTGTCATCCGGCCAGGCCGGCTTCGAGCTGAAGATGCTGCCTGGAATTTCCTCGGATTCATACAGCGGGTGTTTTTGGGCGATCGCCTCCGATACATCGATCGGCAGAAATTTTGGCTCGCCTCGCATGCGCGCGGTCGCGGCGAGCGCATCAGCCGTGATCTTGCTGTCCAGCGGGCCCACCGCCAGGTACGCATCGAGGTTCGCCTCGCGCGCCAGCTCGTCGATCTGGTTGATGCCGAACTGCGTGACCGCGACCTTGTCGGGGTTGACGCCGGATTCGGTCAGGATCACATGCAGCAATGCGACATTGGCCGGCGTCTTGCCGATCACGCCGATCCGATGTCCGGCGAGATCGTCGATGGTCTTGATTTTTCCCGCCGGTTGTCGCTTCGAGCCCTTGCCCGCAAGACCGGAAGGCGACCACAGCACAACGACATTCTTGCGCACGATGGCGACGGTTTGGGCCTCGGCCGGCATGTTCAAATCACCGCGAGCGACCGCGAGATCGGCTTTGGCAGCGCCGAGGAGGCCAAGGCTTTCGACCGCTCCGTCGGTGATTATCGGAGACAGCCTGATCGCTCTGCGCTCGAGGTCGAAGTTTTGCGCCAGCGCCTCGATCAGCCTCTGATCGTCGCTCCCGGGCGGGCCGACGGCGATCCGAAGGGTTACCGGACGCAACGCGTAATACAGCGTGCCGGCGGCCGCGCAAAAAATCAGGAATCCCGCGGCCAGCACCAGCAGCGAAGAGTTCCTGCTTCTCCGGCGCTGGCGGGACTGGTCTCTGGTTTCGCTAACACCGTCGGATGAGGACATTGCTGCCGCCAAGTTTAAGACCGGGAACGGGAGGAATCCCGTTCCCAAGAATACCACGTTTCTCGGCGTAAAGAGGTTAAGTCTGTAACGGCAAAACCATGGCGCAAGGCCATTATCGCTAACCAAAGCCCTATCAAAAAAGAATTAACCTCAGCGCCAAAGAGAGAGCGCTGAGGTCATCGGACGGTCGCCGACACTTAATCTGCCGGCCGGCCGTTCCAGGTCGCGATCGATCTCGACCTACGACAGTCCATCACCCGCACACCTGAACGGGCTCCAGGCGCCAGCCATGGGTGGTGTGCACGCGCCGCTGCACCACATAGCAATTGCCGTTGTCATAGTAGGAATCGTCGTACGTATAGTCATCGTACGGGTAGTAGCCGCCGAACAATCCGAAGCGGCGTCCGAAGTCGCGGTCGTGCCGGAAGTCGCGATCATGGCCGAAGCCGCGACCATGTTCGCCGCCGCGGAAACCACCATCGTGGAACGCCATGCCGCCGCGGAACGCACCGCCGCCGGTGCCACCATGGTAGCCGCCGCCACCCATGGCCATGCCGCCACCGTGGTAGCCGCCACCACCCATGCCCATGCCGCCGCTGTGGAAGCCTCCGCCACCACCGAAGCCGCCACCACCGCCGTGGCCACCGCCACCGCCGCCGCCCCCGCGCGCCAACACCATGGTTGGTGAAGCCAGGCCCACGGCCGCAACTGCCAACAACGCGATCACTGTTTTACGCAACATAACCACTCTCCGTCAGAGATACTCGCTCCCAACCTCGATACTCACCGTGAGATGGCAATCGCTCCGGCGGAACGCTACTTTCCTCGACATCACTGTTGCTCAACTTCGCGCGACAGATGTTGATTAAATTAAAATTTAGACAACGCGTTGGCCGCGCGGCGTCGCTCAACAGCGTTTTTGTTACCGATGTAATCTGATGTGGAATCCCGCAACAAAAGCTTCGAATGAAATTCGAATCTGACGCGAGCCAAAGAGACAATGCGGCTTTCGGAACTATTTTTTGCGGACAGGCTGGTCGCAAGACGTGATGTCGGTGCTATAAGGCGGCACCGGTTTTCAGGGCAGGTGCGCTCAGATGTCGAAGCAGTCGATGCGCGAGGAGGCCGAGCGCCTGATCCGCGAAACCATGGAAAAGAAGGCCATCGTCATCAAGCAGGGCAACACCAGGATCGAGGCAATTTGCGGCAAATGCGGCGCGCCCAACCGCGTCCAGGCTGAAAAAGGTCAGGTCCGCGTCAAGTTCGCCTGCAAGGAATGCGGGCACAAGCAAGAGACGTTGTAGGAAGCCTTAAGCCCGTGGCCGTGCTAAGGAGTACGACGGGGCCGCTCTCGTCTGAAGGAGGCAGTTTTGACCCGAATAACCTTTGCCTTCGCGCTTATCCTGGTATCGAGCGCGTCGATTGCGCAAACGCCGTACGCCGGAATGGAGGCTCGACCGATCAAGGCTTTGTCCGAACAGCAAATTGCCGACCTTCAGGCTGGGCGCGGCATGGGATTGGCGCTGGCGGCCGAATTGAACGGATATCCGGGTCCATCGCATGTCCTTGAGCTCGCCGACAAGCTCGATCTTTCGCCAGATCAACGCGCGCAGGTTCAACACTTGTTCGATTCCATGAAGGCGGAAGCCCTACCTCTGGGTTCACGGCTGATCGAGCAAGAGGCCAATCTTGACAGGCAGTTCGCCACCCACGCCATCACGCCCGAAATTCTCAAAGTGGCCACGGCCGAACTTGCCATGACACAGGGAGCGCTCCGCGAGACCCACCTCAAATATCACCTTGCGACGGTAAGGATACTTGCACCCGATCAGATGCGGCGTTACGCCGCGTTGCGCGGTTACGGCGACAAGCCAATGGATCGCCACCATTTCCACCACGAATAGATAGTGCGGATTTTGCTGACATGAAGCGCCAATGGTTCTGGCTTGCTGCCATCGTCGCGCTGCTCGTTGATGGCGGCGCTTTCGCGCAAGACCTATCGATCGTGGTCGCGTCGACCACGTCGACGGAGCAGTCGGGGCTGTTCGGTTTCCTGCTGCCGAAATTCACCGAACAGACCGGCATCAAGGTAAAGGTCGTGGCGGTCGGGACCGGCCAGGCGCTCGACATCGGCCGGCGTGGCGACGCCGACGTGGTGTTCGTCCATGACCGGGCGGCTGAAGAGAAATTCATGGCCGAGGGTTTTGGGGTGCGCCGGTTCGACGTGATGTACAATGATTTCGTCATCATCGGCCCCAAGTCGGACCCCGCGCATATCGGCGGCGGCAAGGACGTGACGGTGGCGCTTGGCGCCATCTCGGCCGCCAAGGCGGAATTCATCTCGCGCGCGGATCGCTCCGGCACCCATGCGGCCGAGCTGCGTTATTGGAAGGATGCCGGGATCGATATCGATAAGGCGAAAGGCCCGTGGTACCGCGAGATCGGGCAGGGCATGGGGGCCGCGCTCAACATGGCGTCCGCGGACAACGCTTACGTGCTGTCCGATCGCGGCACCTGGCTGGCGTTCAAGAACCGCGGCGATCTCGCAGTCCTCGTCGAAGGCGACAAGCGGCTGTTCAACCAATATGGCGTGATGGTGGTCAATCCGAAAAAGCATCCGCGCGTCAAGGTCAAAGAGGGCGGGGTTTTCGTGGGCTGGCTGATCTCGCCCGACGGGCAGAACACCATCGCCGCTTACAAGGTCGGCGGCCAGCAATTGTTCTTTCCTGACGCGCGATAACCCATGATCCGGAAAAAACCTGCCCCGCACTTGGATAGCGGGGTGGAAGCCGGTCTTCGCTCGCGACACGCCGACATGGCGGAAGCGCTCTGCCTAATTGGAAGCGGATGTGGGCCAGCCGATCAGAGCGGTCGGGGTCCAGCGCGCCTTGCGTCGTTCGATCCGCTCGGCGCGATCCTCCGCGCTGTAGTCGCGCGGCTGTGGTTCGCGATTGAACAAGGCGCGATCGTCGAGAACGTCAATGTTGACAACACTCAAGACGCGTTCAGCGTCGATGATCGTCATCGCGACATAAACACCACATCGGCCGCATATGATCTGTTCTGACGTCTTGAGCCCAAACTCGTAGCGTCGCAAATGCTCGGGTTCATGAGCCGTCAAGGTCACAAAGGCTTTCGGGTCGCAGAAGGTTCGGGCGTTGTGTTTTCGGCAGAACGAACATTGGCAGGCACCGATAACTTGCTCTTGCGGTTGCCTTTCGCTCCGAAGTTCTACTCGGATCGCTCCGCAATGGCAGCTTCCGCTGTGCTTCATCATGCCGCTCCTGCTTTAGGACGCCCGAACAACACGCACGGCGTCATTATGGCGGATGCAACGCGGCGAGTTGATCGGAGACCTTCCGTGAGAAGGATAGACGATGACGGAAGTTGCGGCAACGTTTGCGTCTGAGTGAAGCATCCTGGATCAACGGCTGTCGACCCAGGCGTTGAGCAGGAAGGCGGTGGCGCTGACCAGCACGCTGATTGCGACCAGCACGAGGCCGAGCCCGAGCGCCAGCGGAAGCTCGCCCTTGCCGGTCTCGAGCGCAATCGCGGTCGTCATGGTGCGGGTAAATCCCCTGATATTGCCGCCGACCATGATGATCGCGCCGACCTCGGCGATGGCGCGGCCGAACGCGGCAAGGAAGGCGGTCAACAAGAAGCTTCGGCCGATGACGAAGAGCTCCAGAATGCTGTGCGCTTTCGACAGGCCGTCGATGCGCATCAGGTCGGCGTATTCCGTCCACAGCACGGCGGCGAGCCGATGCACCAAAGCGATCACGATCGGCGTCGTCAGGACGACCTGCGCGATGATCATCGCCGCAGGCGTGAACAACAGTCCGGCAAAACCGAGCGGGCCTGAGCGCGACAGCAACAGATAGATCGTGAGCCCGACCACGACCGGCGGCAGCCCAAGCAGCGCGTTGGCGAGCACGATGATGGTTTGCCGGCCGCGAAACCGGGCGACGGCAAGCACGCCGCCAAAGGGTGCGCCGATCAGCATCGCGATCACGCTGGCCGACAGGCTGACGCCGAGCGAAAGCCCGACGATGCCGATGAACTCCGGATCGAGGCTGCCGACCAGGGCGAGCGCCGAACGAGCCGCTTGCAAAAAATCCTGCACCGGCTCTCTGTATCAATTCGCGACAATCGGGGAAAACAATCTTTGACGGAGCCGGCGCTGGGCGCCATCCCTGCTCCCAGTCATTTCTAAATTTCAGAATTAGCTGTCCAGATGCTGATCGATGCAGCCGAATATCGCGGGCTGATGCCGTTCGCGAAAATGGGAATCCTTCGAGCGATCGCGCGGCCATTAAATCCGCCGCTCAGAGACCCGGATTGTCGACGGCGGAAGCCGGCGAGGTATCGTTGACTGATCTTCTATGATCCGGCGCCGACCGGTCATGGTCTCGGGGTCTAATTGGTGGTTCTGGTCATTGCTATCGTGTTGGCAATGACGGGGTGGGTCTAAACTTTAGGATGGGTCGCGCTGAAGCTCATCTAGCTCATCTAGCGGTACGTAGCGAAGCAACAAAGCCAACACGATAAGCGATGGTGTCCACGCGAGCATCGCGCCCAAACAAATTGCCTGCAAGGTCGTCATCACGCCACCTTGGGTGTCCCCGCCCACAGCAACAGATTCAACTGGTAAATGGAACTTTTGTTCCAAAAAAGCCTTTGTTGCGGCAATTCGCGCCGGCACCAGACGCCGATCAGTGCGTGCAGCGCAGCAACCGCCGGAGATCTCCTGGCCCGCGACCGCTAACTTTCCCTCACGCGATCATCGGAAATGAGCTCCTACAAGCGGAACCATCGAATCGTCCCATGGCGCGCGAAACATTTACCGACCCGGCGGCTTAGTGCTTCGTGGGGCCTAACCGAGAGGGCCGCGAAATGGAACCCCACAGCAGAATCTCGGACAACATCGACATCGACCACAAGACTAGCCGGTCGATCTGCGACGAAGTGGGTGAGCGGTTGCAACAAGACCTTAGTCCCGAAGCCTCGCCTCTGCCGTCCTACCTTGATCGTCTAATCGATGAATTGCGCAAGCAGGACGAAATGATTGCCTGACAGGGGCGCGTCGAAATGCGCCAGGCATCCATATTCTTGGTAGAAGATGAAGCCCTCATCCGGATGATGGTTGCCGGGATGATTGAGGAGCTTCGGCATCGAGTGGTTGCAGAGGCGGGCAATATCCAAGACGCGCAGGTTTTGGCAGAGACGGTTATTTTTGATCCCGCTATTCTCGACATAAACATCGCCGGTTCCAGCATTGTGCCGGTCGCGAGATTATCGACAGGCGGGGCCTGCCGTTCCTTTTTATCAGTGGTTATGGATCAGCGGCCCGACTGGAAGCATTCATAGAGCGACCGGCGCTGCAGAAGCCGCTGATGCCATCGAAACCCGGCGAAGCAATTAACGCGATCCTGGCCGATTTTCAGGCGTGGCGCGATCAGAGGGATTGGACCGCGCGAAAATATGCGCGGTGGGCCAGCGGCGAATGCCGGCTTGCCTGACGGGCATCTGTTTGGGCACGGCCCCGCCACGTAGTTGGGGGGCGACGATGGAGCGGCTGCCGTGCAGGCCGCTCTACCAGGAGCGACCCAATAAAATAACAGGTGTTTTTGCCGGTCGTTCCTGCGACATTTTTAATTCCAACGGTGCTTGGAACGGTTTCCGCTGTCCGACATTAGGTAGCGTCCGTTTTAGGTTAGTTGGGGGTTCAAATGAGTCCTTCCCGGCAGCGGTTTATGACCGCCGACGAGACGCGTCTTTCAATTCTCTTCCGCGACGCAGCCGATCTCCATCTTCAGTTATGCGAATTGAAAAAATTGCGGTATCGGGTCAGGCAAGCGGAACGATTGGCTTGGTCGCGGCGTCCACGTCGAATACACGCCGGGCCTGGCCAGTCCAAGCGGCTGCCGCACCAGTCCCTTCGATGATCCGATTCCGGTCCCGAAGGGAAAGCCGCTTCTGACGCTCTGGGGTGCGGCGGACTACACGAAGCTGCCGGAGACCGAGCAGCACCATCCGGCAGGCTGAGCTGCACGACGCGGTGACGGCGCTATCGTCGGAAGATCGGCGGGACCGCGCCGAGGCCAATGAAGCGGTGCGTCAAGTGGAGCGGAACCGGGAAAGCTGAAGCGACGGAGCGCCACGATGGCAATTTCTACATGCTGCTTCTGCGGACGAGCCGCAGATGAGGTAACGCACCTTATCCAAGGTCCTCAGCTCTATATTTGCGACATCTGCGTCGATGCCTGTATCGATACGCTCGCGACGAAGGATCATGGCTGGAGGGAACGCCAGATCGACTATCTTTTGAGGCTTCGGAACAGGCAAGCAACTCCACAGGCTGCGCCGTAGTTGGCGGGCGCAGCGCGCCAGTTCCCTCAAGTTCATTTTTTTTCCATCTTTTAGGGAACTAGGTTCCCAGTACGGCGTATTAGTTCCCGATGCAGCGCAGTAGGGGGCTGAAATGCCCGAAGCGTCCATATTCTTGGTAGAAGATGAAGCGCTGATCCGGATGATGCTCGCCGAAATGGTCGAAGAGCTTGGGCATCGCGTGGTTGCGGAGGCCGGCAACGTCGAAGACGGGCTGGCCTTGGCAGAGACGGCCATTTTTGACCTTGCCATTCTCGATATAAACATTGCCGGTCGCAGCATCAGCCGGGTCGCCGAGATCATCGACAGGCGAGGTCTGCCGTTTATCTTTGTCAGCGGCTATGGACCAGCGGGCCGACCAGAAGCGTTTCGTGAGCGGCCAGCACTGCCGAAACCAGTGTTGATATCGAATCTCAGCCAGACAATAAGCTTGATCCTCGGCGCTCGGGCGTGAACCGCATCGGCCACCGCGTCATCATGTGCATGCTGCTGAGCGGAGCTAGCTGTGATCTGGAATCTGCTCGGCGCTTAGGTAATGAAAGAGGCTGCTAACTGAGGCAGCCTTACTGTTGGTCGGACAGCGCGGTCTTGCCTAGCTCACCTGAGAGCCAACCTATCACTCGGTCGCTTTGCAGGGGATCAGGCCGGTCGCAGTCGAAACACTGGAACGTGCGCTCTCCCTTCCCTTCGGGAGGTAGCGCCAAAACCAGCCGAGCCCCGCATCGGGGGCATGTTGGTCGTTCAGCCTCGCCCATCCCCCATATCCTGCCGCTGCTCCGAATTTTCGTCAATCAGAACGTGCAGAGAATTTCGCGGTTCCAACGCAGGAACACTATTTTGGCGCATCGGCCGCCGGGTCATCTTGTGCATGCTGCTGATCGCGGCGCTCGCGGTGATCTGGAATCTGCTCGGGCCACGAAAGCGGCCGCCAACTGAGGCGGCCTTAATGCGTTGCTTTAAATTGTGCGATCCGGCGATCCATCTGCCAAAGCTCTACGTCATGGCCGTTCACGTACTGTTTGGCGCGGTCCTTGGCTTCTTCATCCTCCGAGCAACAAAACTCGAATCGCGTCTGGATATGGCCATCCGGCCCAGTGACGTAGGCGCGGTATTCTTGCATGGTCCACCTCCGTGCAAGGTTTTAACGCAAGGTTTTAACGCAAGGTTTTAACGGAACATAAAATGCAAAAGCGTCGGTACGGTTCCAAACCATCGCAGCCATTTTTTCAATTCGGCCAGCTTTCCCCCGGGGCCGTTTCCTTTGGGGCCACCGGCGATCTCACGGTGTCGAGTTACCCGTGTTGAGAAGATTCGAAATTGCGGTGACGAGCTGCGCTGGCGCGAACGGCTTTTCCAAAAGGATGCTGTTGGGCACACCGCGCGAGGGCCATTGATCCGCAGCCGCGCCGGACATGTAAATGATCGGGAACGCCGGGTCGATTTCCCTGATCTGTCTTGCGACATCCCAACCGCTCAGCCTGCCCTTCAGGTTAACATCGGCAACGAGCGCCTTGTAGTTTTTGGTCTTGCCCTTGAACAGGGTTAGCGCTTCTTCCGCTGAGGACAGAATGTCGCTTGCGAAGCCGCCGTCAGTCAGGGCGTCCTCAACAACACCTTGGAGCAGATAGTCGTCCTCGACGACGAGAATGAGAGGTACCTCAGACACAACCATCAGCCCCGTCGCCCTGCCAAGGGTTTAAAGGTGACCTACTTGCGATGCGGGGGTTTTGTTCCTGAGAATTGTTCAAAAGTGAACGCAACTATTCGGACGACTTCAGCTCGCGGGCAAACAGATAGTTGTAGACCCGTCGTGCCCTCACCGCGTCAATCGCAGCGTTCGTCTTTTGCGGCATTCACGCGATACACTTACTCCGGCGGGCGCAATTCGCCTTGCAGCCACCCCGTCGCCGTCTCTGACTTGAGCGGGTCGGGACGGTCGCATTCAAGACATTGGAACGTGCGCGGACCTTTGCCGCCAGGAGGCAGCGCTAGGATCAAGAAGGCCCCGCATTCGGGGCAAGTCGGTCGTTTGGCTTGGTCCATGCGATATTTAATGAACGCCAACTTATAATTGTTCTGCCCGGCGCCAGACAAAAACAGCTAAAATTTTCAGTTGGGTTCTGGAACCCTTTTCGAACAGTAACCGCGAAAATTAAATTAGACCACTCGATTTTGATTAGACCACTGGCCTCGGAAATAGGCAGCTCCGGACAAGATGAACTCGGTACGATGCCGATGAACTCCGGATCGAGGCTGCCGACGAGGGCGAGCGCCGAACGAGCCGCTTGCAAAAATCCTGCGCCGGCTCTCTGTATCAATTCGCGACAATCGGGGAAAACAATCTTTGGCGGCGCCCGGCCTTGGGCACCATCAACCATTTCCGAATTTCGGAATTTCACTTGACGGCCGGGGCAAATCAGCAAAACGGCATCCTGATTGCGGCCGGCGGCTTTGCGGGAGCGACCGCGGAAGCCGCGATCGCTGCGGGACATGCCGACGCCATCGCGTTCGGGCGCATCTTCGTTTCCAATCCGGACCTGCCGCGCCGCTTGCAGCGCGGTTTTCCGCTAACGCCCTATAACCGCAAGACCTTCTATGGCGGCGAGGAAGCGGGCTATACCGATTATCTCGGCTATGACGAGATGGCGCAGGCGTGAGATTGCCGTCATTCCGGGATGGTGCGCAAGCACCAGACCCGGAATCTCGAGATTCTCCGATGTGCAATTGCACATCGTAGTTCGCTCGTTTCACTCGCGCCCCGGAATGACGATACTTACGGAAAACGCAAATGGCAAAAGCAGCGACAGCGGCGGGAATCGCATCCGGCCAATGCCTGTGCGGCAAAATCCGCTTCGAGATCGATGTGCCGGCGCGCTGGGCCTGGCATGATCATTCGCTTGGCAGCCGGCGCGCGCACGGCGCGGCCTATGCCACCTATGTCGGGAGCTGGCGCAAGCGCTTTCGTATTACGAGCGGCAAGGCCGCCGTCACACGCTACGAGGACAAGGCGACCAAGACCGCGCGCAGCTTCTGCCGGCATTGCGGCACGCCGCTCACCTACGAGCGTGCCCGCTCGCCGCACATGGTCAACATCCCGCGCGCGCTGTTTTCGGGGCGCACCGGCCGGCAGCCGCTCTATCACATCGCCATCGAGGAATTGCAGGAATGGGCCTATACCGGCGAGCCGCTGGTGCCGCTGAAAGGTTTTCCCGGCGTGGTCTGGCAGCGCTCGAAAAAGAAGAAGCGACGTGCGGCGGATGATCCGTTCGAACTCGCCCGCGAAGACCAATAGTATGGTCTCGTGCCCCGGACGCAGTGCGGCGCCATCAGCGCGTTCACGCGCGTCTTCGACGTGCCAAGTGCCGCACTGCTGAGCCGGGGCCTATGATGTGAGGCTGGCCGAGCAGCAATGTGGGTCCCGGCTCTGCGGCGCATCGCTAAGATGCGCTGCACCGCGTCCGGGACACGACTGTTGAGGATTTCGCCGCGCAGGGCAGCCATGATGGCGGTCCATTGCCGGACGCCTTCAAGTTTGGTCTGGTGCCGCGATCCCGCAAGGCCAAAGGCCGCGGGGCAGGAGGAGACATGAAAAATCGCATCACCGGACGCTCGGCCTTCCTTGCGCTTCTCAAGGACGAGGGTATCACCCACCTGTTCGGCAATCCCGGCACCACCGAACTGCCGATCATGCATGCGCTAAAAGATCATCCCGATCTCACTTACGTGATGGCGATGCAGGAGAGCCTGGTGGTCGCCATCGCCGACGGTTTTAGCCGCGCCTCCGGCCGTCTCGTCGCCTGCAATGTCCATGTCGCGCCTGGTCTTGGGAATGCGATGGGCTCGCTCTACAACGCGCAATTCACGGGCACGCCGATGATCCTGACCGCCGGCCAGCAGGAGCAAGGCCACGGCCTGACGGAGCCGCTGCTGTATGGCCCGCTGGTGCGGATGGCCGAGCCATTGGTGAAATGGGCGGTTGAGGTGACGCGGCTGGAAGATCTGCCGCGGATCGTGCGCCGCGCCGCAAAAATCGCGACCACGCCGCCGACCGGGCCGGTGTTCATCTCGCTGCCCGGCGACATCCTCAATTCCGAGGCCGGCATCGAACTGGGACGTTCGACCCGCGTCGACACCCGCGTCAAACCTTCCGACGAGGCGTTGCAGGCGCTGACGCAGCGCATCCTCAAAGCGCAGCGTCCGGTCATCATCGCCGGCGACGAGATCGTCAAAAGCGACGCGCTATCGGAGGCAGCCTCGCTGGCCGCAGCGCTGGGCTGCGCCGCCTATCAGCAATCGGCGCCCTATGGCGCGCATTTCCTCTCCGAAAGCCCGAGTTTCATGGGCGCGCTGTCGCGCCAGCAGAAGCAGGTGCGCGAGGTGCTGTCATCGTACGATCTGATGATCGTGCTCGGCGCCGATCCGTTGCGCATGTCGGTGCATAGCGAGGTCGACCCGCTGCCCGAGGGCCTGCCGATCGTGCAGATTGGGCTGGTCGAATGGGATCTTGCGAAAAATTACGGCGCCGAGATCGCACTCAAGGCCGACGTCAAGGAAACGCTGCGCGCGCTTGTTCCGGCGTTGAAGGCCGCCGGCGGCGCCGCGCTGGAGGCGCGTGCCGGACTAGGCATCGCCGAGCTTGCGTCGAAGAACTGGACCGCCAGGCGCAAGCTGGTCGTCGAACAAATCTCCAAGGCAAAAGACAAATCGCCGATCGATCCGGACTGGCTGACGTTGCAGATGATCGAGGCGATGCCTGATAACGCCATCCTGGTCGATGAAGGACTGACCTCGGGCCGGCAGACTCTCAGCTTACGGCCGCATCGCGACCGCTATGGCTATCACGCGCTCGCCTCGGGGGGCATCGGCTGGGGGTTGCCGGCCTCCGTCGGCGTCAGCATGGCCAATCCGGCGCGGCCGGTGGTGTGTTACTCCGGCGACGGCAGCGCGATGTATTCGATCCAGGCGCTGTGGACTGCGGCGCATCACAAGCTTCCGCTCAACGTCGTGATCGCGAACAATGGCGGCTATCGCATCATCAAGCAGCGGCTGCTCGCCTTCCACGGCGACGATCACTATGTAGGCATGGATTTCGTCGACCCGAAGGTGGATTTTGCCGGGCTTGCAACATCGCTCGGGCTGGAAGCGATCAGCATCGCCGAGCCGAGCGAGCTGAAGACCAGATTGTCTTCGGCATTCAGCCGCCCCGGCGCGAAACTGATCGAGGTGATGGTGGATGGAACGGTGTAGGGGGGAAAAGCAAGGCGCCGGCGAGCCAAGCGGCTCGCCGGCGCCGCATTCCTTACGGCCCGAATTTGGGGGCCGGCGTCTGGTTGAAGTCGGGCTCGTCAGTGACGCAGGTAAAGTTCGCCGCGATGCTGGTGCTGCCGCTCCCATTGTACTTGGCGACCTTGGGGTAGACGCACAGCGGCCGGGTCATCTGAACTGCGGGCGGCGTGTCGGCGACGAACTTGGTGGCGGTGATCGTCTCCGGCGCCACGCCATTCTCGACCCAGTTGACGAGCGGGCTGAGCGCATCGAACGTGTTGGGGCCGGGGCCGCCGGAGCAGTGGTACATCCCGGGCACCATGAACAGCCGGGCGAAGCTCTGGGTCCGCCGCAGTCCCGGACTGCCGTCCCGGTCGAAGCTTACCTGCTGGAAGCCATGGCCTTCGTTTCCAACGAGAGCGTTGAAGTAGTTGATGCTGCTCTGCGATGGGATCAGCGGGTCGGCCCAGCCGTGATACATGAGGAGCTTGCCGCCATGCTCCCGGAATTCGCCGAGATCGGTGCTGTTGGCGTTCAGCACCTTGGCGAGCTGGTCATCGACCGTGTCGACGTCGTGGTGGAAGTCGAAATTCGCGAAATTGACCGCGCTCGACAGCTGGCCGAAGCCCGGGCCGAACACCCAGTAGAACAGGCCGTCGAACGCCGGCTCGGGAAGCTGCTCCTGGAACGCCAGGCCGAGCGCGCGCACGTCGTCGGTCTCGTTGCCGCGTTCGGAGCCCGGATTGATGACCTGCCCGTTCACCGGGTCGATCGTGCCGGCGTAGTAGTTCTGGATGGTCGTGACCTGGTCGGCGGTCAGGCATGCCGGGGGCACCTTGCCGCCGGTGCACAACAGCGCCTTGGGATCGAAATGACAGTCCCGCGGATCGGTCAGGAACTGGTCGGTGCTGGCGCCGCCGTCTTGGCCGACGCACTGGGCGAGCACGGCCTTGTTGATCAGCGTCATCTGGCCAGGCTGGATGAACCGGCTGGCGCTGGCGTGGGTGTTCTGCCACGACGAAAGCCCTGCCATGTGCAGGTGCGTGCGGTTGAACGCTGCCGCGCCCGCCAGGATGCCGTCGTAGTCGTCAGGGAAGCGCTGCGCCTCCATCAAGGCATTCTGGCCGCCGGTGGAGCATCCGGCGAAATAAGCCCTATCCGCATGCTGCCCGTAGAACGCCTTGGCGATCTCCTTGCCGCGCACGGTCATCAGGTGGATCGCCCGGAAGCCGAAATCCTTGATCCGCTCGGGATGTCCGAACAGGCCCGTCGTCGCCACGCCCGGATTGCCAAACAGAGTTGCGAGGGGATTGGTGATGCCGTCCGAGCCGCAGTAGAGCGGGCTGCATCCCGAAGACCCGGTGCCGAGATCGCTGTTGGTCGACGCAAAGCCGGCCTTGATGCCATTGGCGAGCGCTGCGAATGAAATGATCCCTTGGAAGCCGCCGCCGCCGGTGCCGAGGAACCTGCCGTTCCACGTCGTCTCGGGCAGCCAGATCTCGATCTTGATGCTGGAATCCGAGGTGGGAGTTAGCGTCGCGGCGACCCGGCAGAAGGCCGGAAGGCCGGTGATCTGGCCGGGACCTGGGGGGCCGAAGACACCGCTGGTGTTGTCCGTCGCCGACGTGATCATCGTGTCCTTGAGCTGCAAGGATCCGAGATTGGTGCACGGGCTTGCCATCGCGGGCGTGCTGGCGATCGCGACACCGGCAAGCAGGCCCATGGCCGCGCCGACGAGGTAGAGTCGATGACGCATCATTCTGTCCTCCCTGATTATTGTCGTTTTCTAATACCGGCAGGATACCCGATCGACATGACAGCTCAAGGATGATTCTTGGCGTATCGGTGTCGACGCCTCGCGCATGATGCGGACAAAGCATGCCCTCGGGCTAGCGACCCGGTGGGTGGCACCGGTTTTTCGAAAAGATCATGCGCAAACGAGAAAAGATCATGCGCAAACAAAAAGATAGGGCAGGGGAGAAGAGGAAGCGATCTACTCCGCCGCCTTCGCCGCGACATGTGGCCGATACTGCGCGGCCGGATGCGGCGCGGTGAGCCGCGCGCGGCCGGCGCCGAACAGTTTTTCGCGCAGCGTTCCCTTGGCATAGGCGCTCTTGTAGCGCCGGCGCCGGGTCAATTCAGGCACCAGCATGTCCGAGATGTCCTCGAAATCGCCGGGCGAGACCGCGAACGGAACGTTCAAGCCGTCGACATCGGTCTGCTCGAACCAAGCCTCGATCTCGTCGGCGACTTTTTCCGGCGTGCCTACGATCACAGGTCCAATGCCGCCGATGCCGACATGTTCGGCGACCTCGCGCACGGTCCACACCCGGTCCGGATCGGCGCGGGTGATGTTGTCCATCGCGGTGCGGCCGGCATCGTTCTGAACATGGCGGACCTCTTGGTCGAGCGTGAGGCGCGAGAAATCGACGCCGGTCCAG
>Ga0210408_10001064_pt1 | contig 30248 bp, 22 predicted proteins | sample IncBWH4MmetaG_FD_155471 | JGI IMG/M metagenome (GOLD analysis project Ga0210408, IMG submission 155471) | Forest soil microbial communities from Barre Woods Harvard Forest LTER site, Petersham, Massachusetts, United States - Inc-BW-H-4-M | ecosystem: Environmental > Terrestrial > Soil >... | reverse complement strand
GTGATGTCGCATGTTCGAGAACTTACCGACGAAGTGAGCGGGGCCACGGAATTGGCGCTGTTGCAGTCCGCCGTCAGCGCACGCCTCGCGACGGTTGCCCAACAGGTCAGCAATTTCCGCGCTCGCGAGCAAACCCGGTTGATGGAATATAACGGTCGCGCCGAACGCATGCGGGCGCGCATCGCGGACCTGGAGCGCGAGACACAGGAGCTGCATTCCAAGCTGGATTTGGAAAAGCACGGCGCGCGGCTCGATCCGCTGACCGGCGTCGCCAATCGAAAATTCTTTGAAGAGCGATTCGGCCATGAAATCGAGCGCCGCGCGCGGGGCGCAGCACCCTCGGGTCTGCTGCTGTGGGACATCGACAATTTCAAAGTCATCAATGACAGCTACGGGCACCGGGCGGGCGACCGCGTCCTGCAGAGCGTCGCCGGGTGTTTTACGGCGGCGCTGCGCGCCACGGATTTCGTCGCGCGCATCGGGGGCGAGGAGTTCGCCGTGTTGCTGATAGGCCTTCAGTTGGCGGAGGCCATGAATGTCGCCAATCAGGTGCGCAAGGCCGTCGAAAGCCTGCGGTTTCATTTTCGCGGCACGCCGGTGCGCGTCACAGCCTCATGTGGGATCACCGAACTGCATGCGCAGGACGCGTCGGAAGCGGCCTTCGATCGCGCCGACGCGGCTCTGTATCGCGCCAAACACGGCGGCAAGAATCTGTGTGTGGCCGCCTAGCCGCCCGATCGCCGGAATTCGTCTAGTTAACAGATATTTAACGAATTTTTTGGGCTTTCGACACGGATTTCTGGCGCTTGGTACGGCTAGAATCGATTTCAGCCAAGAATTAGTCAGCTCGTCGACAACATTATGTCCGTTCCCGAAACGATCGTAACCGAACCGTCAATCGCGGTGCCGATTGGGCACCCCGGTACTGCAGTCGAGCGGCGCAGCGTCTTGCGCTCGCGCGCTTGGCTGCTCACCGCGGTGCTCTTCCTGGTGCCGCTCTTGACCTATTGGCCGGCGACTTTCCACGATTTTGGACTGCGCGACGATTACTCCAATTTGCGCGAGGCGCACGAAGAGCCGCGCACCGTCATCAAGTTTTGCGCCTCGCATGCGCGGCCCATCTACGGCTGGCTGCTGCAAGCGACCTATGGCCAGACCGACACGGTACAGAATCTTCAGTGGATGCGCTTTGCCGCCTCGCTGCTGCTCGGCGCGATTTCATGGGTCAGTTTTCGGGGCTTGCGCGCGCTCGGCTGGTCGTTCGGCACCAGCCTGAGTTTCGCGGTGCTGCTCGCCTTGATTCCATCGGCCCAGGTGATCGCTGCCTGGGCCGTCGGCTGGCCGTATGCGGCGACCGCACTGTTGGCCATCGGAGGTTTTTTCACCGTGGAGGGGGCGCTGAACATGGGCATGAGCGCCGGCCGGGCGCGCGCCCTGGGCCAATGGGCGGTGGCGCTCGGGCTCATGCTGGTGAGCGCCCTCATCTATCAGCCGAGCGCCTTGTTCTACGTGGTGCCTCTGGCGGGCGCGCTGATAGCGCAGCGGCATCGAACCCTGCGGCAGACCGCGCGCTGGGCGGGGATCCATCTGGGTTTCGTGGTCGGCACCCTGGGCCTGGCCTATTGCGTGATGAGCGTGCTGTACGCGACGGGGGTTTTCGTCAAGTCCGGGCGAATTGCGTTCGAGCATCACTGGGGCGACAAGATCGCCTGGTTCCTGCAGGAACCGCTGCCGAATGCCCTCAGCCTGTTCGTGTTGAACGACAACAATCATCGCGAGCATGCGCTGTATTTCGGCTGCGCCGCCGTCGTCGGCGCCCTGTTGTTGGCGGGCGCCTGGATGGAGTGGCGCCGCTACGGACGCTCGCGCGGCATCGTCTGGTTGGCGGCGTTGCTCGGTCTGCCGGTGTTTGCCTTCGCCGTGAGCATGATCGCCTCGGAGCGCTATGCAACCTATCGCACGATCCTGGCGACGACCGCGGTCCTGCTCTGCTTCCTGGTGGCATCGATTCGCGTGCTGACCGAAAGCTGGGGCCCCAGCGGCCGCCGGATGTTGGCGACCGTCGTCATTTCGATCGCGTTCCTCACGGCGCAACATCATGTCTACGCGTTGATAGCGGTGCCTCAGGGCAATGAATGGCAGTTGATCATGTCGGGCGCGAAGCACGTGCACTTGCAGGGCGCGCATCCACGCATCTTCGCCATCACGTCGACGCCGGCCGACATCTCGACCGCGACGATCTATCACGATGAATTCGGTTCGCTGTCGACGAACTCCGAATGGGTACCGAGGGAAATGTTCAAGCGCGCGATGCACGAGCTGTATCCGGGGATCGCGAATCTCGACACCCGCTACGACTTTTCCCTGGGTGCCAAGCTGCCGGCCGATCAGCGCTACGACGTCATCATCGACCTGCACCGGCTCCGCCAGTTCTACACCGACAATTGATCGGACGCGCCCGGCAGTCAGCCCCGGGGCAGGCTCCTAGATCCCGAGAAAATCCGTGAACCGCCCGTGCGCAATGGCGGCCCGCACGGCCAGCGGCCACAACGCGTGCAGGCGAATGCGCTTCATGTCGCTGATCGGCATATCGAACTCGGATGATGGGTTCATGATTCGACGCGCCAGCTGCGCGCCCAACGCCGTGGCCATCGCGACTCCGCGCCCGTTGTAACCCAGGCAGACCAGCACGCCGTCCGCCGGCACATGCACGTGCGGATAGTGATCCCTGGTCATCGCCAGCCGTCCGCCCCAGGCATGGGTCCACTGCGTCCGCGCCAATGCCGGCCAAAGCACGCGCGCATAGGCCAACAAATGCGGGATATTCGAGGTGGCGGAAATTTCACGCATGGGACCGCGGCCGCCGATCAGCAGGCGCTGATGCGCATCGACCCGGTAATAAACCGTGACGGTGCCGCTCTCGTAGAGCGCCGCCCGGCTCGGCATGACGCCGCGCGCGATTGCATCGGAAAGGGGAGCGGTGGCGGCGATCGCGCCGAATAGGGGAACGATCGTGCGCCGTAGATTCGGCCAGAGATGGTCCGTATAACCGTTGGTCGCCAGAACGACGTGGCGCGCGGACACGGTTCCGGCGGCGGTTGCGACCTGCCATTGGGCGCCGGCCCTCTTCAAGGCAAGGGCCCGCGTGCCGCCGTGCACGGCAGCGCCCGCCGCAAGGGCGGCGCGTGCGAGGCCGCGCGCATAACTCAAGGGATTCAAATCTCCACCCCGGCGATCCAGCATTGCGACGGTATAACGAGTCGTGCCGGTGGCCTGCTCGAGGCTCGAACCCTCCAGCAACGCGACCGGCGCGTTGCGGCGGGCGAGCTGCTCCGCGGCAGCGCGCACCTGCGCCGCGTGTTTCGCTCGAATCGCGGCGCGCAGTGTCCCGTTCCGGCGCGCATCGCAGCGGATGCCATGGCGTTTGATGAGATCGAAGACGAACGCCGGCGCCGCGCCGGCGAAGGCATTCATGCGCGCGCCCAGTTCTTTGCCGTAGTCGCGTTCGACTTCATCCGGATCATGTTTGAGGCCGGGATTGACTTGGCCGCCGTTGCGGCCGGATGCGCCCCACCCCGGCTCCTCGGCTTCCAGCAACACCACCTGAGCGCCCTGCTCCGCTAGATGCAGAGCGGTCGACAATCCGGTGAAGCCACCGCCGACCACGACCACATCGGTTATGGCGTCGCCGCTGAAGGCCGGCGTCGGTACCGCGGGTTCCGCTGTATCTTGGTACAAGTTCGGCATTTGAACCATTGCTGCGCGAGGTAAGCTTCCCGTCATGATAGCCGAACCCCTGCAGTGGATCTGCGCCGCCCTGGGCGCCTTCATGGTCGGCGTATCGAAAGCCGGCATCACCGGATTGAGCCTTCTCTCCGTCGCTCTGTTCACGCATGTGTTTCCCAGCAGCAAGCAGGCCAGCGGCTTGGTGCTGCCGCTGCTGATATTCGGCGACTTCGTCGCGGTATTGTCTTATCGGACGCATACTCAATGGCGCTATTTGTGGAAGCTCATGCCGTGGACGGCGGCCGGCGTGGTGCTCGGGTATATCGCACTCGGACGCATTTCCGATGGGACCGCGCGGATCACCATCGGCGTGATCATCGTTTCCCTGTGCGTGCTGGGCTATTGGCGGCGGTACCTGAGCTTGAAGCCGCAGGAAGCCGCGCGGACCTGGCACTGGACCCTCGCGGCGGGCGTAGGAGTCGTCGCCGGCTTCATCACCTTGATCGCGAATGCGGCGGGTCCGTTGATGGCGATTTATCTGGTCGCCATGCGCCTGCCGAAAATGCAATTCGTCGGCACCGCCGCCGTGTTTTTCATGCTGCTCAATCTGTTCAAGGTCCCCTTCATGGTCGGGCTCGGTTTGATCACGGCGCAGAGCTTCGAATTCAATTTGAAGCTGGCGCCGGCCGTGCTGCTCGGTGCGCTGGCGGGCCGCTGGCTGTTGATGCGCATCAATCAAACGCTGTTCGACAAAATGGTGCTGGGCTTGAGCTCGATTGCCGGGGTTTTATTGATCGTATGAGGAGCGAGGTGTAGCGTAGCGCTTGGGGAAATGACGTCGAGGACCGGAAATGCAATACCAAGGTTTGGGCGGTCTGATCATTTTGATCGCCGATGTCTGGGCGATCGTCAATATATTTCAAAGCGGCGCGGATACCGGAAGGAAAGTCCTGTGGACTGTTCTGGTGCTCATCCTCCCCGTGGTCGGATTCATCCTCTGGTTTTTCCTGGGACCCAAGACCGGCAAGGCCTGACGCGAGTTCATCATGCGTCCACGCAGTCATGAGCGCCACCGCTTGGGCGGAGTCGGCTGGCTACGCGCCAGCGTGTTGGGAGCCAATGACGGCATCGTCTCGACCTCCAGTTTGATCCTGGGGGTCGCTGCGGCGCACGCCTCGCAGGCCAATATCCTGCTCAGCGGCACGGCGGCACTGGTCGCCGGGGCCATGTCGATGGCCACCGGAGAGTACGTTTCCGTGCACTCGCAAGCGGACACCGAAGCCGCCGCGCTGGCGCAGGAGCGTGCCGAGCTGGAAGTCGACTTCGCCGGCGAGCGCCGCGAATTGACCGAGATCTACGTGCGCCGCGGACTCGATCACGGTCTTGCCGCGCAAGTGGCCGCGCAACTCATGGCGCACGATGCCTTGGGCTCGCACGCCCGCGATGAATTGGGGCTGTCCGCCGGCGCCCGGGCGCGCCCGCTGCAGGCTGCATGGGCATCGGCCGGCAGCTTTGCGAGCGGCGCCATCCTGCCCCTGCTGGTCGCGGCGCTGGCGCCACCGCGTTATCTGATGATTTCCATCGTGGGCGTGTCGCTCGCCTGTCTGCTGTTTCTCGGCGGCTGGTCAGCCAAGGTGGGGGGCGCCGACATGCGCACGGGCGCGCTGCGCGTGGCGTTTTGGAGCGCGCTCGCCATGGCGGTCACCACCGCGGTCGGCGCCATTGCCGGCACTCTGACCTGACGCGGAGCACCCATCGCATGACGAATGCGCGCCAATTTCAGACCGCGCTGCTCAGCGTCGCGCAAATGACCGAGGCGGATCGTGCGGCGATTGCCGCGGGGACACCCGGGTCGCTGCTGATGCAAAACGCCGGAAACGCCGTCGTGCGCGAGATCACGCGCCGCTGGCAGCCCAGGCCCGTCACCGTTCTATGCGGCCCCGGAAACAACGGCGGCGACGGGTTCGTCGTGGCCAATGCCCTCGCACAAACCGGCTGGCCGGTCCGAATCGCGCTGTTGAATCGCAGGGAAGCACTGCGCGGCGACGCTCGATTCTTTGCGGAGCGCTGGAGCGGCGGCGTCGAACCGGTGACCCCCGCGGCGATCGAGGGCGCCGCGTTGGTCGTCGACGCGCTGTTCGGGTCGGGCCTCAGCCGCGCACTCGACAGCCAGGTCGTCGACACGCTGGCCGCCGTCACCCGGCGCGGCCTGCCGCTCGTCGCGATCGACGTGCCGAGCGGCGTGATGGGCGACAGCGGCGAGAATGTGGGCGCGGCGCCGGCGGCCTGCACCGTCACATTCGCGCGCAAAAAACCCGGCCATGTGTTGCTGCCGGGCCGGGAATTGTGCGGCGAAGTGGTGGTCGCGGACATTGGCATTCCGCCGGCCGCATTCGATTCGCTGAGCATCGACACCTGGGAGAACGATCCCGTCCTGTGGCGCGCGGAGTTGCCGCGGGCGAAATCCACGGGCAACAAATACACGCGAGGCCATGCGCTGCTGTGCGGCGGTTATCCTCTGACCGGCGCGGCGCGCCTGGCGGCGCGCGCCGCGGCGCGCATCGGCGCGGGTCTCACGACCGTCGCGGTGCCGGAAGCCGCATTCTCCGTGTATGCCGCAGCCCTCACCAGCATCATGGTGCAGCCGTTGGCACGGGACGGCGACTTGGCGCGCCTGCTGTCCGATGCGCGATACACGGCGTTCCTGATCGGGCCCGGCGCGGGCGTCAATGACTCCACCCGCGAGGCCGCGCTCGAGATCCTGGAAAAGGCACGGCCGGTGCTGCTCGATGCGGATGCAATCACGGTCTTCGCGTCCGACGTGGACCAACTGGCGCGCGCCATCCGCGGACCGTGCGTCATGACGCCGCATGAGGGCGAGTTTGCGCGGCTATTTCCGGCCCAGGGCGACAAGTTGGCCCGCGCTCGCGCCGCCGCGCGGCACAGCGGCGCGGTCATCGTCTTGAAAGGGGCGGACACCGTCGTCGCCGCTGCGGATGGCCGCGCGGTGGTCAACACCAATGCTCCGGCCAGCCTTGCCACCGCGGGTTCCGGCGATGTTCTCGGCGGACTGATTTTGGGTCTGCTCGCGCAGGGCATGGACGCCTTCCGCGCCGCGGCGGCCGGCGTCTGGATTCACGGCGCGGCGGCCGCCGGCTTCGGCCCGGGCCTGCTCGCCGAAGATCTGCCCGATCTCGTGCCGGCCGTGCTGCGGCAGCTGGACCTCGAGTGAGCGCCTGGTTTCCGCGTATCACTCTTCATTCTCTGGTCGTTCTGATCAGTGTGCTCACCTATGTCTTGACCACGCGTGTGGAACGCGAGCGGCGGCCGCCATCGATCGCCATCGCGTGGGTTCTGGGGATGATCGCGCTGCCCTATCTGACATTGCCCATGTATCTGATGTTTGGCCGGCGCAAGTTGCCGCGCCGGATTGTGCAGTGGTCGGGAGCCCGCTCGCACGGCCGGCACTGGGCCGAAGACCTGATCGAGAGCTTCGGCCTGGCGCCCGCCGCGCCCAGTGCCGTGCGTCTGCATCAGGATGGCGGCGAGTCGGCCGACGCACTGTTCGCCACCATATCGACCGCGGCCCGGCGTCTGGATATCTGCACGTACATTCTCGGCGACGACCCGTTCGGCAGGGAAGCGATGCAACACATGATCGAACGTGCGCGGCACGGCGTGCAAGTGAGATTGCTCATTGACGGTGTCGGCGCGCTCCAGCTGCCGCGCGCGTGCTTCAACCGGTTGAATATCGCCGGCGTCGAGACCGCGATTTTCAGTCCCTTGCTCGCGCGCAAGACCCAGGGCCCGCGCAATTTACGCGATCATCGCAAATTGACCATCGCCGATGGCGCGCGGCTCTGGGCGGGAGGGAGAAACATCGCCGCGGAATATTTCATTGGCCTCAAGGGCGAGAAGCCGTGGCGGGATTTGTCCTTCGATTTGCACGGGCCGGTCGCGGCCGCCGCCGCGGATCAATTCGAGGCCGATTGGGTTGCCGCCGGCGGTACACCCGCCGCGCGCTCGCCGGCAGGCGCCGATGAGGGCGCCGCGGCGGCAGCCACCCAGACCTCCGGGCCGCAGTCCGCGGCCGGCCGGGCCCAGTTCCTGCCGAGCGGTCCGGACCAGGCCGAGGACACTGTGTATGCGCTGTTGATCAGCGCTTGTTTCCAGGCCCGCGAACGCATGCTCGCCGTGACGCCCTACTTCGTCCCCGATGCGGGCCTGGAGACGGCGATGCGTCTGGCGGCGCGGCGCGGCGTGAAAATCGACCTGGTGCTCCCCGCCGTCTCGAATCATCGCTTGGCGGACATCGCGCGCAACCGGGCTTTGCGCGCGCTGAGCGGTGCCGGCGTGCAAATCCATCTGCTGCCGTACATGATCCACGCTAAAGCCGTGGTGTTCGATGACTCCCTCGCCTTGTCGGGGTCCGTCAATCTCGATTCGCGCAGTTTGCTGCTCAACTATGAATGCGCCGTGGCCTTCTACGGAGCGCGCGAAATCGATTGGCTGGCGAACTGGGTTCGCGCCTTGATTCCCGAAGGACACGCTTATGATTGCCGTGCGCCGGGCCTGTTGCGCGATCTGGGCGAAGGCCTGCTATTGACCGTCGCGTATCAGCTATAGCGCGTGTCGCGCGTAACGCATAGTATTCTTGGCCGCGGGACACGGCGCACGCGGAATGCTCGGACAGGCTCTTGGCGATTGGCGGTACGATGGAGTTCAAGGACTACTACAAGGTCATGGGTGTGCCGCGCGATGCCACCGAAGCGCAGATCAAGCAGGCCTACCGCAAGCTCGCCCGCAAATATCACCCCGACGTGAGCAAGGAAAAGGACGCCGAAGCGCGCTTCAAGGAGGTCGGCGAGGCCTACGAAGTCCTCAAGAGTCCCGAGAGACGCGCCGCTTACGACCAGTTGGGACAGGGGCCTCGCCCCGGCGAAGATTTTCGCCCGCCCCCGGATTGGGGCACCGGTTTCGAATTCAGCGGGCCGGGCGCCCGCGATTCGGCCTATAGCGACTTCTTCGAGTCACTGTTCGGCGCGCAGGCGCGGGCGGGATCGAGCGGCGGCCGCGGCGCATTCCATGCCGGACGCGGCGAAGACCATCACGCCAAGGTGCTGCTCGACCTCGAGGCAACGCTGCGCGGCGGCGCCCGGCAGCTCGCCCTGCGCATCCCCGAGATAGACGCCGAGGGCCGGCTGGTGTCGAAGGAGCGCGTGCTCAACGTTCAAGTGCCCAAGGGCATCCTCGCGGGCCAGCATATTCGATTGGCCGGCCAGGGCGGGCGCCCACCCGGAGAAGGAACGCCCGGCGATTTGTTCATTGAAGTCGAATTTCAGCCGCATCCTCTGTATCGAAGCGATGGCCGCGATCTGTATCTCGACCTGCCGGTCGCTCCGTGGGAGGCTGCGCTCGGCGCCACGGTGCAAACGCCGACGCCCGGCGGAACCGTGGATTTGAAAATACCCGCGGGCTCGCATGCCGACAGCAAATTGCGCCTGAGGGGCCGAGGCATACCTGCCTCCCCGCCCGGAGATTTCTACGTCATTCTGCAAATTGCACTGCCCGCTGCCGACGACGACAAGGCCAGGGCCGCCTATGCGGCCATGGCCTCGGCGTTGCCCTTCAATCCTCGCGCGAATCTCGGAGTGTAAGCCATCATGCCGTCGTCGGAAGATCAGGCGCTGTCCGGCGCCATATTCGAGGACTCCGCAGTGCTCACCGTCCAGGACTTGAGCCGCATGTGCGCCGTCGATGAACGGCATATCGTGGAATTCGTCGAGGAAGGAGTGCTCAACGTCGTCGAATGGAATACGACCGAATGGCGTTTTACCGGCGCGGCGTTGCGGCGCGCACGGCTTGCGCTGCGCCTCGAGCGCGATCTGGAGATCAATCTTGCCGGGGTCGCTCTGGCGCTGGAACTGATGGAAGAGCTGGAGCGCCTGCGGCGTGAACTGAAGGTGAGATCCTGAATGAGCGGACCCGACTCCGATGCCTTCGTATTCTTCGGCGCCACGGGCGACCTGGCCTACAAGCAAATCTTTCCCGCTCTTTACGCCATGGTTCACCGCGACGGCCTCGATATTCCCATCATCGGCATGGCGCGCGCGGGCTGGACGCTCGACAAGCTCAAGGCGCGCGCCCGCGACAGTATCGAGCAGCACGGTGACTTCGAGGCCGCATGCTTCGCCAAACTGGCCGGCCAGCTGCGCTACGTCGACGGCGATTACACGGACCCCGCGACTTTCACGAAACTGAAGCGGGAACTCGAGGGTGCGACCCGGCCGATTCACTATCTGGCGATTCCCCCGAGCATGTTCGCCAGCGTCGTGCAAGGTCTTGCCAAGTCGGGATGCGCCGACAGCGCGCGGGTCATCGTCGAGAAACCTTTCGGACGCGATCTCAAGACGGCGCAAGCGCTCGACCGCACACTTCACGAGGTATTCGCGGAATCCTCGATATTTCGGATCGATCACTATCTGGGCAAGGAGGCGGTGCAGAACCTGCTGTATTTTCGTTTCGCCAATACCTTTCTCGAGCCGATCTGGAACCGCCACTACGTGCGGGACGTGCAAATCACGATGGCCGAGCAATTCGGCGTGCAAGGCCGCGGCGCCTTCTACGAAGAAGTCGGCGCCATTCGCGATGTCGTGCAGAACCACCTGCTGCAGGTCATTGCACTTCTGGCGATGGACCCTCCCGTCGGTCACGAACCGGAGGCGATGCAAGCGGAAAAACTGCGCCTGTTCCGCGCGATGCGGCCGCTCGACCCGGCGGAGGTGGTGCGGGGTCAATTCAAGGGTTATCGCGACGAGCAGGGAGTGGCCAAGGACTCTCAGGTCGAGACCTTCGCGGCGCTGCGCCTGCATATCGACACCTGGCGTTGGGCCGACGTGCCGTTCTACATCCGAACGGGAAAACTTCTGCCCATCAGCGCCACGGAAGTCACCGTGACGCTCAAGCGTCCGCCGCTCTCGATCTTCGATCCCAACGACGACATGCCGGCAAATTACTTTCGTCTTCGCTTGAGCCCCGAAGTGGTGATCAGCGAGGGCGCGCTGGTGAAGCGAAACGGTGAACAGATGCACGGCGAACCCGTCGAGCTGGTCGCCCGCCATCACTCCGCGAGCGAGAAATCACCCTATGAACGCCTGTTGGGCGACGCCATCCGCGGCGACACCTCGCTCTTTACCCAGGATGACTGCGTCGAAGCGGCATGGCGGGTGGTGGAGCCCGCGTTGACGCCGGCCCGGCCGGTGCTGGAATACGCTCCCGGCACCTGGGGCCCCTCGGTCGCGGCCGGTATCGTGAGCGACGGGGACGTGTGGCATGACCCCGTCATCGAGAAGACCTCGCCGTGCTGACGGGGAATGAGGTGATTTTCCTGCTGGATGTGGACAACACCTTGCTGGATAACGATCGCTTTACCGCGGATCTCGGCGACCGCCTGGAGGAGGCGTTCGGCCCCGCGGAGCGCGCACGGTATTGGAGCCTGTTCGCCCAACGGCGCGAGCAGATCGGACTTGCCGATTACCTGGGAAGCCTGCAGGCATTTCGCGCCGGACTCGACGACCGTCCGGAATTGCTCGATATGTCGGCGTTTCTGCTGGACTATCCCTTTGCCGCGCGGCTCTTCCCGCGCGCGCTCGACGCGGTGGCTCACTTGAGTGGGCTCGGCTGTCCGGTGATACTGTCGGACGGCGACATCGTGTTTCAGCCGCGCAAAATTCACCGCTCGGGAATCTGGGATGCCGTCGGAGGCCGCGTGATGATTTACCTGCACAAGGAACGCGTGCTCGACCATGTGCAGCAGCGCTACCCGGCGAAGCACTATGTCATGGTCGACGACAAGCCGAATTTGTTGGCGGCCATGAAATCGATCCTGAAGAATAGAATGACGACGGTTTTTGTGCGCCAGGGGCACTACGCGCTCGCCCCTGAGTCCAATTCCGTGGAACCGGCGCCCGACATGATGATCGAGCGCATCGAAGATCTGATCCGCTGCCAATTATCCGACTTTAAGGTACCGCCATGACAATCACGACAAGTCTGCACGATCTGGGACAAAGCATTTGGCTCGACAATATCACCCGCGAGATCCTCGACAACGGCACATTGCGCCGCTACATCGCCGATCTGTCGGTCACCGGCCTGACCTCGAACCCGACCATATTCGACGAGGCGATCGGCAATACGTCGGCCTACGACAGCGGTATTCGCAAGAAGGCGCAGGCAGGTCTGTCAGGCGAAGAGCTATTCGTCGAACTGGCGCTGGAGGACTTGCGCCGCGCCGCCGATTTTTTTCTGCCGGTGTTCGAACGCACCCGGGGGATCGACGGCTGGGTTTCCATGGAAGTCTCGCCGCTCCTCGCCAACGATACCAAGACCACGATCGACGCCGCCTTAGCGATTCACAAGCAGGCGAACCGCCCGAATCTGTACGTCAAGATTCCCGGCACGCCCGCCGGCGTGCCCGCGATCGAAGCGGCCATTTTCGCGGGCGTGCCGGTCAACGTGACTCTGTTGTTCTCCCGCGAACAGTATTTGAGCGTCGCGGACGCGTACCTGCGGGGCATCGAGCGCCGCATCGCCGCAGGCCTCGATCCGCGCGTGAGTTCGGTCGCGTCCCTGTTCGTCAGCCGCTGGGATCGAGCCGTGGGCGACAAAGTGCCGGAGGAACTGCGCAATCGCCTGGGCATTGCCATCGCCGCACGCACTTACCGCGCGCATTGCGAATTGCTCTCCAGCCAGCGCTGGCGGGTTCTCGAAGCCGCCGGCGCCCGCAAACAGCGTATGCTCTGGGCCAGCACCGGGACCAAGGATCCGAAGGCCGCGCCCGGCCTTTATGTCGAAGCCCTGGCGGCCCCCGACACCATCGACACCATGCCGGAAAAGACCCTGCTGGCGGTCGCCTTCGGCGGAACCGTCACGTCCGTGATGGCGAAGGACGGCGGCGACGCAGAACGAGTGCTGGCAAAGTTCGCGAAAGCCGGCGTCGACATCGACGCGCTTGCCGCACGCCTGCAATTGGAAGGGGCGCAATCCTTCGTCAAGTCCTGGACTGAACTCATGCAGCGCATCGCCGACAAGAGCGCGGCACTGGCGACGTCTTGAATCCGAAGATCAATCCCAAAGCCGGGCAGGCGGCGCCGGCCTCATCATTGGTGGACATACCGCGGCTCATCACCGCCTACTACAGCGAGCGGCCGGACGCGGGCGTCGCCGCGCAACGAGTCGCCTTCGGCACCTCCGGCCATCGCGGCAGCTCTTTGAACTCGAGCTTCAACGAATATCATGTGCTCGCGATCAGTCAGGCCATTTGCGAACATCGCAGGCAGCGCAATATCGGCGGCCCGCTGTTCATCGGGTTCGACACTCATGCGCTCTCGGCGCCGGCGTTTGCCAGCGCCCTCGAAGTTCTCGCGGCCAACGGCGTCGAGGTCATGGTCTCGGCGGGCGGCGAATACACCCCGACCCCGGCCATTTCTCACGCCATCCTGACTTATAACCGCGGCCGCACGACCGGTCTTGCCGACGGCATTGTCATCACCCCCTCGCACAATCCGCCCGATGACGGCGGCTTCAAATACAATCCGCCGAACGGCGGGCCGGCGGACTCCGACATCACCGGATGGATCGAGACGCGCGCGAACGACCTGCTGCGATCGGGCATGGGTGCCGTCACCAGGATTGGGTTCGCCGAAGCGCGCCGCGCCGCCACCACCCACACCCACGACTACCTGCTGGCGTACGTGGGCGACCTGGGCGCCATATTGGATATGGATGTGATACGGGGCTCGCGCATCCGAATGGGAGTCGACCCCTTGGGCGGAGCCGGCGTGCACTATTGGGCGCGCATCGCGGACGTTCACCGTCTCGATCTCACCGTGGTCAATGACGAGGTCGATCCCACCTTTCGATTCATGACCCTCGATTGGGACGGAAAGATTCGCATGGACCCGTCGTCGTCGTATGCCATGCAGCGGCTGATCGGGCTCAAGGATAAGTTCGACATTGCCTTCGCCTGCGACACCGACCATGACCGGCACGGCGTCGTCACCGCCAGCAGCGGTTTGATGCCCCCGAATCACTACCTGGCAGTTGCGATCGACTACTTGTTTCGCCATCGAACGGGCTGGCGAACGGACGCGGCCGTTGGCAAGACCGTGGTGAGCAGCGCCATGATCGATCGGGTGAGCCGCCGCCTCGGCCGGAATCTTTACGAGGTGCCGGTGGGCTTCAAATGGTTCGTGAGCGGGCTGCTGGACGGCAGCCTGGGTTTTGGCGGCGAGGAAAGCGCCGGCGCCTCGTTCAGCCGTCTCGACGGCAGCGTCTGGACGACGGACAAAGATGGCCTGGTGCCGGCGCTGTTGTCGGCGGAGATCACCGCGCGCACCGGCCGGGATCCCGGCGACGCGTATCGCGCCATGACTCGAGAATTGGGTGCCGTTTTCGCCAATCGCGTGGACGCCCCGGCAACCCCGGAGCAGAAGAAAAAACTCGCCAAGCTCGACGCGGCGCAAGTGCGAATCACGGATCTCGCCGGCGAACCCATCGATCGGATTCTCACTCGTGCGCCCGGCAACGACGCACCCATCGGCGGGGTCAAGGTCGCCTCGCGCGGCGGCTGGTTCGCCGCGCGGCCGTCGGGAACCGAGGATATTTACAAGATCTATGCCGAGAGTTTTCACGACCCGGACCATTTGAACCGTCTGATTGCCGGGGCACAGCTCATCGTGGATGCGGCGCTCGCGCAAGCGTAGCGAGCTCGCCTGGAAGCACGCGGCACCATTGCCTTGAGCGAGACCGCCAAGCGGCTGCTGCCGTGGTTGGTGGCGGTCGGCTTTTTCATGGAGGCGTTGGACACCACGATCCTGAATACGGCCGTTCCGGCGGTTGCGCAGGCGCTCAAGGTACCCCCGCTCAGCATGAAAGCGGTGCTCGCGAGCTACACGCTCAGCCTCGCGGTGTTCATCCCCGTCAGCGGATGGATGGCCAATCGCTTCGGCACGCGGCGCGTATTTGCATCCGCGATCGGCATCTTCACGCTCGGCTCGTTTTTCTGCGGCATCTCGACTGACATCCACTGGCTGGTGGCCTGCCGGGTGCTGCAGGGCTGCGGCGGGGCCATGATGATCCCCGTGGGCCGGCTCACCATGGTGAGGGCTTTTGCCAAATCCGAACTCATCCACGCCATGGCTTTCGTCGCCATTCCGGGACTGATCGGCCCGATGCTCGGACCTCTCCTCGGCGGCCTGATCGTCGGCTATTTTCATTGGAGCGTGATCTTCTTCGTCAATATACCGATCGGCCTGTGCGGCTTGATATTGGTCCATCGGCATCTGCCCAACTACCGTGAAACACGCAATTACCCGCTCGACATCGTCGGCTTGGTGCTGTTCGGCTCCGGCGTTTCATTGCTGTCCTATGTGCTGGAAGTCTTCGGCGAAACGAGTTTGAGTGGACGCGAGATACTGGGATTGTTGGCCATCTCCGCGGCGCTGCTGGCGGCTTATGGTCTGCACTCGGTGCGCACCAAGCATCCCTTGCTGCGCCTCGGCCTGGTGCGAATTCGCAGTTTCCGCGTCGCCGTGAGCGGCAACCTGTTCACGCGGTTGGGGATAGGCGGAATACCCTTTCTCCTGCCCCTCCTGTATCAGGTCGGCCTGGACTTCACACCCATCCAATCCGGGTTGCTCATCATGCCACAGGCGCTCGCGGCGATGACCTTGAAGCTCACGATGCCGCAGATCTTACGGAAATTCGGCTATCGCAGAGTGTTGATCGCCAACACCATCGCGCTGGGCGTGATGATTTTTTTGTTCGCAACCATCGACGCCGCCACGCCGGTGTGGGTGATCGTGCTGATGGCCTTCGTGTACGGATTCCTGACCTCGCTGCAATACACCAGCATGAATACGCTGGCGTACGCCGACGTCAGCGAACGCGAGGCCAGCGGCGCCAGCACCATCGCCAGCACCGTTCAGCAAATGGCGATCAGCTTCGGCGTGGCCAGCGCATCGCTCGCCGCGGTGGTGTTCATCCCCGACCGGCTGCATGCCAGCGCCCCGCAAATGATCCACGGCATCCACCTGGCGCTGCTGGTTCTGGGCGCATTGACGATCGCGTCCACCAGCGTATTCAACGGGCTCAAAAGCGGCGATGGCGGGGAGGTGAGCCGCCACAAGCCCGAGGTCCCCAACTCGTGACCGCCCGACGCGGCGGATCTATTCGTGCTTGATTTCGTGGCCGCCGAATTGGTTGCGCATGGCCGAGAGCAACTTGTCGGTAAACGAATCGGCATCGCGCGAACGCAGGCGCTCGAGCAGCGACAGCGTGATGACCGACGCCGGCACGCCCAGTTCGATGGCCTCGGCAACCGTCCAGCGGCCCTCGCCTGAATCGGCCACATAGGGAGCAATCCCGTGCAAGGTCGGATTTTTCTGCAACGCATCGGAGGTCAGGTCCAACAGCCAGGAGCGTACGACGCTGCCGTAGCGCCAGATTTCGGCGATTTGGTGCAAGTCCAACTTGAACTCGGCCTTGTGCTGCAGAATGGAAAAACCTTCGGCGTAGGCTTGCATCAAACCGTACTCGATGCCGTTGTGAATCATCTTGGTATAGTGGCCGGAACCGACGGCCCCGACGCGGCCCCAGCCGCGGTCCGGCGCCGGCGCGAGGGTTGCAAATATCGGGCGCAAACGCTCGACCACCGCCTCGTCGCCGCCGATCATCAGGCTGTAGCCCTCCGCGAGCCCCCACACGCCGCCGCTGGTGCCGGAATCGACATAGTGAATCTGGCGTTGCGCCACCGCCGCCGCACGGCGCTGAGTGTCGCGATAGTTCGAATTGCCGCCGTCGATGATGGTGTCGCCCGCGGCGAGCAGCGGCACGAGGGCCGTGACCGTGCTGTCGGTGATCGCGCCGGCCGGCACCATCAGCCAGATGACGCGCGGCGTCTTCAGTTTCGCCACCATCTGTTCGAGCGAGGCGGCGGTTGCCGCGCCTGTTTTTTCGAGGGCGGCGCGTGCCGCATCGGCGGGATCGTAGCCGACCACCGTATGGCCGCCGCGCAGCAAGCGCTGCGCCATGTTGGCGCCCATGCGGCCCAAGCCAATCATCGCGATTTGCATAGACTTAAATCCGTTCGCGCGAACGCATCGGCCTCAGTATAGACCGCTGCGAGCCTGTCCGACAGGCTTGGCTGACGCGGAATACTCAGACAGACTCCTATGCGCGCTTCAGCATGATCATGACCGCCGGACTTCCCACCGGCTCGAAGCGGCCTGTGAATTGCAGTCCGCCGGAGGCCGCGTTGACGCGAAACGAGGTGATCGAATCGCCCTTCTGGTTGCACGAATAGAGGAACTCGCCGCTGGGATCGATCGTCAGGGAGCGCGGGTAATCGGCGTGCACCCAGGTCTCCGAAATCATCCGCAACTGACCGTCGGTCGCCACCGCGAATATCGCGATGGTATTGTGCAATCGATTTGATACATACAGGAATCGTCCGTCGGCGGAGACGAGGATTTCGGCCGACAGATTGCTGCCGCCGAACTTCGGCGGCAACGCCGACACGAGTTGCTTGGGTTTGAACGCGCCCTTCACGGCGTCGTAATCGTAGACCGCGATCTTTGCGTCGTGCTCATACAAATTGTAGAAAGTCCGACCGTTCGGATGGAAAGCGAAGTGGCGCGGTGCGGCGCCGGCGGGCGCGGCGATCACAGGCGCGGCGGCCGGCAGCAGCCGCCCGGTTTGGGCATCGAACCGCCAGACCAACGTCAGATCGAGGCCCGCATCGTTCGCGATGACGAATTGCCCGCTCGGATCCACCGCGACCATGTGCACATGCGGACTGTCATGATCGCTGATCGCAAACTGCCCGGGCGGATCGTCCACGGCACGCCCATGATGCCGGGGTCCCACGCTCGGTCTCACGTCGGTCGTCCCGCCCAGCGCGCCGTCCGGGCCCACCGGGAAAACGGCGACGTTGCCGCCGCCGTAATTGGCGACGAACACGAACTTGCCGGAGGGATGCACGCTGATATATGCGGGGGTGGTGCCGGCCGAACTGACGGCGCTCAATCGCCGGACTTGCAGAGTATCGCTGTCGATCGCATATGAGACCACGGCGCCGTTGCGCGTTCCCTGATAATTGTCGATCTCGCTGACCGCATACAGGCGCGTCTGCGCCGGGTTGAGGGCAAGCCACGTCGGATTTCGAATATCGTCCACCACCTGCAGCTGCGTCAGGGCGCCGGTCGCTCCGTCGATGCGAAACAGGTAAATGCCGCCGCCGTTCGGCGTGTAAGTGCCGACATATGCGTAAGCATGGGCCGCCGCCGGCGCACCGGCGACAGGGGCGGCAGGGGCCGCAGGGGCAGGGGCGGCCGTGGCGCCGGCACCCGCGGCATGCGTAGCGTGCGAGTAGACCACCGGCGCTGCCAGCAGCGATGCTGCCTTGAGAAAATCGCGGCGGGTGATTCTGGGGTCTGACAACGCTTGCCTACACGGGGTGTGTCTTCAGTTGTTCAACAACAGTGTAATACTCGTCGCCGTAAATGAAAAAGTGGACTCGGTGTATTGCCCCGTGGCGGTCATTCCCGTGGCCTCGGTGGTGCCATTCAGCTCCGCTTGCAGCTGAGTGATGAATGCCGAATAGGTATTGAAGCTTTCGATCCTCGAACTGACCGAGTGGCCGATGGCAAACACCATGTTCGATGCCGTCTGATTCGGGACGATCAACGGATCCGACGACAGCCGGGTCACATCGGTCATTTGGGCGCCGACCTGAATCTGATGGCGCACTCCGATGCTGGTGTTGTGCACATCGAGATCGATCGCGGTGGTGTCGTAGGTGGTGAAGGGCGCCGCCGTCCCCGCGCCCCAATCGACGACCAGTTCCGCTTCTATGGTGGTCGGGTCGAGCAATGTCGAGGCGGTGAAATCCGGAGGCGCGACGCCGAACGAGTTGGGCAACCCCGTCACAACGACCGGCGCGCCCACCGACGCATTCGTCAAATCCAGCGCACCGGTGTTGATCACATATTGGGCAAGGGTGGCGCCGCTCCCGACAAAATCGAAAGCCGCGGCCGTTCGGCCGCCGAGATATTTGAGATCGAGACTCAGGGCGCCCAATCCCCGCGCTATGACCAGGCCGGATGCGCTGGTGCCGTCGAGGCGCACGCGGCCGGCGCTGGCATCCAGAGTCGCATTGCCCGGCGACGGGCTGGAGGCCACGCCGAAGGCATCGATCCGGGAGCCCACGGATACCTGCTGCGGGCTATTGAATTGCGCGGCGCCCTGCCCGAGCACGGTGACCAGCGTGTTCGGGCCGATATCGACGAAGGTCGTGCCCGCGATGAAGGTATCGCTGCCGTCATTGCCGATCAGCGTGGCGTCTTCGATGGCGAGCGTGTTGCCGTTGCGCGCCGAGACGATTCCCGAGACGCGATCCAAGCCCGCGCCCTGCACGCTGCCTCCCGCCAACACCTGTGCGGCGATGAATGACACATTGGTGCTGCTCGTGCCGCCGCTCGCCGTGACGGCGGCGCTCGCCAGCGTGCCGTACACGACGGTCAGGGTGCCCGCGCCCAAAGCCGCAAGCTGCCCCACCCCGGCGCCGCCCGTCCATGCGCTGCCGTTGATTTCGTAGGTGGTGGCGCCGCTCAGAATCACCCCGAGCTTTCCCGCGCCGCTCGCTGCGCTGTTGAACGGCGCGGCACGCATGGTCAACGACGTGTCCGCGGTCGCAGCGGCACCGGTGTTGGCGACACCGGCAAGCGGCCCGCGGATGCGCACCTGTTTGCTATCGATGGGCGCCGCGCTCGCCGCGATCATGGGTGTGACGGTCACGGTATTGTTGGTCAAATTGACGACATTGCCGGCCGCCAGATTGAAATCCAACGCGAGCTGCGACGACCTGTTCGCGGCGACGCTGAACCGGTCGCTCGGATCGAGGTTTACCGTGAGTTGGATTTGACCCAGCGCTTGACCACCGGTGCCGACCGGGGTCAATGTCACGCCGTTCACACTGCCATCGTCATAGACGATCTGGGCCGATGTGTAGTCCAGCGTGATGAGCGCGCTCGTGTAGCTGCCCTTGGCAACCGCGGCTGCGCCCAGCACTTCGCTCACGTCGGTCAACGTCGCGAAATCGACAATGGTGCTCGCCGGCAGAACCGTCAGGCCCGACTTGCCGCTCGAGGCTTGCAATTGCACGGAAACCAACCCGACCCGGTACGCGAGGAAATGATCCGTCGATGCCGTGCTCGTCAACGTCACGATGGCCGTGCCGTTGCAGGCCGCCAGCGCCAGCAGTGCCGCGCCCAACGGCGCCGCAAGCAGCCTGCCCCACGCGCCGCGCAATGCAAAAATGGAACTGCAGCCGGACTCGTTCATTTGCTTCGATTGACTATTTCGGTCAGGTATTGTTCAGCGATTCCCGCCGCATTTGAAGCGAAAAATAGGAAAAGATCTGTGAAGCCGCGGCGCGGACGGCGAGGTCGCGCGTCGCACGGCGGCGACAGGGCGACAGGGCGAATGGGGCGAGCGGCGAATGGGGCGAAGGGTGAACGGGGGCGGCTACAGCGCCCGGGAGATCAATTCCTTCATGATTTCATTGGTGCCGCCGTAGATTCGCTGCACGCGCGAATCGGCGAACATGCGGCACACCAGATATTCGTTCATATAGCCGTAACCGCCGTGCAATTGCACGCATTCGTCGAGCACTTCCTGCTGCGTCTCCGTGATCCAGTATTTCGCCATGGATGCGGTGATGGTATCGAGGGTGCCGGCGACGACTTTGGCGATGCAATCATCGACGAACACCCGGGCGATGCGAGTCTTGGTGGCGATTTCGGCCAGCTTGAACTTGGTGTTCTGAAATTCGGCGATGCTCTTGCCGAAGGCCTTGCGGTCCTTGACGTACTTGATGGTTTCCGCGAGCGCCCCTTCCATGGCGCCCACCGCGGCCACGGCGATGAGGGCACGCTCGTAGGGTAGATCGCCCATCAGCTGATAAAAGCCCTGACCCTCCGCGCCGCCCAGAAGATTGGCCGCCGGCACGCGAACGTTCTCAAAGAAGAGTTCCGCCGTGTCCTGCGACTTCATGCCCATCTTGTCGAGGATTCGGCCGACGCGATAACCTTCCAGGTTCGCCGTTTCCACCATGATGATGGACGTGCCCTTGGCCCCCGTGCCGGGCTGCGTCTTGACGACCAGGGCAATCAGACCCGCGAGATACCCATTGGTGATGAATATTTTCGAGCCGTTGATCACGTAGTCGTCGCCTTCCCGGATCGCGCGGGTTTTCAGACCCTGCAGATCGGACCCGGCTCCGGGCTCCGTCATGCCGATGGCGCCGATCAGTTCGCCGCTCGCCATGCGCGGCAGGAAGCGGTGTTTCTGCTCCCCGGTACCATGGTTGATAAGGTAGTGGGCGCAAATGCTGTGCACGCCCTGGCCGAAGCCGCTCAAGCCGCGCCTCGCCAACTCCTCGTAGAGCACGGCTTCGTGCCGAAAATCGCCGCCGCCGCCGCCGTAGTCGGCCGAGACATCCGTACACAAGAGGCCCATGGCGCCCGCTTTTCGCCAGATATCCTTGCCCACGTGCTGCTGTTTGCGCCACAGAGCCTCCTGCGGAACCATCTCAGTCTCGAGAAATCGCGCCGCCGCATCGCGAAAGATCGACAGGTCTTCGTCGATCCAGGGCGAAACGTAGGGGTTCATGTACCGGCGGGTTTGGCCGGCAGGGGTCGGGGGGGCACGGCCGGCGCGTCGGCCGCCTCCGGCGCATTCGACCGCCGTTGTTGCTTCGCGTCTTGGCGAGCCTTCCTGGCGGCCTCTTTTTGTTTCTTCGCGTGACGATAGTTCGGCTTGGCCAACTGATTCTCCAGAAAATGATTTTGCGATTTCGATCTTACTCCGCCTGCACTGAAACGCGAACCGATAAACGATGCCGTCCGCCGCCGACGATGACGCCGCGCAGCGGCGACACATCGCCGAAATCCCGGCCCCAGGCGATGACGATATGACCGGTGCCCACACGCACGTCGTTGGTGGGATCGAGATCGACCCAGCCGAGCGGCGGACAAAACACCGAAACCCAGGCGTGCGAGGCATCCGCCCCCAGCAATGCCGACTCGGATCCCGGCGGCGTGGTCCGCAGATAGCCGCTGACATAACGCGCCGCCAATCCCCGCGAACGTAGGCAGGCGAGCATGATATGGGCGAAATCCTGGCAGACCCCGCGGCGCGCCGTGAATGCCTCGATCGCCCCGGTCCTGATGGTGGTGGTGCCCGGTGCGTAAGCGAAATCACGGTGCATCTTGTGCATCAAGGATTCCGCCCCGGGAAGCAGCGGGCCGCCCGGCACCAGGCAATCCGCGGCATAGTCGCTGAACGTTTGTTTGATCTTCACGTAGGTCGACTCCATCCGGAATCGGCTGGCGTCCAGATACGCCGTGGTCATCGGCTGGCCCGAATAGCTCAATGCGTCGCGCACCTCCTCCCAGGCGGTGGATTCCGTTGCCGCCGCGGTCTTCGGCAAGCTGACCTCGATTGCGGCTTCGGCCAGCACTTGGAGACGGTCGTGCGGCAGGTCGTATTCGAGACGGGTGACGAAGTTGCCGAACGCATCGACGTCTTCACGCCGCGTGCTCGGCTCCGGATCGAGCGTAATCGTTCGTGAACGGCAGATTTGATTGGCCGAGTCGCGCGGGGCGAGATGCAATAGTTGATGCGAATGCGCGACGTCGCCGCCGTAATGATAGACGGTTTCGTGGCGCACTCGATAACGCATGACGTCGCTCACGCCGCCACCGTGCGCACGCTTTCGTCGATGAGCGAGAAATACTTCAGACACAACCGGTCGGAAAGCCGGCCGGCGGCCGCGCTCAAACCTTGCAGATGCTCCGCGAGACTCTGTCGCGCCCGCTCGGCAGCCGGGCTGTCGCCCTCGATGTCGCTCAATTGCATTTCCTCGACGAGTCCCACCGCCTCGTCGAATGTGTCGTCCGGATCTCCGCCGAGTGAAGCCGCCACCCGCGCCAACAAATGCTCGATCGCATGCCATTGGAAAGCGAGCGCGCGCGGATTGGTCTGATCGAACACCAAAAGGTCGATGGTCGAGCGCAGGCGCGGCGCCGCGAGATACCGCGTGCGGTAGGTGATGGTGCTGTCGCCGATGTCGAGAAGCCACTCTAGTTCGCTCTGCAGGAGCGGCGCGGACCGCAGTCGTTGCGACAGCAATTCGGCCAGGAACTGCAGTCGCTCCAAGCGGCGGCCGACCATCATCAGACGCCAGCCGTCATCCTGAGTCATGTCATCCAAAGCGAAGCCCGCGAGACCCGCCAGGCCCAACAGCACCGCATCCAGAGTCTCCTGCGCATCGCGCTTCGCATGGGCGGCGTCTTGAAACTCGCGTTGCAGGACACCGATGGCGCGCCAGTTCTCCGCCGACAAGCGGCTGCGAGCTTGAGCGGCGCACCACCCCAGGTGCTGCAAATCGGCGCTCAGTCCCAACGGGTTGGCCTCATCGAACAATGACAGCGCCACGAAATGTCCGCAGGTCTCCTGCACGCGCGGCCACAGCACTGAGTTGGGTCGCACCTCCAGCGTCGCGCGCAGCAGCCGCGCCTTGGCCTCGCATCGCTCGCTGTAGCGGCCCAGCCAGAACAGGTTCTCCGCCAAGCGCGACGGCAAATCATCGTGGCGCACGGCGGCCGCCGGCGCCGCGGCCGAGACATTGCCGTCGTCGATCGATCTGCGGTCGCCCGCGAGCACCCAGACGTCCTTGCTGCCGCCGCCGCGCTGCATGGAGACGATATCCGCAGCGTCCGAGGCGATGCGCGCAAGGCCCCCCGGCATCACGCGATAGCCCGAGGCGGTCGCAATGGCGTACACCCGGATGCCGAGTGCGCGAGCCGAAAACCCTTGGGCGCCGCCGGTCCTGCCGCCGCTGCTGCGCCACACCGGCGCCTGTGAAAACGCCAGGCGCTCCTGTGCAACGTACGCGTGCGGCCGCGCCTTCAGGCGGCCCGCCAGCACGGCTCGCGCCGGCGGCGTGAGGTCGCGTCCGAACACCGCCGGGAAATTCTGATTGGGATAAGTCGGCTTGATGACCAGGCGCTCGAGGTTCTCCAGCACATAGTCGAGGGCGAGCCGCTCGCCGCACCACCAGGTTGCGACCGACGGCAACCGCAATTTCTCCCCCAGCAGACGCTCCGCAGCCGCCGGCATGAAGCCCATCCATGCGGCCGACTCGAGCACGCCGCTGCCGAGATCATTGGCCAGGACCACTCGACCGGCACGCACCACGCTGATGAGGCCGGGCACGCCGAGAGCCGAGTCGGCGCGCAGTTCCACCGGATCGCAGAAATCGTCGTCCAGCCGGCGCAGGACGGCGTGCACCCGACGCAGGCCGCCCAGGGTTTTCAAATACAACGTGTCGCCGCGTACCGTGAGATCTTGGCCCTCGACCAGCGGCAATCCCAATTGACGCGCGAGGTAGGCGTGTTCGAAGTAGGTCTCGTTGAACGCACCCGGAGTGAGCACGACCGCCAAGGGCGCTTCGCTGTCGGGCGCGTGCCGCAGCAAATTTTCCCGCAGCGCGACGAAAAAGCCGCCGAGAGAGCGCACGCCGACGTCGGCCAGCAGATCCGGAAATACCCGCGAGACGATATGCCGATTCTCCAGGGCATAACCCGGCCCGGAGGGAGTCTGGGTTCTGTCGGCGAGAGCCCACCAGCGGCCGTCCGCGGAACGCGAAATGTCGACCGCATACACGTGCAGACGATTGCCGGCCGCCGGCGTGATGCCATGGCACGGCCAGAGAAAATTCGGATGGCCGAACGGCAATTCCGCCGGTACCGTACCGTCGGCGAGCAATTGCTGCGGGCCATAGACATCCGCCAGCAATGCGTCGAAGAGCCGCGCCCGCTGCGAGACTCCGAGTTCGATGTCGCGCCACTCCTCGGCGGTGAGTAAAATCGGCAGGGGATCGAGCACCCACGGCCGATCGCGTCCCTGAGGATCGGCGTAGACATTGTAAGTCACGCCGTTTTCCACGATCAGCCGGCGCGCCAGATCTACGCCGCGGCGCACGGCATCGGCACCCTCGCTCGCCAGAGCGTCGATCAGCGGCCGCCAATGCGCGCGCACGGCCCCCGATCCATCGAGCAGCTCGTCGTAGCGGCGCGTGTCGCTCAAATAGGTTTCAAGGCGCGCGTCGATCATTCAGCGCTTGCGCAAGTCGAGCGTGAAGGGGAATTCCGCGTGCCCAGCAGCAACCGGAGCAGCCATCGCGCCCGGGGTATGACCCATGCGGAAAAAGCGCGCCAAGCGCCGGCTCTCCGCCTCGAAAGAATTGACCGGAAACCGTTCGTGACTCAGGCCGCCGGGGTGAGTGACATGATATTGGCAGCCGCCCAGGGAACGACCCATCCACGAATCGAACAAATCGAAAGTCAGCGGCGCGTCCACGCCGAGGTTCGGATGCAGTGCGGACGGGGGCTGCCACGCCCGGTAACGTACCGCGCCGACGAATTCGCCGACTTGTCCGGTCGGCCGCAGCGGTACCGCGCGGCCGTTGCAGGCGACGATGTAGCGATCCGGCGCAAGACCGGACACCTTGACTTGCAGCCGCTCCACCGAGGAATCCACATAGCGTACAGCGCCGCCCGGTGAACCCTCCTCGCCCATGACGTGCCATGGCTCGAGAGCCTGCCGCAGTTCGAGCTGAATGCCGCGCGTGGCGAAATCGCCGTACTTGGGAAAGCGGAATTCGAAGTGCGGCGCAAACCAGTCTCGCTGCAAGCCGAACCCCTCCAGCTGCATCTCCGAAATGACGTCGGCGAAATCTTGCTCGACGAAATAAGGCATCAAGAACCGGTCGTGCAATTCGGTGCCCCAGCGCGCCAACGTCGCGGGCGCGTAGGGTTTGCGCCAGAATCGGGCCGCCATCGCCCGCAACAGCAGTTGCTGCGTGAGACTCATGCGCGCGTGCGGCGGCATCTCGAACGCGCGCATTTCGAGCAGTCCCAATCGTCCCGTCGGTCCGTCCGGCGAATACAGTTTATCGATGCAGAACTCGGTTCGATGGGTGTTGCCCGACACATCGATCAGCAGATTGCGCAACAGCCGGTCCACCAGCCACGGCGGGACGGCCTCGCCGGGTTGCGGGAATTGGCGAAACGCGATTTCAAGTTCGTACAGCGAGTCGTTGCGCGCTTCGTCCACGCGCGGCGCCTGCGACGTGGGGCCGATGAACAATCCGGAGAACAAATAGGACAGAGACGGATGGTTGTGCCAGTAGCTGAGCAGGCTGCGCAACAGGTCGGGCCGCCGCAGGAACGGCGAATCCGGTGCGGTCGCGCCGCCGAGCACGACATGATTGCCGCCGCCGGTGCCGGTATGCCGGCCGTCCAGCATGAATTTCTCGGTCGTCAACCGCGTCTCGCGCGCAGCCTCGTACAGAAAGGTGGTCCGATCCGACAGCTCGTCCCACGTGGCCGAGGGATGAATGTTCACTTCGATGACCCCGGGATCCGGCGTCACGCGAAAACCGGCGATGCGCGGATCGCTCGGCGGCTCATAGCCTTCGAGAATGATGGGCTGCGAGAGCGCTTCGGCCGCGGCCTCGATCGCCGCCACCAGTTCCACATAGTGCTCGAGTTCGCGCGCCGGCGGCATGAATATGTACAGCACGCCGTTGCGCGGCTCCGCGCACATGGACGTGCGCGCGATGTCGGCGGCGGACTCCTTCGGCAGCGGCGGCCGCTCGAGCGCCGGGGCGGCGTCGTATCGGCGGATCTGCCGGCGAATCTCGGCGTGCGGCGGCAGAGCGGAGAAGCTCTGTGACGGGTCCGGCGCGTGCACGAAGGGGTAATCGCCGGTGCGTGCCCAGGGCTGCGAATCGAGCGGCAACCTGAAACCCATGGGAGAATCGCCGGGCGTCAAGTAGCAGCGTTCGCTGCGCAGGAACCACGGTCCCGTCTGCCAGCGATATTCGCTCGCGTCGCGCGCAACCGGCAAGGCGTGACCCACGATCCGCTCCAAGCCCTGTTCGAAAATCTTCGCCAGACGTGCTCGCTCCATCGGGTCCTCGAGCCGCGAATCGAGCGGATCCACGTTCACCGGCAGGCGGCGCTCGCGCCACAAGTAGTAGAAGACGTCTTCGTAGGCCGGAAATACGAATTTCGGGTCCAATCCCAATTCCGCCGCGACGCGCGCGAGGAATCGCCGCGCCGTGTCCTCCCCCACCGCGTACTCGGCCTGCTCGCTGGCGGTCAACTGTGGGTTCGTCCATAGAGGTTCGCCGTCCCTGCGCCAATAGCAATTCAGCGACCAGCGCGGCAGCTGCTCGCCGGGATACCACTTGCCCTGGCCAAAATGCGCGAGACCGGCGGGTGCGTACCGATTCTTCAGCCGATGGAACAGTGCGGCGGCCAGCCGGCGTTTTGTGGGACCCAGCGCGGCGGTGTTCCATTCCGCGCCGTCCGGATCGTTGATCGACACGAACGTCGGTTCTCCGCCCATGGTGAGGCGCACGTCCTGGGCCTCAAGGTCGGCGTCGACCGCGCGTCCCAAAGCGTCGATCGTGGCCCATTGCGCATCGCTGTAAGGCTTGGTGACGCGCGGCGCCTCCCACACCCGCTGCACGCTCATTCGATGCTCGAATGACGTCTCGCACTCATCGACCGCTCCGGTGATCGGCGCGGCCGCGGACGGTTCCGGCGTACACGCCAGCGGAATATGCCCTTCGCCGGCGAGCAAGCCCGAGGTGGGATCGAATCCGATCCAACCTGCGCCGGGCAAGTACACCTCGCACCACGCGTGCAGGTCGGTAAAGTCCTCCTTGGCTCCGACAGGCCCGTCGAGGGCCTTCACGTCCGGCACCAGCTGGATGAGGTAACCGGACACGAACCGCGCCGCCAGGCCCACATGGCGCAGCAATTGCACCAGCAAGGCGGCGGAGTCCCGGCACGATCCCGAGCGTTTGGCCAGCGTTTCCTCGGGCAACTGCACACCGGGCTCGAGACGAATCACGTACCTAATGTCGCCGGCGACCCGTTGATTCAAGCCGACGAGGAAATCGATGGTGCGGCGGCGCTCGCGGGAGATTCCGGCCAAGTAGCTTGCAACGAGCGGCGTTGCCGGCGCCTTGACCAGATACGGCACCAGTTCCCGGCGCTCGTTCGAGTCATATTTGAAGGGAAATTGTTCCGCGTAGGGCGTGAGGAAAAAATCGAACGGATTGAGCACCGCCATCTCGGCGACCAGATCCACCTCGATGCGCAGCTCCCGGGTCCGGTCCGGAAATACCAGTCTCGCCAAGTAGTTCGACTGCGGGTCCTGCTGCCAATTGATGAAATGCTCCGCGGGCTGCACCGTGAGCGAATACGCGAGAATCCGTGTGCGGCAGTGCGGAGCCGGACGAAGCCGGATCAGCTGCGGGCTCAAGGCCACCAACCGGTCATAGTGATAGTGGGTGAGATGATTCAGGGCAACATGGATCGACAAGGGAATTCTCCGTCATGCACCATGACGGTGCATGGCAATGCCGCGGCAGGGTCCCGATAATCGACCAAGGTCACGGGACGCTGTTGCTACTATACCGAGGCGTGGGAGATCAAACACAATCCTGGATACGCTCGGCGGGCTTCAGCCTGGCCGTTCTCTCGTTCATCAATTTGTTCAGCTATCTGGATCGGTACGTCGTGGCCGCGCTGGCCGAAAGCCTGAAGCATTCGGAGCTCGCGCTTTCGGATGCGAATTTGGGATCTCTCATGTCCGGATTCTTGCTGGTGTACACCGTGACGGCGCCGATATTCGGCGCGCTGGGAGACCGCCGTTCGCGGCCGCGATTGATCGCGCTGGGCGTGGCCTGCTGGAGCTTTGCCACCGCCCTGTCGGGATTTGCCGGAAGTTACTTGAGCCTGCTCGCGGCGCGCGCCTCCGTCGGCGTGGGCGAAGCGGCCTACGTCACGATCGCGCCGAGTTTGCTGTCGGATTACTTTCCCGTGCGTCAACGCGCTCGGGTAATGGGTATTTTTTTCTGCGCAATACCCGTGGGCTCGGCATTGGGTTATGTGGTCGGCGGACTCGTCGACAAGCACTATGGCTGGCGCTCGGCGTTCTTCGTCGCCGGCGTTCCCGGCTTGCTGCTGGCGGCGCTGTGTCTGTTGCTGCGCGATCCACCGCGCGGAGCACAGGACTTGGGCGCCGCACCTGCTGCGCCAACGGCGCCGAAGTCTTCGACCATCGTGAAAGACACCTGGAGGGCCTACTGCCGGCTCTTCCGGAACAAGCCGTATGTGCTCACGGTGGTGGCGTATGCCGCCTACACCTTTGCGCTGGGTGGGCTCGCGTTTTGGATGCCGGCGTTTCTCGAACGAACCCGCGGCATCTCGCGCAGCGAGGCCACCGTCAGCTTCGGCACCATCGTTGTGGTCACCGGTTTCGTCGGCACTTTCGCCGGCGGTTGGCTGGGCGACTACTGCGCCAAGTATTCGCGGCAAGCGTATCTTTGGTTGTCGGCGATCGCGACCTTTGTTGCGGCTCCCTGCGTGTGGATGGCGCTGACCACGGCCTCGCATACTCTTTACTTGACGTGGATGGTGGCTGCACAGCTGTGCATGTTCTTGTCGACCGGTCCGATCAATGCGGCCATCATCAATCTTGTCTCGGCCACCGAACGGGCAACGGCCATCGCGCTCAGTGTTTTCGCCATCCATGTGCTCGGCGACGTACCCTCGCCGATTCTCATCGGCGCCTTATCAGATGCCTCGTCATTGGCGCAGGCCATCAAAATCGTGCCGTTCGCCGTGTTGATCGGGGCCGGCGTATGGGTTTGGGCCGCGCGCGCGCAGGCACAGGCCGACGGGGATGCCGGCGCGGGCACCGGCGCGCGCGTCGCTATGCGAACAAGCCCAAGTTAGCCGTCGATTGATACCCCGGAAACACGCCCGTGGCGTGGGCCGATCCGCGCCAATGACCGATCACCTCGGTGAGACTCTGCCGGTAGTCGTTAACCACCGCGAGATCCACCCCCTCCTCCAGCTGCTCGGACTTCAAACCCGGCCAGCGTCCGTAGATCCTGCCGCCGGCGACTTGACCCCCGAGCACCATCATGACGCTGCCTCGCCCGTGGTCAGTGCCATTGCTGCGATTCGAGCGCAGACGGCGTCCAAACTCGGTGACCACCACCACTACCAACCGATCATGATAGCGCGCCATGTCGTTATAAAAGGCGCCCAGGCCCTGCGAGAGGCGCTCCACCTGGTTGCGAAATCGGCCCGGCTGGTATTCATGCGTGTCCCATCCGCCAAGATCCACGGTGGCCGCCTGCAGCCCGAGATCCATCTTGATGAGTTGCGCCAGCGTCTTTAAGGGGCGTCCCAATTCATAGGCGAGGTCGTAGTTGACGCCGGGCAGCGGTGCGTAGACCACATACTTGCCGCGCGCATCGCGCGCGAGCCGCGCATCGATCGCCGACATCGCCTCCAAGGTGTGGCGGC